>Ga0137373_10001295_pt1 | contig 26978 bp, 24 predicted proteins | sample SagtaG_5_FD_104912 | JGI IMG/M metagenome (GOLD analysis project Ga0137373, IMG submission 104912) | Vadose zone soil microbial communities from Sagehorn Ranch, Mendocino, California, USA - Sage1_R_80_16 metaG | ecosystem: Environmental > Terrestrial > Soil > Vadose zone | place: USA... | reverse complement strand
TTTACCCGCCGATGTCCGACGAGCTTCGCGCCATGGGAATTCCCTTTTGCGAAGGCTACAGTCCGGCGAATCTCGAGGCCGGCATCGACGTGGTGATCGTCGGAAACGCCATCTCGCGCGGAAATGAAGAGCTGGAGGCGGTGCTCGAACGGAAGATGTACTACACGTCAGCCGCGGCGACGATCAAGGATCTCTTCATTCGCGGGCGGCATTCGATCGCCGTTGCGGGAACGCACGGGAAAACGACGACGACGGCGATGCTGGCGTGGGTGCTCGAGTCCGCCGGATTCAATCCTTCCTTTCTCATCGGCGGCGTCGCCGAAAATTTTCACAAATCATTCCGGCTGACGGGCTCCCGGTATTTCATCATCGAAGCGGACGAATACGACACTGCCTACTTCGACAAGGTGCCGAAGATGTGGCACTACCTGCCGGACACGGCAATCGTGAACAACATCGAGTTCGATCATGCGGACATCTATCGCGATCTCGAGGCGTACAAATGGGCGTTCTCGCGGTTCATCAATCTGATTCCGCGCAATGGACGTCTCGTCGCCGGCTGGGATTCCGCTCTCGTCCGCGAGCTTGCGCCGAAGTCGTTCGCGCCGATCGAATCGTTCGGGTACGGAACGGATGCGCCTTCAACCGGCTCGGCGCACTGGTCCGCGCGCGACGTGTGCTTCACGGAAAGCGGGACGGTGTTCATCGCGATGCGCGGAGCTGACGAATGGGGCGGGGTCGAAACACCGCTGGCCGGCGCATTCAACGTGAGAAATGCACTGGCTGTCATCGCCGCGGCGGAGTCGCTTGGCGCCGACCGCGCGAAGGTCCGCGAAGGGCTGCGGACTTTCCTGAGCGTGAAGCGTAGGATGGAAGTGAAGGGTGAGGCTGGGGGGGTGACGGTCATCGATGACTTCGCGCATCACCCGACGACGCTGCGGGAAAAGATGGACGCGGTGCGGCAGCGGTACGTCGGCCGCCGTCTCGTGGCGATCTTCGAGCCGCGAAGCTACACCGCGAAGCGGAAGGAATTTCAGGCCGAATACCAGGCTGCGCTCGCAAACGCCGACGAGATCGTGCTCGGCGGACTCTTCCATCCCGAGCGCTACACCAAGGAAACCGCGATCGATCCAGCGGCGATGGTCGCCGAGTGGAAGCGCTCGGGAAGATCAGCCGCCCATTTTCAGGAGCCAGACGCGATCGTGGAATACATCGCGCCGAGGCTGAGAAAAAACGACGTGGTTGTGGTGATGTCGAACGGAAGTTTCGGGGGGCTGCACGGGAAACTCTTGAAGAAATTAGAGTCTGGTTAACTACAACTCAGGAATACCGGCCGGGGGCTTTCGGCTTTGACGGCTTTGGGCTGCGGGCCTCACTGCGAAAGCACCCTCCGCAAAAGCCCGAAACCCAAAACCGGTTCGGCCCAAAGCCTCAGGCCGGTCGTCTTATTTTGCAGTTCTTCTATTTCGTCCCTGCCTTCCTGTCCGCCCGGTGGCGCCGAGCCTCCCCCAGTCTCCGCCCGGTACGGTAAGGCCGCTCCCAGCCCAAGCGATGATTCAGCAGGTAGTCGAGCGAAAAAACATGGCGAGTGTTGTCGATCGCGCGCCGGAAGATCACACGTGACCAACCCTGCATTCCCGTAGGCGTATACCACTCGCCGTTGAGGTGAAGCTTTTGCCCCGAGATGGCGTGAATGAGCACACGCTCGTAGAGCGAGCGCGGAAGGATCCGCTCCGGAAACAGGTCGTCCCAGGTGCAAAGCGTGCCGACGTCCTCGTATTCCTGCGGCCGGTCTTCCAATTCGAGCAATGACGGCGCGCGGCCGCGGATGACGGCGCCAATGAGCCGAAGCGTGAACGGGTCGGAGATCTTTCTTATGTTCGGCCAGAAGTGTCGCGTGATTCTTCCCGCAAGCCCCCGCAGTGAAAACCGCCTGCCGTCGGTCGTGTCCCAGATCACCTCGTCGATGTCGCTGGTGAACGGGTTCACCGGATAGCAGTCGAACCGGGCGAGCCAGCCCTTTCGCGTCGTGTGAGGAACGGGCCGAAACCCGGCGATAATCGGAATTCCTTCGTCCGCAAGCGCATCGAGCTCGAAGCTCGGCCACGTCATCACCTCTCGCACGATGCCGACGATGACTGTCGCCGTCGCGATCATGAGCGGAGCATCGGGGGTAAAGTCGGCGGTGATCTCGATCCGGTCGCCTCGAGGTCTGACACCGATGCCGGTCGATCGGCGATTTGCCGCGAGAAGCATAACTGGCGGCGGAAGTATGTAGCTGAGGAGAAGCGCGAGCTGATCCACCGTCCGTGTGTGGCCCTGCTCGGACTTCGGCAGCCCGAACGAGATGTTGTAATGGGTGCTGAAGCCGATGAGACGCACCTTTCGCCGGTTCTTCGATTGCCACGCGTCCAGCTCCTGGCGGAGAAAGAGTATCGCCTCCCAGAGCGACCGACCGGCGCGAGCCGCGCAGCCGCGGCCGATCTCGATGATGGGCGTTGCTACCTCGATCACGCCGGTGTCGAAGTAGATCGCGCCTCCAGTAGGCAGATGATACGAGCGTCCGGTGCGGTGCATCATCTCGACGCGGACGAAATCCTGGGGAGTGCGGAAAACGCTCTCCGGCTTCACCGGCTTGCCGTCGAGGGTGAGGGAAAATTCCGCTTCCATTCCGATCGCGGCGAGCTGAATCCGCTCGCGCGACTCGCGCTTGTTCTCCGCCGACGGCTTCTTTTTCGAAAGCCGCGGAAGATCTCCAATAGCGAATTCGTCGGGATCAATTAGCCCGGCGGTTGGGTCGGTCTTCAGGGTCATTTGCTGCGCGCATCCCGGGGAACTGACGTGACGTACCCCAAATCAAGATGCAAATGGTCTTCCGCAAATCCGGCGGCAAATCCGTACGGTTTCGTCCAGACGCCGGGGAGGGCTTCCCGGGCGATGCCGCCAAACCGCTCTATCGCCTCCCGGTTGTCGAGGTAGGTGTCGCCGATTCGGTAGATGTTCGCCGCGATCCCCCAGGAATGGAGCGACGCGTTTCGCGAGAACGCATGTGAGGGGGATCGGTAGCCCCCGTTCGCGGCGATGTGCACGAACGTCCCGACGGCTTCGCGGAAGCGCTCGAGGCATACGGCGAGCAGCGTTATCGCGCAGGGGACGTATCGCGGGAAGCCGAGGAGGATTCTCGTTTCGCGGACGTCAACCTGGATGAATTCCCAGAGCATGAAGTTGGGCGTGAGCTGCATTTTCATCGCCGCGTCCCAGGAGGGGACCTCGTAGAAATACCGGGGCAGCTGGCGCTTCATTCCGGCCGCGTCCTTCCACATTTCATCAGGCCGGAGCGCTTTTCGGTAATCCAGCGGAAGAGCGAGCCCGTCCACGACAGTCAGGGAGAGTCCGTTCTCGCTCATGACTTCACAGTCAGCGCTTCGTAGACGGCGTGGGAGATGGATGCGATCGCGTGTGAGCGCCCCGAGCCATCCGCTTCCCACTCTGTGAGAACGACGACCACGTACGGCTTGCGGTCCGGCAGATAAACGACGCCGGCGTCGTGCGCGACGGTCGAGATATCGCCGGTCTTGTGGGCGACGCGCGTGCCTTTGGGAAGCAGCGCGGGGATGCCGTTGTTGAACTCCTGCGTGTGGAGGATCTTCATCATCGACTCCGACAGCTTCTGCGAAAACGCCTTGCCTTCGGCGAGGAGAAGAAGAATGCGAAGAAGGCCGTTCGCCGTTACGCGACTGGAAATCCCCTTTTCGAACGCGAGCTCGTCTTCGACTCCGCGCTTCACGTCGATCCCTTCGTCGACGCGCAGATCGCGAAGAGTTTTCTGCACCGCTTCCAGCCCGACGAGGTCGAGCAGCAGGTTCGTCGCGAGGTTGCTGCTCGTCGCGATCATGTGGAAGGCAAGCTCTTCGACGCGCATCGTCTTTCCGATTGCCGCGTGGACCGCCGAGTTGGCGTCGCGATCGGACTCGATGCGGAAGGGAATTCCTTTGACTACGCTGCGGAAGCGATTGCGTACATGGACGCGCGAATACGGGAGGAGCACTCCGCGGTCGATCGCCTCGAAGACACCGAGGAGAATAGGCACCTTGATGGTGCTCGCCGCATGAAACCAGCGGTCCGCGTGATAGCGCAGGCTGAAACCGGAGTCTGTGTCGTGAACCGCGACGGCGACGGCTTTCGCCTCAGACTCTCTCTCGATGTCCTCGATCTGCCGCCGCAGCGCACCGGCACGATCGGCGCTGTCTGACATGTATTTCCGTTGTGTTACGCCGCGGGAGCGCGGCGCTCAGGTAGTCGCAAGGGAAGTGCCGATGCGATCAATGGTAGGCGACGCGTGGGTCCGCCTTCGCGTAGGCCAAATCGGTGAGCAGATTGACCAGGACGAACACGACGCTCAGGAAAAGCACCGATCCCTGTATTGCCGGCAGGTCCCGCCGCGTAATGGCGTTCACCACGTACCTGCCGATGCCCGGCCAGCTGAATATGGTTTCGGTGAGAATGCTGCCGGTGAGGTAGTAGCCGAAGTCGAGTCCAAGCACGGTAATGATCGGGATGAGCGCGTTTCGGAGCGCATGCTTCACGACTACCACACGCTCCCGCAGTCCCTTCGCCCGCGCGGTCCGCACGTATTCGCCGCCTAGCACGTCGAGCATCGCCGAGCGAGTGACGCGCGCGAGAAACGCAATCGAACGGGAGCCGAGGGCGAACGCGGGAAGGATCAGGAACTTTATTCCGCCGTAACCCGATGGAGGGAGCCACTTCAGCATTACCGCAAAAACAAGAATGAGGATCAGTCCAACCCAATACACGGGGAAGGAAATCCCCAGATAGGCGACTCCCAGCCCGAGCCGGTCGAACCAGCCGCCGGGAGCGCGCGCGCTGAGCACGCCGAGCGTGATTCCGAGGATGGACGCGAGGAGCATCGCCGATCCGGCGAGCAGCAGCGTCTTGGGAAAGCGCTCGCGTATGTCGCGAATGATCGGCCGCTGGGTTATGTAGGAATTGCCGAGGTCGCCGCGGAGAACGCCGCCGGCGTAATGCGTGAACTGACTCAACAGCGGCTCGTCGAGGTGCAGCTCCTTTCTCAGGCGGGCGATTGTCTCGGCGTCGGCGCGCTCCCCCACCATCTCCTGTACCGGATCTCCGGGCGCGACATAAAGAAGAAGAAAGACAACGACAAGCACGCCGAAGAGAGTCGGTATCGAGAAAATCAATCGGCGTGCGATGAAGGAGAGCATTACTTCGAAATGCTGACGCCCGTCCAACGCTGGCTATAGAAAATCGCCGGAACGGTGAAGCCCTTCACCCACGGCTGGATCGCGTAGAGATCCTTGTAGAAGAAGAGGAAGATGACGGGTGCGTCCTTGAACGCGATCGAGTCCGCCTCCATGTACAGCGCGGTGCGTTTCGCCTCATCCTGCTCCCGGCGCGCGGCGGTCACGAGCCGGTCGAACTCGGCATTGGAATAGAAAGACACGTTTCCGCCGACGCCCTTGTTGGTGCTGTGCAGCAGCGGGAACAGAAAGTTTTCGGCATCAGGGTAATCGGCCCACCATTCCTTGAGAGCAAGATCCGTCGCACCCTTCCGGGCGGCCTCGCGCATCGACGACGCGTCGCGAAGGACGATCTTCGCGCGAATGCCTGCCTCGGCGAGATTGGCCTGAATCGCCTGTACGAGGCGCGGTGAGATATCCGATTGCGACGCCCAGATTTCCAGATCGATTCCGTTTGGATGACCGGCGGCGGCAAGGAGCTCCTTCGCCTTCGCAACGTCATGCGGGTACGGCTTGCGCGCGGTGTCGACGCCGGGAAGCGTCGGCGGAATCACGCCGGCTGCGACAGCGCCGCGACCGCCAACCACCTGACCGAGAATAGTGCGCGTGTCTACCGCGTAGTTGAGTGCCTGTCGGACACGCACGTCGGTGAGCGGGCCGCGCGTGGTGTTGATCGCGACGTACCAGAGGCGAAGCGCCGGCGCGGAGGCGAGCATCGATTTCTTGCTCTCGTCGGCCTCCCAGGTGCGCGTTTCCTGCTCGGGGACGTTGAGCACGTCGACGTTGCCGGACTCGAACTCCGCCTCCGACGTGCTGCGCTCCGGAATGATGCGCGCCCGGAGCGAGTCCGTCTTCGGTGATCCGTCGAAGTACGACGCATTCCTTACGAAGCTCATGTAGTCGTCGTGCCTCCACTCGACGAACTTCCATGGGCCGGTTCCGACCGGATGCTCGCCGAAGTTGACGGGCGGATTGTCGGGGACGATGGAACCGACGGGCATCGCCAGGAGCTTCGGAAAGATCGCGAGCGGCTCGGTCAGGGTTATCACGACTGTCGTGTCGTTGGCGGCGGAAAGACCGGCGATGGACTTCGACTTTCCGCCGGCGTAATCCTGGGCGCCTCGGATAGGATACAACGGCCATCCGCGGCCGCCCTTCGTCGCGGGATCGAGCACTCTCTGAAATGTGTGGAGGACGTTCGCCGACGTGAACGGCGTGCCGTCGTGGAACTTCACGCCGCTGCGAAGATGGAACGTGTAGGTGAGTCCATCCGCCGAAACGTCCCATGATTTCGCGAGACCCGGGACGATGCGCGCGTCAGTCGTGAAGCGCGTCAGTCCGTCGAAGAGATATGAGACCGCGCGGCCAGTGGGAACGTCGGTCGAGAGCGCCGGGTCAAGCGACCTCGGGTCGTATGTGTCACGCGAATCGATGAGCGTTTTTCTGGATGGAGCCGACTCCCCTCCGCCGCACGCGACGATCGTGGAGACGAGGAGAAGCAGAAGAGGACGAATGCGCATGCTCGGGCCGGTTGACAGTTAGGGGCAATCCGCGAGAACTTTCGAAACTCCCCGGAGTAGACTCTATAGTGAGCGAATACTATTACCGCCGAAAACTCGGTGCCAAGGATCTCCTGCCGGCCGTCGGCGTTGGCGTCGCGGCGGGCTTGGCCGTCACCTACCTAGTGCAACTCTTAATCCAGCGGACCCCTCTCGCTTCGAATGCGCAGCTCGCCGCGGGGAATGCGAGCGCGGGGGGAACGCCGGCGCCAAAGCCCGGCACGGCCAATGGTGATGGAACGGACGCGCTGCCGCCGGACAGAACGTCCGCGGCCCGGCTAAGCGCCGGTTGATGGCCGCGCGCCGCAGCCGGCTGGCGCTGTCGGCGGTCATCCTTTTTCTTAACGCATCAGCAGTCGGCTCGGCGCGCGCTCAGGATCTGCGCTGTGATCGCGGTGACCTCGAGGTTCTGCGTTTGGTCTTCACCGGCAATCACGCATTCACAGACGCCGATCTGTCGAGGATTATCGTTACCACACCGTCGGGTTGGGCGCGACGGGTTTTTCATCTTCCGTTCACGGAGCGGCACTGCCTCGATCCGGTCGAGCTGCCTAACGACCGCGCGCGGCTGATCATCTTTTATCGCCTGCACGGCTATCCACGTGTGATGGTGGATACGTCATTGCGGGCGCTCGGCCGGCGCGAGGTGGAAGTCAAATTTGCGATTCGAGAAGGCGTACCGGCCGTGCTGCGGACGTTCGTCGTAAACGGGCTGGCATCAGTGCAGAGCGCCGACCGCATCACGCGCGATCTCGCCCCGCGCGCGGGCGGGCGGTTCGACAGAATCGCGATCGCCGCCGCGAGTGACACGATTGCGCGACGACTGCGCAACGCCGGATATCCGCTCGTCACCTTGGCGAACAGGTTCGTGTATTCCGACAGCTTGCTCGCCGCGTGGGACACGCTGACGGTGAATCCGGGACCGCTCACCAAAATCGGCAAGCTTGCGATCAGCGTCGTACCGCAAACCGGCAAGCGGCAGCAGATTCCCGATGCGGTGGTGCGCCGGCTGATGGGTCTTTCGCCCGGCGATCTGTACCGCGAGAACGAAATCATTACCGCCCAGCGCACTCTATATCAGACGGAAGCGTACGAGCATGTGTCGATTCTGCCGGACACGGCGCGCTCGTCCGCGGACTCGCTCATCGACCTCGACGTTTCCCTCGCCGAGGCGTCTATGCACGCGGCGCGACTGGGCGCGGGATACGGAACGCTCGATTGTTTCCGTCTTACGGGTGAGCTGTCGAATTACAATTTCCTGCGCGGCGCGCGGCGGCTCGACTTCAACACTCGCGTCTCGAAGATCGGAATCGGAAAGCCGCTGAGCGGCGCCGAGCAGCTCTGTCCGCAGGCAAAGCATGACGTGTTCAGCAACCGGTTGAACTACTACGTCGGCTCGACGTTGCGGCACCCCGTATTCTTCGGACTGCACACGGTTCCGACGGTGACCGTATACAGTCAGCGAATCTCCGAGTACAACGCTTATCTCCGGACGACTGCGATCGGAGGCGTTGCTTCGCTCGCCTGGCAGAAGTGGCCAAGAACGCCGTTCAATTTCGCGTATTCACTCGACCTCGGACGAACGGAGGCGCAGCCGGCACTGTTCTGCGCGGTGTTCAACGTTTGTGATCGCGAGGAGCGTGAGCGCCTTCAGGCGACGCAGCGACTGGCCGTGCTGAGCGCCTCGGTGACGCGCGACAACTCCAACGGCCTTTTGTCGCCGACGCGGGGGTCGATACTGCGTTTCGAGGCGCGGCATTCCTCGCCGGCGATTTTTTCCGATGCCGGGCTGCAGTTCAACAAGCTTGTGGCGGACGGCTCTCGCTACCTTTCGGTCGGCGGCGGGAACGTTCTCGCGATGCGAGTTCGCGGCGGCATCGTCTTCGGCCGCAGCTTCGGCGAAGCGGCGGGATTCGTGCCGCCGCAGGAGCGGCTTTACGCCGGCGGTCCGACGACGGTTCGCGGCTTCGCGCAAAATGAGCTCGGCTCGGTGATCTACATCGCTAGCAGCTTCGTGCCGGTCCAGCTGTCTTCGGGGGACACGGCTTTCCGTGTGGCGGACAGCGTGCGCGCGTACAAGAGACTCGTGCCGGTTGGCGGAAACACGCTCGCCGTAGCGAACCTGGAGCTGCGTCTGCGAAGCCCATTTCTTCCCGACGTCCTTCAGTGGACGTTGTTCACCGACGCCGGCGACGTCTGGAATCGCGGCGTCACCGGCATTCTCGAGGGGGTGAAGTTCAAGGTCACGCCGGGGATTCAGCTGACGGCGTTCTCACCGGTGGGTCCGGTGCGCGCGGTGATTGGATACAATCCGTACCAGCGTCCGGCGGGACCGATGTACTACGAGGCGACGGCTGCAGAAGGCGGCGGACTTCCGTGCGTTAGTCCGGGGAACACGATTCCGGCGCACATAACGACGACGACGAGTGGGACCGTTCTGACGCAGTCGGAGGGAACGTGCCCGGCGACGTTCAAGCCACCGACGCAGACGAGCATTCGGAGCCGTCTGACGTTCAGCTTCGCCATCGGCCAGGCGTTCTAGCATGACGCGCAGGCTTCGAGTGGCACTGGCGAGCGCACTCATCCTGCTCGCGTTGGGACTGATACTCGCGATCTCTTTCGTCTCGGTCACGCACACGCGCTTCGGGCAGGAGCGTGTGCGCGCGCTGGTGATGTCGATGATGAAGGGGCGTGTGCGGGGAAAGCTGTACATCGGGCACATCAGCGGCGGATTCTTCAACGGCGCGACGGTCGATTCTCTCGAGATTCGCGACGACGAGGATTCGCTGTTGGTCGCCACCGGACCGGTGCGTGTCAGCTACGACGCGCGGGATCTCTTCGACCGGCGTATTCTGCTCCGCGACGTGGACGTCACTCGTCCGCGCGTCGTTCTTCGGCAGCACGAGAACGGAGAGTGGAACTTTCGCCGGGTTTTTCCGGCGAGCGTCCAGAAGCAGAAGCGCAACGAGCGCGGCATCGGCGATTTCGTCGTCATAGAGTCCGCGGCGTACCATGACGGGTCATTGCGCCTGACGCTTCCATGGCACCCCTCCGACACGCTTCATGGAGCGAAGCGCGACAGCGCGATCCGGTTCGAGCTGACGAGAACCGATCACCAGATCCGCCGGACGCGGGAAGGTTTCGCCCGGAGCTGGCTCTGGGCGCGGAGCAACGCGACTCTCGGATACACGCGGCTCGCGGACCCGGACAGCGTCGGCAGGTTCGCGACGATACGCGATATGAACGTCGACGAATCGGATCCACCATTCAGGTTCCGGAACGTTCGCGGCACCGCCACTCATTTGGGAGACTCGGTGTGGGTGACGAGCACGCACTGGGATCTACCGGCGTCGACGGGAACGGCGAAAGGTAAAATCGTATGGGGAAACGACCTGCCGATCCGCTACGACATCCACTTCGTCGGCGACTCCGTGTCGATGAGCGACATCGCCTGGGTTTATCCGACACTGCCGCGAACAGGCGGCGGGAGGATGGATCTCGACATCCGCACGCCGAAAAAAGTTCAGCTGCTCGACTATGTCATCACGAACATGGATGTGCGCAGCACGCGCTCGCACCTGACCGGCCGGATGACATTCGAGACCGGCGCTCCTGTTCTCGTCGTCAAGGACGTCGCGCTTCAGGCGCAGCCCGTGAATTTCGATCTGCTGCGCACGTTGAACGGGAAGAAGTTTCCGTACGACTGGCAGGGCGACATAACCGGCAGCGTCCGCGCGCCAGGCGGGCCACTCACGCATTTCCGGGTCGAGGAGTCCGCACTCACCTTCGCGGACGCGCACGTGCCCGGCGCGATCACCAAGGCGACCGGGCGCGGAGAGCTTGACATCCTCTTTCCGGCGTTCACCGCATTTCATGGATTCGATGTTGCGGTGCAGACGCTGGATCTCCGGACTCTCCAATATTTGAATCCGCTCTTTCCGCGGTTGAAAGGAACGGTTTCCGGCGTCGCCACTCTCGATTCATCGTGGCTGGACGTTCGCTTCAGAAATGCGCTGCTCGTTCATCACGATGGCAGCACACCGGAATCGCGGGCGCGGGGAAGCGGCCGGGTAATTTGGGGAGAGAAATTCCTTACCTACGATCTCGCGCTGAACGTCGAGCCGATCTCGTTCACGACGTTCGCGAAATCGTATCCTGGTCTGCCGCTCCGCGGCGAGTACTCGGGGCCGATGCAGGTAAAGGGGACGGCAGAGAATCTTCGCGTCGTGACCACGCTTACGGGACCGGGCGGGGTACTCGCGTTCGACGGCTTCGTGGACGCGGAAGAGCCGATTTACGCGGTGCGCGGTACTGCGCACACGACCGATGCGGATCTCCGCACACTGCTCGCAAAACCGGAGATGCCGAAGACCAAACTGAGCGGCGTCTACGCTCTGGATCTCACCGGGTCGTCCGCGGAAACGCTCATCGGATCGATGCGGGCGGAGCTGGGCCGTTCGATGCTCGGAGACTTGCGGATCGATCCCTCGATCGCGCAGATGCGATTCGGCCAGGGGTTGGTGAGATTCGATACGCTCGCCATTCGCGGTGGCGGAATAAGAGCGGACGCATCCGGAACCGTATCCATCTCGGAAGTCGCGCAGGGGAATCTCAAGCTGCGCGTGTCGGGGGATTCACTCCCCGCGCTCATGCACTTTCTCCCCGCGAAGCTTGCATCGTCGCTCCCGGACTCGGTGCACGGCGCCTTCGTCTTCGACGGCACGATGACCAGCCTCGGTCCGCGCACTGACATCGAGGGAAATCTCACCGGAACCAACCTCGGCGCCGGACCGCGCGGCGTCGCGACATTCGGCGGGAAGATCGGAATCCTCGATCTTCGCCAGCATCCGCGCTTCATCGGGAATGCCGTCGCGCACGACGTTTCTGCGGGCGGCATTCATTTCGACAGCGCGCTCGTCGCTGTCACCGGAAATGCCACCGCGGGCGAATTCAACGGCGAGCTCGGAAACAAAGTAGGCGTTAACATTTTCTACGGCGGCAAATTCGCGCCGGCGGGTGACACGACGAGAGTGGAAGTGTCCCGCCTCGACGTCGACGTCGATCGCGCCAACCGGTACAGCCTTGGCTTTCCGGCGCAGCTTTCCGTCGTGCCGGGCGCGCTGCTTCTCGATTCACTGGTGCTTCGGCATACGTCGAACGCCCGCCTCGTCGTGAACAATCTCCGGCTCAGCCACGACTCCATTCGCGGACACGTTCGAACGGACAGCGTCGACATCGGGCTGTTTCGCGCGTTCGTGCCGACGCTCGCCGACGCGCATGGCGGGATAGTTGCCGACGTGGAGATCAGCGGCAGCGTCAAGCAGCCGCAGCTCTTCGGCAGCGTAACGGTCGCCGACGGCTCTGCCGTGCTGTCGAATCTCGGCACCAAGCTCCAGCACATCCGCGCGGACATTCAGCTCGCCGGCGACAGCGTGCATATCCGCCGTCTGTCGGCAGAGACGGTGAAGGAGCGCCGCGGATCCATCTCGGCGGAAGGATCGATCAGCTTCGAGCGCTACGACAATCCGGGATTCAACCTCAAGGCTGTCGCGCAGAATTTCAGAGCGATCGATGAGCCGGGACTCGCATCCCTCGACATCTCGACGGGTCCGGCCCTGACGCTTACGGGCTCGTACCACGCAGCTCTGCTGCGCGGTACGGTGCGCGTCGAGCGCGGCACGATTTACATCCCCGAGCTCATTCGAAAGAACGTCGTCGATCTCAGCGATCCCGAGCTGCGGCTGGCGGTGGATACCATTCTCTCTCGAAATCGAGAGGTGCTGCCCAAGGCGCCGCGAAATCTTTCGCGCAACCTCGCCCTCGAGAACGTCCGCGTCGAAATCGGCCCGGATGTCTGGCTCAGATCGTCCGAAGCGAACATCAAGCTCGGCGGATCGCTCGACGTCGCGCTCGGGCAGTCGCGCACCGGCGAGACGTCGCAGCTGACTCTCGGCGGAACGCTCAGCGCCGACAAGGGAACGTACCGTCTCAATCTCGTCGATCCGTTCGTGCAGCCGACCTTCGATGTCGAGAGCGGGACGCTGCGCTTCTTCGGAACGCCGGATCTGAACCCCTCGCTCGATATTCGCGCCATTCACACGGTCCGTCAGCCGACGAAGAGCGCGAACGGCCGCGACGTACGCGTGAGAGTCACGATCAGCGGGACGCTCGCCAATCCGCAGCTCGCACTCGACAATCCGGACAATCTGCCGCTCTCACAGAGCGACTTGCTGAGCTATCTCGTCACCGGCGAGCCGGCGGTCGGCTTTGCGAACACGTCGTCAGAGTATGGGTCGCAGCTGGCGAGCGCGGCGCTTCGCTACGGCGGAACGCTGCTGAGCAACGCGATCCCGAAGAGCGTCCTCGACATTGTCGAGCTGCAGACGGCGAGCGTCGGCGGCACGAGCGCGGCGGAGCGGGCGTCGAATCCCTACTACTATAACTTGCTGAACACGCGCGCGATTCTCGGAAAACAAATCGGCAGCCGCTGGTTCCTGAGCTTGAGCACCGGACTCTGTTTTGTCGACCCGACGTTCTTCAAGGAGAATCTCGGGCTCCAGCTCGAGTACCGCATAAGCTCGACTTACAGCGCGCAGGCAGGGCTCGAGCCCGGATCCAGCGACGCGGTGTGTCACGCGACGACCACGCGAAGCCTCCAGCCGACACCTCCGCAGCTTGGAATCGACTTTTTCCGCACCTGGCGCTTCTGACGCCGTTTGAGTCCGACGGCACGAGAATTACATTGTCATTATGCGGACCTCGTCCGGCGGGTTGAAATGAACAAGGTGCTCAAGGAGCGCGACGCGATGATCTGCCGCGCGTGCGGCAATCAGGAGCGCGCGTCGGAAGGATATCCGTGCGAAAAGTGCGGGACATTCATATGCATCATTTGCACCTTCCGCGGCGTCTCCCTCTGCAGCAAATGCGCGGCGGAGCGGCCCGTGACTTCGCCGGCGCCGGACACAGTCAGTTCCAGAATAGATTGGCCTGAGCATTGAGCGAGCGCGTTACCGCGGTTGCGGCAATCGCTCCAGTGTTGATCGATCCGGACGTGCGAACGACGCAGGTCTCGCAGCTCCTGCGCGGCCACGTCGCCGAGGTCATTGCGCGGCAGGGAGTCTGGCTCCGCATCCGCGGCGCCGATGATTACGAGGGCTGGGTCCACCAGGGATATCTCGTGAACATCCCCAACGGCAATGGCGGGCTCGTGTGCGGCTGGGATGATCCGCGGCCACTTTCACTGGGATGCACCGTGCGCGATCCGCTTGGTGCGGTGCGCAAGCTTCCGCTCGGAGGCTTGGTCGCGGACGGGGAAGAGCGAATTGGCGGGCTGGCAATGAAGCTCGATGAGCGCCGGCACAATTTTCCGCCGACCGGCGACGCGATCACCGCGACCGCGGTGACGTACTTCGAAGGCACGTCTTACGAATGGGGCGGCGTCACTCCGTGGGGCGCCGACTGCTCAGGTCTGGTTCAGAGCTCGTTCGCCCTGCACGGTGTCCACGTTCCCCGCGATGCGTGGATGCAGTCCGAGACCGGGGCCGCGCTACCCCTCGACTTCTCACAGCTTCTTTCCGCCGACTTGCTTTTCTTTTCCGACGAGCCGGCGGCGAGGATCAGTCACGTCGCGATCTCGCTTGGTGGATCACGCGTCGTTCATCAGGCGCTCGGCCGCGGCGGTCACGCGATAGATGATCTCGAGAGCACGGAAGAGTACACGACGCTCTTGCGCGGCCGTCTGCGCATCGCGCGGCGAATTCTCAGCTGAACATCACCGGCCCGCGCGGCGCCATTGTCGGCTGAGGCCCGCTGACGATCAGGCGAGCTTCCGCGGTCGGTTTTCCGTCGAGCGAGACTTCCATCCGATACTGACCGGTCACGCTGAGCGGGAGATCGACGACGGCGATGATCGGAAGATCGACCTCGAAAACCGGGTTTGGCGCGGCGGCGACCGTCATCTCTCCCGACGAAGTCCAGAGCTCCTGATCCATCGGGTTCAGCCAGCGGAACGAGAGAGTGTGGGAGCCGGTATCGTCGGCATTCGCCTTCAGCCTGACGACGAAATGCGTGCGCGGATGAACGGTGGGGAAGCCGGCGACCTGCACGGCGTCGAAGACGCCGAGGATGTTGAGCTTTCCTTCCTGCGAAAGATTCGCCGAGTCGGCAAAGACAGCGAACGAAATATGCATGACTCAAAGTAGGCGGATGATGCGGGCTCCGGCTAGCTTATGCGCGTGACCGAACAGACACGCGCACGGCATTTCGGCGCCACCGACCTGTTGATGTTCACAATGGCGCTGATCTGGGCGATCAATTTCAGCGTCGTAAAGTACGCGACGCAGGTGTTCGATCCGATGGTGTTCGTGACGCTGCGGGTCTTCGCATCCGGAGTGCTCCTCGCGTTGGTCATGCTGTTGAAGGAGCGGCCGCGGCTGAGCCGCGGCACGTGGATCCGGCTGCTGCTTCTGGGTGTGGCCGGTCACGGGCTCTATCAGCTGTGCTTCGTGGGCGGACTGGCGCGAACGCGGGCGGGCAACGCGGCGCTGATCGTAGCGGCGGCGCCGGCGTTCATCGCGATCACGAGCGGACTCCGCGGACTCGAGCGCGTGCGGAAGGTGACATTCGCCGGCATCGCGCTCTCGATCGCGGGTGTCGGACTCGTTGTCATTGGCAGCTCGCCGGCAGCTGCGGGCGGGAAATCGACTATGCTCGGGACGATCCTCGTTTTCGGCGGGGTTCTGTGCTGGACCGTGTTCACAATAGGCCTGCAGCCTTTTACGCGCGCAGTGAGCGCGACCCAGATCGCGGGGATAACGATCCTCGGCGGCGTCGTGCCCCTTCTTCTGGTGACGATGCCGAACCTTGTGCGAACGAACTGGGGAGCGGTCGGCGCCGGCGGCTGGCTTGCGCTCTTCTATTCGAGCGTCATCTCGATGGTTGTCGGATACTATCTATGGTACCACGGCCTCAAGGTTCTCGGCGCTACGCGAACCGCGGTCTACACGAACCTTCAGCCCATCATCGCGCTCGGTGTCGCCTGGATTTTTCTCAGTGAGATTCCGACTGCATGGCAGATGATCGGCGCCGCGACGATCGTCAGCGGAATATTTCTCACTCGCGCATGAAGCTCGTTCTCTTCGACATCGACGGTACACTGCTCACAAGCGCCGGCCTCGGCCGCTCGTCGATGAGGCGCGCGCTCGAGGAAGTTTTCGGATCGGCGGGCCATGAGGGCTACCGTTATGACGGGAAGACGGACAGGCAGATCGTGCGAGAAGTCATGCGTCTCGAGGGACATTCGGACGAAATGATCGACGAGCGGATGAGCGAGCTCATGAGCCTGTACGTGGGCGGCCTCGATCACCGGATCGCCAGCGGCAGATTCGACGTGAGGCCGCTGCCCGGCGTCGTCGAGCTTCTTGACGAGCTCGAGAAGCAAAGCGACGTCATTCTCGGCCTGCTTACCGGAAACATCGTCGAAGGCGCCCGGCGCAAGCTCGCAGCGGCAGGGTTGAGCATCGATCGATTCAAGGTGAACGCTTTCGGGTCGGACCACGAGCACCGTCCGAATCTGCCGGCAATTGCGCAACAGCGGGCGAGCGAGACGCTCGGAATCGACGTAAAACGGGGACGAATGATCGTCGTCGGCGACACGCCGGCCGACATCGCATGCGGCAGAGAGCTTGGCGCGAGAGCGATTGCCGTCGCGACCGGGAACTATTCCGTTGACGATCTGAAGGCGCACGATCCTTACGCTGTTTTCGAAAATCTCGCGGACACCGCGGCGGTTATGGACGCCATCGCTCGTGCGTGAGGTCGAACTGAAAGCCGTCGTCGCGGATCTCGACGCCGCGAGGTCGGAGCTCGAGGCGGGAGGGGGGACGCCGGTTTTCGAGGGCGCGCTCGTGGACCGGCGATACGACACGCCTGACGGCAGTCTCCGGGCGCGCGACGAAGTGATTCGCGTCCGTATCTACCGGTCAACTGCGGGCGACAAAACTCTTCTTGACTGGAAGGGCCCGGCGGATACCCAGACCGGTTTCAAGGTGCGCGAGGAGATTTCGACGGAAGTCTCGGACGCAGCCGCACTGGCTGACATTCTCGCGAAGCTGGGATACGTCGTCGTGCGGGAGATAGATCGGCGCATCACGCAGTACACCCTCGACGGCGCAGTCGTGCGATTCGAGACGTATCCGCGGATGGACGCCCTCGTCGAGGTTGAAGGGAATCCGGACTCGATCGACCGGGCGATCGCATCGCTCGGGATGTCCCGTGGCGAGTTCACGTCGGAAGCGTTGAGCGCTTTCGTCGAGCGCTTCGAGCGCCGAACGGGAGTGCGCGCGGCGATTTCCGATCGCGAGCTTTCCGGCGACTATTCCATCCCGCCCGGATAGCCTCGCGATGGTGTGACACCCGCCCAAAGGATCAGCATTTCGCCGATTGCGGGCGGTACGAATCCAGATAAATTTTATCGGCAATGAACTTGAAAGCTTTCAGCGGCGGACTCTTACTGCTTTCGTCGCTCCTGGCGGCGCCTCGCCTGTCCGCCCAGGCTGCCTCCGCAAAACGCGTCTCGAGCATCGTCAGTGTCGCTGTCGAGGAATACGCGAAGGGCGTTGACGAACACGGCAAGCTGATATCGGCGGACGAGTATCAGGAAACCGAATGTTTCTTGTTCAACGCCCGCTCGATCACCGAGAAGATGAGCGGCTACGAAGCGCCGGTGGCGCGCGCGGTTCTGGACACGCTGATCACCGCCGTCAAGGCGAAGCGCCCGCCGTCGGAAGTCCGTCTCATCCGCCAGCGGTTCATCGGCGTGCTTGGCAACGCGGGGGCGATGGACATGCCCGCACTGCCGCTCGACACCGCTGCGGGGCACGCGCTTTTCACCAAAAACTGCTTGTCCTGTCACGGCACGCGCGGAATGGGCGACGGCCCGGCGGCGAAAGGTCTGACCACGAAGGTGCCGCCGATCGGAAACCGGGCGGGTACGCCGGAGCTGACACCCGCCCTCGCGTACAACGTGGTCACCGTCGGCATTCGGAATACGGCGATGGTGCCGTTCACGACGCTGACACCGCAGCAGCGGTGGAACATCGTCAACTATGTGTACTCTCTGCGTGGAGAGCCGATGCACCTGCCCGCGGCGGATGCGACCGCGGTGGGCGCGACCGGAGTCTCGCATACGATTCTGGCGCTTCTCGACAGCGCGCTCGATTTCGCGCGCGCCGGAAAAGTCGCCGAGGCGGGAGACCGCGCGTTTGACGCTTACATCGCTTTCGAGCCGCTCGAGACTCCGACGAGCGCGAAGAAGCCTGGGCTGGTGACGACGATGGAGCGGCATTTCGCCGACTTCAAGGGAGCGGTGAAACGGCACGACATCGCCGGCGCGGAAGAATCGCGCGACCGGATCGCTGACGGTCTGCCCGAAGTCATTGATCTCACTCAGCGTCCGTCGAGCTCGTGGGAAGCGTTCCTTCAGTCGTTCCTGATTATTCTGCGCGAAGGATTCGAGGCGATTCTCGTCATCGGGGCTGTCGTCGCGTTCCTCATCAAGATGGGACATCGCGAGCGGCTGCGGTCGATCTGGGTGGGAATCGTTCTCGGACTCGTCGCGAGCTTCGCGACCGCGATCGTCATGGCGACGATGCTCAAGGCGATCCCGGCGAGCAGGGAGATTGTCGAGGGGGTGACGATGCTCGTGGCAGTCGTCGTTCTCTTCTCGGTCAGCTACTGGCTGATCTCCCGCGTCGAGGCGGCGAAGTGGCAGCAGTTTATCCGGGAGAAAGTGACGAGCGCGCTCGACCACGGCGGCGGAAAAGCACTAGTTCTCGTCTCCTTCCTCGCAGTGTATCGCGAAGGCGCCGAGACGGCGCTGTTCTATCAGGCACTGTTCAACGAAGGGCCGACTGTCGCCATGCCGCTTTCACTGGGCATCGTCGTCGGATTCGCGGCATTGGCGGTGATCTTCACGCTCTTCTACCGGTACGGCGTGCGGATTCCGATGCGCCCGTTTTTCACTGTGACCAGCGTGCTGCTTTACTACATGGCGTTCGTTTTTGCCGGGAAGGGAATACGCGAGCTGCAGGAAGGGAACGTCGTGCCGATCACGCTGGTGCATTGGGCGCCGCACATCGAGGCAATGGGAGTCTACCCGAGCGTGCAGAGCCTCACCGCGCAGGCGCTGCTGCTTCTGCTTTTCATTTTCATGGTCGTGAAGACGTTCGCGCCGAAGCGCGCTGCCGCGTAGGGTGCTTCAGGCCGTCGCGGTTGCGTAGATGCCGGGCGCGCCCTCGCGCGGATTCCGGCGATAGTACATCCACACTGCGCCGGCGAGGATGAAGAGGATCGCGATCACCTGCGCCATCGTCATCGTGCCGAAGAATCTGTCATCCTTCGCGCGGACGAACTCGATCAGGAATCGCTCGATGCCCGCGAGCACGCAGTAAAAGCCGAAGAGCCATCCTTCCGCGTGCTTGTGATCGCGAAAGCGCCACAGGATGAGAAACATGACAAATCCAAGCGCGACTTCGTACAGCTGGGTCGGATGGACGGAAAGCACTTCGGTCGGCAGTGAGCCAGCCGGCGCGGGGATGTGAAAGAGTCGCGTCATGTTCGACAGCGTCGACGGCGGCGCCCCCTCGGGAAAACTGACCGCCCACGCGCCGTTCCACGGCCGCCCATAATCGTCGCCGACAGCCCAGCAGCCGGTGCGGCCGATGGAATACGCAGCAGCGAGCGCTATCGCGCTGACGTCGCTGATGCGCGGAAAGCTCAGCCGCTTTTTCCTGATCACCAGATAGGTGGCGAGAATTCCGCCCATCAAGCCGCCCCAGAATACGAAACCGGCCCTGCTCAGCAGGGCGCTCGTATCGTGCATCAGGATGGCGTAGTAGATCTTTCCGCCGAGCAGTCCGCCGATGACGGCGGCGAAAACCAGATCTCCCATCGGCTCGGGATCGTGTCCCCGGCGCGCGAGCTCCCGCTGCGCGATTATCTGGGCGATGACGAAAGAGAGAAGGACGGCGAGGCCGAATCCCGTCAGCTGCAGCGGGCCGACCTCGTACGAAAGCGGATGATGAACGATGGAGGCGAACAGTGTTGGCATCGGCGGTAGAATCTAGGCGGCGATCACGCCGGGGATAGGGCGCACGGCGTAGGCGCCGAGGTCGAGGCCAGACCTTTCTCCGTGCTCGAAATGAAAGAGTCCGGCGCGGGCGATCATCGCTGCGTTGTCGGTGGCGAGTCGCGGGGTCGGTGTGAAAACGGCGATTCCCTCCGCGTCCAACCGCTTTCGCATCGCCTCGGTGAGTGTGCGGTTGCACGCCACACCGCCGGCGATCGCGACCCGCTCACGTCCCATCTCGATCGCCGCGCGCGCGGTCTTTTCGACGAGCGTCTCGATCATCGAGTCGTGAAATGCGCGCGCGATGTCGGCCTTGTCCGCATCGAGGTTGTCCGAAGCCTTTACGGCATTCATCACCGCCGTCTTGAGTCCGCTGAAGGAAAACGCGTAGTAATCGGCGTCGCCTGGTACGGAATTCTTTCTCAGCATTCCACGCCCGAAGCGGAAGCGCACCGGATTTCCGCCCCGGGCGAGCTCCTCGACGAAGCGGCCGCCTGGATAAGGGAGACCGAGCATCTTCGCGACTTTGTCGAACGCCTCTCCGGCTGCGTCATCGCGAGTGGCGCCGAGCAGGCGATAGCGCCCCCAGCTCTCGACGTCGAGGAGAAGCGTGTGTCCGCCTGAGACAAGAAGTGACGTGAATGGCGGAACCGCCTCCGCGTGCTCGAGCGCGACGGAGAAGAGATGCCCTTCCATGTGATGCACGCCGATGAGCGGAACGCCGAGCGAGAGTGAGAGGCCCTTCGCGTAGCTCACGCCGACGAGCAGTGCGCCGACCAGTCCCGGAGCGTGCGTGACGGCGATCGCATCGATGTCCTGAAGGCGCGCGCCGGCTTCGCTGAGGGCGCGGTCGACGACCGGCACGATGCTCGTCAGATGTGCTCGGGAGGCGATTTCGGGAACGACGCCACCGAAGACGCGGTGAATGTCCTGCGAGAGAATCACGAGTGATTTGAGCGCGACATCGTTGCCGCTCCCTTCCAGGACAGCGGCGGAAGTCTCGTCGCACGACGTCTCGATGCCGAGTATGCGCGGCACTTGCCCTAGCCCGTCTTCTGCGCGAGCAGACGCTCGATCAGAGCACGATTCTCCGCCGAGCTCCAGTCGCTCGCCGCCATCTGGATTTTGCGAATGAGCCCGTCGCGGCCGACGACGATCGTCTCCGGAAGGCCGACGATTCCGTATTCGTCCGAGATCCGATTTTCCGGGTCGTGGAGGATTTCGAACGTCAAATGGAAATCCTTCGCGAATGCGCGAATCTGCAGCTCGGAGCCCGGCTCATCCACGCTGATAGCGACAACCTTGAGTCCTCGCGGTCCGTACGTCTGATATAGTTTCTCGATGCTGGGCATTTCGGTGCGGCAGGGAACGCACCAGGTCGCCCAGACGTTGAGAAGAAGCACCTGGCCCTTGTAGTCGGCGATTGTCTTCACGACGCGCAGCGAGTCGACGGTCGTCGCGCGGAAATCGGCGGCCGCCGCGCCGACTCCTGCCGGATGCAGCTCGCTCCCGAACTCGCGTCTCGCGAAATACACGGCGACGGCAATAACCGCGACGGCGGCCGCGGCGACTGCGAGGCGGTGCCGCGCCATCATACCGTTATGACGCAGCGCTTGCGCAGCTCTTCGATTTCTGCCTGGGGATCCGCCGCGCTGAAGATCGCGTTGCCGGAGACAAACGTGTCCGCTCCCGCTTCCCAGAGCGGTCGGATCGTGTTCCGGTCGACGCCGCCGTCCACCTCCAGCGTCGCGCTGCTTCGATGCGAGTCGAGAAGCCTGCGCGCCCGGCTCACCTTGTCGAGCGATCCGGGGATGAACTCCTGCCCGCCGAATCCAGGGTTCACAGTCATCACCAGCAGAAGATCGAGGTCACCGATGACTTCAGCTACCGCTGAGAGCGGCGTCGCCGGATTGATCGCCGCGCCCGCCGTGCAGCCGAGCTCCTTGATGCGGGCGAGCTGGCGCTGGAGATGCGGCGCGGCCTCGGTGTGAATCGTCATGCCGTTCGCGCCGGCCTTCGCAAAATCCTCGAAGTAATTCTCCGGCTCGACGACCATCATGTGCACATCGAGCGGAAGCTCGGTGATCTCGCGCACGGCGGCGATGACCTTCGCGCCGAACGTGAGGTTCGGAACGAAGCGGCCATCCATCACGTCGATGTGAATCAGATCGGCGCCTCCCGCTTCGCACATCGCGATTTCTTCCGCGAGGCGCGACAGATCGGCGCTAAGAATCGAAGGTGCGATGCGGGCGATCATCTCGGCGCGAGATGAAAGGTGTCGGGCGCGATCGGCGTCGGCGGGGGGAACCGCGAGACGCGAAGACTCACCGGCCCTCCGTTGGCGATGTTCTGGCCGGCTGCGGGAATCTGTCCGATGACTGTGTTCTCCGGCTGAATGGAGCTCGTATCCCTGCTGATTCCGCCCACGTGCAGACCGAGCTGCTCGATCATCGAGCGTGCCTCGGCCAGGCTTCTGCCATAGAGATCGGGCACCGGAAGTTGCGCCGGTCCTTTGCTGAGGACTATGTCGACACTCGCCGGCAGCGGAACGCTCGCGCCCGCGGCCGGATCGCTCTGTATGACGTAGCCGCGCGGCAGATCGCTCATCGCCTCTGTAATCTTCCCCATCGTGAGCCCGGTGTTCTCGATTGCGACCTTCGCCTCCTGTTGCGTCATGTTCGTCACGTGCGGGACTTCAGCCGAGCGCTGGCCGGCGCTGATGGCAAGCACGACATCGGTACCGCGCTTCTGCCGGCTGCCAGCGGGAGGATCTTCCTCGAGGACGACGCCTTCGCGTGTTGACCGGTGAAAGCGCTTTTCCCCCTCGACGGCGTGAAAACCGGCTTTCTGCAGCGACATCTGCGCGTCGCCGAAATTCAACCCGACGACGTTCGGCAGAATGCCGTCATCCGGAATCACCTCGGCGGGGAACGCAAAAAGAAAGATCGCCAGATAGGCGATCAGAAACCCTCCGACGGCGGCGATGAGATAGGGGAACGCGCGCCGCGGCCAGGCTCCGAGCTGCATCAGCGCGCCCGTCGCAATCGCGCGGCGAAGGCTCCGTCGGTTCCGTGCTGCTGCGGCAGAACTCTGAGGAAGCCCCCGTCGAGAACTGCGGACGGTACGACGCGTTCGGCGGGCGGCTCGAGCGACCACTCGGGATGCGCGCGGAGGAACGTTTCGATCTGCGCTTCATTCTCCTCAGGCTCGAGCGAGCACGTGCTGTACACGAGCAGACCGCCCGGCTTCACGACCGACGCCGCCGATTTGAGAATCGTCCGTTGCGCCGCGGCCATGACGGCGATGTCCGATACCTTGAGTCTCCACCGGGCATCGGGATGGCGGCGGAACGTTCCCGTTCCAGTGCACGGCACGTCGAGCAGAATTGCCTCCATCGGGTGCATCGCGGGAAAGCGGGCGTCGCAGACGACGGGAAAAACATTTCCAATGTCGAGCCGGCGGCGATTCGCGACGAGACGATCGAGTCTCGCGAACGATCTGTCTGCTGCGACGAGGACGCCTGCCGTCCGCGAGAGCTCGGTCGCCTTTCCACCCGGCGCCGCGCAGAGATCACCGAGCTCCGCCCCCGCGGGAATGCCGGCGTAATGTGCGACGAGAGTCGCTGCCGGATCCTGGACGAACATCTGGCCCTGTCTGAACGCGCCGACGTCGGCGAGTGATACGTGACCGCTCAGCTGAATGCTGTCGGGTAGGAGGGGCGCTTCCGAGACGGTGATGCCCGCCGCTTCGAGCGCGGCCTCGAGCTGCTCCCGAACGATGCCGTACGGGCGGACGATGATCGGCGCTTCCGCGTCGTTGAGCGCGAGAAGCTTTTCCGTTTCGGTTTCACCCCAGCGCTCGAGCCAGCGCTGTACGAGCCAGCGCGGATGCGAGTAGGTGAGCGCAAGACGGTCAATCGTCTCGGCAGGCATCTCCAATCCGAGATTTTCGCGCTCGCGATCGAGCCGGCGCAGAACTGCATTGACGAGCTTGCTCGCCCCGATGCCGTGGCGGCGCTTCGCGAGCTCGACAGTTTGCGCGATCGCGGCGTATGCGGGCACGCTTCCCATCTCGAGCAGCTGATAGACGCCGAGCCGGAGGAGGTCGAGAATGTCCGCTTCGAGCCGTGCGAGATTGCCGCGCACCCGTGCGGCGAGCAGGGCGTCGATGCGCGCCCGGCGGCGCAGCATTCCGTACACGAGCTCGCGCGTCCATCTGCGGTCGCGCGCATCGAGCTGTCCGACACGACGGTCGAACGACTGGTCGAGAAACTCGCCGCTGCGAAGATCGGCGCAGATCTCGGTGGCGGCGGCGCGGGCGCTCGTCACCGCGGGCGTTTTCACCTGCTGCGTCGTCGTGGTCACGACCCGATCATCCCCCTCGTCGGTGACGAGGGAACCGCGACCTCGCGCCTCGGCATCCGGCCGGCGAGATAGGCGGCGCGTCCGGCCTCGACAGCCGACCGCATCGCGAATGCCATGCGAACCGGATCACTCGCGGCCGCAATACCGGTGTTCATGAGAATGCCATCGACGCCCTGCTCCATAACGACGCACGCATCGGAAGCGGTGCCGACTCCCGCGTCGACGATCACCGGAACGGAGAGCCGCAGCTTGATCGTGCGGATCGCGTAAGGATTGAGCATGCCGAGCCCCGATCCGATCGGAGAGGCGAGCGGCATCACCGCGACCGCGCCAGCATCCTCGAGCCGGAGCGCCGAAATGAGATCGTCGTTGGTGTACGCCATCACTTTGAATCCTTCGGCGACGAGAGTCTTGGTCGCTTCGAGGAGTCCGGCGGTGTCGGGGAGCAGAGTCTTCTCGTCGCCGATCACCTCGAGCTTCACCCACTCGTTGAATCCCGCCGCGCGTCCGAGCCGGGCGTACCGGATCGCGTCGGCGGCGTTGTAGCAGCCGGCGGTGTTGGCGAGGAGGAAGAAGCGGGCAGGATCGATGTGATGAAGAATTCCCTCTTCGTGCGAGCGGTCGAGATCCACTCGGCGTACGGCGACGGTGACGACCTCCGCTCCCGATGCCTCGATCGCATCGACCATCACTTCGTTGGACGGATACTTGCCCGTGCCAACCAGCAGGCGCGAGCGGAACTCGCGTCCGCCGATTACGAGCGGGGATGGATCCGCCGCGATGTCGTGCGCGATCATCGTCGCTTCGGTCATCTCAGCCACCGCCTACGAAGTGAAGGATCTCGAGCGTGTCGCCATCGTGAAGTGGAACATTCGCGAACGAATCGCGGTCGCGCAGGATCGTTCCGTTGTGCTCGACTACAACGGCGCGCGCATCGAGCGAGAGCGAGGCGAGATACTGCGAGAGTGACGTGGAGCGAGCGATGGTGCGCTGCGCGCCATTTACCGTGAGCCCGATCCCGGATTCAGAGGGCGCTTCCGCTCCGGCTCGATACGGTCGGTGCACCGTTTCCGTCATAGGCTGAAAGATAGCTTACGGCGGCGTCTGCGGAATTCTTTGCTTCCCAGATTCCGCGGACGGCGGCTATGCCATATGCGCCCGCGTGCAGCAGCGAAGGGACGTGCTCGGGAAGAATTCCGCCGATGGCGATGACGGGGGTGACAACGCTGCGGACGACGTCGCTGATGAACATTGTTTCCCGTCGGGGAACGCCGGGATGCGACTCCGTCTCAAAAACGTGACCGGCAACGCACCAGTCCGCGCCGGCGGCCTCGGCCCTGACCGCCTCGGGCACATCGTGCACGCTGGCGCCAAGTTTCAGCTTCGGCGCGACTTTCCGGGCGTCTTCGATCGTCATCGAATGCCCGGTCAGCTGCACGCCGTGCGCCTTGGCGGCAAGCGCAAGATCCAGCCGGTCGTTGACGACGCACCAGCATCCGGTCTCGACGTGAAGGTTTATCAGCCGGCAGGTCACCTCGTAGAGGTCGACAGACTCGATGAGCCGGGACCGAACGTGAACGGCGCCGCGGTCTCCGAGCGCCTGCATCACTCCGATCGCACGCGCGAGAAAGTCGCTGCGAAGAAGGATTTGATCGGTGGTGACTGCGTGCAGCACGGGCAGGTCCACCATCTTCGAGTCACGCACCGAATACGTCTCCGACGGCAGCGGCCCTGCCGCGCGCCCAGTCAGCACCGGACATGCGGGCCTTCCCCGACTGCTGGACTTCGGAAATCAGAATTGCGTCATCGCCACATCCGACGACGAGTGCCGGCGCCGCGGCGAGAATCTGACCCGGCGCGCCTCGCTGGTCGCCGAGGACCTTGGGACCGAACAGCTTCACGTCCTTCCCGCGCAGAACGGTGTACGAACCGGGCTCGGGATCGTACGCGCGAATCGCTCGCGAGACGTCCAGCGCTCCGGCGCTCCAATTCACGCACGCGGATGCGCGGTCGACCTTCGGCGCGTACGTGGCGACCGATTCCTCCTGGGTCTTCTCCTGCGCCTTTCCGAGACTGATCAGGGCCAGCGTCTCGATTAGAGAGAGCGCACCGAGCTCGGAAAGGCGCGCGCGCAGCTCTCCGAAAGTATCGTCCGAGTGAATTGGAGTCTCGGCCTGGAGGAGGACGGGTCCGGCATCAAGCGCGGGGATGACGCGCATGATGCTGACGCCGGTTTTCGCGAGACCCTGCCTGATCGCCGCCTGAATGGGTGCGGCTCCGCGAAGCTGCGGAAGAAGGGATGCGTGAATGTTGATCGTTCCGAGCCGCGGCAGATCGATGAGCGCCTTCGAGAGGATCTGTCCGTAGGCGGCGACGACCGAGATGTCCGGCTCGATCACCTTGAGCATCTCGACGAGCTCCGGATCGCGCGCGTATTCCGGCTGGAACACAGGGATGGTTTCTTCGACGGCGATCTGCTTTACAGGAGAAGGAATGATCTTGCGCGACCGTCCCTGCGGCTTGTCAGGCTGGGTGACGATTCCGACAACTTCGAACCCTTCTCCGATCAGCGCGCGGAGCGGCGCGGCGGCGAATTCGGGCGTCCCCCAGAAAAGAACCCTCACTACATCTCCGTGTCATGGTGCTCGAC
>Ga0137373_10001278_pt1 | contig 27117 bp, 26 predicted proteins | sample SagtaG_5_FD_104912 | JGI IMG/M metagenome (GOLD analysis project Ga0137373, IMG submission 104912) | Vadose zone soil microbial communities from Sagehorn Ranch, Mendocino, California, USA - Sage1_R_80_16 metaG | ecosystem: Environmental > Terrestrial > Soil > Vadose zone | place: USA... | reverse complement strand
TGGAGCGTAACTGTGTACGTACTTGGAAGCGGGCTTCATGGCCTGATAACGTAATCGGGTGGGACTTTTATTTCGACTATTTGACAAACGACTTCGCTTTTTACTCCTGTGCGGGCCGATCTTTTTGGCAGCAGCCTGCATGGCGCAGAGCAGCGGCCCGGCAGCGGGCGGCGATGCGCCGGCTGTTCGCGCTCCACACTGGGTCTTCGGCGTGCTGGCCGGAGGCGGCAGCGGACTCTCCGACAACACCGACGTGCAGTACGTTCGCGCGGGCGTTCGCGTGGGCCGCGTGCTGACCGGCGAGCGCGGCCCGGGCTTTGTGCGCGGCACGCTGGAGTGGGACGCCGAGTTCATGCCCGTGGATTATGTGCTGTGGAGCGGCTATCGCAACGTGTACGGCATCGGAGTGAATCCGGTAATCGTGAAGTGGAACTTCACCGGCGGCCACAAGGTCGCTCCGTATTTTCTAGGGCAGGCCGGCGTGCTGTGGTCGGCGCATAATGTCCCGCCGGGCGACACCTCGGTCTTCAACTTCATCACCGGGACCGGAGTTGGGCTGAATTATTTTGTCCGCCCCAACCGCTCGTGGAACATCGATCTGCGCTCCACGCATCTGTCGAGCGCATCGCTGGGCAAGCACAACCCCGGAGTGAACGCCAGTCTGCAGCTCTCGGTGGGCTACAACTGGTGGAGAAAGTAAATCCCACATCCGCAAAAGAGGGCAGATATGGGGCACCGTAAGGAACTACAACTGGTGGAAGCAGTAACGGCGAGAATTGAGCTATGGCCGTGCTGATTGAGTGTGTGCCGAATTTTTCCGAGGGCCGCGACAAGGCGCGCGTGGACGCGATTGTCTCCGCAATGCTGCGCGACGGCGTGTACCTGCTCGACCGCGAGATGGACGCCGACCACAATCGCTCGGTGGTGACGCTGGTGGGCGCGCCCGGGCCGCTGCTTGAGGCTGCGCTGGCGGGCATCGGAAAGGCCGCCGAGCTGATCGACCTGAACGTGCAGCGCGGGGCGCATCCGCGGCTGGGCGCAACCGACGTGGTGCCGTTCATTCCCATCGAAGGCGCGACGCTCGACGACTGCGTGCAGATGGCGCGCGAGCTGGGCCGGAAGGTCTGGGGGCGGTATCAGATTCCGGTGTACTTCTATGAGGCCGCCGCCACGCGGCCCGAGCGCACCAACCTGGAGAACATCCGGCGCGGGCAGTTCGAGGCCATCCGCGAGGAGATCGCGACGGTGGAGTCGCGCCGTCCGGATGTGGGCGAGCCGCGCTGCCATCCCACGGCGGGCGCGGTTGTCATCGGCGCGCGCAATTTTCTGGTGGCCTACAACGTCTATCTGCAGACTGCGGATGTGGAGATTGCGAAAAAGGTCGCCAAGGCGGTGCGCTTCTCGAGCGGCGGGCTGCGTGCCGTGAAGGCCATTGGGCTGGAGGTGCGCGGCCAGGCGCAGGTCTCGATGAACCTCACCGATACCAGCATCACTCCGATGGCGCGGGTCTTCGAGTTCGTCAGGCGCGAGGCGGCGCGATACGGTGTTCTGGTGCAATCCAGCGAAATCGTCGGCCTGGTGCCCAAGCGCGCGCTGGAGGATACAGCGGCCTGGTTCCTGCAGGTGGAGAACTTCGATGCCTCGATGATTCTGGAGAACCGGCTTGCAGCGGTGATGAGAGGTGCGGCAGCCGGTGGGAGCAGCGCTCCACCCCAGCAAGCCAAATTCGGGCTCGCCGGGGGCCCCGGCGCTGTGGGCAGTTTGCGCGCGGGAATTGATCCGTTCCTCGATCAACTGGCGGCGCCGACGGCGGTCCCAGGCGGCGGAAGCGCGGCTGCGGCCACGGGTGCAATGGCCGCCGCGCTGGCGGCAATGGTCGCCCGCGCGTCGGCGGGGAAGAAAGCCTATGCGCAATTTTCAGCCGAGCTGAATGAAGCAATCGCGAAGCTCAATGCGCTGGGCGAGGAGTTGCGGGCGGCGATCGACGCCGATGCCGCCAGCTATCACGCGGTGCTCTCTGCCACAAAGGCGCGGAAGCTCGCCCGCGAGGCGCAGCCCGCCGAGGCGACTGCGCTGCCGGACGCCGAAGCAGAGGTAGTCTCATCTTTGCGTGCGGCTGCGGGCGTTCCACTGAGCGTGGCGCGGCATGCGGCGGAGCTGCGTACGCTGATCCGGGAGCTCGGTCCGCGCACCAATCCCAATATGGCGAGCGACCTGAAGACGGCCATGGCGCTGGCGCGCGCAGCGGCGGAAGGCGCACTGGCCAATGTCGAGATCAACCTGGATGCGCTGGCAGCTGAATCGGCAAAGCTGAAGCCATCCGAAGCCGCCGCGATCGCCAAGTTTATTGCCGGAAGCCAAGCCATGGTCTCCGGACTGCGCACCCTGTTGCAGTCTGCCGAGTGAGCACACCTGCGCCGTCTTCTGAGACTTCTGACTAAGCACGCGCGCCTGCACTCGATCTGCGCCGGGATACAATCTAAAGATCATGAAATCTGTTTGGACGGCACTGATTTGTCTTTGCGCGCTCTGCGGTGGAGCTATCGCCGCGCCTTTGGGCACCAACACGCGGACGGTGCTGCCGGCGCAGCTTCAGCAGGTGATCTCGGTGGACTACCGCTCGCTGCGCAACGCGCGCAGCGGCATGGCGCTGAAAGACCGCGTGCTGCCGGACAACCTCAAGACTTTTGAGACCTCACTGCGCCGGCTGGGCGTCAATCCCGATGCGGATGTAGAGCAATTGACCTTTGTCTCCTATCGCACGCCCAACGCGATGACGCGCACCTTTGGCGTTGCCATCGGCCAGTTCGAGCCCAAGCGGGTGCTGGCCCGCTTCAAGGCCAGAAAGACCCGGGGCGAAAAGTATCGCGACGGCTATCTGTGGCCCGCCGGCAGCGGCTTCGCGATGAGCTTCCTCGACGACAACACGATGCTCTTCGGCGAAACCACGGCGGTGAAGGACGGGCTCGATGTGCGCGACGGCGAGCAGCGGGGCGCCTCCGCCGAGATGCTGCAGAGAATTTCTGACGCCGAGGCGGGGCCGATGTGGAGCGTGCTCGATCAGCAGGGGACGCAGAACATGCTGCAATCGGTGCTGGGAGAGGCCTCGGCGCTCTCCGAATACGACATGATCAAGAAGCGCCTGCTGGGCTCACGCTACACGCTGGACCTGCAGCATGGCGTCGATTTTGATTTGAATGTCGAGACCTCGGATACGTTCACGGCGGGGACGCTTTCGGCGCTGCTGAACGCAGCACTGCTCTACAAGCAAACCTTCGGCAGCGCCGCCGAAAAGAGCGCGATGGAAAGTATGGCAGTCAATTCCGACAGCAGCCGGCTGGAGCTGAAATTCAAAGCAGACGACAGTAAGTTCCAGGCGCTGATGAAGAGCGAGCTCTTCCGCGCGGTCTCGCGGTAAAAGGTGTCCCGCTAAAGCTCGTCGAGCATTCCCTTGCGCAGGGCGCGCAGCGCGCTCTCGATGCGGCGGTAGCGCACCCAGGTGCCTTGCTTGTGGGTCTCCACGAGGCCGGCGTTCTTCAGGATCTTCATGTGGTGCGAGATCGTCGGCTGGGCGAGCTTGATGCGCTGCTCAATGTCAGAGGCGGTGCAGCCGTTATGCTCTGCGCTCCTGGACGGGCTCCGGCGGACGTTGTTGGTGTGCAGCAGCCGCAGAATCTTGCGCCGGGTAGGGTCGGCGACGGCGCGCAGGGCCAGGCTTAGCTTGTCGGTTGCGGCTTTCATAGGTTTCGAGGTCCCGGGCGGGCCTGCTGTTGGCTCACTGGGTTGATAGCTCCCATCATAGAAGATTTGCGCGCGGGAGCAAGCAGCAAAGCTGTCCGGGAGATTACCTTTGTACTGCAAACGGGTAACGATGGGAATTCGATAGATCGGCAAATGTAAATAGCGGCAAATGTCGATCTAGCGCTTGAGGAAGGGGTTGTAGCCCGCGCTCGTCAGCCGCGCGCGAATGGCCTCGGCTTCCTTGAGGTCCGCATACGGGCCCACCTGCACATGGAACAGGTTGTCCCCGGGTTGGGTGACGACCACCGGATACTGCTGCTTGCGCAGGGTCTCGCTGAGCAACTTGGCATCCTCCTGATAGCGCACCGCGGCGATCTGCACCAGATAGCCGCTGCCCAGGCTGCTGCGCGCGGCTTCGCTGTTCGACGGAGCGGCAACCGGCGCAGAGGAGGCAGACGGCTGCGGCGCAAGCTGGGGATGCGCGTCCTTCTCCTGCACTGCCTGGAAGAAGGTCAGGTCGCTGGGGTTTGGAGTTGCGGTGTCTTTGGCCCCCAGCGGCTGTGCCGCGCCAGGTTTGTTGCTGGCCACAGCCGGCGCGGGTGCCGGCACATTGGGCGCGACGGCAGCGGCAGCCTGCTTGGCCGAGTTCCGGCCCATCCAGTAGCCCGTGCCCATGGACAGGGCGCACAGCACCACGAGGCTGAGAAACATCCCCAGCAGATGTCCGACGCCGAGAGTGATCTCGGTATCCTGGTCTCCGGCGAAATTTTCCTGCTCACGCATACAGCTGTATTATGCCCCGGATTTCGTCCCCGCGTCGCCTGCCGGAGCATTAGATTGTGCTGAAAGTCCCGTTAATTTCTGGATACCTGCCAGCAGGTCGATGGGCACCGGGAAGATGACCGTGGTGTTCTTCTCCACGCCAATTTCGGTAAGCGTCTGCAGGTATCGCAGTTGGATCGAGGCCGGCTCGGTCTGCAGCAGGTGCGCTGCATCCACCAGTCGCTGCGCGGCGCTGAACTCGCCCTCGGCATGGATGATCTTGCTGCGCTTCTCGCGCTCGGCCTCGGCCTGCTTGGCCATGGCGCGCATCATGCTCTCGGCCAGGTCGACCTGCTTCACCTCGACGTTGGCCACCTTCACGCCCCAGGGCGCGGTGTGCTGGTCCAGGATCGACTGCAGGCGCAGATTGATTTTGTCGCGATGCACCAGCAGCTCATCGAGCTCGACCTCGCCCAGCACGCTGCGCAGCGTGGTGAGCGCGAACTGCTGCGTCTGATACTGGTAGTTGGTGACCTCGATGACCGCGCGCTTGGCGTCGATGACGCGCAGAAAGACCACGGCGTTGACCTTCAGCGTGACGTTGTCGCGCGTGATGATGTCCTGCGGCGGCACGTCGAAGGCGACCTGGCGAAGATCGATGCGCACCATGCGGTCGATGGGCGCAAAGACCAGAATGATGCCGGGACCTTTTGGATTGGGCAGCACGCGGCCCAGGCGGAAGATCACGCCGCGCTCGTATTCGGCGAGGATCTTGATGGAGCTGAAAAGGTAGAAGGCGACGATGATGAAGACGATTCCCGAAAACGGAAACACAGTTGGCATGTTGCCTCCAGGCCGGGTGCGGGCAAGCCTGTAATTGCTTGCTCGGAGCCGGTGTGCACGTCAGCAGGATTCTACAGCAGGGCGATGCAGTTTCGACGCGGCAATGTCACAGGACCGAGTGATGGGCCCGTGCTGCGGGAGAAAAGCGTCTGATGTGGGTGGCCCACTCAAGCTTCTTTTGCTTGAGTGGGGCAGTTCTGCAGTCAGCAATTGCCGCACAATTGGCCCCCGGTGTAATCTAACGTTGCTCACCGCGAGCGGGAGTAGTTCAGCGGTAGAACGCCAGCTTATCCCGCACCCCTTTACAGTTCAGTAGCTTAGCGGTCTTGCTGTCTACTATACTGTCGCTTGTGCGGAGGCGGCATGTCGCGCGTCAACATTCTCAAGCAGCTCAAGGTGGACGGCCGCTGGAAGCTCGTCTCCATCCCTCGCGACCGCGACGGACGTTACAACTGGAAAGCCCTTCCGGATGGCAGATACTTCATCGAATGGTGGGAACACGGCAAACGCAAGCGGCGGGCCGCGGGAGCAACCGCTGCCGAAGCGCAGGAAGCGGCACGCCGGCGAAAGCACATCCTGGAAGGCCGCGCGCTGGGCGTGGAAGGCTATGGCGCCGCCGAGGATGACGCAGGGCTGCGTACTCCCCTGCACGTCTCAGTAAAGCGCTATCTCGATGTTGTTGAGGGCCTCAAGAAACCGAACACGCTCCGCAAGTACCGGGCGGTGCTTAACCCGCTTCCTGGAATTCTTCTCCGACCACACGACGCCCAGAAGCATCTCGCCGGACGACCTGAACCAGTTCATGATCTATCTGAAGCGGAAGCACCAGCTCAATAACAATTCGGTTATTCACAACATGGTCATCGTCGCGCAGTTCCTCAAGAAGCAGGGAAGGCCTGGGCTTACGCGCAAGATCGACCTCCCAGAGCCGGCGCGGACGCTCCCGGTGGAATACAGCGATGGGGATCTCAAGAGTTTCTTTAACGTGTGCCTGCCGGAAGAGCGAGCCTTGTTTATAACATTCCTGCTCACCGGCTTCCGCGAAATGGAGGTTGTCCACCTCTACTGGAACGATATTAACGCTGCTTTGCGGACGGTGCGGGTGACGGCGAAGCCCGAATTGGGCTTTTCGCCCAAGCGCTGGGAAGAAAGGGAAGTGCCGGTGCCGAAGCAACTGATCGAGCTTCTGGAGAATCATCAGCATCGGAAGGGCAGTCGATTCGTGTTCGCCTCCCCTCCGGGCAATCGCGAATACCATATGCTCGACAAGTGCAAGGCTGTGGCCAAGCGTGCCAAGCTTGACTCCGCCCGTTTCGATCTAAGGACCTTCCGTTCGACATATGCAACACGAATGCTTCGTTCCGGGTTTGATGTCCGCACCGTTCAGCACTGGATGGGGCACAAAAACCTGGAGACGACCATGCGCTATCTCGCCCCGGCCAAAGAAGTCCACGACCGTCTGGACCAGGTGCAGATCGCCGGCTTGTTGGAGGACGTGTGACAAGGCAAGGGTAGGAAAAAGCGGCGATAACGATGAACGCCGCTTGCGTGTGGTGGAGCGAAAGTCAATGCTCGCTCCTGTCTTCAATTCTTCTGAACATCCATCAGGAAGGCTCCGAGTTTTGCCGTCGCCCTGAACTGCGGGATCGGATCGAGCTCCTTGAACGCCGACGTGAAGGCGTTCGATAGCTCCACATGGTGCGCGGCGCAAAGTCGGCAAGCCGCGGATCGAAGTAGAGCTCGTGCACCCCGCGCCAAGTGCTTTGGCGCTTCGAGCTCTCCCTCGACAAAGGCGCGATAGATGCTGATCTTCGCGTCCGCGTCAGGAAGTTGGCTCACCCTCCAGGCTTCGATCATGTTGAATTTTGGCCAATGTAGTCCGGCCCGATGGTTTGACAGCGGGCCCAGCTTTCGAGAAAATGACGACACTCGTGTGGAAAGCACTTTCCATCTTGCTCTGTCTGGCTTTGTCCACTGCGTCGTTTTCGGCGCCGTTTGAGCATTGCCATCAGTCTGAGTCAGACCACTGTCGAGCACACTCGGTCCACAGCCATTTAAGCCTGCACCGCCATACGCGTTCGGACAGCAGAGGTTTGCAGGTCGAGGATTCTGACCCGCCAGCGCACTACCTCGACACATTCTGGCTGGAAGCAAGTGCTCCGCCGGCATTGCCAGTTCCGATAGCCGAAGATATCGGGTCCCAGCCGCCGTCGCCAGCTTTCGAACTCGCTTCCAATTTCGAATTTTCGATCTGGAGAGGACCTCCGCCTGGAGATCATCCTGGACTCCGCTCCCCCCCCCAGCATTGAGCTCTGACGACGCGCCGCTGCCTGCGGCGTAATTGCCACACACATTCCTTTGTTTAAATCGGTTCGGCGTCGAGCTATCACGTCCGGATGAGGCAAGTTCATGATTCGAAAGTTGGCTTGCATTCTGATAGCACTCGTCGGTATCTGTACAGCACAGACATCACTGAGCCTGGAAGATGCCGTTCGCAAGGCGCAGTTTCAACGCCCAGAGCTGCGCGCTGCCGCGCTACGCGCGGATGCGGCAGGGCAGTTACGAAGGCAATCCACATTGATACCGAATCCACGATTGTCTTTGCAGTCGGAAAACATACGATCGTCGAATTTCGATTTCGGTCGCGATGCGGATACGTTTGCCTACTTTTCGCAACCCATAGAAACCTCCGGCCGGCGCGGCGGACGGATCGCGGTCGCATCCGAAAACCAGGAGCGGAGACGCTTAGAAGCGCAACAACTCAGGCGTGAAATTGGCTTTAGCGTTCGTGATGCCTACTGGAGAGCGTCGGCAGCGCAGTACACCGGTGAGTTGTACGCACAGAGTGAGGACTACTTCAAACAGATTCTGGAGTACCATGCAGCGCGGTTTCAGGAAGGAAAGCTCGCCGAGGTGGACCTTCTGCGAGTCCGTTTGCAATCAGAACAAATCCACGCGGCGGCGGCCAATGCCCGCCTGCGCTCGGAAAGGGCGCAACTCGACTTGGCACGTCAGGTGGGAGAACTCCAGCCCGGTCCTTGGCTACTAACGGAGAAATTCGATCAGCTAGAAACGCCGCGAACTAGCCAAGTTGGGGCGGACCTGACGTCTTTGCGAATCGAAGGGCGACTCGCCCAGCAAGACGTGGCAAGCGCGCAAGCGCGATGGCGTTTGGAGCGGGCAAATGGTCGTCCCGACCTTGACGCTCTCTTCGGTTACAAGCGGACAAGCGGCCTCAACACTGCCATAGCCGGTCTACAGCTGAATGTTCCGCTGTTCGATCGCAACCAAGGTGCGAGTGCTGCCGCGAGGGCTGAGGTGGGAGCCGCGGAGCACACGCTGGAAGCAACTCGCATTCAGATTAATTCGGAAGTTGCACTCGCACGGCGTGCTTACGATTCACGTCTGCAGCAAGTGAAAGAGATATTCGGCCCGATGCGGGAGCGGGCGATTCAAATCGCTGATATCAGCCGAGCAGCTTACCGGGAAGGCGGCCTCGACCTGCTGCGACTACTCGATGCTGAAAAATTAAGAATCGAATCCCATCTCGCATGGGTGGACGCGTTAAACGAATATCACGCAATCGTAAATGAACTGGAGCGGGCGGAAGGAGTTGAGCCGTGAAATTCACAAAACAAACAGAACTGTTGCTGGCTGGTTTGTGTCTTTCGGCAGTCTTGGTTGGTTGCAACCGAGAAACGAAAGGCGCAACACGATCCCCATCGGCTGAAAACAAGGTTCAGCCCAACGACATCGTCATTCCGGTTTCCGAGCAGGCCGGCGTGATCGCCACCGAAGCAATCCAGCCTAGCGACGTCCCAGAGATTTTGCGTGTTCCAGGGAAAATCGTGCTCCCTGACAACGGTACTTGGCGCGTCGGAGCAATCGCCGCCGGGCGTGTCGAACGGGTACTCGTGTCGCAGGGCGATCACGTGCGCCAAGGCCAGTTGCTGGCCAGCATGCACAGTCGCGATGTGCATGAAGCCAAGGCGGAGTATCTAACGGCGATGTCGGAGCAATCACGTCTAGAAGCAGCTGAGGCTCTGGCGAAGAAGAACTTCGAACGTACCCAGCGCCTATATGCACTAAAAGCGGCATCGCTGGAACAAACCGAGTTGGCGCGTCAACAGTGGTTAGACGCCCAGGCGGCAGCGCGCAACAGCGCCTTTACCGTGCAGAGAAGCCGGTCACACTTAGAAGGGACATTGGGAATTCCAGCTACTTCGGAGGAAATGACTAAGAAGGCCGAGTTGCTCCCAATTCGAGCTCCTGCGTCCGGCTATGTTCTGGAAAAGCATGCGACGCCAGGAACCGTGGTCGAGCCCTCCACGGATTTGTTCGTGATCGGTGAACTAAAGAGGCTCTGGATGATCGCTTCTGTGCGTGAGGAATATCTAGGGAAACTGCGAGTGGGCCAGCTTGCCAAGATCGCTGTGAGTGGAAATCCTGAGCTCCATGTGGAGGGGCGGCTGACCAATGTGGGGCAGCAGTTCAATGCCACCACTCACGTAATGCAGGTGCGAATCGAGTTCGAGAATCCCGATCAGCGTCTGCGTCCAGAAATGCTCGCTGACGCCGAGATTCCCATCGGCGGGGCAAAGCCCATGCTGCTGGTTCCGAGCGATGCCGTGCAACAGATTGACTCGCAAGATGTAGTTTTTGTCAGGACGGGCCCAGATCACTTCGCGATGCAACCAGTGCGAACCGCGCAGTTCCTCGGAAACCGCATACCGATCCTCGAAGGGCTAAAGCCAGGTGAACAGGTCGTTACACGAGGGGCGTTCGTCGTGAAATCTGAGATGCTCAAATCGGCGATGGAAGGCGATTAGCACATGTTGAACAGCATCATTAATCTTGTACTCCGAACGCGCTGGCTCGTGATAGGGGCGACGGTGATCCTGATCGGCGCGGGCCTCTGGGCACTATTCACTATCCCGGTGGATGCCTTCCCCGACCTGACCAATAATCAGGTTGTAATCGTCACCGAAGCGCCATCTTTTCCTCCAACCGAAGTGGAGCGCCAGATCACGTATCCCATCGAGATCGCCATGCTCGGCATGCCGAACCAGACCGAAGTTCGTTCGCTCTCCAAGCTCGGACTCTCGATGGTCACCGTTGTTTTTGAGGACTCGGTTCCGTATTACTTCGCGCGGCAATTGGTCAATGAGCGCCTCCAGCAGGCGAGCGGTACACTGCCGCTGGGCATCCAGCCGGTACTCAGCCCTCCGGCCACCGCGTTTGGAGAACTCTATCAGTACACGCTCGAAGGCCGGAATATGAGCCCGATGGAGTTGAAGGACCTGCAGGAGTGGGTGATCAAGAACCAATTGCGGACCGTGCCGGGCGTGAGCGACGTCAACGCATGGGGCGGACAATCCAAGCAGTTCCAAATCAAGGTTGATCCCGCTCTATTGGCGCAGTACAGCATGGACCTGCACGATGTGGTGCAACGGGTCGAGGAGAACAACCGCAACTTCGGCGGCGGCTACATCGAACATGCCTCGGAACAGTACACGCTTCGTGGCAGCGGCCGCGCGAGCACAACAGAAGACCTGGGTAATATCGTACTCATGGCCAGCCAGGGCTCGCCGGTTCTGCTGCAGGATGTTGCTGAAATTACGATAGCGCCCGCACCGCGCAAGGGTGCCACCTTGCGCAATGCCGAAACCGTCTCCGGCACGGTCATCATGCTCAAAGGCGAGAACGGAAAGCGCGTGATCCGAGGCATCAAGCAGAAGATTGCCGGATTGCATCTGCCTGCCGGCGTGAAGCTGGTGCCGTTTTATGACCAGTCCGAAGTGATTGATGGAACGACGCGCACAGTCACTAAGAACCTGTTCGAGGGCTTCTTGCTGGTCACCATCGTTCTTTTCGTCTTCCTGGGTAACGTCCGCGCAGCCATTCTGACTGCGCTTGTGATCCCGCTTTCCATGCTGTTCAGCTTTCTCGGCATGCGGGCATATGGCATTAGTGCCAACCTGATGAGCTTGGGAGCGATCGATTTCGGGATGATCGTGGACGGTGCAATCGTTATGATGGAGAACTCGGTGCATCGCTTGGAATCGCGCGAGCACGAGACCGAGTCGCCCATCGAGGCCATTCGCCGGGCAGCGCATGAGATCGCGCGTCCGATGGTGTTCGGCGTTGCGATCATCATCGCTGTTTATCTGCCCATTCTTTTCCTGCAGGGCCTGGAAGGCCGGCTCTTTCGTCCAATGGCGATTACGGTGTGCACAGCCCTCATCGGCTCCCTGGTGTTGGCATTGACGGCCATTCCTGTCTTTGCTTCCTTCGCATTTCGTAAGGGCATTTCGGAGAAGCAGCGCTGGCGCCACACGGAAGCATGGATAGAGAAGCTCAAAGAGCGCTACGCGGCGGGGCTCAATTTCGGGTTGCACCACAGGACCGAAATATTCATCGCAGCCGGCGTGGTGCTGGCGGTCGCGATCGGCTCTGTGTTCTTTATCGGAAGCGAGTTCATGCCAAGACTGGACGAGGGCTCTATCCTTGTCGAAACGCGCAAGCTCCCAGGTATTTCTCTGACCCATTCGGTGGAAATCAGCAAGCGTGTGGAGAAGGTCCTGCGCGGGTTCCCCGAAATCGCAGATGTGGTCATCAAGATCGGTCGCCCCGACTTTGCGACAGAAGCCATGGGCATCAATGAAGGAGATACCTATGTGCTGCTTCGGCCCATGCGCGAATGGACGCGTTTCAATACAAAGGCCGAATTGATTGATGCGATGGACAAAGAACTCGCGAAAATCCCGGGGATCAACTACAACTTCACCCAACCGATGGCTATGCGCCTGGATGAAACGGTCTCTGGCGTGAAGGCGGACTTGGCAATAAAGATTTTTGGCGACGACTATCGAGTCCTTCAGCCCCTTGCTCGACAGGTTCTCCGCGCCGTATCGCAGGTGCGTGGCGCTGCAGACGAGCAGGTGGAGATGACCTCAGGCGTCGCCGAGCTTGCTGTAACAGTCGACCGCGCCGCTCTTGCGCGCTACGGACTCAATGTAACCGACGTTCAGGAGGCAGTTGAAGCCGCAGGCAGCGGCGCGGTCATTTCGGACGTGTTGGACGGCCAAAGGCGATATACAGTCGCGCTTCGGACACCGGATGTATATCGAAGCAATCCGGAAGAAATGAAAAACATCCTCCTTCGCGCGAGCGGAGGGGAACAGGTTGCTCTCTCCCAGGTGGCGCGCGTGGAGGTCACGCGCGGCGCGGAGGCGATCAACCGGGAGGAGGGCCAGCGGCGGATTGTGGTGATGTCGAATGTTCGCGGACGCGATCTGGGTAGCTTTGTTGCCGAGGTGCAATCGCGTGTGAACCACGAGGCCAAATTGCCTCCCGGCTATTTCATCGAATACGGCGGGCAGTTTGAGAACCAGCAGCGCGCCACCCGTCGGCTAATGCTGGTGATTCCACTTACGATAGCTATCATTTTCTCGCTCTTGTATGCGACGTTTCATTCGACTATGCAGGCGTTTCTTGTGATAGCTAACGTGCCGTTCGCGCTAGTGGGTGGAATTGCAGCGCTTTGGATTCGAGGAATGAATTTGAACCTGTCCGCATCAGTCGGATTCATCGCCCTTTTTGGCGTGGCCGTACTGAATGGCGTGGTGCTGGTCAATTCCATTAATCAGCTTCGTGGGGAGGGCCAAACCGTCCGCGAAGCTGTCGCGAACGGTGCCAGGCGCAGGCTACGACCAGTGTTAATGACGGCCCTTGTCGCCAGCTTGGGCTTCGTGCCGATGGCGCTTGCTACCTCTACTGGAGCCGAAGTGCAGCGCCCACTCGCGACGGTCGTTATCGGTGGATTGATCAGCGCAACAGTCCTGACATTGTTCCTGCTCCCACTCCTATATGACTGGATATTCGGCCGCAACCAAGGGCAGAGGGTTTCTGAGACATCGGAGCCCGCAACAGTCAAGCTTCCAACGAGGTGAGTTACGGTGGCTTTTGCCAGACCAGCCCGAACCGGCATACTGTTTGCTCTTCTCTCCGCCGCGTTGTTTGGTGCCAGTACTCCATTGGCGAAGCTCCTGCTAGGCAGTGTCTCGCCGTGGATGATGGCCGGTCTGCTGTATCTTGGTGCGGGCGTCGGTCTGTCTTTCATTCATCTCTCGAGACGGGCGCTTGGCCTGCCCAGAGTTGAAGCGCCGTTGCGACTGTCGGATTTGCCGTGGTTAGTGCTGGTGATCGGCACTGGCGGTGTCCTTGGACCTCTCCTGCTGATGTTCGGGCTGATTCGTACTGCGGCTTCTGGAGCGTCCCTTTTACTCAACCTCGAAGGATTGGCCACGATGGTAATCGCTTGGGTGATCTTTCGGGAAAATGTGGACCGCCGCTTGTTGTTGGGCGCAGCGGCGATTTTGGCAGGAGCCTTACTGCTATCGTGGCAAGGAGAGGCTTCTTTCAACTGGGGTGCCTTCCTGATTGCGGGTGCCTGTCTGTGCTGGGGAATTGACAATAATTTCACACGCAAACTGTCTTCAGCGGACCCCGTGCAGATCGCCCTGATTAAGGATTTCGTCGCCGGGGTCGTGAACACAGGTATAGCCCTTGTGCAAACAAGTGCGTTGCCTCATTTGGGAACTTTAGCTGCAGTCAGCCTGGTGGGATTCCTTGGGTACGGAGTGAGTCTCGTATTCTTTGTGCTCGGATTGCGCGATCTGGGAACAGCGCGCACCGGGGCCTACTATTCCCTTGCTCCGTTCGTGGGAGCGATGCTGTCGATAGTTCTCTTGCGCGACCCGCTATCGTGGCGGCTGTTTCTAGCTGGAACTTTGATGGCTATTGGCCTATGGCTCCATATATCGGAGCGACACGAACACGAGCACATCCATGAAGCGTTAGAACACGAGCATAAACATGTTCATGACGAGCATCATCAGCATCAGCACAATGCTGGCGATCCGCCGGGAGAACCTCACACTCATGTCCATCGTCACGAACCCTTAACTCACCGTCATGCTCACTATCCGGACCTCCATCACCGTCATTAGTCTTGAGCGGGGTTGCACGTGAAATTAGGGCGATCATGGTCTGGTGAGGCGGGACCGTGTCGGATGCGTACACCGCGATCGCGTAGTTGTCCTGCCCCAGGCCTTGAGAGACGACAGCAGAACGGCCCTCATGCATGGTGCAACGCCAACCCGGCAACTCCCGCAGCTGCGATCAGCAGCGGCTCTGGTATTTTCCAACGTAACAAAAGCAGCAGAGTGGTGGCTGCGATAATTCCTGTCGGCACGTCGTGGATCGCTCGTCGCGCGAGCACGACAACAGCTCCGGCAATCGCTCCAGTAGCACCCGCGGTCACCCCGCGTACAAAGGCGTGCAGTTGCGGGTTCTTGGCGAACCGTTTGTAGTATGGAGCGATCAGTATGACTACCGCATAGACCGGCGCGAAGACGCCCAATGCGGCGGCTGTGGCGCCGCTTAGTCCCGCGACTATAAAGCCGATGAATGCAACAGTGATGACCACGGGACCCGGTGTGATCATCGCGACCGCGACAGCGTCGAGAAACTGGCGTTCCGTGAGCCATCGGTGTTCGACGACTACTCCGCCGTGGAGAAATGGCACGATCGCCAGTCCACTGCCGAAGACGAACAGTCCTGCCTTCGCGAAATATCCCAGAACCTCGCCAAATTTTCCGAGGGATCCGGGCAGTATCAGTGGAAGGAACACCAACGAATACATCGGCGCGGAAACGGCTCTTCGGGGAAAAGCCTCGATCGCGAGCGCAATCATGCCGCCGGCGAGAAACAGCCAGACGATCTCCCGCTCGGTCGCTGCGGTTGAGACTGCCAACACGGCGAAAATGATCCAGAGCAGTACGTCGGACTTCAAGGTGGTTTTCATCAGCTTCCACGCCGAGCGCGCGATGATGCCGATGACTGCCGCTCCAATGCCATAGAAGGCCGCCTGCATCCATGGCAGTCCGCCATATCGCACATAGGCCACCGCAAGCAGCACAACCATGACGAACGAGGGGCCGATAAACGCAAGCGCGACCAGAGTCGCTCCTAGCCATCCAGCGCGAAGAAATCCAAGGTACATTGCGAGTTGGGCCGCCAGCGGGCCGGGCGCAAGCTGCGAAAGTGCAAGCCCTTCGAGATACTCATCGTTGGTCAGCCACTTTCGGTTTTCCACCAAGTCGCGCTGCATGTAACCTGCAAGCGCAATCGGCCCGCCGAAGCCGAAGGTTCCGAGTCGCAGAAAGTAGAGCACCATGCGCGCGAGGGAATACTCGGGCTCAGTCCGCTGAGTCTGCCTGGGCGACGGCAGCTGCATTTGCGCCTCCGAGCGTATCGCTGCGAACAATAGTTCGAGTGCTGGAACTATCTTGCTGACTTCATCTGGTCGAGCGCTGCTCTCAGCCCATGAGCCAGCTTCACCGCGTCATCATTGGCCCAGAAATGCATGAAGAACAGTCGCGGCTGCTCATTCAGCATGTGGCTGTGCAAAGCGGTCACCTGGATTCCGTTGTCTCGCAATGTCTTCAGCACCGGATTGACCTCCTCGGCCAGAAGCACGAAGTCGCCGGTGATGGCAGCCCGCCCGTTGCCGGTTGGCTGAAAGTTCAAGGCGGTCGCAGTACCCATCGAGGGCGGCACTTCCATGCCCTCGTCCATGATCTTCTCGGGCCGCGGGACGCTCACCTGCAGAATGCCAGCGTTCACCTTGCCCGCGTGCCCCAGAATCGTGCCGATCTGCGCTGTGTCGATCCCGATATTCTGATCTTCTGGTTTCGCCGGGCCGCTCGGCGCCGCGGGAGTCCTGGTGAGGGCGAGCGCATCGTGGACCGCTTTTGCCATCTTCGCTGCATTGCCGTGCCCCTCGATGTGCATGTACATCACGCGCGGTGTCTCATGCAGCAGATGATTGTGGAGAGCGGTTTGCTGGATGCCCTCTTGCTGCAGCTTCATCATCACCGGGCCGACCTCGTCTTCAGAGAGCACCAGGTCGCCCATCGCCATCGCATGGTCTGGTGCTCCCAGGAAGGCCGCCCATGATCCAAGCGCCAGCCCGGCTTTGATGGGTGTGCCGTTTACTGTCACCTTCATGTCCTTGCGTGGCATGCTGAACTTGAAAGACCCGTCGGGCTGTAGCTTGCCCGCGCGTCCCATCGCGTTCTCAACCGGCTTCCACGCGGCGCTCTTCTCGTCTGACTTGGCGGTCTGCGGTTGCGCTATGTTGACCAGCGCTAACAGACCCAGTGCGACAGCACTCAGGATCCGGATTAGGTTGTGTTTGAAACGCATTTCGCTTCTCCTTTCCTAATGATTGTGGATTTACATTTGCCGATGTGCGCACCCTCGACCTGGATCAATCAGCAGCAATTCGCGTGACAACCACATGACAGCTATTCCATTCGGCAGCAGTACTCCAACAGCGCGTCATAAATAAGAGATCCTTTTGCGACCCGTTCCTGGTCGGAGAGGCGTAGCAAAGCCATGCCTTGCGCAATGGCCCGCAGTCCGATCCCTTCGGCCGCAATGTGTTCTTGGCCTCTCACGTCTGCAGCGCGGACGAATCGCCGGATTAGCCATGGACAGGCGACGCGATCGACCTTAACGTCTTTGCGGGTGATCCACTTCATAGCACCGCGATTCAAGGAATGGAGCGATAAAGCCCCTCAATTGCCTCCATGCCTCGGCGCAGCAGTTCGTCGTCAGAGATGCCTTGCTGTGCCCAGCCAATCAGCACCCTGTCGATTCCGAGGGCTTCTGTTCGGCCGAATTTCTCGTCGGAAAGATCAGCGTCGTGAATCATCTCTGCGATGACCTCCACCTTCGGATCGCGAATCGCGAACTCCTTGCGCAGCGTCTCAAAGGTACAGTCTTCGCCGCGATGGCCGAAACCATCCGTTTGGAACATGTCAAAAGGAACCGCATCGGGCTGCTGTTCGCGCTGAGAGGCGAAGACGAACTTCGCATTCGGGTCAATAAAGCGCCGGATTAGCCAAGCCGAAGAGACGCGGTCTATGCCTGGACGAGGACGGGTCACCCAGGCGCGGCCAACATATTCTTTGCGGAGCTTGCGAGCCGACGCCGGGATTCCCTTGCTCTGGCCAACAGAATCCGCGCTCTCCAACAGCGCCTCGGCCCGGCTCCGCAGAGGACTGTTGAAGAAATCGATGGCAGCGATCTCCTGCAACCGGCGGCGCAGGCGAGCGATCTCGCCCGGCTCGCCCTTATTCTTGCCCGCTCGTTTTTTCAGCTCCGCAATCAGCTTTTCATAATCCTGAGATCTGGCTGCGTTGAAGAGCTCGATCAGCTTCTCCGACGGCAGGTCGTCCATGGCATGGACCTGCACCACCGAGGCTTGCCCTTTGTACTTGCGGATCGCGGTTGCCAGCCATTCGAAGCGCTCCTGGTTCTCCGGCGTATTGGGCAGCAGGTATCCGGAGGTACGCAGGGCGAGAGCCCCATACTTCTTCAGCTTGCGCCACACCTCGACGCGCCGACTCGCCTGTTTCACCGACAGGCTGAACATCAGCAGCAGCCACGGGGCTTGCTGTAGCGAAGTGACATTCCTAGTCATTGCGATTGTGAGCGGCAGGCCATCTGCAAAAAAGTGTTACAGAATGGACATGCTATGTTATATCTATACCACAGATGGCGAAGCAGCCGTCGGGGTGGTACAGCAATGAAGCGAGGTCGTCTCCTTCCCTATTCAATCCTCGCCATTGGTCTAATTCTGGGCATGTGGGTGGAATGGCCCGAGATCGTGGGGAACAGTTCCGTCCGCGCCGTCGGCCCGGAGACAGCGGCGCCGCTGCAGGCCAGCGGCAAGGAACTCACGTACAACTTTGATACGGACGCAGCCGGCCAGCTCCCGCCTAAGTTTCACATTGCCCTGACGGGCGGCGGGCCGCAGCCGGCCTGGACAGTTCAGGCCGACCCCAGCGCACCATCGAAGCCGAACGTGCTTGCGCAGATCTCGGCGGACAGAACCGACTATCGCTTTCCGCTCGCGATTATCGACGAAGGCTCGTTTCGCGATCTCGTATTAAGCGTGAAGTTCAAAGCGGTTTCAGGCGATGTGGACCGTGCTGCAGGTTTGGTGTTCCGTTTTAAAGACGCAAACAACTACTACGTCGTGCGCGCCAACGCCTTGGAAGACAACTACAACCTCTACCATGTCGTGAATGGACGGCGGCGCGAGATCAAAGGCTCGCGCGTGAAGGTCAAAGCCGGCGAATGGCACGAACTCCGGGTCGAAGTTGTGGGAGACAGATTCACCTGCTTCTATGACGGCGAGAAGAAGATCGAGACCACGGACGACACGTTCAAAGAAGCAGGCAAGGTCGGGCTGTGGACAAAAGCAGACTCGGTGACTTACTTCGATGATCTGCATGTCACAGCGAAGTGAAGTCAGGGAGAGGATTGGAAATGTCAATACGCAGTACAGTGCCTCGAGTTGCTTTGGCCTTTTTCATGCTGGGATTAGCGATGTGGGCACAGCAGGCAAGCCATGGCGCGCCCGCGCCGCAGCCGACCAAGGCGACCCCGTCGGAAGAGTGCGGCGCGTGCCATCAGGCGATTTACCGGGAATTTCAATACGGCTTCGGCGGAGACATTCACTTCGGCGGCATGGTGACAGGCGGCGCGCAAGAGCAACGGCTCCTGATGCCCGCGAACGTGAGTGCGGGAGCGTCGGCGCATGCGACTGCGGGACTCGATCCATACCCGATCCACGCCCGTGATATCGAGGAGGAAGGCCGTTCCTGTAACGTCTGCCACTTCCCGCAGTCGTTTGCAATTCCGCCCATGGATACGCCTAAAGTCGCGAAGCCCACTCCACGGCCCAAGGAAGAGGAGAGCGGCGGCCTGACCTGCGAAAGCTGCCATCTCACGCCGGAGGGCAAGATCCGGACTCCCCACAAGGTGAATGCGCCTCACGAGACGGTCCTTGAACCTGCCATTCAGAGCTCTGCGATGTGCGCGTACTGTCATTCAGTTGGCGCGCGGCTTGAGGGCAGGCAGACACAGACGTTCCTGGAGTGGCGGGATGACTTCAACAAGGCCGGCCTCGGGACCCAGCAGTGCCAGGACTGTCACATGCCTCGAACAACCAGGAAGTCGGCGGAGGAATTCGATGTGCCGCTTCGTCCTGTGGCCAGGCATCTTTGGACTGGAGGTCACTCTCCCCAACGCCTCGGCAACGCGCTCAGCCTAATGCTGGTGCAGCCCGAAGCGAACTCAAACAAAATCGAATTTCACCTCATCAACATTGGAGCCGGGCATTCTGTTCCAACCGGTTCCAACCGGCGAGCTCTTTACCTCCAGGCAGAGGCTGTGGGAACGGATGGACACGTGCTGGACAAACATGAATGGATGTTCGCTCCCTTTTACGGCATGCGCCCCGATGACAAGAAATTCCTGGAAGAGGACAAGAAGCTGCCCGACGCTTACTCTGCAAGGCAGGCTGATGCGCAAGGGCCGCACGAGGCCATCATCCGCGCGGGTGAGGAAAGAATCGTCGCCTGGGCTCCAGAACTCAAGCCCGGCAGCTACACCGTTCGCGCTAAGTTGATCTATGACTTGAACCGGTACAACGATCGGGCGTTTACAGAGGACCAGACGACCCTGAATCAGAGCTCGTTGTCACTAAAGGTGGGCGCCAGCCGGAAATGATCGCGCGGTGGCTTCTGCTCATGGCTTTTTTCATCTCGACGATGGCGATCTGCGCAGCCCAGGGTGGTCCCCCGCTGCGTACTGACGATCCGGGCACACCAGGAAACGACAATTTGGAAATCAATATTGCCACAACGGCAGACCGCCGCCCGGGGGAGCGGCTTTACGAAGCGCCGCTGCTGGACTTCAATTACGGGTTAGGCCAGCGCATACAGCTGAAGTTTGAAATCCCCTGGGTATTTCTCGCCACAGACGCTGCTCCTACGAAGAATGGACTGGGAAACTCGCTGGTTGGCTTCAAGTGGAGGTTCTATGAGAATGACAAACACAAGCTTGAGGCCTCGGTGTATCCCCAACTTGAATTCAACAACCCCAATTCGTCGGCTGATCGAGGGCTTGTGGAACGGGGAGTGCGATTTTTGCTGCCCATGGAGGCGACCAAGACCGTTGGCCCAGTGAACCTGAATGCCGAGGCGGGCTATTTGATTTCGCAGTTCGGATCGAACGAGTGGATCGCAGGACTGGCTGCCGGCCGGGAGGTGAAGCCTCGCCTCGAACTGCTCGCGGAGATTTACGGTACAGGCAAGACTGACGGGACAGAGCACGATGTAAGCTTTGGTCTTGGAGGCCGCTACAAGCTGCGAGAACGTTGTCTGTTGCTGTTTATGGCGGGCCGCAGCTTTAATGAGGGGGGCGTGGGAGGACCGCACTTAGTGGGGTATTTAGGAATGCAGTTTCAACTGCGCACCAGCAGGCGCACCACTCACAGCCCAGCAGGAGTTCCGGAGCCGAAGTGACGCCATTAATCCAAAGACTCACCTACACGCTGCTCGTCGCGCTCGTTGGCCTCGCGGTCAGCTGCAACAGGCAATCTGCGAAACCGAGTGGAAGCGGCGAATACCAAGTAACCATCTATGTGTCGACCGATCGCCCATTTGCCGAGCCCGTTCTTCATGCTTACGAACTGAAGAGCGGCGTGAGGGTGAATGCTGTGTATGACACCGAGGAGACGAAGTCCACGGGGCTCGCAAACAGGCTGCTGGCCGAAAAGAACCGCCCGCAGGCAGACGTGTTCTGGTCGAACGAGCCGGTGCGCACACTGATGTTGAAGAAGGGCCGAGTACTCGCAATGTACAAATCGCCCAGTGCAGCAGGCATTCCCGATATCTTCAAAGATCCGGAGGGATACTGGACAGGCTTTTCGGCGCGCATGCGCGTGATCGCCTATAACACCGATCACGTCAAAGCCGGCGACGCGCCGGCGTCCGTCTTTCAGCTTGCTGATCCCAAGTGGAAGGACCAGGTCGCCATGGCCGACCCGCGCTTCGGCACGACTTCCTTTCATGTTGCCGCCATTTATACCGTGCTTGGCGACCAGAAGGCGGATGACTTCTTTCGCAAGCTGAAAACCAATGGCGTCAAAATTGTGGATGGCAACTCGGTGGTGCGCGATATGGTCGCGCGAGGCGAGGTGAAAGTTGGACTCACGGACACTGACGATGCCAACGTCGCCATCAAAGACAAACGGCCGCTCGGCATCGTGCTTCCGGACCGCGATGGAATCGGGGTTCCCGTGATGCCGAACATGCTGTCGCTGATCGCCGGGGCGCCTCATCCGGCCGAAGGCAAGAAAATTATTGATTTCTTGCTCTCAGCCGAGTCGGAACGAATGCTGGCGCAGTCCAACGCCGTTCAGATTCCACTCCGCACTGGGGTCGAAGCACCGCCAAATCTGCCGCCGGTGAACTCAATCAAACCGATGACGCTCGATTACGGCAAAGTGGCCGAGCGAGTTGATGAGGTGGTCCGACGCCTTCAAACAATCCTGGGGATTTGAGGCATGGCCGGCAAAGCAAGATGGCAATACGCATCTTCCGCTGTTTCGGGGCGCACGTTCCTGCTTGGCGGCGCCGGGGTGCTGTTTATCGTGATCTGTCTTCTTCCGGGCGCGTACATGTTCCTGCTCTCGTTGTTTGGACGGAATGGCGCGTTTACTCTGTCTAACTACGCTCGCTTGTGGATGGAAGCGAGGCAGCGGCAACTTCTCGTGACCAGCACCTCGCTCGCCGCCGGCGCCTCCGCAATCGCGACCGTCATTGGTGTTCCTCTGGGTCTCCTGCTGGCGCGCGCCGATCTTCCTGAGCGGCGTCTGCTCCGGGTCGCACTGATCGTCCCGCTTGTGATCCCGCCGTACATTCTCGCGCTCGCATGGATTTACTTGACCGGCCCCACTGGATTGGTCTCCGGGCTTGTTGGGCGGGACGTGCTCTCCGGACTAACTTACTCACTCCCCGCCGCAGCCATAGTTCTTGGAATTGCGTTCTATCCGCTATCGATGCTCGCGACGGAGGCGGCCCTGCGGCGAGTGAACGGATCGATGGAAGAAGCAGGCTTGCTCATCGCATCCACAGGACGCACCTTCAGGAAGATCACGCTTCCGGTAATAGCGCCAAGCATCGCGGCGGCGGCTCTGATTGTGTTCGTGCTTGCCGTCGCCGAATTTGGCGTGCCCGGGCTGCTGCGCGTTCGCGTGTACACCACGGAGGTCTTTACTGCGTTCGCCGCGCTCTATGACTTCGGCCGAGCCACGGCGCTGACGCTGCCCTTGCTCGTCGTAACCGCTGTCGCGGCACTGCTCGCAAAGTGGATCGTTGGTGAGCGGCATCTCGCGCTTTCGCGCACTGCACGTCCTGGTATACCGCTGCAGCTCGGCCAAGCCAAAGCGACCGTCGTCGCAATCTTGGCAATTTTCATTGCGCTCGTGGGATTGCTACCCATAGCGGTGCTCGCCGCCAATGCCCAACAAATCGCATCCAGTGCGGTTGCCTCGTTCTCAGCGATCCGAAACAGCATTGTACTTTCGATCATTGCTGCCACTTTGAATGTCTGTGCCGGTTTATTGCTCGGATATGCGCGAGCGCGTGCCGATATAAGGTTGGGCACCATCACGGATGTTCTGTTCATTCTTGCGTTCGCGCTCCCAAGCACCGTGGTGGGCGTCGGCCTCATTGGGCTTTGGAACCGGCCGTGGGTTCCGGTTGCGTTTTATGCCAGCCCTGCCATGATCGTGCTGGCCTACGTTGCCAGATTTCTTCCTGTGACCGCATTGATACTCGCCGCGAGCGTGCATCAGGTGCCCTACTCGACCGAAGAGGCGGCAGAGGTGGCCGGAGTCCCATGGACGAAATCTTTCCGCCGCGTCATCGTACCTCAGATTCACGGCGGGATCGCCGCTGCTTGGGTCGCAGTATTCATTTTTGCTTTCGGTGAACTCGGGGCTACGGTGCTTGTAACGCCGCCAGGAGAATCCACACTGCCGGTCCGCGTCTATACACTGGTCGCCAATGCGCCCGCTAGCGAAATCGCCTCGCTGGCACTGATCCAGATCATCGCCGTGCTGATTCCACTTTGTGCTTTGGCGATTCGGCTTCGAACGGCCCAGGAGAAGGCATGAGCGGCAACGGCTTTGTCCGACTCGTCAACGTCACCAAGCGCCGCGGCAAACGCACTGTGGTGAACGGAGTCTCGCTGGAAGTAGCTGAAGGTGAGTTTGTTGGATTGCTCGGAAGCAGCGGGTCCGGGAAGACAACCATTTTGCGCATGCTCGCCGGTCTGGAGGTGCCCGACGAGGGGCAGATTTGGATCGGCAAAGATTTAGTGGCTGAGAATGGCCGGAACCTGGTTCCACCACGCACACGACAAATCGGTTTTGTCTTTCAGGATCTCGCGCTTTGGCCTCACATGACAGTTCTCGAAAGCATCGACTTCGTCCTTGAATCGGCGGAAGTGCCGAAGGCGCAGCGTCCACAACGGATTCAGGAGGCGGTCAGGTTGGCGCGAATCGAAGAGCATGCGAATCGCCATCCACACCAACTCTCTGGGGGCGAACAACAACGAGCAGCACTTGCACGTGCCCTCGCCACGACCCCAAGGCTCTTGCTGCTCGATGAGCCTATGTCGAGCCTGGATACAAATCTCAAAACGGAACTCGCCTGGGAACTGAGGTCATTGCAGTCGCGCCTCCGCATCACGACAGTTTATGTGACGCACGACCTGTCCGAAATCAAGGAACTCGTACACCAAGTTTTAGTCTTGCAGGACGGCCAGCTCTGCATTGCCGACCAGCCTTAGCTAAGGCGCACGTCGCCGGACCAAAGTCCAGCTCTTTGGCGCGGACTGTGCCATCAGTCTTCCCATTCGATCCAGCCCGAAATCGCTGCCTGCGGTCTTCCAACACAACGCGCGTGATCCTCTGCGCGTGTTCGCGGTGAAATGTTTCGAGCAATGCGATTCCGGCGAATGGAGGAAGTCCCAGGTCTCCTTGCGCGAGTAGCGCATTTCGATTCCTTTGAGTGCCTGCCACTCCCGCTCGAAGCTCGCCGCCGGATCGTGCCCCTGCCGGAAATATTCGGCCAGGGCAAGATGCATGACCGAGCCGAAGACGAGGCTGGCGGAGACAACCCGTGGCCGGAAGTTCTCCAAATAGTGCAGCCGGTACTGCTGCGGGCAGGTGAGGTATTTCTGGAGCTGTGAGTTCGAGAAATGCGGAGTATCTTTCGAATCCGGCTTTTCTCCCGGATCGGAAACGAAGACCGGGTCATGCGCTGTACCTCAGTTCCCCATTCGTCCGTATCGGCAGCAATTGGGTGACGTTGAGATAGCGGCCCATCCGCGCTCCGCTCGGTCGTAACCCGGCAGGGCAGATTGAAGCGCATGCCGGCTCCAAGTTCCTCCGGCGGGATTGTCTCGCCCAATGCCCTGAGGGCATCAGCGATCTTCTTGGCGGAGCCGAACAAGCGCGCTCGGTCGCGCCCCACAGCGACGTTTAAGAAGAAACGCTCGCCGTATGGGCCGTTGCTCACGCCCAGATCGAGCACGCGAGCAGCCGCAACCGACCCATTGCCGTTCTGCGGCCGAGATGCTTGGGCCGCTACCGGACGTGTGTCATTCATGCTGAGAAACTGCCGGGCGATCTCGGTTTGGAGCCGGAGCGCACGCTCTGCTGAACCTTGATGCCGCCTTCGCTCGCCCCTGAGACCGGCAACGAGAATTCGATGGAAACCGAGTCGATGCGCCCGTCGGGGCTCACCGAACGTTTGATGACCATCTGTGCCGGTGGCTCGGCGGGTTTCGGTTCTTCCGTGGCGCGCTCCTCGGAGGCAATCGCGGCGCGTTCTGCAGCTTCGTAGTTGCCCGGCTGCAGACATTTCTTCTGCACCGCAAGAATGTGCTTGCAGGTCCAGCTTGGTTCCTCGGTGGCGTGGGTTTCAAAATCCGGGCAGCTGCAGAGCCAACCATCTTGCGTATCTGAAACCAGATAAGAATTTGCGGGATTGCGGACGGAGCGGATGTGGTAGCCGTCCTCGCCTTGGGTGATGACAAAGACCTCGCGGTCGGCGCGCTCGACACGGGTGCGGAATTGCTCTTGCGTCATGGACTTCTCCTTTTCAGTTGTGAAGGTGCTGATAGGCTCGGGAATTCGAGCTTGCGCTTCACAATAGGGCGGGCACAGGAAAACACTAGCGAGAGAAAGGTTGTGCCGGTGCGACGCCGGTCGCGGCGACGAGAACTTTTGCCTGCTTTATGGCGTGCGGCCCAATGCTTACGCTCTCAATCATGAGCTCTGAAGAACGCGAGACAATTACCGCCATTGGCGAGACCAACTTCCGCCATTACCACGCACGCTTCGGCATCAAGCGCGCCGACCGTCGCGCCCACAGGTACGTCATCGGCAAGACCGGCACCGGCAAGTCCACCCTGATCGCCAATCTCGCCCGCCAGGACATGGCGCACGGGGAAGGCTTGGCGCTGCTTGACCCGCATGGCGATCTCGTGGAAGAGCTGGTACGCGGTGTGCCCGAGGAGAGAAAGGGGGACCTGATTTACTTGAACGTTGCCGATGCGGCGCACCCTCCGGCCTTCAATCCTCTGGAGGCAACGGACGCCGCCGCCCGACCGCTCGTGGCATCGGGTCTGATCAGCGTCTTCAAGAAGATGTGGCCGGAATCTTGGGGGCCGCGCATGGAATACATCCTGCGCAATGTGCTCCTTGCGTTGCTCGATCAGCCAGAAAGCACGCTGCTCGATGTGCCTCGCCTGTTCGACGACCTCGACTTTCGCAGCTATGTGGTGAGTCGGGTGCAAAATGCCGAAGTTCGGCGCTTCTGGCTGCGGGAATACCAGAAATATCCGGCACGTTTTCGCGCTGAAGCTATCTCTCCCATCCAGAATAAGATTGGCGAGTTCTTGGTCAACCCTTTCTTGCGGCGCATCGTGGACCAGCCCAAAAGCGCCTTCGATCTGCGGCAGCTGATGGATCAGGGAAAGATCCTGCTCGTGAATCTCGCCAAGGGGAAAATCGGGGAAGATACGGCTGCCCTGCTCGGTGCCATGCTTGTAACCAAGCTCGGCCTTGCGGCCTTGAGCCGGGCAGAGATGGCGGAGCCGGCGCGGCGGGACTTCTATTTATATGTAGATGAGTTTCCCTCGTTTACTACCACGAGCTTTGCCGCGATGCTCTCCGAGATGCGCAAATACCGGCTGAATCTCATCCTTGCCCACCAGCATCTGACGCAGATCGACGAACAGGTGCGGGATGCGATTTTGGGCAACGTGGGAACGCTTATCGCCTTCCGCGTGGGAGCGTGCGATGGGAATGCCCGGTGAGCCTTGAGCCGCCGTTCCGGCCATTCTTCTTCCACTACGCGGAGCCGGGGCCAGCCACGGATGACGCGCGCAAGCCCACCTTCTTGAGTTCGCTCATTGAAGGCATCCTCGGAAAGCCTTCTTTTGCTAGACCTGCACTTCCCGCGACATCTCTCTATGAGCTGCCGGAGCCCGATCCCGAGCTGTTCTTGCCGGATGCTCCGCTCGTGGAATTGCAACTCACGCTGCCTCCAGGCACGAAGATCGTAAAAGAAGCCGCCGAGCGCGTATTGATGAACCTTGCCTACGCGTCGCAGCCAGTCGCCTTCGAAGTTATCGGTACCGAGGGCGCAATCACGACCCAGTTCGCGTGCTTTGATCCGGACCGGCCGCATCTTGCGCAGCAGCTCATCGCACACTTTCCCGAAGCGACCATCTCGGAGCATGAACGGTTCCTTGCAGGATTGTGGGATCGGG
>Ga0137373_10001277_pt1 | contig 27123 bp, 22 predicted proteins | sample SagtaG_5_FD_104912 | JGI IMG/M metagenome (GOLD analysis project Ga0137373, IMG submission 104912) | Vadose zone soil microbial communities from Sagehorn Ranch, Mendocino, California, USA - Sage1_R_80_16 metaG | ecosystem: Environmental > Terrestrial > Soil > Vadose zone | place: USA... | reverse complement strand
GGTCGGCGTCCCGGAGTGAGTGTCTTTCGCGGCTGTATACCCGGCCCGCACGTTCCCCTGTCAACGCTTCGACGCCACCCTCGCGGGCAGCTCCGCATGACTCGGGGCCGATGTGGGTCGCTAATCCACTTTCGTATGACTTTTTCATTCACTACACCTCGCCGGTTTAACCGGCGCACAGGAGACATATCATGGCAACAAAACCCACGCACGAACAAGCTCAACTTCATTTACAAGTTTATGAACAACGGCGGGAAACACGGCTGCGCGAGGGACGCGACTGGTTCTTCAAGAATTATGTCGTGGAAACTCTCGATGATGCTATGCGAATTGCAGGACCCGGAACAGAGGGCGGCACCCTGTCAGGAATGGTGCTCAACTATTGGGAGCAAGCCTGCGCGTTGCTCAATTACGGGCTGCTGCACGAAGATCTCTTCTTCGAAACCAGTGGCGAGTTCTTTGGAGTTTGGGAACTCGTCAAGCCCGTTGTACCGCAGGCGCGCGAGCGGTTTGCGTACAAGGCATATCTCACTCACATGGAAAAAGCTGCGCAGCGTTATGAAACTTGGGTTGAAAGCCGCTCACCGGGTCACGTCAAAGCAATGCGTGAGTTCATGAAACAGATGCGTCCTCAGGTTGCAAAAGCAGCTTAAGGCCTGATCATTGGCGCGGAATCCCACCCTTCGCAATACCGCGAGGGGTGGGACGTCCCGGCTTTATGGAAAAATCACTTTCAAGAAAGGAGTTAGCAATGAGCAAGGTTCGAGTGCTTGTTGGCACACGCAAGGGCGCATTCATTCTTAATTCAGACGGCAAACGCGATAAGTGGGACGTTAGCGGGCCGCACTTCGCGGGATGGGAAATGTATCACCTGAAGGGATCGCCGGCTGATCCGAATCGCATTTATGCATCGCAGACCAGCGGATGGTTCGGGCAGATCATTCAACGCTCCGACGATGGCGGCAAAACCTGGCATCAGCCCGGAACGCCTCCCGGCGAACCAACCACCGCGCCAGATGGCACGCCCAAAGGTGAGAGCAACAAGTTCGTGTACGATACCTCCGCCGAAACCGGGAAGCCCCTCACCACGCATCAGTTTTACGACGGCACGCAGCATCCCTGGGAGTTCAAGCGGGTGTGGCATCTCGAGCCTTCGCTCACCGATCCGGATACGATTTACGCCGGAGTCGAAGATGCTGCAATATTTCGCACCACCGACGGCGGCCAGAACTGGAAGGAACTCAGCGGACTGCGCGGCCACGGCACCGGTCCGAAGTGGCAACCCGGAGCCGGCGGCATGTGCCTGCACACCATTATTCTCGATCCCAGCAATCCTCAGCGAATATGGATCGCTATCTCAGCGGCTGGCGCATTCCGCACCGACGACGGCGGCAAGAACTGGAAGCCTATCAACCGTGGGCTGCGTTCGCAATACATCCCCGACCAGGATGCGGAAGTCGGTCACTGCGTTCACCACATCGCAATGAACCCGACCCGGCCGGGCGTCCTCTTTATGCAGAAGCACTGGGACGTCATGCGCTCGGACGATGCCGGCGACAACTGGCGCGAGGTCAGCGGAAACCTACCGACCGACTTTGGGTTCGCGATCGACGTCCACGCGCACGAGCCGGAAACGATCTACGTGGTCCCGATCACGAGTGATGGCTTGCACTTCGTGCAAGACGGCAAGCTACGGGTGTACCGCAGCCGCACCGGCGGAAATGAATGGGAGGCGCTCACCAAAGGTCTGCCGCAAAAAGACTGCTACGTGAATGTGTTGCGCGACGCCATGGCCGTGGACACGCTCGACAAGTGCGGTATTTATTTCGGCACCAGCGGCGGCCAGGTGTACGCCTCAGCGGATGCGGGGGATAGCTGGAATCCGATTGTGCGCGATTTGCCGGCAGTGCTGAGCGTGGAGGTGCAGACGCTGGGGTGATGAATCGGCACATGAGCCAGGGAACTGGATGAGCAGATAGCAGCCTATATCATTCCGTTCATCGTCCCACGAACATCCAGGACGCGCTACCGCCCGAAGCGGTGACATCGGGGGCTTGTCATCTTAGCCGCCATTGCCTGAGGCTAGGCGGCTTCTGCTGTCCAGCTCGACATTGTGGGGCAGTGTCGGGAGAGCAGCGCATCCTGCTGGCGTTTGAGATGAGCTTGTTCACCCGGGAACTAGCCAAGGAAGGGATCCGGCGCGAGCATCCCGAGTGGCCGGAACCGCGCGTCGCGCGAGAACTGCTGAGGCTGGCATTCTTTCCAGCACCTCTTCCCTCCTGGATTCCATGAGCGCATCGGAAGTCCTCTGAAGAGTAAGCAGCCCTCTACGACAGAGGCACACAGGAGATACCGATAACCGCACCCGAAAGTGCTGACGGCCCTCTTCGATTTTTTTCTGGACGGCGGCCATTTTTTAAGTTCTAATGCCCGCGTGGAAACGCTCGGCCTTTCTGAGTCTTCGCCGCGCAGCGAGAGCCGCCTCAAGAGTCTCTTCTGGCCGGAGATCGAGAACGGCAGCGATGTGGACTACCTTGGCGCACAAGGCTACTGGGTATGCACTCTCGTGGCGGTGGTCTCTTTTGTCTTCCTAATCGTAGCTGGAAAACCCATCACCGGCGTGGCCATTCTGCTGTTCTACTACCTCGGCGGTGTATGTGTGCGCGAGCGAAGCCGGTACGGGGCCGCGGTGGTCTTCGCGATGTATCTTTTGGATACGCTGCTTTCCCCAGGGGTGATTCGCGTGTTATTCGCGGCCCTGCTACTTTCGAACCTGCGAGCCACGTGGATCGCATCCGCCTGGAAGCCTGGGTCAGAGGAGTCTTTTCTGCCACCGCGTCTGAACGAAAGTTGGACTGATAAGTTTCGGGATATCCTGCCTGGGTGGCTTTGGCCCAAAACTAGGATTTTCTACTACGTCTTTTCCGCGGCTTTCTTACTGCTGGCGATTTTCGGAGTGGTGATGATGCTGTTGGGCAAAGTTTCGGGCTAAACATCGCGAGTCTGGCGACGCACAACTAACCATTCTATGTGGCGCGGGACGGATGCCGGCCTTAGTCCGAGCAGGTTATCATGTGAATTGTCATGATTCGCATTGTCCTTCCCACCCATCTTCGCAACCTGGCGCACGTTGGCAGCGAGGTGACTCTCGAAGTCGCAGCTCCAATCACGCAGCGTTCGGTGCTCGACGCACTTGAGACTCGTTATCCCATGCTCCGCGGCACCATCCGCGACCATGGCACCCTGCAGCGGCGGGCATTTTTGCGATTTTTTGCCTGCGAGGAGGATCTGTCGCATGAATCGCCAGACGCTCCACTACCGGACGCGGTCGTGTCGGGTAAGGAACCCTTTATCGTCATTGGCGCCATCGCGGGCGGAAAGAGTTGAACAGTCACATTCGCTTGCTTTTTCCCGCTGTGATTCTCGCACTCTCCATCAGTGTGTACGCTCAGAAGCCCGCATGGCAACCCGCGCCGGACACGCCACTCTCGCACTGTGGCCAAACGGCGCACCCGGCGGGCAACCCAATCCAGCGCCGGAGGTTGATACCACCGCCGCCAAAGATGATCTCATCGCCGGCAAGCCGCTCATCCGCTTGGGCAATGTTTCGTCGCCGACCCTTACTCTTTACTCACCCCATGGCAAGAACACCGGAGCCGCTGTCGTTGTCTTTCCCGGAGGCGCTTACCACATTTTGGCCATCGATCTCGAGGGAACTGAGGTATGCGACTGGCTGAACTCGGCTGGTGTCACGTGCGTCCTACTCAAATATCGCGTGCCCAATTCCGGACCTTGTCCGAAATCCTCCGCCGCTCTGCAGGATGCTCAGAGAGCTCTGGGAATGGTCCGCGCGCACGCTTCCGAGTGGCACATTGACCCGCACCGCATAGGCGTGCTCGGCTTCTCTGCCGGCGCCCACTTAGCCGCGGCTTTGAGCACTCACTTCGACAATCGCCTCTATGATCCGGTTGATGCCGCTGATCAGCTCAGTTGTCGCCCTGACTTCGCGGTGATTGTGTATCCGGGATATCTCGCTCTCGCGGAGCGGAACTTCGCGCCCAATCCAGATATTCAAGTTACCGAGCGAACCCCGCCTTCATTCATTGTCCAGACTGAGGATGATTTAGTCGCGCATGTCGAAAATGCCACGCTTTACTTCCTTGCCTTGAAGAAGGCTAACGTTCCCACAGAGCTGCATATCTACGCCCAAGGCGGACACGGTTATGGTTTGCGCCGCACCCAGCTTCCCGTGACTGCGTGGCCGCAACTCGTCGAAACCTGGTTGGAAACTATCCACGTCATCCCCGCGCCGACCTCATAGCACTAATGCTTACGGATGTGCGCAACCTGGGCACGGTCTCAGGGTTGAAATCATTTCTTATATGCCCACTGCGCTTGCGTGAACAGACCTCCGTCAATCCAAATAGTTTGTCCGCTGATGAACGATGCGCCCTTGCTGGCAAGAAAGACAACGGTAGGGGCTATATCTGTGGCGGTTCCGACTCGTCCCAAAGGAGTGAGCCTCGCCCAGGTTCCGGCGTAATCGGGGTCTTCGGTGCGGGTGCGCTCGGATTCGATAGATCCGGGTGCGATGCAATTGACGCGAATCCCGTAAGGCCCCAATTCCACGGCGGCCTCTTTGGTGAACATTTCAATTCCGCCTTTGCTCGCCGTGTAAGCCACCAGGCGCGGAAACGCCAGCTTGTTGCACCCGGAGCCGAGATTTACGATCGAGCCTCCGCCATGGTCTTTCATGTACCGGCCAGCTTGCTGGGTGCAGAGAAAGCAGCCTTTTAAATTCGTATCCACCACCAGGTCCCATTCTTCCTCAGTCACATCCAGGAGCGGCTTCCAAGTCTGGACGCCGGCGTTGTTAACAAGGAGATCAAGGCGTCCAAAGGTAGCGGTCACCTGTTCGAACATGGCAGTGACTTGGCTGCTGGATCGTATGTCGGCCTGAATCGGCAGGACCTCGCCACCCAAGCTACGAATTTCAGCGACCGTGGCATCCACCATCGCCGTGGGATCGTTATAGTAATTCACTGCCACGCGGCAGCCATTACGCGCTAACTCCAGCGCAATTTCCTTCCCGATTCCGCGGCTCGCTCCGGTCACCAAAGCTGCCTGACCCTGAAGAAGCATGTGCACCTCGTCACCCATATCCTACTTACTTCCGAGTTCCACTGTTACGTGGTGACTTGCGTTCGCCCATTTCAGCGGAGCCAGAGCGACCATTCCTGATTCAATCTTCCAGCCGGTTACCGGTTGCGAATCCACGGTGACCTTTTGCACAGTCCCATTCACGCCATAGATGTCCAACTGCAAATCCTCAAACCATGGACGGTAGGCACCGGTAGGCGCGGAAATATCTATGGCCACAGAATCAGCAGTCGCGGAACATGTAAAGCTCGCACGCATGCTCTCCCCCTTTTGGTAGGCGAGAGTGTTGCCGTCATCGGCGTACAAACTGCCGTGACATTGCGGGCCGGGATACACGCTCAAGGCGAGTGGGCCATGAGGTATCTCGTCCACATCCTGCACAACCGGTTGCTGCGGAAGGATGCTTCCGCCGCGCACGTAAACCGGCAACTTGTCGAGAGAAGGATTCACTTCGAGTTTCTCGCCGCCCCGCACTCTTGTCCCGGACCAGAAGTCATACCATTCTCCAGCGGGCAATGCGACGGAATAGCTGCCTGTGAAGTCCCAGACTCTGGGCGCAACCAGCAAACTGTCACCAAACATGAATTCCTCGTCATTCAGCGCAACATTCGGCTGGTCAGGAAATTCAAGAAATAGCGGACGCATCAAAGGCACGCCGCTGCGCGAAGTCTCCTCCATGCTCGTGTAAATGTAGGGCAGCAGCCGGTAGCGCGTTTCAATGTAGTGGCGGCGAATGGATTCGTGTTCAGGCCCATCAACCCACGGTTCGCGAAAGCGCGTCCCTTTTGCGGCGTGATTGCGATAAATCGGATTGAACGCTCCCAACTCCATCCAACGTGTCAGCAGTTCAGGGGTGGGACTCCCATTGAATCCTCCAATGTCTGCGCCCACGAATGCATACCCGGACAATCCCAGGTTGATCAACTGCGGAACGGAAATTCGCATGTGGTTCCAAGTTGCGCTATTGTCGCCGGTCCAGGTGGCGGCATAGCGTTCAGCGCCCGCGAAAGCCGCTCGAGTAAGCACGAACGGCCGTTCATTGGGGTGAATGCGCAGCAGTCCTTCATAAGTCGCGCGCACGTTCTCCATTCCAAAGACGTTATGAATCTCGCGATGATCAGTTTTTCTGCCTTCAACGCTGTGCACTGTGTCCAAGGGCATGGTTTTCGAGGGCACAAAGAAAACCGACGGCTCATTCATGTCATTCCAGAATCCGCGTACGCCGTCTTTGACGAAATCCGAATACAGAGTTCCCCACCAGCGGCGCACTTCCTGGCGCGTGAAGTCGGGGAAGACACTGTCCCCAGGCCATACTTTCCCAACGTAAACTGTGCCGTCAGGATTCTTCACGAAATAGTCCGACTTGATGCCTTCGTCATAAGGCTTGTATCCCGGCAGCTTGGCGAGGTGAAGATCGGTAATAGCGACGATCTTGAATCCGTCGCTACGCAGGTCTTTCACCATGCCCTGAAAATTCGGGAAACGCTCTGGGTCCACAGTGAAGGGCCTATTTGCCTTTTGATAGTCAATGTCCAAATAGATAACGTCTGCGGGAATCTTACGCTTGCGAAATTGTGAGGCGATCTCCCGAACCTGCGACTCGGGGTAATAACTGTAGCGGCATTGCTGATAGCCGAGCGCGAACAATGGCGGCAGCGGAGTGCGTCCGACGAGATGCGTGAATTGCTCAACTACTCGCTTAGGATCGGGTCCGTAGAAGAAGTAGTAATCAAGCTCGCCGCCGGGGGCGCCAAAGGAGTACGCATCGGGCCGCTCTCTCCCGAAATCAAAGTCGCTACGATAGGTGTTGTCGAGAAAAATGCCGTAGGCGGCGCCATTCCGAAGAGCAAATATAAAAGGAATGTCTTTGTAAAGCGGATCAGTGGACTCCTGCCAACCAAAAATATCCGTGTTCCACATGGTGAACGCGCGATTGCGATGGTCCATCGGCCCAGATTTATCACCCAAACCAAAGTAATGTTCATCCTCCGGCATGGCCTTCCAGACTTTGAACGCGGCATCACCGAAAATTGGAGGTGAGGAGGGTTGGTCCTCCGAAATTAAAGTGCCCGCGGCATTCAAAAACGCGACCCGCAGAGGAGATTTATTAATGCGCACCGCCAGCGACCCGGTATTCAGCGACAGCGCACTCGCAGAGTCCGCGACCTGCAATTTTAGAGCGCTGCCTTCAAAAGCTTTCGGCAAGACAGCGAACGACGGCCGCTTCGAAAATTGATTCTGCAGTGAGTAGCGAACGCGCACAACCGTCGGGGAAAGCGCTGTGATACAAACTCGTCCGTGCTGGGCACGGATCTCTACTCCATCTGTGCGCTTTTCAAACGAAGAAACGTTCCCGAGCGTTTGCCATTGGGTTTGTGCCACACTCAACGGTGCAAGCCAACAAGCAACGGCCAAGAACAGAGTTGTGAAAGCGCGCATCCTGCCTCCAGACAGACGATGATGAATCGGATTTCCAATTCTTGAAACTGAGAACTTGTGAAACTGAATTTCCGCGGTAGTGACCTACGGTTTTACACTGCCCCTGGCGAACGACCCTCGCTCCTCCCCGTACCTATTTACCACTTAGGCGAGGTCCTTGTCCCTTGTTCCATATCCGGCGATCAGACACACCCCGACCACGAACTGAGGCGCACGATTCAACTGATGTATTCTCTTGAATAGCTTAACCTATGCCCGGGTGGCGAAACTGGCAGACGCACGGGACTTAAAATCCCGGGTCCCGAAAGGGACGTATCGGTTCAATTCCGATCCCGGGCACCAAGTACCTCGGCCCACGGTTAGGGATTTAACTTGGCTCGATTATCTTTAGACCTGGCACTCCCGCGAAGTGCCGCCTGTTGAAAGTAGCTACCTGACAATTGCGTTCCACAGCGGTCGCAGCAACGATCAGATCATAGGCCCCGATCAGTCTGCCAGAACCTTCCAGAGCCGCCCAGATTCGGGCGTGTTCATAGGCCGTCTGCTCCGTATAAGGAAAAACCGGCATCAGATCGAGAATCGCCTGCAGATAGGTCTGTCGTCCGGATCTGTGGGAAACCGTAGCTCGCTCGACTCCATGCCGGAGTTCAGCCACAGTGACGGCGGCCAACGCAAACCTCTCCTCCCGTTGCGAAGAGACCCAGCGTTTGAAATCGAACGTACCCCTCTCTCCCCGAATGACAACATCGGCATCAATGATTATCGCCATTTATCGCCTGGCGCTCTCAGTTTCTTACGGGCGGCTCGCAAGTCGCGATGCCAGTCTCGGGCTTCGTTTTCCGGCAATTCGACTCTGGCTAGAGCCTCAGCCAAATCACGGCCGGTACAGACTTTCTCCGTATCGGGTACCAGGCGGGCAACAGGAGAGCCATTCCTGAGTAGGACAAACGTGACGCTTTGGTAGTGCGCGCGGTTCACGCAATCCGCGAAGTTGCGCGCCGCTTCCGTCACGCTGATAGTGGTCGTCTTCATGGAATCATATTATCAGATTATACAGAGAGCCGCAAAACCGGTGCTCCGCCCACGCGCCGGGACGGGCCGACCCCATTACTGCTGTTGTTGTTCCTGCTCTTGCCGGGACAGATAGTTTTCCTCGATGGGCGCTGGTGCCCGGCGGATGATCATGGCCGGGGCGAGGTCTTCTGGCGCGGGTGCCTCGGAGAGACCGACGGTTACGGAGACGCTCAACTCGCTCTCGGCTCCGCCTTTGAAGACGCCGCGAGTCGGAGGGACTTCCGCATAGTCGCGGCCAACAGCTACGCGGATGTGGCGGTCGCCGCTGAGTACATTGTTGGTGGGGTCAAACTCGGTCCAGCCGAGTCCTGGCAAGAGGGCTTCGACCCAGGCGTGGGATGCTCCTTCGGCTGAGCGGGCTTTGCTGCCGTTGGCGTGGAAAAGATATCCGCTGACGTAGCGACAAGGGATACGGAGTTTCCGCACTAAGGCAATCATAATGTGGGCGAAGTCCTGACAGACGCCTTTACGCTCGGCGAGCGCGTGGTCAATGGGCGAGTCCACCATGGTGCTGTTGGGCACATAAGCAAAGTTTTCGTGAATGCTCTGAGTGATCTCCAGAAGCAATTCGAGCGGAGTTCCCCGGCGCTCCAACTTCATTTCGCTGAACAGCTCTTCCAGCAAAGGTGTGGGATGGGCGAAAGCGCTGGGCAGCAGCATCTCCCAATGATCACCGCCTGCGACCAGCGCATCCAGATCATCCCAGGAGCGCGAGGCTTCAATCATCGGGTCCGGCGCGGGCAGAACATCAACCACCGCTTGCGCTTTCACGGTTAGCTCTGAGTGAGTGCCGGCAATATCGAAGTGGTGCACGACGTTCCCCAGGAAATCGCGATACTGCATGATGGCCGCGGCTGGACGCACATCGAGCGAGAAGCTAAGGCAACGCTGGCCTTCGTCGCTGCGCGGTTGCATGCGGACTTCCATAACGCTCTCGCGGACCGCGGGTTTGTAACGAAACTTGGTTACGTGCCGCACGGAATAGATCATCATTAGTCTCCAGTTGCCTGTCTCGATTTTCCCTGTGTGTTCCTCTGTGGTTAAGAAACATCTCAACCACAGAGGACTCAGACATCACAGAGGAACAAATGCTCTTACGACACCATCGCCGCCTCGACCGGATAATCAAAATAAATCTGATGAATCGCGTTGTGAGCTTGTGCGCAGAGCGAGCGGATATTGCTCAAGTAATTCTCCAGTCCGTCCGCCATGATTTCCTCGATCTGGCTGAAGCTGAGGTTCGCCCGCAAACGGCCCGAGAATCTCATAGGCGAGCTGGCCTTCCGTTCCGTCAGTTCGCCAACGGCCAGCAGCGCGGCGTGCACCTTATCAACCGAAAAGCGGACCGAGTGCGGAAAGTCCGAACTCAGCAACAAGAATTCCGCCACACGCAAAGGACGCAGTTCGGCGGTGTACTTCTTGCAGTACGCTTCGAAGGCCGCACAACATTTCAGCAAGCCAACCCACTCAAGGTATTCATCGCTATCAACCGTGTACTCCAACGGATACGACAGTCGCGCAAAATGGCTGCCGATCAGGGTTGCCAGTCCGTTCGTACGCTCGACGTAGCGCCCAAGCTGAATATAGTGCCAGCCTTCGCCGTGGCTCATTGTCGAATCGGTTACTCCCTGAAAAAGATGAGCGCCATCGAGAGCTCCGCGGAAAAATAGTTGCGAGTGCAGGATCCAAGCTTCGCCCGTGGGAGTGCCAACGATTTGCAGGTAGAGCCGGTTGAGCTGCTCCCACATTTCCGAACTACACTGATCACGCACCTGGCGCATGTTTTCGCGGGCCGCCGAGATGCAAGCGACAATTGAAGACGGGTTCGCACGGTCCAGGGTCAGCGTGTAGGCAAGTGTCGTCGAATCAATTTTCGCGCCCGCAGGCACCGGAACCTGCAACGCATCCAGCAACCGCAACCAGCGCCCGGAGCTAGACTCAGGAGATTGGTCGAGCCGCAACTGGAAATCAACGTCAATCAGGCGCGCGGTATGCTCGGCACGCTCCAGATAGCGGCTCATCCAGTAAAGGCTATCGGCAACTCGGGAAAGCATAGTTTCTCCGCAAATTTCTCAGGCGCGCAGCACCCAGGTATCCTTGCTGCCGCCGCCTTGCGATGAGTTCACTACCAGCGAACCACGCCGCAGGGCCACGCGCGTGAGACCGCCCGGAACTAGAGTCACGTTTTCGCCATAAAGAATGTAGGGACGAAGATCAATATGCCGCGCGCCAACTTGGCCATCGACAAAACAGGGAGCACGCGATAAGGCCAGTGTGGGTTGAGCGATATAGTTACGCGGCTCGGCCTCGATCAGCCTGCGGAATTTTTCCTGTTGCTCGGCGGTGCTGTGCGGACCGATCAGCATCCCGTAACCGCCGGATTCGCCAACCGCTTTTACCACCATTTCATCCAGGCGTTCCAGCACCTGATTGCGCCGAGATTTATCGGTCAACACAAACGTTTCGACATTCGACAAAATTGGATCCTGGTCAAGATAGTACCGAATGATTGCGGGAACGTAAGCATAGGTCGCCTTGTCGTCGGCCACCCCGGTTCCCGGAGCATTCGCCAGCGTGACATTTCCAGCGCGATACGCGTTGAACAATCCGGGAACGCCAAGGCGGGAGTCAGGGCGGAAACCCAAAGGATCAATGAAGTCGTCATCCACGCGACGATAGATCACATCCACGCGGCGCAGCCCTGCTGTGGTGCGCATATACACAAAATTATCGTGTACCAGCAGGTCGCGCCCTTCTACCAGTTCAATTCCCATCTGCTGCGCGAGGAAGGTGTGTTCGAAATATGCGGAATTGAAGATTCCCGGCGTGAGCAGAACGATAGTCGGCTCATGGCGTCCAGAATAATTTGCTGGCACGAGGGCCCGGAGCGTAGAGAGCAGCAACTGCGAATAGTGGTCAATCGGACGAACGCCGTAATCGCGAAATAAACTTGGGAAAACCCGCTTCAGCACCTTGCGATTGGCCAGCATGTAGGACACGCCGCTGGGAACGCGAAGGTTGTCCTCGAGCACAGCAAAACTACCGTCGGGCAAGCGTACCAGATCGGTACCGCAAATGCTTACATAAATTCCACGGGGCACTGGAAAACCGCGCATCTCGCGGCGGAAATGACGGCAACTGTAGATCAGCTCGCGAGGAACGATACCGTCCGAGAGAATCCGTCCCTGGTGATAAATGTCCTGCAAAAAAAGGTTTAGCGCCGTGATGCGTTGGGTGAGGCCTTGCTCAATCTTGAGCCACTCATTGCCAGGCACGATGCGCGGCAGAAGGTCGTTAGGGAAAACGCGCTCTGTTCCCTGCTCGTTTCCGTAAACCGTGAAGGTGATTCCCTGGTGCAGGAAGGAGAGATCCGCTGCCTGCTGACTTTTTTTCAGATCCTCGGCGGGCAGATGAAGTAAGGTGCGGAACAGCGCCTGGTAATGCGATCGAGGTTGGCCCGGCGACTCGAACATCTCATCATAAGCCGCGTCGAATTGATAATTTAGAAAAGGTGGTGGAAAAGGGGGAGGCGCAGGTGTTTGCTTGACTCGCAGCACGCGAGATCTGGCGCGTCCGTGTTGCACTCAAAGGAGTTTAGGTGCTGGGCGGCAAACCGTCCAATTGAAATTCTTTATTGCGGTCATCGTCCGAGCGTTCGCCATCGTAAGTCTCACCTCTAAAATGCCACTCAGCCTCTTGAAATCGGGATGTACTTTCTGCTAGAAAATACTTCTGTGCCGCTGCCCAGCTCGGGCGTGGCAGTATTTGCAACCGAGACTACTCGGTTCAGGCAGTCCGCATCATAAGCGCCTGTTTATTTGCAAAATCCGGCGCCTACGGAACTCCCTCGCAGTAGTTCCGCCGGTGTAAAACTTCGAACCTCCTAGCCATGTTTTTGGAGTTTCGGATGTTGTTAGTAAGAAGGCCTGGCAGGGTCGGGAGTTCCTCTCGTTCGCTCTGCCACGCTTCAAAACGCGCGAGCATTCTCTCGCTCCAAATCTCCCAGCAATTATCAGCAGTAGCAACCCAATACAGCAGTAACCAAATTCAGCACACCGCCGGAGGAAGATATGGCGACGAATTTTGTCCAGATTGAGAACGACTCTGAAATCAAAGCCCGTTTAGAAGCAGAGCGCGCCCGCCTGCGTAAAATCGCGGGACTTGACCAGCCCACGCATTTTCATCGTCCCATTGAGCGCGCGTTCACCGCCGCGGAGCGGGACCAGGTCACAATCCTCTTTGGCGGCTTTACTTGGAAGCATGAGGACCTAATCCGCGCGGTCTTTCAGGGCTGCGGCTATCGTTGCGAGAAGCTGCCGGTGCCCGATGTTGCCGCATTTCAGACCGGCAAAGAATTCGGCAACAACGGGCAATGCAATCCGACATATTTCACGGTCGGCAATCTGGTGCAGTATCTCCAGTTCCTGGAGAAAGAAGGCGTGTCGCGGCGCCGGATTCTGGACAACTACGTCTTCTTCACCGCCGGTTCCTGCGGTCCTTGCCGCTTCGGGATGTATGAGGCGGAATACCGCTTCGCGCTGAAGAATGCCGGGTTTGACGGCTTCCGCGTGTTGCTGTTCAAAGACAGCGACGGAATCAAGGCCGCATCCGGCGAGCCCGGATTGAAGTTCACTGTGGACTTCGGCTTCGGAATGCTCAACGCCATGCACCTGGGCGACGTCATCAACGATCTCATTTATCAGGTTCGTCCTTTTGAGGTGAACAAAGGCGAAACCGACCGCGTTTTCCGCGAGATGGTCGATGGTCTGTGCGACGACTTGAAGAACCGGCGATCATTCGAAATCGAACAGACTGCTCCTGATTGGGCCAAGCCTAAGTTCAAGGGCAACAAAATCTTGCGGAATACTTTTAATGTGTTCGGTAAATGGCACGAGCACATGTGGGGCAAGGACTACCTGAATGCCCTCCATACCGCGCGCGAAAGGATGAACTCCATCGAAGTGGACCGCACCCGCGTAAAACCCATGGTGAAGATCACTGGTGAGTTCTGGGCGCAGATCACTGAAGGCGACGGCAACTTCCACATGTTCGACTTCCTGGAACGGGAGGGCGCGCAGGTTTTGGTCGAGCCAATTGCCACCTGGGTCGCGTACTTGATGTATCAGGCCAAGGCCCACGCGACGGCGAAGTGGCCGGTGAATCGTCCGCATCGCAATCCTGAGTGGTACGAGTTCAAGAAGCAGTTTGGCAATTACATCGGCCTGCACAAGAAGCTTTGGGGAATTGGCGCCGGTCAGCGCATGTGGAATTTCTTCTACCATCGCACAATAAGGAACCTGGGCGGCATTACGCACGAGCTTGTGCCGCAGACCGAACTGGCGGAGATGGCGCATCCCTTCTACAACCAGTTTGCGCGCGGCGGCGAAGGACACTTGGAAGTTGGCAAGAACGTTTATTACACCGTTCACAAACTCTGCCACATGGTGCTGGCGCTGAAACCCTTTGGCTGCATGCCATCTACACAATCCGATGGCGTGCAATCAGCGGTCATCAACAAATTCAAAGACATGATCTTCCTGCCCATTGAAACTTCCGGCGAGGGCGAAGTCAACGCACACAGCCGCGTGCAGATGGCGCTAGGCGAGGCCAAGGTAAAAGCCAAGGCTGAGTTCGAGCAATGCCTGAAGGCCACGAGCAAGACCATGACCCAAATCCGCGAGTACATTGACGAACATCCGGAGCTGAAGCGGCCTTTCTATCACGTGCCACATCGTGAAGGAGTTGCAGGAACGGCGGCGCAGTTCATCCTGCACGTGAGTGATCGGATTGACAAAGACACGCGTTTTTGGAAACGGGAGCGGGTTTCTGTTGCGACGCCTGCAACCGCTAGCGGGGATTAATTTGAAGAAGGGCGCGGCTTGCAGCCTCGCCCCAACCGCGCCATAGCTACGGACAACGGCACGCCTGGAAGGCGTGCCCTTTCAAAGCCAGAGAGGACGCAATGCACGACCATAAGGGCTCGCAGCTAATCCAGATTACTCCGCTCCAACCCCAAACTCCGCCGAAGCCAGCGAAACCTGCGCAGAAACCTCATGACCACAACACCAAGTTCCTGGTGGGACTCGACGTTGGATCTACCACGGTTAAGGCGGTGGTCGTGGATCTGGCCACGGATCAAGTCCTCTGGCAGGATTACCAGCGCCATGAGACCAAGCAACCAGAGAAGACGCTGGAATTCCTGAAGCGGATGGAAGCAGATGCAGGCATCAATCCTCATAACACACGTATGTTCCTGACGGGCTCCGGCGGAGGCGGAATCGCGGACCAGATCGGCGCAAAATTTGTGCAGGAAGTTACGGCCGTTTCCCTGGCGGTGGAGAAGTTGCACCCCGAGGTTTATTCGGTCATCGAACTCGGCGGTCAGGACGCCAAGATTATCGTGTTCAAAGATGACGATGAGACGGGACGCAAAAAGAAAATTCCGTCCATGAACGACAAATGTGCCGGAGGCACCGGCGCAGTCATAGATAAGATCAATGCCAAGCTGAAGATTCCTACGCAGCAGTTGGGCGAGCAGAAATACAACGGCGTCAAGCTCCATAAGGTTGCCGGCAAGTGCGGAGTATTCGCGGAAACCGACATCAATAGCTTGCAGAAAGTTGGCACGCCGCCGGATGAATTGATGGCTTCATTGTTTGAGGCCATCGTGCTGCAAAATCTCAGCGTGCTCACCCGCGGACATACTCTGCGTCCCCATGTGTTGTTGCTCGGCGGCCCAAATAGTTTTATTCGCGGGATGCGCGAAGCCTGGCAGGCAAATATCCCGCGTATGTGGCAGGAGCGCAAAGTTGCGATACCGGATGGCGCGAAGCCGGAGGACCTGATCAAGGTCCCGGAGAACGCGCAATATTTTGCGGCGTTGGGCGCAATTGAATTTGGCCGCAGCGAAGATGACAGCGTCGGCTGCTATCTCGGATGTGACCAGTTGATCCACTACATTGACTACGGACGACAGGAGGAAAAGGCGAAGTCCGGAGGCAAGGGCCTGGTTGAAAACTCGACCGAGTTCGACGTGTTCAAAGAAACCTATCGCCGCAAGAAATTTACTCCCGCTGTGTTTCAGAAAGGCAGCACCGTTGGCGGCTTCATTGGGATTGATGGCGGATCGACCTCCACCAAAGCTGTGCTTCTCAATGAAAACGGGGACATTCTTTGCAAGTCGTACCAGCTTTCGAACGGCAATCCGATTCAAGACACGATTGAGATGTTCGAGAACTTGCGCGGTCAGGTCGAAGAGCAAGGGGCAAGAATGGAAATATTAGGCGTCGCGACCACCGGCTACGCCAAAGACATTCTCAAAGACGTGCTTAAGGCCGACGTCGCGCTGGTTGAGACCGTCGCGCACACGGAATCAGCACTGAAGTTTTACGAAGATCCACACGTGATTGTGGATGTTGGCGGGCAGGACATCAAAATCATCATCCTACACAACGGCCGGGTGAAGGATTTCAAGCTTAACACTCAATGCTCAGCGGGCAATGGATATTTCCTCCAGTCCACTGCGGAAGGCTTCGGCTTGAATGTGAATCAATATGCCGACCTGGCTTTCTCCGCACAGGCGATGCCGGTGTTCGGCTATGGCTGCGCAGTCTTCATGCAGTCCGACATTGTCAATTTCCAGCGCCAAGGCTGGCAAGCGCAGGAGATTCTGGCGGGACTCGCGGCCGTGCTTCCGAAGAATGTGTTCCTCTATGTGGCGAGTATTCCGAATCTCGCCGCATTAGGAACACGCTTCGTGCTGCAAGGGGGGACACAAAATAATCTTGCGGTGGTAAAAGCGGAAGTGGATTTCATTCGCGCCAGCTTCCGTGCCGCGGGCAAGCAACCGGAAATCATTGTGCACGAGCACTGCGGAGAATCGGGCGCGATCGGCGCCGCCCAGGAGTCTCTGCGGCTGTGGCGAAATGGCCAGCGGACAACATTCGTGGGCCTGGACGCAGTTCGCAAGATCGAGTATCGCACTACGCGCAACGAATCCACCCGCTGCAATTTCTGCAAGAACAATTGCCTGCGCACGTTTATTGATATCAGGACCGAGCCTGCGAAAGAGCTTGTCGCTATTAAGAAGATCACCAAAGTCCCACTGATGCTGGGCGAGCAACGCCTGATCATTGCCACCTGCGAAAAGGGTCTGGTTGAAGATGTCAACGAAATGAAGGACATCAAGGCCGGTCTGGAGCGCATCCGCGACCAATATCCGAATTTCGTAGATTTTGCTTCGAAAGAAGTTTTCCGCCCGACAAATGCGAAAAGCGTGGCCGACCCGATTCCAACCCGAACCTGGACAAAAGCGGCGAAAGAGCGCGTAGCGTTGATGCAGAACCGGAACAAGATTCGCATCGGAATTCCGCGCGTGCTCAACATCTACACCTATGCGCCATTGTTTAACGCATATTTCGAAAGCCTCGGCGTACAGCCTGAGAACATCATTTATTCCGATTACACCAGCTCGGAGCTGTATCGCGCCGGGGCCAGCCGCGGCGCAATTGACCCGTGCTTCCCCGCGAAGATTGGGATTTCACACGTCTATAACCTGATCCAGGAGAAGCATCGCAAGAAACCGCTGAACGCCATCTTCTTCCCCATGTACGACGTCTTGCATTCGCCGTTGGTGAAGCTGACAGGTTCAAACGCTTGCCCGACGGTCACTGCAACTCCGGAAACCGTGAAAGCGGCCTTCACGAAAGAGAACGACGTCTTCGCGGAACATAACGTTAAGTATGTCGATCCCGTGCTGAACTTTGCCGATCGCAAACTGTTTGCGTACCAAATGCTGCAGGCGCTTCAACCGATTCTCGGGTTATCAGAAGAAGAAAATGACCGCGCAGTCGAATCGGGCTTCAAAGCTTTGAGTGATTACGAAACCAGCATCCGCCGGCGCGCGCGGCAGGTGCTCGATCAGCTCGAGCGCGAGGACCGCATTGGCATCGTCATGCTGGGACGACCTTATCATCACGATCCCGGCCTGAATCACGAAATCCTCGACGAATTCCAAAAGCTTGGCTACCCGATTTTCTCGCAGAACACACTTCCGCTTGATGAGGACATGCTGGAACGGCTCTTTGGCGAAGAGGTTCGCGCCGGTGTGATCAGCAGCCCACTCGACATCGGCGATGCCTGGAAGAATTCGTATTCATGCAGCACCAACCACAAAGTCTGGGCTGCGAAGTTCACGGCGCGCCATCCCAATCTGGTGGCACTCGAGATCTCCAGCTTCAAGTGCGGACACGACGCGCCGATCTACGGCGTGATCGAAGGCATCATCGAGCAATCGGGCACGCCGTACTTCTGTTTCAAAGACCTTGACGAAAACAAGCCCACTGGCTCAATCAGGATCAGGGTCGAGACTATCGATTATTTCTTGCGACGTTATCGCGAAGAGGTCATTCGCAAGCGCAAGGCCGTGCAGGATATTGAAGCCCAACTCGCGGCGCTGGAAGCGCAGTTGCGAAGCGAGCATGGGGTCTCGTCAGATGGTGCTGAATCTGAGATGCCTTCGTTTGCGAACCCCGAACCACAGCGAGAAATTCAGGAGATGGCCGCGGATTAAATGAAACCGGGAAGGGCATGAGTTCCACTCGTGCCGACTAAATAGCCCATCCGGGACTTAGGCTTCAGCCGCTGAGGGTCGGCTGCTGCGCTGGTGGAGAAAGGCAAACCTCAGCGGCTGGAAGCCGCGGGCTTAGGGTCGAACTGTATCGGTTACATCAAGCGACGTGAGGTCCCTCTCCCGCCCGCTTTCAGCCGGCAGGTTCGGGATGACAGTTTGCATAAAGCTACGCAGCAGCGGAGTCGGCGCGGAACTTCGCCTAGTGATCAAAGCTGCGCGCTCCATCTTTCATTCGATTCTCCACAAGGTTCGTCCACACAAACTTGATTACGCGCGCGTCGTTAAACAGTACGCAAGGTTGTGATTCAGCGTGGAGAAACAATGCTGCTGGCAGGTTTCCTTCATCTTCGAGAGTGCGCTAGCCTCGAACTTATGGCCTTCAATGGTTCCCCAATCGTAGGTTGAAGGATACATGGGGAAACATGGCGCAACCGTTCCGTCTGTTCGAATAATGACGTTGTTTTGACCTGCGCGGCAATTCCATTCCCCAAAATGCAGTTCGCCGTTATCGTCCTGGACGGCTCCGGGTGTGCCCGCGAGCCGCTTCGCGACATCGCCGTTTGTACCCGTTCCATCACCGTTCCAACCGAGCCGCTTCAAGTCCGCTCCGCTGGCCATGCGGATGAAAGCTTTCATCTCCTGCAGGCGCGGGACTGAATTCACCATCTGATATCCGGCCTGATTCTTCTCGATCAGCCAGTCCACCAGAGAATCAATCTGTGGCCAATCCTCTGGCCGAATATAGGTTGGATTGTCACTTAAGTGTTTGAAGTGTTCGTCCTGTTCCAACATCGGAGTCTCGTTGATGTAGTAATCAGTCGCGATGCGGTAGGCGCGCGCATAGTCGGTGATCTTGCGCACGTCTTCTGTGTTGTTCCGGCAAATATTGATGTTGAAGAACACCATGTAGCCATACACGTACTGCTTTTTAGTAGGTGTTCAAGGTGCTTTTGTACTGGCACCACGGCCTTGGGCAGGCTCGGCTTCTCGTTCCACGCATCCACGGCAAAATTGAAGACGTTGACGCCAGCATCTCCCAGTCGGTCGGCGACTTCGGGCCGGAGAAGGCGTCCGTTCGTGCCAACATAAATCCAAAAGCCCTTTTTGGCTGCGTAATACACCACTTTGTGCGCAAACTGCGGTCGCAACAGCGGCTCGCCTCCCATGAGTCCGATCACTCGGCAACCATGATCGTAGAGCCAGTCGATCGAGCGCCGGGCAACGTCCTCGGTCATGCCTTTCACTTTGTTGCTGTACGCCCAGCAGTACCAGCAATCGAGATTGCACTTGTACTCCAGGAACAAATACGCAGTTATGGGATGGAAATCTCCGGGTAGCCCACGCGACTTTATGTAGGGAAAGAGCCAGCCGCTCATTTTGCGATAAACCTGCGGCACGGTCCAATTACGCGTCTCCGGGAGCGTATCGGGTCCCGCATCACTCAGTTTTTCTGGATACAGCGGAAAAATCGGCTCGGGTAGAGTCATTCCTTTCGCGACCGGAGGCTTTACCGGTTCCGGCGAGGAATGCATTAAAAGGTTGTGGATATCAACGTCAATGCGGAATTTGGGGCGGTGGCCATGCTGGTCTTCCTCCACGCCGGTTTGGGCTTTCAGGGTTAAAAGATGGCCGTGCACCTCGAGTGGTTGCGCTATTTCTTTGAGCGGCACACCGCTCTGCGGTTGAGGAACTTGGACACCGTCGATTCTGGCTTGTACTCGTCCACCCTCATGTCCTAAAATTCGTTCCCCATGAATGAGCCGTTGGTGATTGACCGATCCGATTCTTTCCCCCACCAGGAAGTACTGACCCTAAGCGGTCCGCTGACCGCCAATAACGCACCCGTTTTCCAAAACGCGATGCGGCGCGAGGAACCGGCGGAGACTTTGATTCTTGATCTGACCGAAGTTCCGTATGTAGATTCGGCCGGGCTTGGACTGCTGGTGACCGCGTATGTGTCACGTCAGAAGTCCGGACGAAAGATGGTATTGAGCGGAATCAATCCGCGGGTACAGAAATTGTTTGAGATAACCCGGGTTGCGAGTTTGTTTCTGATTTTCTCGAGTCCTGAGGAAGCCGTCGCGGCGTTACGTGCCGCGGCGCAGGCGTGAGTGTCTGTGTGGGGCGGGCGCCCCCGCCCGCCATTTTCTCCAGCGGGTAAGTATTTCTTCTTCGCAGACAGCGATTCAGGAAGCTGAGGAAGTGAGTCCGGGAAACATTTCTTGCGCCCTTTCAGGGCTTGCTCATTCTACCCAGGGCTTGCGCCCTGGGCTGGGTTCTGACGCCGCTTTGCGGCTGGATTTTGGAGCGGTTCAGATCCACTTCTTCCGCAATTTCGGGTTGCAACGCAGACCTGGGCCGGCTATTTCAACGCCGCGTACTCTGCTTTGGCCTGCTTCAGAATTGGGATGTCAGGGTCAGCATCTTTCCAGGCGCCGAAGAAATCCTGGTACGCCGTGCGCGCCTTGGCGGTATCACCTTGCAAGGCGTAAGCACGCCCCAATCCGAGCCGCGCTAGGGTGTAGAGAGGACTGGTGGGTTGCACGCCACGGTGGTCCAGTATGCTTTGATACTCGGCGGCCGCTTTTGCTCCGTCGCGTGATTTAAGGAATGCTTCCGCACGAACGTAGTTGGGCCAATAATGACAACCGCCAGGCGCCGCGCCAAATTCGTAAGGACGTGCGCTTTCCAGCAACGCGATCGCCTTGGCGGCGTTGTTGCGGCGCACTTCCGTGGTAGCTCGAGCAATAGGAATCCAGACAGAGTTACCCATCGTATCGGTCGGAAACTCGCGACCCAGGTCCGCAACCAGTTTCTCGGAACCAATTGCGTCCCCGATTTGCGCCAGAACCTGGGCTGCAATCCCTCGTGTGCCTCTGTCTTTGGAAATGGCAAGAGCGTCAGCGACCGCCTGCTGCGCTCCTGTCGAATTGCCGATCTCCGCTTCCATTTCACGCTGGAAGAGCCGGAGCGACGCACCAAACTCTTTCATTCCCAGCTTTTGTGACACATTCAGAGCATCACTGAAAGTTTTCCTGGCGGTCTGAGCTTTCCCAAGAGAGTATTCTCCTTGTCCTCTGAGTAACAGTAAAATCGGCTCGGAACTCTTCCCTTTCGCGGCCTCGAAGATCCGCTGCATCCCGCCATCATCATGTTCCAGGAATGCAAGATCATATCTGGTGAACAGGACCCCGCCAGAGAGGGAGACGTTCTGCGCTTCAGCCTTGTCGAGAATAGCCTTTGCTTCTTCGAAACGATTCAGGCGCTCATAGGCGGACGCGAGATTCTGGTGAGCATATGAATCTTTGGGATCCAAACTGATGGCTTCGCTGGCATTGGACAACGCTTTATCGAATTGTCCAACGGTTTGATATGCCAGAGTCAGATTGTCCCTGGGGATGCTGTCGCGCGGATAAGTGCTTTTCCATTGCTCGTAAGTCTCGATAGTCTTTCCCACGTCCGCCACGAATTCACCGTAGTAATGAGCGGAAATATAGAGGCGCTCGCGTTCGCTGGCACGCTCCTTCAAGTCGAATGCTTTTTTCAAACTTTCGTTACTCAAGGAATCCTGCGTCTGGTTTGAATAAGCCACTCCTAGCGTTGCATACGCCATGGCGAAATTCGGATCCAGTTCGACAGCACGCTTGAGGTGCGGAATTGCCCCCTCGTCATCCAGTTTCGAATGCGCAGCTTGGCCCAGGCTGAATGCCTTCAGGGCATCGAGTGACGATGTTGTAGCCTGCTCAAGCGGCGTGGCGAATTTCTGCAGCGACGTCACCGATTCGCCCAGTTTGCCTCGCAAATTTGAGGCCGCTCGGTCCAGGGACTTCAGCACCTCTTCTTTGCTGTTTACTTCGACCTGTTCGCGGGCCAGCGAATCGCCGCTTTGCGCGTTGACTGCATTCAGGTCAATTACGTAATGGCTGCCCAGAGTTGCGATAGCGCCTGTAAGCATTGCCTTAATGTTTTGGCGCAAACAAATTTCTCGAGCTACATCGCCGGTTATTCGCTCGTCCGACGAACGTCCCATGAATTGTAATGCTTGGCGAATGCGCGACTCCGGCATGACGTTCAAATAGGGCGACTGCTCAAGTTGTACTGCCAGGGCTTGTTTCAGGGTTCCATCGAAGACGGAATCACCAGTGGTGTTGACGAAATCCGCGAGCAGAATCGAGTCTCTTTCGCTAAGGTGTGCAGCGCGGGAGTGCAAGAAGAAGGACGCGCCGGTTCCCGCAACCACCAAGACAGCCGCCGCGATCGCGATGATCTTGCCAAGCTTTGCTCGGCCTGGACGGGCGTGGGCACCCGTCCCCACACGTTCCGTGCCGGGCTCGTGTGGCGCGGACATTCCTGTCCGCGAAGACGACACCGATGCAGCGTGCGCTTCTGCGGAGCTGGGCTGCGCCGCGACGGGACCTGACCCAAATCTAGACTGGACGGGCGAGACGCCCGTCGCTCCACTTTCCAGGTTCACCGCGCGGCTCGAATCGGTGTCGCGCTTCAGCCGCAGCAACTCCGACTTCATCTCGGAAGCATGCTGGTAACGCAGTTCCCGATCTTTCTCAAGTGCGCGATTAATAATGTCTTCAAACTTGGGCGGCAGGTCGGGGTTCAGCCTGACCGGCGGTACCGGCGCGCGGTTCAGAATGGCCTCGAAAATCACTCCTGAAGTTTCGCCGCGGTAGGGCAACGCTCCAGTGACCATTTCGTAGAGCACAACTCCGAAGGAGAAGAGGTCGGTCCGCGAATCGAGTTCCTTACCTCGCACCTGCTCCGGAGACATATAAGCGACCGTACCCAGCGCCGTGCCGGGACTCGTCAGGTGGTCGTCAGTGACTTCGACCGTCACGTCTAACGGCACCCCTACGGCCTGCATCGCTCGGTCCCCGTACTTCACCTTGGCCAAACCGAAATCGAGGATCTTGGCGTGACCACGCTTAGTGATGAAGATATTCGCGGGTTTGATGTCGCGATGAACAATTCCTTCGGCGTGGGCGGCATCGAGGGCATCGGCAATTTCGATGCCACGGGACAACACGGTTTCTAGCTCCAGCGGGCGACCGGCGATCTGGTGTTTCAGAGTAATGCCGTCGAGAAACTCCATCACGATGTAGGCTTCGCCGTCTTGCTCGCCTATATCGTGAATGGTGCAAATATTCGGATGGTTCAGGGCTGATGCGGCCTGGGCTTCACGCCGAAAACGCGCCAACGATTGGGGGTCGCGGGCGACTTCTTTGGGCAGGAACTTGAGAGCGACAAACCGGTGAAGACGGGTATCTTCAGCTTTATAGACAACGCCCATCCCGCCACCACCAAGTTTTTCGACAATGCGGTAGTGCGAGACGCTTTGACCGATCATGTAGCGGAAATCTTACGTGGGCTGGAAACACCAAGTCAACGAGAGTTCGGAATAGCGTAAGTAATCAGTGGTAAGCGGTCAGCTCTGAGTAGTTAGTCGTTAGTCGCTGACGGCAGCTTTCGCTGATCAGGCCGATGGCGATTAAGAAGTAAGGGCTGCAGCTTCTTGAGGAATACCGCGCTGCTTGCTCAGTTCCGCTTGAAACAGCTCGGCCGGAAGTCCCGCTCTGGTGCGGAACAATAGCAGTAGCGGATCACCCACATTGCCGGTTATGTGTTCAGCGGAAAATGTTGCTGCGTTGTTGTCAATGGCGTCGGGACGGACCTCGATGTTGGGCACAGCACCTTCTGTATTCACCAGCGTCTCGATGAATTCTTCCACCCTGGCCCGTTGGTCAGGCGTTTGCTGGGTAAACTCGATCCCCATGCCGACAGCCGGGTGCATCACTCTCACGATTCCTTCGACTTGCAATTCCAACTTACCGACCTTCATCAGCAGTTGCAGCCGCGTGCGCACCGGAAATGGAGACTCGGTTTGCAGGTAACACGCGCTCGAGCTCAAATCAGTCAATTTGCAGCTCACCGCAGGCTCATCGGAGTCCTCGCCAGCCAGCTGGCGGCCAATCCACGCCTTTAGCTGTGTACTGGTTTCCAAGGGAAGATCGCGGAAGCGAATACCCTGAACTTGGTTCCCTTCCCAGGCGATCTCAGCCTGGCATTCGATGTCATCACTGGTCCCTGGTAAAGCAAATCTGGCAAGGAAGGACTGCGGCAGCTTTTGACCACGCTTTATTTTGACCGCCATCCCGTTTTCCCCCAGGTCAGCCGTCACTAGTCGCAGCTTTCGCGCCCCGCAATCTAGTTCCACCGCTAATTCGATCGGAATTCGGACATGACGGCGTCTTTCCCGTTTCATCAACGCCCGCACCGCACGAAAAGTGGTCCTCGTCCGCTCGAGAGTTACGGGCCGAAAAAGCACAAAATGCGCGCCCAACTCAAACGCCCCTTTGAGGGCGCTCTGATCATCAATAATAGCTACCGTAATTGCTCGTTTATTGGCCGGGGCAGAACGAGTTCCCTTGAGAATTCTTGAGGCGATTGCCGGCGCGGCGCAATCGACGATAACCGCTTCGAATCTTTGGCGTGTGAGCTTCTGGATGGCGGAATCAGCGTCCGGGCAGTGCTCGATCGCGATTCCCACTTCGCTTACAACTCGACGGAGCACACGAACGACCTTGTCATCCGTGCAAAGCAGCAGGGAGTGAAGTCCAGGTTCCATAGGCGCAGACCAGGAAACGTTCGTCCTCCTCCGGAATGTAACAACTTACCCTTTTGGACTCAAACGTTTACGAAACGGATTGGTTACTTCAGTAACCCTGGTTTCGACTAGACTGATGAACTCCCAATCTAGGAATTCCCGGGAAGTAAACTACACATTGTAAGTTGGTTACGAGGATGCCCATAAATCGTCGTTGACTTTACCTCAAGCTGAAGTAAAATCAGACGTTTTCCGACTGACGCTTGCCTTTTCTACCCGCGGGCCCTGGTAGTACTTTCTGTTTTTGATCAGTCAATGGCAGGGATCGGAATCCTTCGCCAAGTCATCGGAATCTAAACATTAACACGTCAATTTCAGGCACGAGGACACTATTTCATGGCTAAGAGACGCGGCAATCCTAACTGGGGCAAGCCCGAACCGATTGGACCGATAGTTCCAACCGTTACCGAGTTTGAGCAGGTTGTGAAGGAGTACAAACTGACTCCGGACCAGTATCTCCGTTCTACCCGGCTGCGCGAATGGGCCCGCCGCAATAAGAATTCCAAGTACATCCCTGAGCCCTTATTGGAAGCCTGGGGCTTTGAAATTGAATCCACTTTGTAAGATCTGAAATCGCTGAAAAGAAGAGGCCGCCGATGGCGGTCTTTTTTCTTGTGTGTGGCTTGGAGCTACGGGCGTCTCCGCCCGTAGGCGGGCGAGACGCCCGCCACCTCCACAAATCTTTAATCCAGATCAAAGTCCCGAATAGGCCTTCCCGTATCCGGCGATTCCTTGGCCTTTCGCACCGCCTCCTGGAACTTCTTTTCCAGCAGATCAGACGCATGCTTTTGCGCCTCAATGGATTGGCGAAAAATGGAATCCCGCCGACTGTCTTGTTCCTTCATGGCGCGGGCCGCCTCCTCCATGTCATTAAACATCTTGGGCTTCACCGGGGCCACGTGAGAAATAACTGCCTCGCTCTCAGGATCCACTTTGAGTTGGGCGCCGCAGCACGGGCAGGTCAGATCGAAGCTGGTTTTCTTTCCCATCTCCGTGCATGATAACCCAAAACTGTGGGTCATTTCGGGGGGATTCAGGGTAGCTGGGCTTTCAACGAGGCTCCAGGCGGATTGGAAGTACATGAAAGAAGAACAGCAATTCCCACCCGAGCATGAGGATGGAAACGCCCGCAGCGCCGATTGCTAGGATTTCTCCCAAGCTCATTCGTTTGCGTCCCGGCTCAAATCGTTTCGCAATCAGACCCAGGATGTTCAAGGCGGCAAAACCGAACACCGCGCCCCAGAGCAGGTCGTACAACCTGGCGCCCGCTGTTGCCGCTTGAATTAAAAAAGCGCAGATCCGCATTTAGCCTTTGTCTGACGACGGCTCCCGGCGCTGATTAAGATCGTAAGTTGGTGCGAGCATTGGGCGATCTTACAACGTTTTCCCCCGCGATACACTGGATGCATGCCGCTGAAGGCCCTTTTCTTTGACGTGGGAAACACGCTTCTTTTCCCCGATCATAAGGTAATGTTAGATCCGCTCCACCAGCGCGGAATCTTCCCTTCGGCCGACCTTCTCCAAACCATCGAAAGGCGAGCCAAGCGCGAATTCGATTCGCTGCAAGAGAGAAATGCCGGCGTGGATCATGGATTTTGGCACATCTACTACTCGCACTTGCTGGATGAACTCGGCGTTTCCGAAGAAACTCTTTGCGCTGACCTTGTCTGCCGCACACGAGTGTCCGCAAACTGGTGCATCATGCGCCCCGGAACCCCGCGAAGCGTTGTTGCGGCTCGGGGAAAACTATCGCTTAGGCGTGATCTCTAATGCTGACGGGAAAATTGCCGAGGTATTAGACCGCTGCGAAATCGCCGATCTGTTCGAAACCATCACCGACTCCGGAATCGTTGGCAAGGAAAAACCGCATCCTGCAATCTTCGAAGCCGCGGTGAACAGCTTAGGAGTTCTTCCTGATGAGAGTTTGTACATCGGAGACCTCTACTCCGTTGATTACCTCGGCGCTACCCGCTTCGGAATTCAGTCTGTGCTCTTCGATGTTGCCGGCACGTACAAAAACCACTGCTGTCCGGTTAAGTTACAAGGTGATGGCTGCAAGTAATAGCTGCGCAACAAGTTGAAGTCATTTCTGGCTTGCCGCGATTTGAATGCGAGGAGAGCAGACAATGGCTCATGAATCAGG
>Ga0137373_10001245_pt1 | contig 27431 bp, 16 predicted proteins | sample SagtaG_5_FD_104912 | JGI IMG/M metagenome (GOLD analysis project Ga0137373, IMG submission 104912) | Vadose zone soil microbial communities from Sagehorn Ranch, Mendocino, California, USA - Sage1_R_80_16 metaG | ecosystem: Environmental > Terrestrial > Soil > Vadose zone | place: USA... | reverse complement strand
GCCGCCGCTCGGCCCGGTGATCCACGCCGAGGTGTGGCGGTCCTGACCGGTGGAAACCGGCGACGATCACCGTCGGGGATGGCGGGTGGGCCGGTCCGCGGCCGGATCGTGTGATCGTCGCCGCGTTGTGGCGGTTGGGACCGTGGTTTCTCGGCGACGATCACCGACGGTCCCGGGATGGCCGGCCGCGGGCCGGCTGGCCGCGGGGTGGCCGGCTGCGGGCCGGCCGGCTGCGGGCCGGCCGGCTGCGGGGTGGCCGGCCGGGGGCCGCCGCTCGGCCCGGTGATCCACGCCGAGGTGTGGCGGTCCTGACCGGTGGAAACCGGCGACGATCACCGTCGGGGATGGCATGTGGGCCGGTCCGCGGCCGGATCGTGTGATCGTCGCCGCGTTGTGGCGGTTGGGACCGTGGTTTCTCGGCGACGATCACCGACGGTCCCGGGGTGGCTAGCTGCGGGCTGGCCGGCTGCGGGGGTGGCCGATGTCCGCCGCGGTCGCCTCACCTGGCACGGACACCCGCTGCGCGACTGCGAGCCTGAGCATGGCCGCACCCAGGCTGTGCCGTCATTGGCGGGTGACTCCGGTTGGCCCTGCTTCCAGGGTGGCCCCGGCCCCGCCTTCTACGGCCGCGTCGTAGTCGGTGACGGGAGCCGACTCCCGCCGGCGCGGCAGGAACAGCAGCGCGACGAAAGCGACGGCGCAGCAGCCGATGATGTAGCCGCTGATCCAGGTGCTGGAACCGGTGTGCTGGAGGATCGCGGCGGCGATCAGCGGTGCCGGACCGCCGGCGACGACCGAGGCGAGTTGGTAGCCGATGCCCGCGCCGCTGTAGCGCAGTTTGGTGCCGAAGCTCTCCGCGATGAGCGCGGCCTGCGGCCCGTACTGTATGTCGTGGAAGACCAGCGACAGCACGATCGCGAGCAGCACCAGTCCTGACGTCCTGGTGTTGAGCAGGCCGAAGTACGGGAAGGCGTACAAGGCTGTGCCCACGATGCCGACGCCGTAGGTCAGCCGGCGGCCGAGCCGGTCGGAGAGGTGACCGAACAGCGGAACGCTGATGAGCCCCACGGCTGCCGCCACGAGCGTGTAGTCGAGCAGGTTGCCGCGGGCCAGGCCGAGTTTTTTGGTGCCGTAGGTCAGCACGAAGGTGATGAACAGGTAGAACGGCGCCTGTTCCGACATCCGCACCAATGCTGAGGTGAGGATCTCGCGCGGCTGGCTCCTGATGACCTCCCACACCGGCCTGCCCACCACCGCCTGCTGCTTCTTGACCTCAGCGAACGCCGGACTCTCCAACACCCGCAGCCGCACGTACAGGCCGATGCCGACCAGCACAATGCTCAGCAGGAACGGCACCCGCCATCCCCAGGTGTCGAAGCCGTCGCCGGAGACGGCCTCCATGAGCCTGACCGCGCCGGTCGAGGCGAGCAACCCGAGCGGCACACCCAACTGCGGGAAACTGGCCATCAGGCCCCGGCGGCGCTGCGCGCCCCACTCCATCGACAGCAGCACCGACCCGCCCCATTCACCGCCGACGCCGATGCCCTGGACAATCCGCAGCAGCACCAGAAGCAGCGGCGCGGCCAGACCGATCGACGCATGGCTGGGCAGCAGACCGATCAGGAACGTCGCGATGCCCATCAACAGCAGCGTTGCTATGAGCGTGGACTTGCGGCCGATGCGGTCACCGAAGTGACCGAAGACAGCGGCACCGATCGGCCGGGCGGCGAACCCGACGAACTGGGTGGCGAAGGATGCGAGCACGCCGGAGTAGGTCGAGCCGCCCGGAAAGAACAGGCGCGGGAAGACCAGCGCCGCTGCGGTGCCGTAGAGGAAGAAGTCGTACCACTCCACAGTCGTACCGACCGTGCTGGCGATCACGGCCCGGCGCCGATGGCTGGCGACCACCCGCTCCGGTGCTGTCGACTGCGCTGCCGCCATGATCGCCTCCCGCATGGCCGAGCCACTGGGTCACCGGTCGTCCACCACACATGTGCCCACGCCCAGATCGTGTCAATCCAGGTGAGGAACCGATCCGCCCCAGGTGCGTTCGCGGCCCGGCGGGCGGGTACGGTCGAGTAACCGGCGGGAGGCTCACCGGGCCTGTGGCAGTGTGCGCGAGCCGCGCTTGGCCGCCGGCGCGGAGGGCGGCGGCACCACCGGCCCGATGTCCCCGTCCGGCGCCTCGTCCAGGTCGACGATCACCGGGGCATGGTCGCTCGGCCCGCTGCCCTTGCGGGCGTGCCGGTCCACCCAGGCCGCCCGCACCCGGTCGGCGACCGGGGCGGTGGCGAGCACGAGGTCGATCCGCATGCCGAGGTCCTGGTGGAACATTCCGGCCCGGTAGTCCCAGTAGGTGAACACCCGCTCGGCGGGCCACCGATCACGCAGGACGTCGCGCAGGCCGAGCGCCAGTAGGTCGGTCAACGCCGCCCGCTCCGGCGGTGTGACGTGGGTCTGGCCGGCGTAGGCGTCCGGGTCGAACACGTCGGCGTCGGTTGGTGCGATGTTCATATCCCCGCACACGACCGCGGCGTCCGGGCCGGCGCCGACCACCTCCCGCAACGCGGCTAGCCAGGCCAGCTTGTAGCGATAGTGTTCGGAGTCCGGCACCCGCCCGTTCGGCACGTACACCGAGTACACCCGGATCCCGGCGCAGGTCGCCGACACCGCGCGCGCCTCCGGACGCGGGAAGCCAGGGGCACCGGCGAGTCCCACCACGACATCCTCCAGCCCCACCCGGGACAGGATCGCCACCCCGTTCCACTGCGCCTCACCGTGCAGGGCGACCGCATAGCCGCGGCCAGCGAGGTGTTCGCCGAGCAGCTCGACGAACGCCTCGTCGGCGAGCTTGGTCTCCTGTAGGCACACCACATCGGGTTGCCGCCGGTCCAGCCACGGCAGCAGCCGCGGCACCCGCTGCCTGACCGAGTTCACATTCCAGGTCGCCACCCGCACCGGCCCTACGGTATCGGTCGACTCACGGCCGGTCGCGGTGCATTCGTCGATGGTTCCTCACGCTCTGCTCTTCACCCCTGTGTCAAGATCAAGTGAGACCCCCGGGCAGCGTCGGGAGAACCGGCGTACGTGGCGTACGGCGACGCGCCCACGGCCGTGATGAAGCCTTCAGCGTCGCCGCATCGATGACGTCCGGGCGCCTTCCCGGGACTAGGCCGCGATGTCGGGCTCGCTCTCAGGAGGGAAGCGAGGGTGCCCGCGGCCGACCGATACTGGCCCAGAGCCAATGACCGTGCAGGGAGCCACTGCCGTGCCCGACCCGTCCGTGCCGCCGCGCCGGTTCGCCGACCGGCTGCGGGCGCTGCCGCCGCCCATGGTTGACGCGGCGATCGCGGTCGTGTGCTACCTGGCCACGGTGGCGCCGCCGTTGAAGGCGGCGACGGTCCAGTGGTGGCTGTTCGCGCTGTCCGCCTTGGCCTCTTTGCCGCTGGTGTGGCGGCGCCGTTATCCGATCGCGGTCACCGCGCTGGTCGGCGCCGGCACGATCAGCCTGGCTCTGGCCGGCGGGCTGAATGACGTCCAGTTGCCGTACGGGCAGTTGGTGGCAACCTACACGTTCGCCTCGCTGAGCCCGCCAACATGGCGCCTGCTCGGTATGGTCGGGACCGTTACCGGCATCATCGTGTCGGTGCTGGCGCTGGGTAGGGGATTCTCCCTTGTCGCTATCACCTGTTTGCCGTTCGCCAGCGCATACGCTCTGGGCACCGGAGCCCGGGCGCGGCGGGACCGGATCGCGATGCTGGAAGAGCGCACGCGCAGGCTGGCGCAGGCGCACGAGGCGGCGGCCGCCCGGGAGCGGGAGCGGATCGCCCGGGAGATGCACGACGTGCTGGCCCATTCTGTCAGCCTGATCGTGGTTCAGGCCGAGGCGGGCCCGGTGGTGGTGCGCAGCGACCCGGACAAGGCTGAGGCGGCGTTCGACGCGATCGCCGCCACCGGCCGGGACGCCCTGGGGCAGCTGCGCCGCACACTCGGCGTGCTGCGCTCCGACGGGCCGGCGCGGCAGCCGCAGCCGAACCTCGCCGATCTGCCTGCCCTGGTGGACCAGGCCCGCCGGGCCGGCCTGGAGGCTAGCCTGACCGAGCACGGCGACCGCCGGCCGGTACCGGAGGAGCTGGCGGTGGCGGCCTACCGGGTGGTACAGGAGTCGTTGACGAACACCGTCCGGCATGCCCGCGCGCGGCGGGTGCGGGTGCGGCTGGACTGGCAGGAGGCCGTGCTGCACGTGGAGGTCAGCGACGACGGACGCGGCCCGGCGGCGCCGGACGGGCACGGGGGCCACGGCCTGGTCGGCATGCGCGAGCGGGTCACCGCGTGCGGTGGCGAGCTGCGCACGCGTGTCGGCGACGGCGGTGTCGGCTTCCGGGTCGCCGCAACGCCGCCGGCGAGGCGCTGCTCGCCCCGACGGTGACCCGGCGGCTCATCGCTGAGGTGGTTGTCGGCCGGGCCCGGCCCGCAGCCTCCAGCGATCGGCGGGCCGCCGGGCTGGGCGCGCTGACCGCCCGAGAAACCCACCCGAGAAACCCAGACGCTACGACAGATCGCCCGAGTGCTGTCCAACGCCGAGATCGCCGCCGAGCTGCGCGTCACCGAGCACACCGTGAAGACCCACGTGAGCAACCTGCTCGCCAAGCTCGGGCTGCGCGACAGGGTCCAGGCGGTGGTGCTGGCGTACGAGTCGGCGCTGGTCGTACCGGGCGCCGCGCCGACTCACTCGCAGGAGTGAGGACACATTCCACTCCTCGCGGCGATCCGCCGCACACGGGCAGCGGACGAGCATCGAGGCAACCCGGACCGTCCTGGGAGGTGCCATGCTCGCCGCCGTGACCGCCTTGTGCGTACGCCGTCCGGTCGTCATCGTCGTGCTGTGGCTCGCCCTGGTCGGCGTCGGCTTCTCCACCGGCCTCGGAGTCTTCGACAGGCTTGTCAGCGACGTCGGAACTGTGCCAGGTAGCCAGTCCAAGCGGGCCGAATCACTGATGCGCGACGCCTCACCCGAACCGCCACTGGTCACCGCCGTCATCCAGGGACGGCCCGCCACCGACGCCGCACTGCGGTCGGCCGTCGACGCGGCCGTCGCCGACCTGCGAAGGCTGCCCGGCGCGGCAGAGGTATCCGAGCCGCTGCCATCGCCGACCACCGGCCGGGCGCTGCTGCTGCGGGTGAGCCTGTACCCGGGCGACGGCGCGCAGCGGGCCGCGCGGCCACGGCCGAGCGACTGCGCCGGATCGACGCGACGAACCTGACCATCGCCGGCGGGCCGCTGACCGAGGACGAGTTCAACGCACAGGCCCGGTCCGATGTGCAGCGCGCCGAGCTGTTCAGCATGCCGATGGTGCTGCTGCTGCTGTTGCTGCTCGTCTTCGGCGGGCTGCTGGCCGCCGGCCTGCCGCTGCTGATCGCCGGCGTCGGTGTCGCCGGGACCTTCGGCATCCTCTACGCCTTCAGCCTGGTCAGCGACGTGTCCGTCTACGCCGTCCAGGTGGCCACGATGCTCTCGGTCGGCCTGGCCGTGGACTACGCACTGCTGATGGTCAGCCGGTTCCGGGAGGAGCGGTCCGCCGCCCCCGATGTCGCCGCCCCCGACGTCGCCGCCGCGCTGGCCCGCACCGGCGCCACGGCGGGCAGGACGGTGCTGCTGTCCGGCCTGACCGTGGCGGCGGCGCTGGCCGGCCTGCTGGTCTTCCCCGACCCGTTCCTCCGCTCCATGGGCCTGGCCGGCGTCGCCGTCGTCGCGGTGGTCGTCCTGGCCGCACTCACCCTGTTGCCCGCGCTGCTGGCTCTGGTCGGCTCGCGCATCAAGCCCGCCAAGCCGCACCCCGCCGACACCGGTGCCTTCGCCAGTATCGCCCGCACCGTCCAGCGGTGGCCGCTGGCGACCGCCCTCGCGGCGGCCGGCGTGATGATCGTGCTCGTGCTCCCCGTGACGGACCTGCGACTCGGCCAGGTCGATGCTCGGCTGCTGCCCACCAGCACGCAGACCCGGCAGTTGCACGACGCGATCGCCATCCACTACCCGGAACTGAACCGCCCCCACCCCATCGTGGTCGTCGCCGGCGCCCCGACCGACAGCCCGGGGCTGATCGCCTTCCGCGACCGGCTCACCGCCGTGCCCGGCATCGTCGACGTCGAGATCGGTACACCCGGCCCGGTCACCGTGCTGCGCGCAACCACCGGCAACCGCTCCGCTGACAACCTCCCCGCCGGCCCCGCGGGCCCCGCCGCCGACGCGGCCGATGCGGCCGATGTGGCCGCCCGCGCCGTGGCCGCGATCCGGGCCCTGCCAGCCCCGTTCGAGGTGGCCGTCACCGGCGACGCCGCCCGGCTCGTCGACTACAAGACCATGCTGCGGGACCGACTGCCCTGGGCGATCGCCGTCGTGACGCTCGGCACGCTGATGCTGCTGTTCCTGCTCACCGGGTCGGTACTGCTGCCGGTCAAGGCGGTACTGACCAACGTGCTCAGCATCGGCGCAGCGCTCGGTGCGGTGGTCTGGGTGTTCCAACGGGGACACCTGGCCGGCTGGTTCGGCACCGAACGACTCGACACCACCCACCTCAGCGTCCCGGTACTCGTCGGCGCCACCGCGTTCGGACTGTCCGTCGACTACGAGGTGTTCCTGCTGTCCCGCATCCGAGAACGGCGGCTCGCCGGCGCCGGCGCCCGCCGGGCCGTGGCCGAAGGACTGCAGCGCACCGGCCGAATCGTCACCTGCGCCGCGCTGCTGCTGGTCGTGGTCTTCGCCGGGTTCCTCACCGGCGGCTTCGTCCCCGTCAAGGCCATCGGCCTCGGGCTGGTCCTCGCCGTCGCCCTCGACGCCACCATCGTCCGCATGCTGCTGGTACCGGCCACGATGACGCTGTTCGGCCGCTACAACTGGTGGGCCCCCGGCCCACTGCGCCGGCTGCACAACCGCATCGACCTCAGCGAAGGCCCATCCGCCCACGACCGGCCGCCACCCGCCGCCGAACCGGCCCGCGCACCTGGGCGCGAACGCCGCTCGGTTCGCGCTGCCGCCGGTGGCGGTCAACGCCCCGGTCGGCGGTCTGCTCGGCGCTGAGCGCAGCGTGCTCCCGCAACGGGCCGGGTGGGGCGGCGCAGGCCCGCGGGTGGCGGGTGTCCGCCGGCCGGACGGGACCGGCCGCTATCCGCGCGGGTCGGTTCCAGCGGCGGTGCCTTCGGCGTCGGCGATTGCCCAGGCGGCGTTGATGAGGCCGATGTGGCTGAAGGCCTGGGGGAAGTTGCCGAGCAGTTCGCCGGTGCCGGCGTCGATTTCCTCGGCGAGTAGGCCGACATCGTTGACGAACGCGGTCGCCTGGTCGAAGACCCGGCGGGCACGGTCGGTCTGCCCGGACATGGCCAGGGCCTGGGCGAGCCAGAAGGTGCACAGCAGGAAGGTGCCCTCCTCGCCGGCGAGGCCGTCGATGCCGCCCTCGGTGCGGTAGCGGTAGACCAGGCCGCGGTCGTCGGTGAGCCGGTCGGCGATGGCGTCGATGGTGGCGAGCATGCGCGGGTCGTCGGCCGGCAGGAACCCGACGATCGGCATCATGAGGTTGGAGGCGTCCAGCGCGTCGGAGCCGACGTACTGGGTGAAGGCGTTGGCGGTCTCGTTCCAGCCGTGCTGGACGACGAACTCCCAGATCTCCTCCCGGTGCGACTTCCAGGTGTCGACCCTGTCGGCGGCGCCGATCCGGTCGGCGATGGCGATGGCGCGGTCGAGGGCGACCCAGCACATGACCTTGGAGTAGAGGAAGTGCCGGGGTTCGCCGCGGACCTCCCAGATGCCCTGGTCGGTCTCCCGCCAGCGGCGGGCGGCGGTGTCGGCGCAGGCGGTCAGGAAGGCCCTGCCGTCTGCGTCGAGTTGGTCGAGTTGGCCGGCCAGCCGGTGGGCGGCGCCGAGCAGTTCGCCGTAGACGTCGATCTGGGTCTGGTTCCAGGCGCCGTTGCCGACCCGCACCGGGCTGCTGTTCCGCCAGCCGGACAGGTGCGGCAGGGTGCGTTCGGACAGGTCGTGTTCGCCGCCGACCCCGAACATGACCTGCAGGGCGGCGGTCTCGTCGTCCAGCGAGCCGGCCGCGGCGGTGGTGAGGAAGGCGAAGAAGTCGGCGGCCTCGTCGGGACAGGCGGCGACCCAGAGCGCTTCCATGGTGAAGCTCGCGTCGCGGACCCAGGTGTAGCGGTAGTCCCAGTTGCGTTCGCCGCCGATGCCCTCGGGCAGCGAGGTGGTGGCGGCGGCGACGATCGCGCCGCTGGGCTGGAACGTCAGGCCGTGCAGGACGCGGCCGCTGTGGTGCACCAGGTCCGCCCACGGGCCCGGTACTGCTGGTGCAGGCCGGACCAGGACTGCCAGGCCGCGGCCGTCGCGTCGATCTGGTCGGCCAGCTCGCGCTGGCTCCAGACTCGCGCGGGGGTCTCCTCGAGGGTGGACCGGTGCAGTCCTAACAGGACGGTGTCGCCGGTGCGGAGGGTGATCCGGCCGGTGGCGCGCGGCCCGGCCACGGTCAGCGGCACCGGAGTGGACAGCACCAGCCATTCGGCGCCGCCGCGCGAGGTCAGCCCGCCGTCGGTGGGGCTCAGGATCGGGCGGATCAGGCCGTACTCCGGCCGCGGGGCGTAGTCGATCAGCATCTCCACCTCGCCGGCGGTGCACTCCAGCCGGCGTACCAGCAGGTGCGGGGCGCCGCGGCCGAGCCGGTGGCCGGTGTTGTCGGCGCCGACGGCGAGCGCGTCGGTCAGCCGGACGGTGCCTTCCGCGGTGCTGAAGGTGGTCTGCAGCACCAGGCTGCGGTCCAGGTACCGGCGGGCGGCCTGGAACGGCACCGCCGGGGTGACCGACCAGTGGCCGGCGTCCTCGTCCAGCAGCCGGGCGAAGCACGACGGGCTGTCGAACCGCGGCCAGGTCAGCCAGTCGACCGAGCCGGACCGGGTGACCAGCGCGGCGGAGTGGCAGTCGGAGAGCAGGGCGTGCTCGGCGATCGGGGTGTTGCTCATCGCGCTCCTCCGGGCGGGGTTCCCTACGTTCACGAGATCTCTAGCACGACCCGCCGCGGTCCGAACGCGCCGCGGTGCTGGAGTCGGCGCGGTTGTGGAAGCAGAGGTGACGGTCGTCTACTTCGGGCAATGGCTCCGGCGCCCGCGGGTACTCCGCGGCAGACGAAGCGGAGGTGGGTCGTGCGGGAGACGCTGAGTCTTGGGCACATCGCAGGGATCAAGGTCGGGATCAACTGGAGCGCGCTCGCCATCGTGGTGTTGCTCGTCGCCGGGCTGGCGGGCGGGCAGCTGCCCAGCGAGTACCCGGGCCGCAGTCCGTTCGAATACGTGACGGCGGCGCTGGTCGCCGCGGTGCTGTTCCTCGCCTCGCTGCTGGCGCACGAGATCGCGCACTCGATCGTCGCCCGCCGCAACGGCGTCCAGGTGCACAGCATCGTGCTCTGGCTGCTCGGCGGGGTCGCCCAGCTCGAGGGCGAGCCGCAGACGCCGGGCGCCGACTTCCGCATCGCCGTCGTCGGCCCGCTCACCAGCCTGGCCCTGGGGGTGGTGTTCGGCCTGAGCGGGTACGTCGCGGCGGTGCTCGATGCCGGCCGGCTGGCGGTCGGTGTCCTCGCGTACCTGGCCGGCACCAACATCCTGCTGGCGATCTTCAACCTGATCCCGGCCGCGCCGCTGGACGGCGGCCGGGTGTTGCGGGCGGCCCTATGGCGCTGGCGCGGCGACCGCGAGGCGGCCGCAGTCACGGCGGCGAGGGCGGGCCGGGTCTTCGGCTTCGCGCTGGTCGGGCTCGGGCTGCTGGAGACCCTCATCACCGGGACGTTCAGCGGCGTCTGGCTGGCGCTGGTGGGCTGGTTCCTGGTGAGCGCGGCGACCGCGGAGGAGCAGCAGGCGGGGATGGGCAGCCGGTTGTCCGGCGTCCGGGTCGGCGACGTTATGACCCGGAACCCGGTGGTGGCGGACGGGACGATGACGCTGGGGGAGTTCGTCGACCGGCTGGCGATGAGCCACCGGTTCTCCTCCTACCCACTCGTCGACCACAGCGGCCGGCTGACCGGGCTGGTGACGCTGAACCGGGTGCGGGCCGTCCCCCCCGGCCGCCGGTCCGATACCCGCCTGCGGGACATCGCCTGCCCGCCGGACGGCGTGCCGGCGGCTCGCCCGGACGAGCCGCTGGTGACGCTGCTGCCGCGAATGCGCGGCTGTGCCGACGGCAGGGCGGTCGTGCTGGACGAGCAGGGTCGGGTGATCGGCGTCGTCTCCTCGACCGACATCAGCCGCGCCCTCCAGTTGGCCGACCTTCGCTCGTTTCACGCGTACCCGCCACCCCGCGGAGCCGACCTCACCACCGTCAGTCCGGGCGGCTGAGGCGGGAGCGAGGCGGCGCGGCCAGCGCGGCGGCGTCCAGGCAGGCCGCGACGAAGGCGTGCACCTGCGGCCGCCGGTCCCCGTGTCGCCAGGCGATGGTGAGGCTGCATGGGGACAGGCCGCGCACCGGGCGGCAGGTGATGTCGGGCCTGGCGTAGATCGCGGCGTTGCCCGCGGCGAGCAGGTGCACCCCGAGGCCGGCGGCGACGGTCTCAAAGGTCTCCTCCGGTGTCGCCGCCTCGGCCCCGATGCGCACCGGGTGGCCGTCCCGCTCGGCGGTGGCCAGCTGAGCTGGATGATCCGACTCGGCGCCGACGCCGTCCCCGCCGAACTCGCCGCGGGGGCCGTCCCCGCCGCCGCGGCCCCACACCGCGACCTCGCCAGGCTGACCCCACGGGAACGGCAGGTCGCGGTACACCGTCGTCGGCGATGTTCGCCCCTGCCGATCACCGCCACTACCGCCCGTCTCAGTCGGGCACGCCGCCAAATCGGGAGGATATGGACATCTATCATACGTCGTTCGGGTGATTCTCCGTCAGGTGATGGGCCGGAGTGGACGGTCGGCGGGGGTGTTGAGCAGCACGTTTGTCCGCTCAACCAATGATTGCGGCCGACATGAAAAGTATGGGGCGATTTCGATCATGTGGGGGTTCTTGTCGAGGTTCGCGATCCTGGCTAGCGTTACCGGTTGCATGTGCTGCCAGGCAATTCCACCGGCCTCGGGAGTGTGGTGTTGCGGGGCCGGATTCGTTTGTTGTGCACCGTCGATCGGCGCGACTGCTGTGCGTGCTCGGTTCGGCTGGAGCTGGGTGACAGCCGGGTAGGTCCCGCCGTCTTGGTCCAGCCGGTCGATCGCGCCGGCCATCGCCCGCGACGCCGAACCGGCAATGGTCCGGCGTGCTGTGACGTCAGGGACCGGAGGGGGCCGACGTGAGGTCGAAGGCTGGCTGTTTCGTGGTGCCGGTGTGCGCGATGGCGCTGGTGGCGGGGGTTGCCGTGCCGGCGTCGGCGGCGCCGACGCCAGCACCGGCGGCTCCCGCGGCCCCGGCGGCCGCCGCGCCGTCCGACCGGGCCAGGCCGGTGGTGGCCGGTGCGCCGGTCAAGCCACGGGCGTTGGACGTGGGCGGCGTGCCGCGGCAGCAGCCGGCGCCGGTGGGGCGGGCGATGCCGGCCGCCTCCCGTGTGCGGGAGCTGGTGGGCAGGCGGACCGCGACCGGCTCGTATTACGAGCTGTCCGATGGGCGTACCGAGGCGGAGCTGTCGGCGGCGCCGGTGCACTACCGGGACGCGCGCGGTGCGTGGCAGCCGATCGACACGACGGTGCGGGCGTCGGCCCGGGCGGGCTTCCGGTTCGGTAACGAGTCGAACACGTTCGCAAGCCTCTTCGGGACGGGTTCGGACTCGCTGGTCCGGTTGGAGCAGGACGGCCGGCGGTTGAGTGTGGGGTTGGCCGGTCCGCGGCGGGCGGTGGCGCCGGTGGCGGCGGGGAACGCGGTGCGGTTCGGGCGGGTGGCGCCGGGGGTGGACCTGGTCTACCGGGTCACGCCGCAGGCGTTGAAGGAAGAGATCGTGCTGGCCGCGGCGCCGCAGGACCCGACGTTCACGTTCACGGTGGAGGCCGCCGGGTTGCTGGCCAGGCAGCGGGCGGACGGGTCGATCGGGCTCTGGCGGGCCAGCGGGGAGGGCGAGCCGCTGTATGTGATGCCGCGCCCGTTCATGACCGACGCGGCGGATGATCCGTCCTCGCCGTACGGGAAGGCGTACAGCGGCAGGGTCAGCCAGTCGGTGACGGGCGGCGGGTCGCGGCTGACGGTGACGGTGCGGGCGGATGCGGCGTGGCTGGCCGACCCGGCGCGGAAGTACCCGGTGGTGATCGACCCGACGATCGAGATCGAGCCGACGCCCTCGCAGGCGCAGGACACGATGATCCTGTCGGACTCGGCGAGCAGCAACTTCGACGGGAGCTGGCGGCTGTCGGTCGGCACGACCACGACCGGTGCGGCCCGCAGCCTGCTGAAGTTCCCGCTCACCGGGGTGCCGGCCGGCGCCGCGCTGGACTCGGCCCAGCTGAGGCTGTACTACGACCAGACCCACACCACCTCCGCCTACGACGTGCCGATCGAGGCGCGGCGGGTCACCGCGCCGTGGGCGGCCGGCACCGCGACGTGGTCCTCGGTCGCCGGCAGCGTCGCCGAGGTGGGCGCCAACGTCGAGCAGGTCGACGACGGCGACGCGGGCAAGACGTCCTCCACCGGGGCCTGGCCGTACTCGACGAACACCACGTTGACGCCGTACGCGGTCAACGGCGACTACCAGGCGAACAAGGACAGCGTGCTCGGCGACACCTACACGTGGGTGCCGCGGCTGACCGAGTCCGGCAACTACCTGGTTGAGGCGCACTACGTGCCGGCCACCGACCGGACCACGGTGCCGTACACCGTCTACTACAACGGCGGCTCGGCGGCGGTGAACGTCAACCAGGCCGCCGGCACCGGCGGGGTGTGGACCAGCCTGGGCACCCGGTCGTTCCTGGCCGGCACCAGCCACAAGGTGGTGCTGAAGGACTCCACCGACACCACCAAGGCGGCGATCGCGGACGCGGTGCGGTTCACCAAGACCGCAACCGACACCAAGAAGGCCTTGGTCTCCAGCGTCTGGAACACCTTCAGCGTCCGCAGCATCGTGCAGTCCTGGATCAACGGCACGGCCCCCAACTACGGGTTCATGGTCAAGGCCGTCGACGAGGCGACGCTGGGCCGCGGCGGGCCGCGGTACGAGGCGTCGGAGTACGCCTACGGCGGGGAGACCGACAACTACCCGAAGCTGGTCCTGACCTGGGGCCGCCCCGGGGTGAGCCTGGCGGCGCCGACCACGGTCACCGCGACCGGCGCGCAGCTTGCCTGGTCGGCCTACGCCGACCCGAGCTCCGCTACCGGCGATGACATCGTCGAGTACCAGGTGCACCGCAGCGTCTACCAGACGTTCACCCCGAGCGCGGCAACGCTGGTCGCCCCGGTGCCGGTGGGCACCACCGGCTTCACCGACACCACCGCGACACCAACAGCGGCGGACTCACCCGACCCGTTCGGCAACGCCTACTACTACATGGTCGCGGTCAAGACCCGGGACGGGCAGCTCATCCCGGCGCAGACCCAGCTGGTCCGGCTGCCCAAGGCCGGCCGCATCACCAGGATCTTCCAGGGCTCGGCGCCGGACACCACGCTGTCCGCGGCCCGGCCCGATGAGAACGTCAACGTCTACGACGGCGACCCCTACGTCTCGGCCGGCAACAACTCCACCTACTACGGCGACACCCGCGGTGTGGTGAAGTTCCCGTCGCTGTCCGGCATCCCGGCCGGCTCCACGGTGGTGGACGCGCAGCTGCGGATGTGGACGACCTACGACTACGGAGACACCACCGGGCTGGTCGACGTGCATGCGCTGGCCCGCACCTTCGACGAGACCACCGCCACCTGGAACCGGGCCAACGCCACGACCCCGTGGACGAAACCGGGCGGCGACTACAACCCGACCGCGGCCAGCAGCGCCGGCGGGATCACCAACGACCCGGAGTGGCAGAGCTGGGCGGTCACCGGCATCGCCGCGGGCTGGCTGGCCAACCCGGCCAGCAACTACGGGCTGCTGTTGAAGATGCATGACGAGTCGGTGGCCAGCCAGCGGGTGATGTTCCTGTCCGAGGAGGGCGCCGAGCCGCAGGTGCGGCCGAAGCTGGTGGTCACCTACCTGGAGAAGACCGCCGCCAACACCTACTACGCGCCCTACACGCCGTCCCGGATGATCCCCGGCGATCAGTACACCGTCGCGGTCACGCTCACCAACACGACCACGACGACCTGGCCGGCGGCTTCCCGGGTGCTGTCCTACCACTGGGCGCTGCCGGACGGCACCGACGCCACCACCGGCGGGAACCGGCTGGAGACCGCGCTGCCCAAGGACGTGGTGCCCGGCGACTCGGTCACCGTCAACGCCGCGGTGAAGACGCCGATCCAGTCCGGGTCCGGCAACAAGCGGGAGCAGTACGTCCTGCGCTGGGACCTGCTCAACAAGTCCACCGGCCAGTTCCTGTCCCAGTCCGACGGCATCCCGTCGCTGGACCAGAACGTCGCGGTCGAGGACCCGACCTCCGACCAGCTCGGCCTGGAGAAGTTCTACCAGTACGCCGGCAAGAACACCGGCGCCGGCACGACCGTCATGGACAACCTGTCCGCCGGCAACGCGGTCTGGTCCTACAACGCGTTCTCCAACCCCAGCCGCGGCGTGGCGACCTTCGTCCGCGTCACCTACAACTCCCTCGACACCTCCGACTCCGCGATGGGTCAGGGCTGGTCGGTCTCCGGGTCCAGCATGATGCGGCTGGGCACCCCGCTCGACCTGCACCCGCCGGGCCAGGACTGGCCGACCGAGGTCACGCTGACCGACGGTGACGGCACCAGCCACCTGTTCACCCTGAACAAGCACGGCTCGACCGACACCTCCATCTGGGACTACGACCACCCCGCCGGCGTGCACCTGTACCTGCAGAGGACCGGCAGCACCGACGCCTCGCGCGCCTGGGTGATGACCCGCCCGGACCGCACCCAGGTCTTCTTCGACGCCGACGGCTACCAGTCCGCGGTCGCCGACAACAACGGCAACGAGCTGCTGTTCACCTACGAGCAGCGCAAGTCGAACAACAAGCCGATCAAGTTCCTGCGCTACCTGACCGACCCGGCCGGCCGGCAGACCCTCACCATCGACTACTACGCCAAGGGCGACAGCTACTCCTACATCGACGACACCGGCACCAAGGTCTCGGCCACCAACCTGACCAACCCCAAGATCATCGACAAGATCCGGACGATCACCGACATCTCCGGCCGGCAGATCGCCCTCACCTACACCACCCAGGGCCTGATGGCCGAGATGATCGACGGCGCCGGCTCCAGCCAGGCCAAGACCTTCCGGTTCGGCTACGACATGACCCAGGGCAACAAGAACGTCAAGCTGGTCACGGTCACCGACCCGCGCGGGCACGCCACCGCGCTGGCCTACTACGACCTGCCAACCGACGACCCGAAGTTCCACTGGTGGGCCAAGACCGTCACCGACCGGCTCGGCGGCACAACCGGCTTCGCCTACACCGACCCCGACGGCACCGCCGGCTCCCAGATCAACACGGTGGTCACCGACGCCGAGAACCACGCCACCAGCTACCAGATCGACGGTTTCGGCCGGCCCATGCAGGCCACCAACGCCAGGAACCAGGTCACCAGGCTGCACTTCGACGCCGACAACAACGTCGACCGGCTGGAGGAGAACAACGCCGCCACCACCACCTGGACCTACGACCCCAACACCGGCTACCCGCTGACGACCAAGGACGCCGAGGCCAACAAGAACAACACCGCCGGGTCGACGTTCAGCTACCAGGCCCTGGTCAACGGGCACGTCGCCGACGTGATCGGCAAGGCCAGCCCGGAGGGCCGCACCTGGGCCTTCGGCTACGACGCCAGGGGCAACCTCACCACCGTCACAGACCCGGCCGGCACCGCAACGCCGACCGTGCCGGGCGACTTCACCACCAGCTACACCTACGACGGCTCCGGCCAGCTGCTGACCATGCGGGACGCCAACGCGCACACCACCGGCTACTCCGGCTATGACGCCAACGGCTACCCGCAGACCATCACCGACCCGCTGACCAAGTCCACGACGTTCGCGTACGACGCCCGCGGCCAGGTCACGAGGGTCACCGACGCGCTCAGCCACGACACCACGCAGAACTACGACATCTTCAAGCGGCCACTCGACCAGAAGGTCGCGAAGGACGCCAGCGCCAACCCGCCCGTCTTCATCACCACCCCCGCACCGGTGTACGACCCGAACGACAACGTCACGCAGACGACCGCCCCGAACGGCGCCGTCACCACCTTCAGCTACGACAACGCCGACCAGCTGACCTCGAGCAGCCTCCCGAAGGACAGCTCAACCGGCCCGGACCGGACCACCGCCTACACCTACGACAGGGTCGGCAACCTCACCTCGCAGACCGAGCCGAACGGCACCCTCACCACCACCGACCCGAACGACTACGTCACCCGCTACGCCTACGACGAGATCTACGAGGTCAGCGCGGTCACCAACGCGAAGGGTGACCGGCTCAGCTACGCCTACGACGATGCCGGCAACCTCACCACGGTCATCGACCCGCGGAAGAACAACACCGCCGACACCGCCGACTACACCAGCAGGTACGGCCACGACCTGAACCACCGGCTCACCACGGTCACCGACCCGCAGGGCAAGGTCACCGCCACCGACTACGACCGCGACGGCCTCGTGGTCGGCCGCACCGACCAGGACGGCAACAAGACGCTGATCACCCTGGACGCCCGCGGCAAGCCGGCCGAGGTGAAGGTGCCGCGCAGCAGCTCCGGCGGCACGGTCACGTACGACATCAGCCGGTACGAGTACGACCAGGTCGGCAACCAGACGAAGGTCGTCTCGCCGCGCGGGGTGGCGACCGGCTCGGTGGCGGACGACTTCGTCCAGCAGACCACCTACGACGAGCTGAACCGGGTCAAGGAGAAGCTGGCCCCGTACGACCCGAACGACGCCCGATACAACACCCCGGACAGGACCGTTTACAGCTACGACGCGGTCGGCCGGCTGGCAGGCGTCAGCGCCCCGCCCTCCAACGGGCAGACCGTCCGCAACGACACCACCTACACCTACTGGGACAACGGCTGGCCGAAGACGACCACCGACCCGTGGGACATCACCACCTCCTACGACGAGAACGCGCTGGGCAAGCAGATCTCCCGCACGGTGACGAGCGCCGGCGGCTCCTCCTCCCGCACCATGACGTGGGACTACTACCCGGACGGCAAGCTCAAGGCCCGCTCCGACGACGGCGTGCCGGTCGGCAGCCAGGTGGTGCTGGCCGACAACACCGACGCGCAGAACGTCACCGTCACCGGCACCTGGCCGGTGAGCACCAGCGGCACCGGGTACCAGGGCTACAACTACGCCACCCACGCCGCCGGAACGGGCACCAGCAGCTTCGCCTGGAACCTGGTCATCCCGCAGGACGGCAACTACGACGTCTACGTCAAGTACGGGACCGGCACGGCGACGAACGCCAGCTACAAGGTCGACTACACCGGCGGGTCGGCCACCAGGGCGGTCAACCAGACCACCGGCGCCGGCACCTGGGTCAGCCTCGGCCGGTACGCCTTCACGGCGAGCGGCACCGGCCAGAAGATCACGCTGACGGACGCGGCCAACGGCACCGTCGCCGCCGACTCCGTCAAGCTCGTCCGGGACAACTCCGCCGACACCGACAACGAGAAGACCGCCTTCAGCTACGGCTACGACCCGAACGGGAACCTCACCGACATCGCCGATGCCAGCCCGGGCGCGAGGACCGACGACTACGCGGTCACCTACACCGGGCTGGACCAGGTCGCCTCGGTGGTGGAGAAGAAGAGCGGCAGCACCCAGCACACGACCACGTTCGGCTACGACGAGAACGGCAACCTGCTCACCCGCGGGCACGACGCGCAGACCGCGTCCTACACCTACGACGACCGTGACCTGCCCGCAAGGCTCTCCGACGCGCAGTCGGCGACCGACCCGAACCCGAAGGTGAGCACGTTCACCTACACCGCCCGCGGCCAGAAGCTGCGCGAGGTGAAGGCCAACGGCAACACCGTCGACTACGCCTACTTCCTCGACGGGATGCTGCAGCACCAGATCGAGAAGAAGCCGAACGGCACCCTGGTGTCGGAGCACACGCTCGGTTACGACCCGAACGGCAACAAGACCCGGGACGACCAGAAGGTCATGAACGCCGACAACCACTCGGCGTACCTGACCCGCACGTCGGTCTACACCTACGACCCCCGGGACCGGATCGCCACCATCCACGCGACCGACGCGGGCGGCGCGACGCTCTCCGACGAGAGCTACTTCCACGATGCCAACAACAACGTGGTGTCGCAGAACGTGAAGTCCGTCCCCACGACGTTCAGCTACGACCGGAACCGGTTGCAGTACTCGGTGCAGAACGGTGCGACCGCGAACTACAACTACGACCCGTTCGGCCGGCTGGACACCGTCACCGCGTCGGGCCAGACGATCGAGAAGATGACGTACGACGGCTTCGACCGGGTCGCGTCGGACCGCAAGGGCGCCGGGGCCGCGGCGTCGACCACGACCTACACCTACGACCCGTTCGACCGGACCACCAGCCGCACCGCCAACGCCGGCGGCACCGGCGAGAAGACGACCGTCTACAGCTACCTGGGGCTGTCCGACCACCTGCTCGACGAGCGGGTCGCGGGCCAGCTCACCAAGTCGTACCAGTACAGCCCGTGGGGCGAGCGGCTCTCCCAGGTCAAGTACAACACCGACGGCAGCACCGATGACGGCTACTACGACTACAACGCGCACAGCGACGTCGAGTCCGTCACCGACCGCAACGGCGACACCAAGGCCACCTACGGCTACACCGCGTACGGCGAGAAGGACGACGGCCAGACCACCGGCGTGGACAAGCCGGACGTCCAGGACCCGACCAAGGAGCCGTACAACGCCTACCGGTTCAACGGCAAGCGGTGGGACCCGGCCTCCGGCAACTACGACATGGGCTTCCGCGACTACAGCCCGGGCCTGAACAGGTTCCTCAGCCGGGACATGTACAACGGGGCACTTGCCGACCAGCGCCTGGCCACCGACCCGTTCACAGGCAACCGGTACGCCTTCGGCGGCGGCAACCCGATCACCTCCGTCGAGCTCGACGGCCACCGGCCGGCGGACTGTGACGGCGAGTGCCTCAAGAGCTGGCTGGCCGCGCAGCGCAAGGCCGAGTTCATCAAGCAGATGCTGGACTACAACGCCGAGCACTCGGCGGCGGTGCTGGCCACCGTCGCCGGTATCCGGTCGAGCCCGAAGTTCCGGCAGGTCGGCGGCGGCACCATCACCACCCGCATGATGTTCAACTGCATCCCCGGCGGCAGCGTCAAGAACCCCGACAACCAGAAGGTCTGCGGCTACGCGGACATCATGCTGCACGCCAAGGACGGCAACGTCTACGTCTGGGAGGTGAAGGCGGAGGCATCCGCGGCCGAGGCCTACCCGCAGATCGACCTCTACATCCGCATGCTGAGGAAGCGCGGCGACTCCGCAAAGCGAGGCTGGGACCTGCCGCAGGTCGCGCCGGTGCCGGTACCACGAACCGGCGGCTCGCTGCGGGTGTATTCCGCGCCGCGTCGAGGTGCCGCCGAGACCGGCATCCGCCTCTACGAGCGGCTCCCCAACCCCGAGCCGGAGCCGGAGCCGAAGCCGGTGCCCGTACCGGTGCCCGTACCGGTGCCCGTACCCGTGCCGGCACCTCAGCCGGCGCCGGACGACGGAGGCGGCGTGCCCGGCTGGGTCCCGTGGGCCGTTGGCGGTGCCGCGGTCGTCGGTGGCGTCGCCTGCTTCGCCAGCGGCGTCTGCGAGGTGGCAGGGGCCGGCGGCTTGCTGGTGGGCGGGCTCGCGGCGGTGTTCTAGGCCGTTGGCCACATGAGCCGGCGGGCACACGGGCAGTACGCGCGTACACCCGCCGGACCTTCCCCCGGACCATCCCGGGGGAAGGTCCGGCACGCCCGGCCCGTGCTTGCGCGGCGCATGGGCGGCGACACCCTGACATGCGCTTCCGGGCGGGATGGGAGACTCGGGACGAGATGAGAGGGGGTCCTGCGGTGGCTTGGGGCGTGCGAGGTGAGCTGGACGGCCGGGCCGAGTCGCCGGAGGACGTCGGCCGGTATGCCCGGCGCTGGTTCGAGGCCGCCGCCCAGGGGGTGGCGGCAGGGCTGCTGGATGACCTGCGTACCCGGCCGCCCCAGTCCAGGAAGGTCTTCGGCTCCGGGGCGAGTCCTGAGCCGTGGGGGGAGCCGGGCGGCCTGTTCGCCTCCCTGCTGCGGTTTGACCGGCTGTGGGGGGACGCGCGCAGCAAGCGGGTGTGGTCGGAACGCGCGTGGAAGCAGTTCCTCGACGGGCTCTCGGACCTGCCGGTCGCGGCCGAGCTGCGGATCTTCGAGCTGAACGAGCGAGGGAAGCCGTCCTGGAACACCCTCACGGTCTCGGCGCAGCGGATCAGCGAGGACGGGCAGTGGTTCCGGCTGTTCTGTGAGTTCCTCTGCTCCGATCCACGGCCCGGTACCAGGGTCGCCAAGCTGACCACGCAGGACGTCGTGGACATGGTGCGGGAGACGGCGGCGGACATTCCGGCGACCTTCGGGTGCGTGACCGATGACGGGGGCGCCGGCGGGGAAACCGCGCTGGAGGACGCGCTGAATGCCGCGTGGGACGACGGCATCCAGCGCAGCCGTGAGGTGCTGCGGGGTTACCCGTGGGTGACCATCTGCCCGCCGCAGATCGCCGAGCGGCTCGGCGGCGTTGAGGCGTTGCGGGCGTCAGGCGCGTTCTGGGACGTGCGGGTGCTGCCGACCGGCAGCGTCTGGCTCCAGGCGACCGAGCGCCTGGAGGACTACGAGGGTGACGCGCTGCGGCGGGTCTTCCGCACCCTCGCCCCGGTGCTGCCCGCCGGCGAGCCGAAGCCCTACGTGGGCGAGTACCGGGGCCGGATGGTCTACGAGGACGCGAGCACCCTCACCTGACCGAGTCGGCGCCTCGCCATCGTCGGCTGTGGCCGCCGCCGACCTCGTTGCGGAAGCCGGTCGGGATGTCGGCATGTACGGGGTGGCGGGGTGCTGGTCAGCCGGTGGAGCCGCCGTTTCGCGCGTCAACGCCAGCACCGAGCGCGGACCAGCAGCGCCGTCGAGTTCGCGTGGACCTCCGGCGCGACCAGGACATGCCCGGGCACCAGGGCCCCGACCGCGGGCAGGACGCAGCCAACGCCGGCCCTCCGGTGTATCGGCACGTTCCACCACTCCCGCGGATCGGTGCCGCGGGCCACCGCACACAGGAACGATGGAGTCTGCCCGCCGCGGCGGTCCCGTCTGTGGGCCGAGTCTGTACGCGACGTGCCAGGCGTCGTAACGTCGCGAGAGGAACCAGTGGCGGTCACGGGGAAGAGGAGGAGACATGGCGATCCTCGACAAGGCCAAGGCGGCCGCCGAGCGTGCGCGGGGCCAGGCCAAACACAGGATGGAGCTGGGCCGGGCGCGGCTCGATGAGATGCAGGCACGGCGGCAGCACAGCAGACTGCTCCGCGAGCTGGGCGAGGCCCGCTACGCCGAGCAGGCCGGGACGGGGACACACGAGGGGGTGGCACGGGCGATCGCAGCCGTGGACGCTCACCTGCAGGCGTATCCCCAGGCGGGGGCACCGGGTCGTCTGGAGGCGGCTCGGCAGGCGCGAGACATCATGCATCCGGGAGCGGAGTGCATCGGCGAGGACGACACCGTCGCGACCGCCGCGCAGAAGATGCGCGATCTGGGCGTCGGTTCGCTGCCGATCTGCGGTGCCGACGACCGGCTACACGGAATCCTGACCGATCGTGACATCGTCGTGAAGTGTGTCGCTGAAGGCCGCGACCCGGCCCAGCTTCGAGCCGGCGAGCTGGCTCAGGGCACGCTGTTCTGGGTCGAGGCCACCGCCGACGTCGGCGAGGTGCTGCACCAGATGGAAGACCACCACATCAAGCGGCTGCCGGTGATCGAGAACCACCGCCTGGTCGGTATCATCAGCGAGGCCGACCTGGCCCGGAACCTGGACGAGCACCGGCTCGCCGAGTTCGTCGAGAAGGTCTACGCGACGCCCTGATCCGCAACCCACCCCTTCCCGGCTCCCCGGCCGGCCGCGATCGCGGGCACGGTGGGAACACCCGGCCACCGCGCTCACCGCCAGGCCAGCTGTCCCGCTGCCGTCGGCGGTCGCCCCGGGCGGTCGACCGGGCGGTCACCCGGGGGGTCTGCCACATTCACGCCAGGCGCGCCGGGGCCGGTAACCGATCATCGGCCGGCCGTTCAGCGCCGGGGGTACGCCGTGGTTGCTTTCTCGGTGTCCGGCTTCGTGTGATTCTCCTGCAACTGTCGCAGGGCGTCGTTCATCTGCTGGACCCAGCCGGACAGCTCGGTGGTCAGCACCGCTTCGCCGCGGGCGACCAGATCCTCGAACGGGGCCCGTGCCGGCCCGTTCGCGGTTCGTGAGCTCCACTCGCGGAGCAGGCCGCTCAGCTTGTTGGCTGACTGGTTGTAGGCGACGATCGTGTTGTCGAGCTGGAGGTTGGCCAGGTATGCGGTGGCAGCCACGGATATCGTGGTGGTGAGACCGATCCAGATCTCGGCGCCGGCCGCGGCGAGAAGCGCGCCGGCACCGGCGCTGGCGATGGCGAGCAGTTGGTAGGAGTTCCGGCTGCGCTCGAGTTTCCCGATGCGGCCGTGGTAGTAGCTGAGTTGGTCGGCGACCCGGGTCGCGAGGTACCTGCTGCTGTCCAGAGGACTCAGGCCGTCGTCGTAGCGGCTGGCGCCGTACATCTGCGGCGGCAACGGCCCCTCGTACGGGGTGAGTGGGCCGCTGCTGGCCTCGGTGTGCATGAGTCGTGCGTCGATCGCCTCGAGTTGGCGGGCGAGCGTCTCCCGTCGCGCGGCGGCTCCGTCGCGAGGGGGCGGCTGGTCGGCGTACGCGCCGGTGCCGGTGCGGTAGCGGTAGATCTCGGTCTTGATCGCTTCGGCTGCAGCGCGTAGCAGCACCCAGCGCTTGCCCGTTGCACGTCGGTTGGCCAGCGCGATGAGCACTGAGGCGAGGATTGGTATTGCGACCACTGACCAGTGCAGGGCACGGCTGCTCCACCGCTGGTGCACGAGCGCGAGCAGGGTGGCGAGGATCCCGAGGACCAGGATCGAGGACTGGAATCGCTCGAAGGTGCGCCTGAGGTGCGCGGCGAGCTGGTCGTAGGTCGCGAATGACTGCCAGGCCTGCTTGAGGACCGGCTCGTCCTGCAGCTCCCACGCCAGCTGGCGGGCAGGTCCGTCGGGTTCGACGTCACGCACCAGGCGCACGTCACCGTCACGCACGATCTCCCGCAGGCCCAGATCGGGGATGGCCGAGCTGGCCGTCGGCTGGTGGTACCGGTAGCGGCGCGGCAACAGCGGGGCGAGCCGGCGACGGCGGGGCACCCGGTGCGCCTGCCACAGCGCCGCGACCGAGTCGGCCAGCCCGCCGGTGCCGCTGAGGACGAAGACCGGCCAACCACGGCGCACCGACTCCAGCGCCTCCGTCTTGGCCACCGCGCCGCCGCCCCCGAGCACCATGGCGATCGGACCGCCCGCGGCGAGCGCCTCGACCACACCGAAGAGCAGCCCGGTCTCGCTGCCCCAACCGGCGCCGTCGGCGAGCACGAAGTGGGTATGGTGCGGCTCGAGCGGGACGCGCTCATCGCCCACCGGTCCGCCCGGGTACGTGGTGGTCCCTACGGGTGCCACCCCGATCAGCGCGGGCAGGGCGGACCGCTGCTCGGCACGGGCAGCACCCAGGACGGCCACCACCCCGGCCGCCGTCCCGCCGTCGACCACCGCGGCCCCGGTCACCCGCGCCGCGGCCGCCACGACCGGTCCCAGGACCGCTCTGGCCCGGTCGAGCGCCGCGCCCGTCAGGCTGTTCGCGCCGCCGCAGACCACCATCACCGGCCGGCGCCCGGCGTCGGTGAGCAGACCCAGCCGGGAGACCAGATCCCGCGGACCCGCCCCGTCATCAACCACCACTGCCGCGCGGTAGCCGTTGTCGAACCGGATCTCCTGCGTTCCACCGCCGGCCGCATGCGCCTGATCGCTCACAAATGGATCATCCCACCACGGCCGGCATACGCAGCATGGGTCTGCGCCGGCCGAACGGGGCTCTGTGGTGGATCACGACAGTCGGCTGGCCGGGCGACATGTCCACTCCGCATCCGCACGATCTAGTTGATCAAGCTACCAGCCGCGTCGCGGACACGATCTAGTTCTACTCCCAGGTATCAGCGGCGCCCTGCGCGCCTCCTCATGTTGACGTCCGGAGACAGCCGCGCGTCCGGACGATCAGGGGGGGTCGACCAGGTGTGGCCATTATCCTGAGCTACTCCCGGAAGGATGAAAGCGTCGTCAAGGCGCTCGCCCAGGGCCTCGAGGCGGCCAAGCGGGAGGTGTGGTTCGACCACAACCTCGGCGGCGGTGACGCCTGGTGGGACTCGATCCTGGAGAATATCCGCTTGGCGACGGTATTCCTCTTCGCGCTCTCCGACGCGTCGCTGCACTCCAAGCCGTGCCAGCTGGAGTTGGACTACGCCCTCGCCCTCGGCCGCCCGATCGTGCCGGTCCAGGTGGGGCCGGTCACCAGCTTCCGCGCGAGCCCCGTCGCCGAGCTGCAGATCATCAGCTACAACCCGGACAACGCCCAGTCGGGGTTCATGATCCTCGCCGCGGTCGATGACGCGGCGAAGCGGGTGCGGCCCCTGCCCGACCCGCTCCCGGTGCCGCCGCCGATCCCGTTCGCCTACGTGCTCGCGCTCGGGCGGCAGATCGAAAGTTCGGAGCTGTCGCTGGCCGAGCAGGTCGCCGTCATCGACCAACTACGTCGTGCTCTCGGCGAGGAGACGGACGAGTCCGTGCGGCAGGACATCCTGTCGATGCTGAGGAATCTCAACGGCAAGCCGTGGATGACCAAGCGGACCGAGCGGGAGATCGCGGCCCTGCTGTACGCCCATGGTCCGAGCGCGCACCCCCAGGAAGAGGAGAAGGTCACCGCACAGGCGCGGCGTCCGGGCGGCGCTGAGTTGGCCGAGTCGGCGGCGACGCCCGAGGCGGCCCCGCCGCATCGCCCCGAACCCGACCCTCGCGAATGGTACGCGGAACGGCTGGAGCAACTGCAGAAGCAGCAGGCGGCCGCGGAGAAGGCCGGCCGGCCGGACCCTCCGCCCTGGCGTCTCCCGCCCGACGCGGCCGCCCTGTGGAGCCGGACGTTCGAACGGGACGAGCCTGCCGCGCCCGCCGCGGGCGCGGTGTCCGCCGCGGACGAGCCAGATCCGACCTCGACACCTCCTCCGCCCGAATCGCCCTCGCCGCCCCCCTACCTCACCACTGCCGCGCCGCAGCCCCCGACACCGCAGGCGTTCCCCCAGCAGGCGGCGCAACAGCCCACCCCGGCCGCCACGTGGGTCTCGCCGGGCGCCCCGGTCGCGCCCCCACCGCCGAACTACTGGGCGCTGAGCATCGCCTCGTGTCTGTTCTCCCTGGTGCTGCTGGGCGGAGGAATAGCTGTGTACTACTCCCGCCGGGTCGACCAGCGCTACCGGGTGGGCGACCTGACCGGTGCGCGAAAGGCATCCACCCTCGCGAAGGCGTGGGGGATCGTCGGCATCGTCATGGGCGGTCTGCTCCTGCTGATCGCACTGTGACCCGAGCTGAGAAGGCGAGGAGGACCATGTCACGACGAGGCGGAGTGGCCGTCCCGCTGATCACGCTGATCGGGTCGTTCGGGTTGGTGCTGGCGCTCGGCGGTTGGCTCGGCACGAGCACGAGCACGAGCACGAGGACCAGCACGGCTCCCGCGAACCCGGAGCCGCGCGGCGTCCGTATCGTGCTCGATGGCCTGAGCGGTAGGACCGGGAAGCTGCAACCACTGCCAGGACTCCGGGTGACCATCTCACCAGCGGCGCCGGGAACGACGAAGGACCCGGAATCTGGCGGTGATTCCTCCGGATCGACCGAGACCGTCGAGATATGTGTAAGCCCGACCCGCGGCTGGACCGTCACCGGCGATGGCTGGACCGAAGTGGCCGCCCAGGACGGGGAGAACGCGTTCTGCCGCGACGTCATCCGCAATGCCGGGAAGCTCGACCCGATCGAGATCCTGCTGGACCAGCGGTGAGCCGGCGTGCGGGCGGCGACCCCGTCCTTCTGTACCGTGTTGCGGCGGCCGCCCTCGTCGGTGGATCACTCGCAACGGCCACGCTCACGAAGCTGGGCCATGTCAACGGGCCGGTGGTCGCCGGAATCGTCGTCCTGATCGCCGGGCTCAGCGTGCTCGCCGTGTCCGCGCTCCTGCCCGAACCACGCCAGCCGGTCCAGCCGGCCGCGCCGCGGCCCCGACGGGACGACCAAGGCCCCGGACGGCCGTCTCCGCGGCAGCCCGCGTTCCCGGGACGGCCGTCTCCGCCGCAGCCCGCGCCCGGGCAACCGGCGCCGACCTGGCCCGGCGTGTCCACGCGGGCGAACTCCGGCGCCGGTGGGAACGGAACCTGGACCGTCCCGGCTCCGGCGACGCCCACGACGCGATGGAACCCCGCACCGTCGTCGAGCTCCGCACCACAGTCGAGCTCCGCACCACAGTCGAGCTCCGCACCACCGTCGCCCCCCGGACCGGCGCCGATGAGCGTCGCGGTCCCGGTCCCGGGCAGCGCATGGTGGAAGGCGGCCTCGGCTGGCGCGCGGACACCGGAACCGCCGGCGGCACCGGCGCCGGACAGGCCCGGCGCCGCGGCTGCCGGGCTTTCCGACTACACCCCCGAGGCGGCGGCGACGCGGGTCGTGCAGTGCCCCCGCTGCGGCGACTTCGGGGTGGACGTCCGCCACCAGGAGCCGGGCTTCGCGTTCACCTGCAAGAGCTGTGACCACCACTGGCGCTGGGGGCCCGGGTCGGCGTGGCCGACCACCGTGGTCCGCCCGCGTCTCAGGCGCCGGCCGGACTCCGGCGGACCCGAATCGTTCTGACTCCGACGCCGGCAGGGAGATCCGATGTATCAGCAGGCGTTCTCGCGCAGCACACCAGGGTGCATTGTCTTCCTGGTCGACCGGTCCGACTCGATGCATGCCCGTTGGGCAGGCTCGGGCCTGACCCTGGCGCAGGGTGCGGCAGGCGCAATCAACAAGATCCTGCTCGAGCTGTGCGTGAAATCCACCAAGGAGCAGGGTGGGGCGCTCCGGTGCTACTTCTACGTCGGCGTGTACGGCTACGGGGCGTGCCCGGGCACCGGTGGCGAAGGCGTCGAGTCCGCGCTTCCCGGTCCGCTCGCGGCCCGCGGCATCGTTCCGCTGCCCGAGCTCGCCGACCATCCGATCGCGGTCCGGGGGGAG
>Ga0137373_10001243_pt1 | contig 27450 bp, 27 predicted proteins | sample SagtaG_5_FD_104912 | JGI IMG/M metagenome (GOLD analysis project Ga0137373, IMG submission 104912) | Vadose zone soil microbial communities from Sagehorn Ranch, Mendocino, California, USA - Sage1_R_80_16 metaG | ecosystem: Environmental > Terrestrial > Soil > Vadose zone | place: USA... | reverse complement strand
GCTCCAACGTTGATGCTGGTCGTGCTCGGGATGATGAATCCGCTTGTTATCATCGGTGTTGCTATTGTCATCGCTGCGGAAAAGCTTCTTCCGCGACCTACCATTATTGCCCGGATTGTTGGCCTCTCGACGATTACCATGGGAGTCGTGATGATTTGCGCTATGTTTCTGCGGTCAAACTAGCACCGTTCGTTCGGCGTTGCTTCCACGGACATTTTCCTGTCCGTCTCGACTAACGCGACGGCCCGCCGCATTGCGTTGAAGGAGGAAATCGCCAGGACTACAACGGCGCTCAGGAACGCCAACACCGACGCCGAGGTTCAAGAGCTGACCGGCGTGCTCATCGGCCTCTCGTCCGCGCTGAACCGCTGAACAGATCGAGACGACGGAATGCTTGATTAGCCGCCTTCAGTTTCCGCGTACCGCGGTCCCGCTGTATTGTTCCATCAAAGGCGAGGATGCCCGAATGCATAACAGCGGCAGAACACTCGGAGTTTTTGCTTCATGGCATGCCTTCGAGCACACGCGCACACAAAACCCCGGAGTGCGTAACCTGTGCGTAACACACGCCGGGGTTTTGGGAGTTTTCCTGGTTACGGGAGTGAGCGTTTTCCGAACATTTTCGCTAATTCCGTTATTGCGCCGCCCAAGCCAAGATAAGCTCCACGATTTTCGGTACCAGGAAGAGACATACTGCGCCGCCGAGGTTCTTGCCCATCGCTTCCATGTCTCCGTTCTTAAATTTTATGAAAGCAATACCCATAAAAATCACGCCAAGCAGATAGAAGACGTAAAGAGAATACTTCGCCACTGACCGGAGCGTGGACGTGAGTCCGGTGCTTTCATTGGCGACGTCCTTGAAGTCTCCGGTGCCGAGCCCGCCGCCAATTTGCGAGGAGTCGCCGGCGCCTGTGCTCTGGGCCATGACCTGGCGTTGGCTGCACAGGAGTGTAAGAGCGAACAGGCCCAACACAAGTTTCGCAATCAAACTTTTCATAATGTTATCTTTGTTTTTGCTCTCGGCCATTTGGCTTTGCCTGTAAGGGCCGTCTCTCCATTCTAGGTTTCGCCGGGTGCGTCCTCCACCGCTCGCTCGTTGTTTTTAGATGTGCCCCTGATCCTGGCCAAAGCTTTCGGGGAAAAACTGGATCAGGATGCGGCACACACATCCGAGCGTGCAGTAACAGGAAAACATGATGAACGCCAGGATGCGCACGGCCGCGCGCAGCTTCGGGGCCTGGGCGATGTCGAGGAACTCGGTTATGTACGGGTGCCAGGCGATGGCCACACCGGCGAGAAAGAGCAGGCTCGCGAAAACGCTCAACACGATCGCGTTGATGGATGGAAACGGCCGAGCGAGTCAACGCATGACGGCAACTAGAACGTTTTTCAATTCTTGGTCCAGTGTTGCGTCGACGGGTCGTAAGCAACCTGGCGGCGAGATTCGTTGGGTTGATCTGGTAAGCCTGAGGAAAGGTCACTGGCGGTGTGTCGCTTCGGCAAACGTGCGTAACCTGCGCCGCGGTTCCCGCTAACGTCGCCGGCGAACTATGGCAACAGCATGACCGATTCTCCACAGCCAAGTGGGTCGTTCCTGCACCTGGCTCATAATGTCTGCGCCCATCTGTTCCTGGATCAATCGGGCCAGACGTTGCTTGTGATGCTGAAGGGCCGAGCGACTCCGTCCGGGTCGGCGCACCAGAACCATCAGGTTCTCTCCGCTGGCCAGACAGCAGAGGATCGCTCAGGTGACCCCATCCAATTGGTCGGTCAGCCAATCCCAATCCAAGTTCCGGAAAGCCGCGCTGGCTAGGTCCTCTACGCCGCTGGCCAGCACTTCACCCACGGTGAGCGGTTCCTCGCTCGGGCCACGGCACCCGATCGGTTCCGCCAAGGAATGCACGCGATAGCGCAGCCGGGCCGCCGTATGGAGAGGATCGATTCGCCGGCAACCGGTCGGCCGGCCGCAGCGCAGATGATTTAGGGTCAACGTGCTCGCCGTGACGGTTTTCCCGAAAGCCTTGGCGCCCTGCAGGAAGCGTAGGGCCATGACCAAGCCATCTTGAAGTACTTCCGTTTCGTCGTCAGAACCGACTTGGACAACACCATGGCGGATGCCGCCGGTAGAGGTCCGTTTCGAAGCCTTCGCTGGCAGCAACGGTGAGCGAAGCTACGCCGCGCTGGACGCTTTCAACGATTACGTGCAGCATTGGCGACGCCGGACGTCACACGCCAGCTTGCAAAGCCGCCATCGCCAGTGACGATCCAGTCCTAGTCTTGACGCGAATCAGACGAGTTGTCAGTATTGGTCGAAGTCGCTCCCTAGCGGCGGGGCCAGAAGCAGACAAAACCCCACAACTACCTCTATGTCGTTCCAAAATCGAACAGCGTCCAAGATCTCCGACGACAGCCTCTCTTCTCGAACGCAACTCGGTTCCGGAATCCTTTGGCCAAAACCCAAGTACAACGAAATACACTTGCCGGCCTGCTGCCGTGTGAACTGGATTGAACCGGTCCCTCGCTCGATCACAACGAGGGAGAAAGTAATCCGTCGGTACAATCCGCGTAGCCGATGGCAAGCTGCTCGTGGGCTGCTCGTCGCCTCGAGCCTCGCGATGACGCTTTCCCGTGCTCTCTTTGCAGATCCGATCGGTTGGGGGAGTAATCTGAATGGCCAGCTCGGTATCGGTAGTTCGAGCGTTCGAACAACGCCCGTCCTGGCGTACACGAATGGGGCGCTGGCCGGGAAAGTCGTGACCGCGGTCGCTGTAGGAACCACTCACTCTCTGGCCTTGACTTCCGACGGACAGGTTTTCGCTTGCGGAAACAATTTGAATCGGCAGATCGGTGATGGCAGCACCACCAACCATCTCACGCCGACTGCAGTGGATAGGAGCGGGGTGCTGGCCGATAAGTCTGTCACTGCAATTTCGACCAGCGTACGACACAATCTAGCAATAACCTCCGACGGACGTCTGGTCGCGTGGGGCGCCAACACACGCGGGCAACTCGGTGACGGCACGACCAACACGCCAAGTACCCCTGTGGCAGTGGACATGAGTGGAGCGCTGGCGGACAAAGTAGTGGTAGCCGTGGCGGCCGGCGGCTCCAACTGCGTGGCGCTCACTTCCGAAGGACAAGTGTTCTCATGGGGAGCGAATTCCGTGGGCCAATTGGGGGACGATACGACCACGGATCGGCTAACGGCTGTCCCGGTGACCACAGCAGGTGTGTTGGCTGGAAAATCGGTCATCAAAATTGGCGCGGGACTCCAGCACAGTGTCGCCTTAACCGCGGATGGCGGGCTTTACGCCTGGGGTTGGAACAATACCGGCCAATTGGGCGATGGAACGACCACCAACCGGTTGGCTCCGGTGGCAGTGAAAATGGAAGGCGTGCTGGCCGGAAAATCCGTCAAGGAAATTGCGGTGGGTCAATACCACAATCTGGTGCTAACGGAGGATAGCCAGGTCTTCGGCTGGGGCTTGAACGTCAGCGGCCAGTTGGGAGACGGCAGCACCGCGACTTTTCAACCCATGCCCGTGGCCGTAAGTGCGGCTGGGGCATTGTCCGGAAAAACCATCGTTGGCATCGCTGCTGGCGAATTCCACAGTGTTGCTCTCGCTTCTGATGGGCTCATGTATACTTGGGGTAATGGCCAGTTTGGACAGCTTGGCGATGGCACAACTGCTCCGACCCGTCTCACGCCGAGCGCAGTCCCGACAGGAGGCCTTCTAAATGGCAAGGCTGCACTCGCCGTGGCTGCCGGCGGCGGAACGTGCTTGGTAATCGTTGGTCCCATCAGCCGAGGTGAAGTCACTCCTTTCCTTGGAGGCTATCAAATCCGTTTCAGCGGGCTGGATGGTTGGCCATACACCGTGCAAAGATCTTCCGATCTAACCACCTGGTTTCCTTTGACGACGAACACCGCCGGTCCCCCGGGTGTGCTCCAATACACCGATCTCGATGCACCACAGGGTCGAGCCTATTATCGCACTTCGAGCGGACGTTGATCTCGCCGAGGCAAACCACAAACCAGAGCAACGCGGCAATATTAAGCATGCACGGAGGCAGTGTAAACTAGCCGTTCCCTGGTCGCGAAAAAGTCAGCTAACCAGCTACTGTATCCCAGCACCTAGTAAATCACTCGGCGAGCTGTCCGAGCTGGCCCTGAGTTTCAGGCCTGTGACCTGGTTCAATTTCCACTCGTAGCGTCAAAAATCTCGAATTCGCGGAAGGAGAATGATTTGCGAGATGATCGCCGAGAGGATCCTTGATTCACTTTGGCCCGATGAATTGGAAACGACTGCTGGCTTATATCACCGGCTCGGTAGATCAAGAACTCCTGCTTCGAAACGAGTATCTGGTGGCGGAGACCTACTACGTCCTGACCTTCATGCGCGTGGCATCGCGGAAGGTGTGTATTGCCGGAATAACAACTTCGCCGGATCGGCAGTGGACGGAGCAGATGGCCCGGAACGTGACGCTGGCGGAGATCGGCTTTCTCTGCGGCTGTCAATATCTCTTGCACGATCGAGATGCCAAGTTTTGCGCCTGCTTCGACGGCGTACTGGAGTCGGTGGGCGTCAAGGCCGTGCTATTGCCGCCACGCAGTCCAAACCTGAACGCCCCATCTGGAGAGGTGGAACCGCTCGGTGAAAGAGGAGTGCCTGTCGAAAATGATCTTGTTCGGCGAGGCCTCACTCTGGCAAGTGCTGTCGAATTACGTTTCTCACTTTCACACGGAACGCAACCATCAAGGGAAGGGTAACGTGATTCTGCTTCCTGAAGCGGCCGATAGAGTCGGCCAACCATCCGGGACGATCGTCACTCGCGAACGTCTCGGAGGGCTGCTGAAATTCTACTACCGCAAGGCTGCATGAGGTTTTGACACTACGAGGGCTAGTATCATCTTGCGTCCGATTTCTCGTCCAGCAGCGGTTCAACACGTTTCCACACGTCGGTTGGCACTTTGGCCCGTTGCTCCGGTGTTTCTATGTCGCCCTCGAAAAGCATCTTGCCACTCTTGGCGCGCGCAGTCAGGTGCAGCTTGGGCGGGCCGACAATGATAATCGTTCCCCAGTCGTCGGTTTTGACGATGCTGCGGGCCGACTGGCTTTTGCTGCGTACCACCACGGTGGCGTTGTCGTCCACGCTGATGCCCGACTCGAGCAGTTCCTTGAGACGGCTGCTTTCCTTTCGGAGCGAATCCTTGTTTCGATCGACTGCGCGCGCGGCTTGGGCGATGGCTTGGCGCGCCTGCTCCAGGCCGTGCTGGAGCTCGGTATCGATTCCACGCCGCACGACACTGGGGATTTGGCGCACGGACTCGTGCAGCGCTTTGACGCGCGCCTGGAGCGCTTCGCTGTGCGGCAACTCGAGCAGTCTGCGATGGAGCTCACGGAGATTCTCATCAGCGATGCCTTCGTCGAAGAGCCCGAGTCGCGCGGGAGCCTTTTCCAGTGTGGCCGATCCCGTCTGCTTCTTGCCGCTCCGGTAGAACACCAACTCCACGTTGTCGCCCGCTTTGCGAGCCTGCACGAGTTTCCGCAATTGCGCCGGATGCACAAGGGATTGGCCGGCCAACTCGACCAAGACGTCATGTTTCTTCAACCCTGCCTGGGCCGCCGGACCCTCTTCCGAAACGTGCGCCACCACTAACCCCACGCCCGCGTCCAGTCCCAACTGGTCGCTGAGCGCTTCCGAGGCTTCTTCGACGCCGACACCCAACCACGCGCGGTCTTTCGCTGGCTTGGCATTTTCCTCTTCATCGGTGGCAACCTTGACGGCCAGTTCTGCCAGTTCTTCCTCAGGGCTGGGAGGCTTCTCGACGTTCACGGGCGCGGCGGTGGTAGGGTTGGTTTTGGCGTCCGCACCCTGGGCGCGCGGCGTGGCCGGCCAGAGCAGACCGGCAGTCGCGAGCATTGTGGCGGTGAAAGAATAGATTCGCTTCATTTTCATTGTCGGCTTCGGTTGTTGGAGACCCTTTCAATAGGAGACAAAACTGACAGGCACGACTTCGATCCGCGGCGTGCGCTGGACCACCTCGACGCCGCGCACCGAGTCCCGCAGCGTGACCGCGTCCATCCACTGTTGGAAACGGAAGCGCACCGGCTCGCCGTCAGGCATCTCCGCAACGGCGTCGAATGAGCCGAGCAGTTGGCGATCAATCTCCACCTGGTCGGCTTTCAGCGTCGAGGCGCAAGCCGCGGCTGGGAGTGCCCGGGTGTGCTTGACCTTGGCGCGATGAGCTTGTGGAACCGCGATCAACACCGCCAAACCGACAGCCGCGGCCGGTGCCAGCCACCGCAGCCACAGCGGCCAGTTGGGATGGCGCATCGGCGAATGCGGCCGCGTTTCCAACCGTCGTGTCGTCACGAGCGGTGGCGTAAGCGGTGGCGTATTGAGGCGCGACTGCAATTCCTCGGGCAACCTGGCCGGCTTGAGCCGGCGCAGTTCCGCCTCGAACAACTCATTTTCCCGTTTATTCATGTCCATACTTGCTTCGTCAGCTTGCGTAGTTCGGCCAAACCATACCGGTAGCGCGAAGCCGCCGTATTTGCCGGGATGGCCAGCGCCTCGCCAATTTCCACGAACGTCATCTCGCCCCAAATCTTCAGTGTGATGACCTGGCGTTGCTCTGGCGGCAACTCAGCCATGGCACTCTGGAGGATCCGGCCGAACTCCAGTTCCTCCACGCCGGTGTCGAACCAGGGCTGCGCCTCGTCCATCGCGACGGTTTGCTCGCGATGGACGCGGCGATCTTCGCGGCGCGTGAGGTCAATCGCCCGTCGCCGAATCGTGGCAAAGAGCAGCGGCAGTGGCGGCGTGCCAGCGGCGCTTCGTTGCCAGCACTCGACCAGCGCCTCCTGCACGAGGTCCTGCGCGTCGGCTTCCGAGCGTGCCATCTGCCGGGCGACGAGCAGGAGTTTCGGCGCGTGATCGGCGACCCAGCGCCGCCACTGGTCCTGATTGAGCGGTTCAGCCATGGTGCTCGCACTTCGTCAGCCCAACCAGTAAAACGACGCCGAGTGGCAATTTTGTCTCAGAAATCTTCGTTCACTGGACAAGCTCGAGCAGTCGATAGAACCGGAGCCCGGCACTGGCCGCGTTAGTGAACGTGGCCGAACTGCTAGCCGCCACGTTGGTCTCGGTCGCGCTCCAACTGGCAAGGTCGGTCGAGGTTTGCAACACGTTCGTTCGCCCCGCCGTCAGTCCCGTCGCATCGAACAGGAACTGCCCGCTGGCCATCCTGGGCGCGGTCAAGCCAACGGCCGGCCCGCTCACGGTGATGCGGATGGAGTTGGTCGATTGCGCGCCCAAGTTGTCGGCGGCGATCGCGGACAGGTTGTAGGTTCCCGCGGCCAACTCGCTCACCGACGCGCTGTAGGGACTGTCGAAGTCCACGCCCACCGAGGTGTCCCCAACGAAAAACTCCACGGCCACGACGCTGCCCCCCGCATCGGGATCGGAGGCGGTGGCTTCCAGCGTGAACGTTGCCGGCGCGGAAAAGACCGCATTGGCGTGCGGATTGGTGATGTTGACCGAGGGAGCCGTGTTGGCGCCGCTGACGATAATCGTGCCGGTGCCGAAGTCCAGGTCGTCGTGGTAGGTGAACCTGCCGACGCTGTTGAACTGGTGCTCAAACGAATCAAAAAAGTCAACCATCAGGCCATTCCAGTAGTTCGGGTTGGTGACAGGGAGATCGCTGGTGGTGGTATGGGAGAAAGTGTCATCCAGGTTCACCCAAAAGACGGTGTCGCCGACGTTAATCGTCAGCGTCGCCGGGGAGAACCCCGAGTCGTCCACGGCGACCTCGTAAGTCGCCCCATCAAGCCGCAGTCCAACCAGCGCCAGCAAGGCCGCGATGAGGGAGAGGGTGAGTTCTGGAGTGAAATTTCGCATTCTAAAATCCTACGCTAATCGAGCGCAGCGCGTCAATCTCAGGAGGTCGCAGGAGGGGCGCAACTCACGTTACCCGGGGTTGCGAGCGAGGCAGAGACTCTGGCGCTGGAGTTTGGACCTGTTGCGCTGACCTGCAGAGCAGCCCGGAGGGCTGCCAGAGAGTAGCCGGGGGTCGCAGCGCAGCGAAGACCCCCCGGAACAAGTTGCGGAAATGAATCGCACCCGGCGCTCGAGTACGAATTGCCGACGTGTCTCGAATGTGCAAAAGTCGGTTAAACCATGATCCAGTTGCCAATAAACATGCCGACCCTCGCTGCCTACCGCGAGTCGGTGGACAGGGCGGCGTCTGCCGAAAGTCTCCGGGCTGCGGCAGCCGTCACGAGTGATTCGGAAGCCCTGTTGGGGCTTTCCTTTTTCGCCAAAGCCCGCGATCCGGTGCGAAAGGAGCTCTCCGAAATGGCCGTGAGGGCCAGGAGCGAATACGCCCCTGTCGTCGCCCTCCTGGCCATCATCATGGACCGCATCGACGCGGGCTCAGTCGGCGAACTGGTCCAGCGCGACCCGGACAATGCGCTGGGCCACTACTTGCAGGGCACGCTGCTGCACCATTCGGATCGCGAGAGCGAAGCGCTCGAAACGTTTGGAAAAGCAGCGGCTTGTTCGGAATTGCGCTCGTATGATTCCATCACGGGTCAAGCACTTTTCAAGGCCATCGCCGCGTTGAATCTCCAGGGGTTGGACAGGCTCTGCGCGCTGAGCTGGACGACGGCGCGGTGGGCGAATTTCAGCAGCATTGGAATACAGCCCATCCATTGGGCCATCGACGAACTGGCTCGCAGTTCCGACCAAGCTGTGCGGGCTGAACTGGCCGAGGCACTGATCATTTTAGCCGGGCACCTGTTCGCCACGAATTTCATCAACCGATGGTTCGCGGAGCGAGCTATGCAGTCTGCCTTTGCGTTGAAAGCCAAACTGGCCGCCGCCAGCAATGTTCCGACGATGAATAGCTACGTTGCCGCTCTCGTGGCGTTGACGCGTGAAGGGCTTTCGTGGCCCGGGCTGGAAGACTGGAAAAACCCAAGCCCGCTCGAAGTGGCGCGGTTTCTTCCGTCCCGGATTCACCGGGCCTTCGCCGCGGCCGATCCGGCTTTGATGAACCCGGGCACCCTTGGCGAAACGAACCTCAATCCACCCGAAAGTGATCGGGCCGCCTTCGATGCCGCCAAAGCGCGTGCCACCGAAACTGCCGGGAAGCTGATCGATGCCGCTCTCCATGACCCGGATGGCGTTCTCGGGCCCTACCTCAAAGGGTTGCCCCAGCCGAGCGAGAACCGTCGCAGTTCTCCCTGGGCATTGTGGAGCACGCCCGTGGAGGGCCTTATTCAAAAACGGCCCGACCTGATCCGGGCCGCCGCAGAGCACGAACAGGCAATGACGGCAGTTTGGACCGTTGGACAGAATGACCCTTCACAGCGAAACATACGGCGCATGATGGACATTGCCTGGGCCATTCTGGGCTATGCCCAAAAGCACGACGGCGCTTTCCCTGACAGCTTTGCGGTTCTGTTCGAGAGCGGGCAGCCTCCGTTTGAAGCCAAATCGTTGCGCACGGGCCGGCCATACGTTTACACCGCCGCCAGTGAAAAGAATCCCGCGAAAATGAACGAGCGCACCCAGTTCGTCCTGCTCTATGACGATGAACCCGATCGGTATGGTTGTTATGAGTGCGGATTTGCTCACTGCGCGGGCGGTCACATTCGTGTGGCTGATCTCCACGAACAACTCAGGCGGCGCGGAAAGTAGCGTGGCCACCCTGCAACCATAAGCTAATCCTCGCAGCGCGAGGATTTCCACCACCCTGCGGCGCAAACGCAGGTAGGAGTTGTCGCGCTGCGACAACTCGCCCGCGTTGAGCGGGCGTCTTACGGCGAATCCGCGAAGACCGGCTAAGTGACGGCTAGGTGCGGCTAGGTGTCATTGCGTTTCTCGGCAGTCGTTGACCGGAATTCATAGCAACTCCGGTAGGCCATGGCGCGTCCGATCCACTCCCTTTACTGCCCGGCCTCCAGCGAGGCGCAAACCACCTCCGCCTCGCTCCGGGCGAACACATGGCGGTTGGCAAACGCCGGCGGAGCATAGACAAATTTTGGTATTTGCTCACGGCGGCGGGGGACATGGGGGCGATCAGCCAACCACTGGATTTTCGCAAGTCCACAAACAACGGTGCGACTTGGAGCAGTCCAATCCGCATCACGCGAACGGGTGAGGAGATTCGCCGCGCCAATATCGCAGTGAGCGGCAACACCGTGCACGTGTTTGGCGGACAATCCGGCGCGGGAGGCTATGGAACTGGAGTCTTCTATTTCCGGTCCACGAACGGCGGAGTGAATTGGGAGACGGGAGTGAAGTTGGACGCCGAAGCTGACGTGTCTGGTCCGTGGCAGGACACTCCGAGTGTAACCAGCCCTCACGCCGTAACGGTTGATTCGCCGAACAGCTTCTATCGCGTCATGGCGCGTTAATCTGATGGACGGCTGCGATCAACTCGGGGGCCAGGGAACTAACCTCAAACAAACCTGGGTCATTCCAGCGCATGGCTGAGTTCGTCTGTGGAGAAGGGCTTCGGCGTGGAACTCACGCATAAGGAGGGAACTCCACTCTCTCTACTGTTATTGCTGGTGTGCAAATCAGCAGTTTTGTGCGATGAAAACGCTGGCAGCGTCTATGCTCAAGACTTTGGGCAGAGGGATTCGAGGTGAGGTATGAAGCTCCGCCGTCGCGCTTTCACGCTGATCGAGTTGCTGGTGGTGATCGGGATCATCGCCATGATCGCCGCGTTGCTGCTCCCCGCGTTATCCACGGCCAGGAAGCGCGCTCTGCGCCGAAGCCTGGAAGCACCTGGTGTGGCTCCGGCGGCAACCGCGCTGCGTCCAGAAGCCGAACCGGCGCCAGCCGCCTCACCTCGGCGAGCTCGCGCCACCGTCAAGAGCTTTGCCGCCACTGTCTCGCTCAAGCCGGAGCTGAGTGTCGGCACCGCCGAACCCGAATCCATTTACACCGCCCAGTTCGCGGCGAAATTCCTCGCGTTAACTCCGGGCAAGAGTGGCGAGTGCGAAGTGCTCCTGCCTCTGCCGCCTCAGATCATTTCGCTGACCGATCTCGAAGTCGCTGTCAACGGCCAGCCGAGTGAATCGGTCGAGATCCGTGGAGACAAACTGGTATGGTTCGGCACGCTGTCCGAGCGGCCCGTCGCGATGACGATCGCTTATTCGGCGGTCGGGAAGGGACTTTACAACCTCCAGACGCCCCCCGGCGCCATTCTGGACACGTTCCACATCGACCTGACTGCGGTCGGTTCGGACGTGCGCATGCTGGAGCTGTCGCTTCAGCCCACGCGCTACGCCCGCGCCGACGGCCGGACCGTATACACTTGGGATTACAAGCGGCTCCTCTTCGGTCGCCCCATCGCGCTCGACGTGCTGGGGATCGCCCCGATTGACCGTCTCGGAGAACTCTCGTGGCTGGGACCGGCCAGCGTCGTGCTTTTTGGCCTTCTCCTCGGCCTGGTGGCTCACGCCTATCACATCCAGAATTATGACCGGTGGATGTTGCTGATGATTCTCGGCACTTTCACGGGCGCCTACCCACTAATGTATTTCGCGCAGGAATTCATTCCCCTCCACGTTGCCATGGTGGCTTCCTCTGCGATGGCCATCGTGGTCATCGCCATTCGATCGTTGACGATCATGAACGCTCGCCTGGCCTTGCTTGGCACCGTCCTGCCGGCCGCCGGAATTATCGCCGTGACCCTTGTCGCCGCTCTCCACACGCGGCTTCAGGGCATCCTGATAACGGGCGTGGGCATGACGATGTTCATCGTCGCGATGGTGCTGATTCCCCGGTTGAAAATAGGAAAAGCACTGACGCAATCCCCTTGAGTGCGCCGCGGCGGCGATTCGCCGGAAGCTCGCTCTTCGCCGTGGTGAGAACGATAACAGATGCATCCTGAACCACTCTGGATTGGACCCATCATTTTGTGGCTGAGTTCGGCGGCGTTCAGAGAGTATGCTTCGAGCTTCACTTGTGAAAAGAAGTCGATAAGGTATCGAGGTTGAGACCACCCGCGATCCATACTCTGCCTGCCATCCTGCTCGCATTGGCTTCCAGTTTCTAACGATGGTGATGTGGCAGTCTTCCGAGAAGTCTTATGGCTGTCGCATCCTTCGCCTCAATCGGCCGGCAACGTCACCTTCAGAGTCTCCGGAACAGCCGAGCCAGCGGTGCCTATCGAGGGGTCGACAGACCTGGCACAATGGTTCGACAGGGGAACCGCGACAAACATAGCGGGCCAAGTCGTTTTCAAGACTTTTACGACCGGGACACAAGAACTATTCCGGGCTCGGCTGCCGCTCCCTGCGCTGCGCTGACGGTTGACTGGTTGTGAAGTCGAGTGGAACTCTCTGCAAAGAGCCGACAGGCGGAGAGTTCCTCGCACCCGCGTCCTGATTCGACGTCCGCACCTGCTGAGTGTCGCTTTCATTGGCTGAGGCGCGGGCGCAGAGAGATAACGGGGAGCGTGCGTCTAGGAAGGGGAGGTGACGTGCCCCCTGGGCGGGGAACTTGACGGATTCGATCTTCACCGCCTCCGGCTTGAAGGTTTTTCTGACGCCCGGTCGGTGCTGCGCCTCTTCACTCCTGTGCTTGACTCATCTGGTGTCGGCGTGAGTTGGCAAAGTGTGAGTGTTTGCATTTATTGCTTGGAACGGGGCACAAACTTGGGGATGGAGACTGTCTCCGTGCGCCAGTCCTGCATTGGCTCCACGCTCAAGGGTCAGGCGGCAATTGGAGCCACAATTGGGCGATGATGCCTAGATCGACCGAGGCGCCGTCGGGCGAGATGCGCGGCACGATATCGACGGTGGGACCCAGTTCGTAGGTCTCCCCAGCAATGGTCCGGAGGCTCACGACTTTCATCTGCGCCTGCCGGCCATCGAGGGTTGAGATTTTCGGTGCGGAGAGGACGTTTACACCCGACGTCGCTTCCAACGCTTTCACCAACGCTTCGTTCTGCTCGAAAGTAAGAATGGCCTTGGAAGAGGTTTCTTTGCCTTCAGACATCAGCCCTTCCAATCCAACTTTGCCCAGAACCTGGTCTGGCAATTCGACGAACCTGGCCTGGAGCACGACCTGGCCGGCTTGAGCGGCGTCACTGGCGATGGCGGCCTCGATCAAGACTAAGGCGCGTTTACCGGCCGCAGTGGTCCAACCACCGGTGACGAGTGTTTGTCCTGGAGCCAGGGTGCCCTGGACTGAAGCGCGGTAAGTTTCGACCGCCGCAGCGGGTTCTCCAGCGGGGGTCGTCGCCGGTGGGTTTTCCATGGCGGGCGCGGCACGTTTGTTCTGTTCTTCCTTGAGTTGTCGCCGGAAGCGCGACACTTCGGCACGAAGGCGAGGGATCTCGGATTGAGCTTTACGCAAGAGTTCGAGTTTGGCGGGATCGGTTTGCGTCTGGGTCAGGCGTGAGTTTTCCTGGCGTAAGGAGTCCAGCTCAGCGGTGCTTGTACGCAGCCCTGCATTTTCCGCCTCCAACCGCTGGATGGTCCTGTGTTGCCACAGCAGCAACGTCGAAACGCTCACGATGAGGAGGGCGCCAAAGGCGAGGAGTCTGGGTTTGGTCATGGGCGGACTTGGATTTTCTGTCTCGTCAACTCGACGCTGTTCGTCTCCTCCTGGTCAGGATCGATGAGTTCGAGTCGCACGGTTGTGCCGCCAGGGCCTCGCACGAGATTGACACACTCTTCAAGCCGCAAGCCAGTGAGAGACACACTATCAACCTTGTGGATGATGAGGCCAGTCGTCAGCCCAGCCTGCGATGCCGGAGAGTTCGGTATGACGTTCATAATCCGGACCACCCTCATTTGCTTGTCGAATCCAAGGACAGCCCCGATCCCAACCACGTCCTCAGCGGGAAGTGCGCGATGGGGTGGTGCACCCGCATCGGGAACGCACACGGGATTCCTAGGGCGGGGCACTGTCGGTGGGTTGATGGTAACCGGGAACGCAGTGGTCATTCCGCGGTCCGACGGGACCGCTGGGAGATGTCTCGAAATCGAGAGGTGGGAGACCAACAAAGCCGCGAGCGATAGGCACACGGCCACTCCAAGCCATCCTCGTGCAATTCTCATATCAGGCATTCGAATCGGGTTGCATTCGGATTTGCTCCGAGATGAAGCATGACGGACTGATGGGATCCAGCAAAAAGATTTTTCAAATGAAAGCAGCGTTGCTTGTTTTAGCTCTCGTGTTACTGGCCTTAAAGGCCCCAGGACAAGCGAACTCGGGTCGAAGCCCAACGCATTTTCAACAACGTTACGAGGAGCGCACGGCGCACGGGCCCACTCATCGAGGACGTGCTCCGCATTTCCCGGCTGGGCCGGCAACGGGTTGCGAAGCAGGCCGTGGACATTTCCGCCGTCGTTCACACCGTGCTGGATGAATTGGGCAGGGAGCACCCTGATCGACACATCGAGATTCGTGTGAGTGACTGGCGGATGGCGCTGGCGACACGTCGCTACTCAAGCAAATCTTTATGAACCTGCTCTCCAACGCTTTCAAGCTCACCCGCCACAACGAGAAGGCGACGATCGAAATCTGCGTGGGACGAGGAGTGGCAGAAGCATATAATGGCCACCGCCACGGACGGGTAAAAGAGCAGGTCAAGCCGGAGCCCTACCGGAGGTGCACCTGGGCGCGGCTCGTGTGGAAAATCTCCGCTTATGGACTGCGCTTCCTGACCCACGTTCCGCCTTTTTCAGCGCGCCACAGTGTCACGCTACCCGAAACGCGCGGAAGAGTCTGTGTTCCCAGGCCGGCAGTCGCCAGCCATGCCGTAGCGCGCCAACGTCTGCACCTGATTCGTAGCTCGCCGCTGGGTATCCGATCTCGATGCCCGCCATCCCAGAAATGATTTTTGGACTCAGTCGGAAACACTCTATTGTTGATCTTCCATTCGGAAAGCCACGGCATCAGACTGGGGTAGCCTGCTCTATGAAACTCGCTGCAATCTTGCGGATGGCGTTTATCCTCGGTTCATTGTTGTTCATGGATAGTCGGGCGAAATCGGCGCCGATGGGAATTCTGGCTTGGGAGCGTTGTTCTGTGACCGTAGAAAGCCTCAGTTCGTTAGGCATTGGGATCGACGGCAAAGTCTATGTCACCGGCTCGCTGGGCGACGACAATATGGTCACGAAAGCGTATGACGTGCAGGGCGGCGAAGTCTGGTCTCGCGCATACGACGGGACGGGGCATGGTCCGGATTATGGCGTGGCGCTGGCGATTGGTCCGGATGGGACGGTGTACACGACAGGTCCATCGGCAGGGACCTTAGGGCTTCCCAACGCATATGCCAGTTTGGATATCGTCACGATCGCCTATTCAAGCGAGGGGATGCCACTTTGGACGAACCGTTACAACAGCCCGGAGAACTACGGCGAAATCTCCTGCTCAATCGCGGTCAATGCTGATGGGCAGGTATTTGTCGCGGGAAAGTCGGAAACGGGCCCTCTCGGCACTGCTTTTGGTGGCGTCGTCCTCTCTTACTCGGGGAGTGGTGTGCCGCTGTGGACGAATCGGTTTGACCATCCTGCGGATGCGTATGCCATCGCCGTGGCAGCAGATCACTCAGATCGAGTTTTCGTTCTACAGGGAGTGGCGGGGCAAGGATCGGATCGCTATTTTGAAACAGTCTGTTTTTCAAGCACGGGCCTGACTCTTTGGTCGCAACCGTATGCAGAACCGGGTAATATCGTAGATTCAACTGGAATCGCAATTGGGTCGGACGGGGCGGTGTATGTCAGTGGAAACAGCGGTGGGAATGCTCCCGACTATTTTGAGAGTTCGGTCGTCATTTGTTACTCGAACACCGGTGTGCTTCGCTGGAGGAAGCGCTTGGTCGGCCAGAGTTCGGCCATCAATGTCGACAGCCAAGGCCATGTCTACTTGGCGGGAAACTACCCCTTCAATGGCACCAATCACTATTTCGGGAACACTGGTTGGCAGGTGATCGCCCTTTCTGCCGCGAGCGGACAGATCCTGTGGACGAATCAGGTTGACATTCCGTATGCCACCGCAAATGCGGTGACCTCTGACCCATACGGTAACGCGATCGCTGTAGGATGGATTGCGACGATTCCAGCATTGTTCGCCGCCGCATACACTGCGAGCGGCCAGGTTTTGTGGACCAACTTGATCCCAAGTCAAGGATCCCCAATCAGCGCGGTTGTGGCCGACGCCCGAGGGAACGCATTCGTCGACAGCGGTTGTCTCATTCGATTCTCACCACTTCTGTTCATCGAGACTCAGCCTCAGAGCAGTCTAGTTCCATATGGTAGCAATGCCTTGTTCAGCACGAAGATCAATGGTGTCGAGCCTCTCGGTTATGAATGGTACTTTAATGGTGCGATGTTGCCAGGGGAAACAAACAACGCGCTATTGCTCTATGACGTCACTCAAGGCAGCGACGGAATATACCAGCTCGTTGTCACCAATGTTTATGGCGGCGTCACCAGCGCCGCGGTGCGGCTCACCGTGGTATTTCCTCCGACCATCATCACCGCTCCGATTAATGCGGATGTCACTTGCGGCAGCACCGCCGAGTTCACCGTCCAGGCGACCGGACGTTCGCCATTGGTGTATGATTGGCGCTTTGACGGAACTACGATCATCACTACCACCAACGCCATCCTGACGTTAAACGTCGTCGACTCCTCCAACGCCGGCCAATACGATGTGGTCGTCAGCAATTTCGGCGGCAGTGTCACCAGCTCCGTCGCCACGTTGACGGTTAACGTGGATTCTCCGCCGGCCATTTTCAGCCAGCCCCAAAATGGTCTTGCAACGGTGAACGGCCGGTTCCGGTTCGATGTCGCGGCGAAGTCCTGCCTGTCGCCTACCTACCAATGGTACTTCGACGGAACCCCGCGGTTCGGCGCCAATAGTTCAGGACTTGCCTTCAATGCCGTTTCTCTGTCGGACGCCGGCGATTACTGGGTGACCATTTGCAATCAAGCCGGCTGTGTCACCAGCGCGGTGGCTCGCCTCATTGTCAACCGGCCGCCGATCGCCCAAGCGGACGGAGGTCTAACGCTGCGGAATCAACCATTTGTGATCACCACGGCGCAGTTGCTGGCCAATGACTCAGATCCCGACGGCGATCCGCTCACTCTGTCTGGTGTCAGTGCTACTAGTTTTTTTGGTAGCTCCGTGACGCGGGATGATTCGATGATCACCTATGCGCCGCTGGCTGGTCTCTATGGTCCTGACCGCTTCTCCTACACCGTGAAAGATGGGCGCGGTGGGTATTCGACCGCGTTCGTCGAAATGTTTGTGCTCGATGGACCTGCCCTCTCGCAGGATCGCATCTCCATCCAGGTAATTCCCGGCGGGGTTCGGTTCCGCTTCCTGGCCATTCCAGGAGAACAATATCGATTTCAGCGGAGTGCCAACCTGGAGCCAGCGGCCTGGGAGGATGCTAAGGCCACCATCGCTCCGCCCCATGGGGTGATTGAGTATACGGAGACGCCGGATTTGCCGACGGCGTTCGTTCGCATCGTTTCGCCGTAATGGCTGGAAGTCCAAAAGTGCGGGCGTGTGGTCAAATTACTCGTCCGGCGGCAGTTTTCTCAGAGGATGGCTTGTGATGGCGGTGTTGGCTTGTGCGAAGCCGGAGCGGCTCGAATCGGGAACGGGATTAATTGGACTCACACGCTGTCATGACAGCGGGCTCGATAGTCAGTTTCCATCTTTATTGTCTGCTCTCCGTTGCCCTTCGGGCGGGAATCGGCTCCCAGTTTCTAACTTTATTTGTTTTGAGTCAAAGTGACGCTGCTTGAACCTTAACAAGTTAACCTTGGTTTGAGTTTCCAACTTTATTGTCCGAGTACAGTTGTTGTTGTGGTAAGAAAATAAAGTTCTGAACTGGAAAATAAAGTTCTGAACTAGAAAACAAACTCCTGAACTGAAATCTTTCCCCCGGTTACAACGAGTCAGAAGCAATTTCAGTTTCCGCACATTCGCGTATTTCCCGCTCACCACCGACTCGAACTTCTTTCTGGGAACTGCGTTGCGGATGTTTCCACGGTCAGCAGCACGGCTAGCTTTCATCTGGCGGTGAACCCCAACGAGAACAACTCCAAATTGCGTCGCGCTTCACGCGCCGAATATGAGGCCGCGCGCGTCGACGCCGGAATAAATGGTGCCGCGCTTGCAACGTTACCGTCCGCACAGACTCCTTCAGCCGATGCTCAGCCCCGATGACATTCAACAACTCTGCGAGCGCAAGTATCCTGCATTTCTGCGTTCAGTTGTGACTGGCGAGCAGTTCTTCCCGATGCCAATTCGATTCGGCCGGCCCTCCACAGCAGATGATTGGGAGAAACTGCGACGAGAAATCTCGGCCCTCGCAAACGGTCAAGTTGGCTATCGCATCGAATGGACGGAGACGAACACCCGTCGTTGGGGCCGGCAGAAGTTGCCTGACCGCGTCTGGTTCGAAAGCGAAACGGAATTCTTAAGAGCCGTGCGAAAGGCGAGCGAAGTTGAGAAATTCAGAAGCAATCTGGCTTTGGCACGAACCGATTGTGCAGCGCTGGAAGGCTGGCTTGCGGGGAACACTTCGCGGCTCGTCGAATTCTCTGCGGTCTGGCCTGACCTCCTGAAGGTGTGTCGATACTTCCTCGCCCACCCGCGTCCCGGCCTTTACGCGCGCGAACTGCCCATTGACGTGGATACAAAGTTTATCGAACGGTATCAGTCCGTTCTCCGCAACCTGCTCGACTTCCTTCTTCCTGAGGAGGCGCGAACAAAAGCGGAGCGATTCGAAGAGCGTTTCGGACTTCGCTTCGACGAACCTTCGGTCCGGTTTCGCATTCTCGATCCCGCACTGAAGCAGAAGCTGAGTCTGCCCTTGGATGACCTAGCAACGCCGTTGTTACAGTTCCGTCGTTTGGCTTGGGAGTCACTGAAGATCGTGATTGTAGAGAACAAGATGACGTTCCTCACTTTGCCGGTTCTTCACGATACCATTGGAATATGGGGCGGGGGCGGAGCGGCTGAGTTGCTCACATCAGTGGAGTGGCTTGGACGCTGTGGATTATTCTACTGGGGTGACATGGACGTTCACGGCTTCCATATACTTTCTCGGCTTCGCGCGACGTTCCCAGACACTCAGAGTTTGTTAATGGGACTGCAAACAGTGGAAGGTTTTCGCCGGTTTGCCGTGGCAGCAAAACCAGCTCCATACGACGACGTGGCCAATCTCAACGAGTCTGAGCTTTGCGCCTATGCAGCCGTGCGTGATGCGCACCTGCTCATCGAACAGGAAAAGATTGCGCAGGCGCACGTTGAGACGTGCCTTCGTTCCGCGCTTTCCACGCAGTGAGGCCCCTTTCCATCCGTGACAGTCAGACTTCGCGAAAGGAGCATTTGGTTTGATAAAAGAGTGCCGCGCGGGGGCACGGACCCTCTTGGTTCAGCCAACCGACGTCTCGCGGCGGAAAGTTGGCCGCCGCGCGTCGCGTGGAGGTTGTTGTCCCACCGCGGCGACTGGATGTCGGGCGGAACTGACTCGCCCGGGTGTGACGAATTGGCAGCATTGTCGACATTACAGCCCTAAGCGGTGCGGCAAATGAATGGAGCCGCGGCCTGATCAGGGCAGAGCAGTGCACGATCCCGGTCACCCACGCAAAACACGTCCTCGTGGCTAACTGCGTATTCCGATGAATTCGGACACCCAATCCGAAATAGTCGGACACTGATCCGGGATAGTCGGACAGTTGTCGGAGCGTAGCGACGCTCTACAGGCACTCTTACGAGGGTGACTTCGTCCACAAGGTCGAGGGGTTGGGTTTGGAACAGAAGCTGATCGCGCTGCGGTCGCCTTGGCAAAATCCGGTTGTGGAACGGTTGATCGGGTCGATCCGCCGCGAATGTTTGGACCACGTGATTGTTCTGAATGAGCAGCACCTGCGTCAGATCATATCCGACTACATCGACTATTATCACCGTCACCGCACTCACCGATCCTTGAATTCCGACAGTCCGGAGACACGCTCGATCGAACCACCAGATCGAGGCAACATCGTCGCGTTGCCGTTGGTGGGTGGACTCCATCATCGCTATTCTCGGCAGGCCGCCTGAGGTCGGCCGCATGCTGGACTTGCAATAGGTTCCTTGACCGCGCCGTGGATTGCGCACCCGTCTCCCTTGCTGTTCCTCAAACCTTGCTCCCACAAGAGCTGTCAAGCGCATCGCCAAGAATCGACCAGATAAGATGGTGAACGTCATAGCCGTAAATGGATCATCGAAGTTCTGTTCGACCGGCGAACCTCGCGCCTCGGGCGATGAGATGGAGTTGTCGATCCCCACAGGCGCCTCAAATCTCGGCCGAAGAGTCGAGAGACGTCAAACGCACGGAAAACAACCACACCATCAAGCAATCGAGAACCTGAAAGCAAGCGGGCCCCTGTTCGGCAGAGGCCCGCGGCAATGATCAATCCATCCGGGCCGATTATTTGCGATTGGAGTAGCTCCTGGCACGGTAACCGCCACCGCCGGCGGGACGTTCTTCGCGCGGGCGGGCTTCGTTGACCGTCAGTGCGCGGCCTTTCCATTCCTTGCCATTTAAGGCCAGGGCGGCGGCATTAGCCCCTTCCTGGGTGTTCATAGTAACGAAGGCAAAGCCACGGGCCCGCCCGGTGATCTGATCCATGACGACGTTGATCTCGTTCACTGGGCCGTGCTGCGAAAGCATTTCCCGGAGATCGGTTTCGGTGACGTCAAAGGAAAGATTCCCGACGTATAGTCTTGTGTTCATAATGATTGTATCATTTAGACCAACTGCTTCCCAGACTGTTCCCGACGATCAGGTTTCAAACCATCACTGAAAAGCAGATTCCATTGAGGATCTTCCATGCCTCGAAAGCGGCTGGTTGGCTAAACAAGCAATGTCACCTTAGGCGATGCGAGGGCGTAAGCAAACTATATTCTGGTAAATCTTTATCAACTTCGAGACCGCGCCCGTTAACTGAACCGCACGGTTTGCTGGCCATCCAGTCGTTTGGATAAATCAATCGGATCGCCTACGGAAACTTGCTGCGGATTGACCTGATAGGCCCAGACTTGAAAATGAGTCAGATTAGCCTCGCCGTAGATCGTCGCAAACGCGCCATCCACCGCGTCCGCGCCGTGCGCGACTTTGACGCGACCGATGCGCGGGATGTTATAGCGCGGATCGAAGGTGAGCCATTCCTGGCCGAGATAGACTTCGCAATAGGCGTGAAAATCCATCGGGGTGCCCGGATCAACATAGCCGATGTCCGGCAGGTGACCGGTCACGTAACGAGCGGGCAGATTGAAGGCGCGGCACAGTGCAATGGCGGCGTGCGCGAAGTCGCGGCAGACGCCGTAGCGCCGTTCGATGACTTCGGATGCGGACAGGTCGGCCTGGCCGGACAGGTAGCGGTATTCGATGTTATTGTGAACCCAGTCGCAGATGGCCTGCACGCGCGCGAGGCCGTGGGTAACCTGCCCGAATAGACTCCACGCAAAATTGAGCAGCTTGTCGGAATCGCAATAACGGCTCGGTAACGTATAGCGCAACAGTTCAAACGGCAGTTGTCCCACGGGCACGATGTTGCCCATGATCTCCCGGCTGTCGGGCAGGGAAGAAACGGCGACGAGCGCGTCATGCCGGATTTCATTGCGCCCCGGCATGAACGTCGAGCGAATGGTGATGTTGCCGTGGCTGTCCTGAAACTCATGGGACGGAAGCCCGATGCCGAACGAAAGCCGCTCCTGCATCACCCACACCCGGCCTTCGAGTCGCGGTTTGAGCACAAACAACACAGGCGTCTGCACGGTCGTTTCGTAGGCGAGACTGCAGCCCACCCGGACCGTAGGATTTAGGGACGTCCAATTCATAATTCAGGGGCCATGCGCATCACTCAAAACCATGATGGGCAGAAGGGTAGATGCTCGCTGACCCGATATGTGCGACTCACGCTCCGAGAAACCGTCGAATTTCACGCACCCGAGGTTGAGATCCACGTTCACGTTGTCGCGGTCGTTGCAGCGAACGAGGCAAGCCAGGAAGCGCTTCAGTGGCCAAACGGCAAATTTTGTTTGATACGATAGATGTCTGTTGGTCCGACTAGCGTCGCCTTTCGCAACGACCGGCGCCGTTTGGAACTTTTGCCTTGAAGCAAATGGCGTCTGCCCGCGCCTCGGCGCAACACTTTGCCGGTACCGGTTATCTTGAAACGTTTGACCACTGACTTTCTGGTTTTAATGCCTTTGGGACGTCGCATACAGATCCGCTTTCTCTACAAGAGCGCGAAACACATCACGCGCTCAGGATGGGTTTTGAGGAATATGCATTATTCTTTTCGCGCTTCTCTCGGGTCATTTAAACAGAATCGTTTTCCTTCTCCGGAGCTTCGGTGATCAGGCACTCGGTAGTCAGCAGCAACCCGGCGATGGAGGAAGCGTTCTGCAAAGCCGCGCGAGTAACCTTCGTGGGGTCGACCACGCCAGCCTTGACCAAATCTTCATATTCGTTGGTCGCCACGTTGTAACCTTCGTTACCCTTGCGGCGCCTCACTTCCTGCACAACGATGGAGCCTTCCACACCGGCGTTGGAAGCCAACACGCGAGTCGGTTCTTCGATGGCGCGTTTGACGATATTGACCCCGATTTGCTCGTCTTCGTCCGGTAGCTTCAAGTTTTCGAGCACGGACAAGCAGCGGATCAACGCCACGCCACCCCCAGGGACAATGCCTTCTTCCACGGCAGCGCGGGTGGCGTGCAGCGCGTCTTCCACGCGAGCTTTCTTTTCTTTCATCTCGGTCTCGGTCGCGGCGCCGACATTGATGATGGCCACGCCGCCGGCGAGCTTTGCCAGGCGTTCCTGCAATTTTTCCTTGTCGTAGTCTGAGGTAGTTTCCTCGATTTGACGGCGGATTTGGTTGACACGGCCCTGGACTTCATTGGGCTTGCCAGAGCCTGCCACCATGGTGGTGCTTTCCTGGTCCACCACGACGGATTTGGCGCGCCCGAGGTCTTCGAGAGCAATCGATTCCAGTTTGATGCCGAGATCTTCGCTGATGAACTTGCCACCGGTGAGGATCGCAATGTCTTCCATCATCCCTTTGCGGCGATCGCCAAAGCCGGGCGCCTTGACGGCGCAGACGTTGATAGTGCCGCGCAATTTGTTCACGACGAGCGTGGCGAGTGCTTCGCCTTCGACATCTTCAGCGATGATCAGCAGGGGCTTGCCGGCCTTCGCCACTTTTTCGAGAATGGGGAACAGCTCTTTGAGGTTGCTGAGCTTCCGCTCACAATTGAGGACGTAAGCCCCTTCGAGTTTGGCTTCCATCGTCTCCGCATTGGTTACGAAGTAGGGCGAAAGATAGCCTTTGTCGAATTGCATGCCTTCCACAACTTCAAGCGTGGTCTCCATCGACTTAGCTTCTTCAACCGTAATGGTGCCGTCCTTGCCTACTTTATCCATGGCCTCAGCGATGATTTCGCCGATGGTCGTGTCCCAGTTAGCCGAGACTGTCCCGACCTGCTTGATCTCGTCCTTGTCCTTGACCTTCTTTGAGATTTTGGCGAGATGTTCCACGGCCACGTCCACCGCTTTCTGGATGCCGCGCTGAATGCCAATCGGGTTCGCGCCCGCGGTGACAAATTTCAAACCTTCCCGATAAATCGCCTCGGCAAGCAATGTGGCCGTGGTGGTGCCATCGCCCGCGTCATCGCTCGTTTTGCTGGCAACCTCGCGAACCATTTGGGCGCCCATGTTTTCGCAGGCATCCTCCAGTTCGATTTCCTTGGCGACGGTCACGCCATCTTTGGTCACCGTCGGGGATCCGAATTTTCTGTCAAACACCACGTTGCGGCCCTTGGGGCCGAGCGTGGCCTTCACTGCACGACTCAACTTTTCCACTCCCCTGAGGAGGGACTGACGCGCCGTTTCATCAAAAATCAATTGTTTTACTGCCATAATATTATTCGTTTTGTTGGCTGAATGGTTATTCGATGACGGCGAGGACGTCGTCCGAGCTCAGGATTTTATATTCCCTGCCGTCCAATTTGATTTCAGTGCCGCCGTATTTGTTGACGAGCACGCGGTCACCCTTCCTGACTTCGAAGGGGACCTTCTTGCCATTGTCGTCGGTCTTGCCTGTGCCGAGCGCCACGACCACACTCTCCATCGGTTTTTCCTTGGCGGTATCGGGAATGATGATCTCGCCCTTCTTGCCTTTGTTCTCTTTCTCTTCGACCGCTTGCACGAGAATCCGATCGCCCACCGGTCTAACATTTGGTGCCATACTTGGTTTTCCTTTGTTGTTTTGATTCAACCTTTAGCTGGCGCTGTGCCAGTGCGCGCCCAATAGTCCGTGCGCTCAGCGGCAACCAGTTGGGACTGGAAAATCCGAGATTCCTGGCTGCCAAGTGACCAGCGGGAGTCCACTTGTGCGCAGTGGCGAGCCACCTCCAGCGAACCTCGTGCGGCCTTGGCAGAATAACCAGATTGCTGACCCCGGTGTTACGGAGGACTGCGGCGATGAGATTCTTTGATCAAATGTTTGACTGGGAGGCCTCTCGATTGAGAGGCTGTCGGGCTGTCTTGTTTCCAGAACGAGAATTCAAACGAATATGATTCAATTCAAAGTCAAACGGTCGGTCACAAGAGTGGTCTCTGCCAGAGTGGGGCGTTGCGCTGATCGTCTTCGCGCCACCGTCTCTGCTGATCGGGCAAACAAGTCCAATGTGGTTCCTGAATGGTCTGGCGAGACTGCGGATGCCGTCCCCTCTCCCAAAATTGCTGCGCGGGGTGGTGCCCGGCCTGACGCCGTTTCGATCAAGAACAAATCGGGCGTTGACCTGTCGGAAAAGATCCGCGAATTGCTTGTCCTCGCCAAGGAGCAGGGCCACCTGACTTACGACGACATCAATGATTCGTTGAGAGAGACCACCGTCACCCCGGACGAACTCGATCACATTTACTCCAAACTGAACAACCTCGAAGTGGAGATTATGGATCCGGCCGAAGGGGAGGGTGTCAAACAACCGGAGGCAGCGGAAGACGAAGAGGAGAGGGAGAAAGGTCGACTCGATATTCTGGATGATCCAGTCCGCATGTATATGCGGCAGATGGGCAAAGTACCGCTGCTGACGCGCGAACAGGAAGTAGCCATCTGCAAGCGGATGGAAGCGGCCGAGAACGACCAGAAGCGGCTCATTTACAGCTTCGGGTTTGCCGCCAAGGAACACATTGCGCTGGCGGAAAAGGTGATTTCCGAACCACCCAAGGAACGGTTTGACCGGGTGATTGCGGACAAGAAGACAGAGAACAGTAAGCAGCACGTGAAAGTCTTGCGTCGATTGACCAAAATGGTTCGCGAGTTGGACCGGAAGGTGGATGAGAAGTATGCGCGCGGGCAGCAGGCGTCCAAGGCTTCTGCCAGGGAGAAGCTATTCAACGAGTTCAAGAAGCTCGACCGCAAGCTCCAGGAAACCTTTCCCAAGTTTTACTACAAGCAGAGGGTCATTGAGGAAATGGTCCTTGTGACGCAGAACATTCACGACAAGCTTCACGAGAGTCTGTGCGTCATCGGGGATTTAGAAAGCCAGCCCAAGTCCGAACAACAGCAGTCCGTCATCCATTCCGAGAGACAGAAGATCAAGGCGCTGGAGGCATTTGCGCGTATGCCCTATGCGGAGTATCTCAAGGCGCACAAGCAATTGAATCAGTGTGCGGCGAGGACGCACCAGGCCAGAGCCGAAATGGCCGAGGCCAACCTGCGGCTGGTCATCTCCATCGCCAAGAAATATACCAATCGCGGACTGCCATTCCTGGACCTCATCCAGGAAGGCAACATCGGCTTGATGAGGGGCGTGGAAAAATTCGAGTACCGCCGCGGCTATAAATTCTCCACTTACGCCACCTGGTGGATTCGCCAAGGGATTAGTCGCGCCATTGCTGACCAGGCTCGCACCATTCGCATTCCGGTGCACATGATCGAAATCATGGGCAAGCTCATGCGGGTGCAAAAGGAGCTGTTCCAGGCATTCGGCCGCGAGGCCACGCCTGAGGAGATTGCCGACGAAATGCAACTCTGTGGCGAACGTGTCCGAGCCATTCTCAAGATGGCCCAAAGCCCCATCTCCATGCAGGCCACGGTCGGCGAAAGGGATGACGCCTGCTTCGGTGATTTTCTCGAGGATAAGTCGGCGGAGAATCCGGCGGTCAGGGCGGGCACCAGCCTTTTGAAGGAGAAGCTGGATCAGGTTATGGGCACGCTCAATGAACGCGAACGCCGGATTGTGGAGTTGCGGTTCGGGCTGCTGGACGGTTACGGGCGCACACTGGAAGAACTGGGAAAGGAATACAGACTCACACGCGAGCGCATCCGCCAAATTGAAGCCAAAGCGTTGCGCAAATTGCGTCACCCAACGCGTGCCGTCCACTTGAAAGGCTTTCTGGAAGTGGCGGTAGCGGCTTGATCACTAGCCCATATGGTTGAGTTCCATGGTTTATGGAACTCCAGCCAATGCTGACGCCCATGCCGGTGTCGGCGTGGGTGCTCTTCCAGAACGAGGATTCAAACGAATAGGTGTAGCAGAGTGGCCTGAATTCACGCCGTTCGAAGCCGGGAATTCTCCTGGCGATTGTTACAGACGGCGAACTATTTCCCGATAGAATGTTCGGTGACTTGGCAAAAGAATCGAGATATCATGCATCCTCAAAAATTCAGTCCGCGCGCGGATTACCGTCGGCAGGAAAGCCAACGCGCCAAAAACTCAGTCAGCCTCTCGGAAAAGTTTCAGTAAGTGAAGTCTTTGACGGTGGAATTGGCATACCTTAGCCTTCAAGGTGTCACCAGGACTAGCCACATCAAATATACGGTCAACCCCGATCACGCCAAGTCCGTGTTCCGCTTCGATTGTCTTAACGACGAATGCATCCGCGGCGATTTCGATTTGAGTGAGGCGCTCGCCCAGGCCGTGGCCGCGCATCGCGTCATCGCCACCGGCGAAATGTGCTGCCAGGGTTGGCTCAGCAAGACCACCATCGACCGAATCCATTGCCACAATATCCTGCGCTACAAACTCAGCCTTGAGTATTCATTACCCGCACCAACGGGGATTAACGGATTACAGGCCGTTTGACTCAGAAGATTTGGAATTGAGTCCGCTCGAGCAGCACAGAGCGTGTCGAGGACATTTTTGCATGTTCATTTTTTCATCTTTCTATTGTTGAGTTCCATAGTTTATGCAGTTCCGCCACCGCTGACGCCCATGCCGGTGTCCGCCTGGGTACTCTTCATTCCGATTAATTCATCATGCCGAGATTGCCGAAGCGAAACGCTGCGGCCATCCCCATCGGCACCTTGGCTTCCGCTTCGACGACCCGGGCGCGCATCTCGGCCACGCGGGCCGTCATTTCCTGTTCCACGGCCACGGCGGCGGCGCGGCGGACTT
>Ga0137373_10001240_pt1 | contig 27516 bp, 27 predicted proteins | sample SagtaG_5_FD_104912 | JGI IMG/M metagenome (GOLD analysis project Ga0137373, IMG submission 104912) | Vadose zone soil microbial communities from Sagehorn Ranch, Mendocino, California, USA - Sage1_R_80_16 metaG | ecosystem: Environmental > Terrestrial > Soil > Vadose zone | place: USA... | reverse complement strand
GCGGTCGCCTTGCCTGCGGGGCATCCGATGGACGGTAGCGCCAACGACCCCGCCGAGGCTGCCTCGCGCCTGACGCGCCGGCGGCTGCTGCAGCTCGGCATGGCCGTGCCGGTGCCGCTGGTGCTCGCCGCCTGCGAGGCCCACGGCGGCGGGGACCCGGCCCCCTCGGGCACGGCGGGCGCGGCCGCCGCCGGACCGCTTCCCCCCACCCCGGCCTGCGACGACGGCGACGACCCGACCCCGCCCGAGACCGAGGGGCCGTTCTTCACGCCGAGCTCGCCGCAACGCGCCTCGCTGCTGGAGCCAGGGCTGGCCGGGACCAGGCTGACCCTGGCCGGCGTGGTGGTCGGCGCCTCCTGCCACCCGGTGGAACGGGCGCTGCTCGACTTCTGGCAGGCCGACTCGGGCGGCGAGTACGACAACCAGGGCTTCCGCCTGCGCGGCCACCAGTTCACCGACGCCAAGGGCCGCTTCCGCCTGGAGACGATCGTGCCCGGCCTCTACACCGGCCGCACCCGCCACATCCACGTAAAGGTCCAGGCGCCGCACGAGCCGGTCCTGACCACCCAGCTCTACTTCCCGGGAGAGCCGGCCAACCAGAGCGACTCGCTGTTCCGCCCCGACCTCCAGGTCGAGCAGCGCGACCGTGGCGGCGCCAGGCAGGCCTCGTTCGCCTTCGTGCTCGACCTCTGAGCCCGCCGGACCGGGCAGGCTCGCCGCGCGGCTCGGCGCGGGACGGACGCGGGCACGGGACGGAGGGCGGCGGCCACAGGCGACCGCGCTGCGCGGACGCGCAGAGGCGGATCAGCTCGGGCCGGATGCAGCTGTGGTGTCGAACCAGTCGTCCGGCACGGCGTAGCGGGGGCCGTCTGGGCCCTGGCGCACGACCACGTCCGGCGGCAGGGCGGCGAGGCCGAGCAGGCCGAGGACGCCCCTGTGGGCGGCGTCGGTCAGGGTGACCGTGCCGGACGTGCCGCCGGCGGTGTAGTCGCTGCCTTTCCGCAGGCCCGCCGCCTCGACGAGCTGCGCGGCATGGTCGGGGCCGACGGTGCGGTGCAGCTCGTCGAAGTCGTCGGCGGGGAGCTCCAGCCACTGCGGCCTGCTCGCGAAGGCGTCCTCGTAGCCCTCGCTGAGCAGGCGCAGCAGCACGGTGATGCGGACCGCTGTGGGGACGCGCTGGGTGGAGTCCATGGTGGTCCTTGGCGGGTTGGCGCGGCGGCGTGGACAGCCTCGGGCGGGCGGCAGCTTACACGCCGGCCACCACGGTGTGGCCGAAGCTGGCCAGCTTCGCCGCGCTGCCGCCGTCGGCGGCCGGGCGAGACCGGACCGCGACGAAGAAGCGCCCGGCGAACAGCACCTCGCCGTCGCCACCCAGCTCCGCCTCGAGCTGCTCCGGGGTGAAGTGGCGCTTGTAGATGGTGTATTGCGAGCCGTCCCGCAGGGTGCGCTGCTGCCACCCGTCGGGCTGCGCGCCGGCGTGGACCGCCTCGTCGACCACCAGCAGCTCGGACGCTACCCGGCGGGCCTCGGCGAGGAACGCCACCCGCTCCGCCTCGACCAGGTGGCCGTAGAAGTGGGCGCTGCAGAGCCGGTCGAAGGCGAGGTCGACGAACGGCAGCGACGGCACCGCCGCGCGCACCAGCCGCGCGGCCGGCACCCGGGTCCTGGCGATCCCCAGCATGCCCTCGCTCTGGTCCAGCGCCACCAGCTCGCCGCGGAGGTACCGCGTGAACAGCGCCGTCCCACAGGCCACGTCGAGCACCCGCGCCGGCGGCAACGCCGCCAGCACCCGGCCGAGGTCGTCCAGCTCCCGGTTGAACGCGGCGGCGGTGGCCGCATCGGTGCCGTCCAGGATCGTCTCGTCGTACTCGGCCGCCCGCCGCTCGTAGTACTCGCGCATGCGCTCCTCCCGCCGCGGTTCAGAGGAGATCGTCAGAGTCCCATTGTGCAGGCCACGGCCCTCGACCGCCGGGGGCCCTCATGACGCGCCCCGTTCGCTCGACCGCAGCAGGCCGAGCCGTTCTCGCAGCTCGCGCACTGCCGGCTCGGCCTGCTGCGCGGGCTCGAGGCCGCCGAGGAACTCTCGGACCCTGGCGGTCATGGGGCGGATGCGCAACTCGCCGGGGAGGTCGAGGACACCGGCCACGAGTGCGCAGGCCCGGTCCAGCTCACCCTTCTGCGCCTGGGCCACGGCCAGGTCGATGTTGACGATGGCGGTGTCCATGTACGCGCGGGTCGGCCGGTAGAGGGCGAGCGCCTCCGTCGAGGCGGCCAGTGCCCTGTCGGACGCTCCCAACCGGACGTAGCTGGTGCCCTCGTAGTACAGGTGCTTGGCGGGCGGAAACCCGAACGCTCCCGGTCGTAGCTCCTCGGCTGGGATGGCGCCCATCGCCCGCGTCGCCTGCCGCAGCGCGTCGGATGCGGCGGCCTCGTTCCCCAGCCTGGCGTGTGCCTTGGCTTCCAGGGCAGCGAGCTTTGCCACCACGGCGCTGTTGCTGCCGGCGGCGAGACCCAGGCCCGCCGGGTCAGGCCGAGCACGCCCCAAGGGTCGTCGCTGTAGGTCGGGATGATGCAGTTGCTGGCCAGCACCCAAGCCGCCAGGACGTCGTCCTCGGCTTCCTGGGCCGCCTCGCTCGCCGCTCGGAACGCCCAGCGTGCCTGCTGCGTGTCGCCGAGGTTGAACAGCGTCAGGCCCGCGATGGCCCCGAGCCGGGCGGCGGCCTGGCACAGCCGCCGCCGCTGAGCGACGGGTTGCCGCTCCGACAGGCAGCGGCGGACCACGTCGAAGCTCTGCCGCACCGGACCGATGAGCTGTCCCGGCGCGACCAGCGGGTAGTCCGCGGCGTAGCTGGCGGTCTTCGCCTCGAGGTCGGCCAGCGTCCGCTCGCCGACGTTGGAGCGCCGCAGCGAGGTGCTGAACTCCATCAGGGCGGCGCCAAGGCCGAGGGTGAACGTACGGCGCTCCACGGAGGCACCTCCTGGTCCGGTTACGGGTTCGCCAGCCGCTGCGACCGGCTCGAACGACGCCAGCACCTGCGCGACCAGGTCGACGGCCGCCTCGGGTACCTGGAGCAGCACCACCGGCCGGGAGTCGGCGGCCAGGCGGGCCACCGCGGCGTTGTGGCCGTCCTCCAGGCCGAGGTCGGCCAGCCCACAGCCGAGCGCCGCGGCCAGGTAGCCGCGGAACAGCTCGCTTGGGCGGCGGTGGCCGCATTCCCACTTCTCGATGTGCTTGTGGCTGCAGGTCCCGGCGAGCCCGTCAGCGGTCATGCACCGGTTGACCTGGTGAGCCAGCCGGCCGCGGCTCCAACCGAGCGCTTCCCGACGGGCCCGCAACTGGCGGTTGGGCTGCCACCGCGCGGTTGCCATCGTGGCCTCCTGGGACCGCCGTGTCGGCGACGGTCCTAGGCGAAGCCTACCCGAATGCCGCGCTCAGCGCGAAGCATCCCAGACGACGCGTCCCCCCCGGATGTCCCCCATCTCGTGAGGGACATCCGGGGGTTGCAGAGGGAGTCAGCCTGTAAGCCGGCTTCTGTGCCCTCGCGAGCGAGGGTGGCGGCCATCCATCTGGGACCGGCGTTGCCGCCGGCCTCGTGCGGTCCACCAGGGGGCTCGACCGGGCCAGCCTCCTCCGGCCGCGTGGCGGCCGGTGCGCCCCCTACTTGACCTTGCTCCGGGTGGGGTTTGCCGAGCCGACCGGTCACCCGGCCGCTGGTGCGCTCTTACCGCACCGTTTCACCCTTGCCCGGCACCGTTCCGGCGCCGTGGCGGTCTGTTCTCTGTGGCACTTTCCTGCGGGTCACCCCGACTGGCCGTTGGCCAGCACCCTGCCCTGCGGAGGCCGGACTTTCCTCGATCCCGGTCGCCCGGGACCGCGGCCGCCCAGCCGGCTCCCTCTGCGCGGCCAGTATGCCAGCTCAGGATGCGTCCCGACGACCGCCGACCGGCCCGTACCTGGGCCGGGTGCGGCATACTGGGATGCAGGGGTCCGGGCAGTCGCTGTCGAGGTCGAGCATGGTTCCTGTTCTTGCGCTTGCGTTCCTGGTGGTGCCGGTCGCCGAGCTGGCCGTGCTGATCGCCGTCGGCTCGCACATCGGCTTCCTGAACACCTTCGCGCTGCTGCTGGCGCTGAGCGTGACGGGTGCATGGCTGGCCCGCCGCGAGGGGCTCGGGGCCTGGCGGCGCCTGCAGGCCGCCCTGGTCGAAGGGCGCATGCCGACCGTCGAGGTGGCCGACGGGGCGATGATCCTGCTGGCCGGCGCGCTGCTGCTGACCCCCGGGTTCCTCACCGACGTGCTCGGGGTGCTGCTGCTGTTGCCGCCGGTGCGGGCGGTCGTGCGCCGCTGGCTGCCGGCGCTGCTGGCCCGGCGGATGGCCGCGGGCCGCCGGGGACGGACCCGGCTGGGCGTGGTGGACGGCCGCTCACGGCCGAGCGGCACGGAGGGCGGCGGGCCGCCGTCCCAGCCGCGGACCACGGTGGCCTGGGGCGCTCCCGAGGTGGAGCAGCCGCCACGGTCGACCCCGCCCAGCTCGAACTGAGCGCCGCCGCGGCGGAACCCTCCCGACTCAGGCTGGGCGCCGCCGAGGTCGACCCGCCCGGCTCGGGCCGGGCCCCGCGGCGGTCACAGCAGGCTGGGCGGTCCGTCGACCTTGCCCTGGGCGTCCATGGCCCGGTTTGCCAGGGCGTCGGCGGCCCGGTTGCGGCCGCGCGGGACGTGCTCGAAGACGACCCGGTCGAAGCCGCGGGCCAGGCGCGTCGCCTCGCTCCAGAGGGGCTGCAGGCCGGCGTTCTTGACCTTCCAGACACCGCGGAGCTGCTGCACCAGCAGCAGCGAGTCGGCGCGCAGGCGCACGCGCCGGGCGCCGAGCGCGCGGGCGCGCTTCAGGCCGGCGATCACCGCCCGGTACTCGGCGACGTTGTTGGTGGCCCAGCCGATCCCCTCGGCGACCTCGGCGAGGACGGTGCCGTCGGGCCTGGTCACCACCGCGCCGATGCCGGCTGGGCCGGGGTTGCCGCGGGCGCCGCCGTCGGTCCAGACCAGCAGCTCCTGGTCGGGCGCCTGCGCGCCCGGGCCGGCGGGGCTCACTCGATCACCAGGATGCGGCGGCAGTTCTCGCAGCGCTTGACCTCGTCGGCGGGGAGCTTGCGCAGGTTGGCCAGCTCCACGCCGGCAAGGGCCACGCGGCAGCCCTGGCAGGTGTTGCCGGTCAGCGCCGCCGCCCCCACCCCGCCGTGGCGCTTGCGGAGCTGCTCGTAGAGGGTGCGCAGGCCCTCGTCGATGCCGGCCTCGACCGCCTTCCTGCCCGCCTGCTCGACCTCCAGCTCACGGTCGATCTCGACCAGGGCGGCGTCGCGCGCCTGGGCCACCTCGCCGTGCTCGGCGGTCACCCCCGCGCGGCGGCCGGACAGCTCCTCCAGCTCCCGCTCCAGGTTCTCGCGCTGCTCCATGCGCTCCAGCAGGTCGTCCTCGAGGCTCGCCTGGCGCCGCTTGAGCGCGCCCAGCTCCTCCTGGATCGAGGTCAGCTCCTTCGGGCTGGTGACCCTCCCCGACAGCGCCCGCGCCTCCTCGCTGGACGCCTTGCGGGTCACCATGTCGACCTCGCCCTCGAGGCGGCCCTGCTCGCGCTTGACGGTGGCCAGGGAGCCCTGCCGCTCGGCGCTGAGCTGGTCGATCGCCGCCAGCGCGGTGTCCAGCTCGGCGAGCTTGGCGATCTCGGGTAGGTTGGCGCGCCGGTGGTTGAGGCGGTCGATCGCCGAGTCGTGAGCTTGCAACTCCAGCAAGGTGTGCTGCTGGTCCAGGGAAGCGCGCAAGAGGCCCTCGCAGGTTCGTCGCCTGAAGATCGGCCCCTAGCCTACCGTCACCGGGCACCCCGACGACCAGCGATTCCACCGCTGACGACGCTGCCTCCGTGCAACCCGTGCTCGCCTGCAACCCATGGGCCGCGGACCCGCACCGTCCCAACGGGGCCGGGCGGCGACCGTGCGCCGCGGCGCATCGTCCAGGGAGGCAGGGAGATGAGCATCGGGGCAAGCCTGTTCCTGCTGGTCGCTGGCGCGATCCTGACCTTCGCCGTGAACGTCAGCACCTCCGGGATCGACCTCAACACCATCCGGTCGGGCTCAGTAGGCCTTGGCGACCAGGACGCTGTGGGTGGCGGGGGCGCCGTCGACCACGCAGGTGGCCGCCGGTGGGTCCTCGGCGGTGATCGCCCGGATCGAGGCGCCGCTGCCCTCGCCGAGCGCCTCCTCGCAGGCGGCCGCGCCGCACCACGCCATCCGGAAGAAGCCGCCGTCGCCGATGCGGCGGCGGAACTCCTCCAGGTCGGTGACCGTGTAGGTGTGCTCGCTGCGGAAGGCGAGCGAGTCGGCGTGCAGGTTGCGTTGCAGCTCGTCGAGCAGGTCCCTGGCGGCCTTGGCGGCGCCGTCCAGCGGCACGGTCCACTTCTCCCTGGTGTCCCTGCGGACCAGGGTCGCCTCGCCGCGCGCCAGCTCGCGCGGGCCGAGCTCGACCCGCACCGGCACGCCGCGCAGCTCCCAGTCGATCGAGCGCCGCCCGAAGGAGAGGTGGAAGCGGTTGTCGCTGTGGCTGCGCACGCCGTCGCTGGCCAGCTCCGTGGCGACCCTGTCGACCGCCTGGGCGACCTCCCCCTCGGCGAGCGGCACCAGCACCACCTGGTGCGGCGCGATCGCGGGCGGGAGCCTGAGGCCGTGGTCGTCGCCGTGGGCCATGATCACGGCGCCGAGCATGCGGGTCGACGAGCCCCACGAGGTGGTGGCCACGTACTTGCGCTGGCCGTCCGCGTCCAGGTACTGGATGTCGAACGAGCGGGCGAAGTTGTGCCCCAGGTTGTGGCTGGTGCCCATCTGCAGGGCCTTGCCGTCGCGCATCAGCCCTTCGCAGGTGTAGGTGCGGTCGGCGCCGGCGAAGCGCTCGGCCGCCGACTTCTCCCCCACCACCACCGCGACCGCCAGGGTCTCCTCCATGAAGCCGCGGTAGACCTCGAGCATCTGTATGGTCTCCGCCTGCGCCTCCTCGTAGGTGGCGTGGGCGGTGTGGCCCTCCTGCCAGAGGAACTCGGTGGTGCGCAGCAGGATGCGCGGGCGCAGCTCCCAGCGCACCACGTTGGCCCACTGGTTGATCAGCAGCGGCAGGTCGCGGTGCGACTGGATCCACTTGGCGAACAGGTGGTTGATGACCGTCTCTGAGGTGGGCCGCACCACCACCGGCTCGGCCAGCTTCTCGCCGCCGCCGTGGGTGACCACCGCCAGCTCCGGCTTGAACCCCTCGACGTGCTCCTTCTCCTTCTCCAGGAAGCTCATCGGGATGAACAACGGGAAGTAGGCGTTCTGCACGCCGGTGGCCTTGATGCGCCGGTCCATGTCGGCCTGCATCAGCTCCCAGATGGCCCAGCCCCACGGTCGAATGACCATGGTCCCCCGCACCGGGCCGTTCTCGGCCAGTTCGGCGCGAGCGACGACCTCCTGGTACCACTGGGGGAAGTCCTCCCCCTGGGGGGTGAGGACGGCCTGGTTGGCCACGAGCGTTCCGCCTCCTTCGAGGTGTTGGGGACACCGGCAGCGTACCCAGGCTCGGCGAGCGAGGGCAAAGCAGATTGCTGCCCGCTCAGAACAGGGCCGAGGTCAGGTCGCGCCGGTAGCGCACGGTCAGCGCGTGGTCGTCCCCGAGGACGCGGAAGACGTCCAGCATCAGCCTGCGGGCCGGCTCGCGGCGCTCGCCGCCCTCGCGCACGGCGGCGAGCAGCTCGGCGAGGGCCGTCTCGGGAGCGCCGTCGCTGGCCATGCGGGCCGTCTCCGCGAACGGCGACGACTCGTCGTCGCTCTCGCGGGCCAGGTGCGCGCGGGCAAGCACCGCCGCCGCCTCGGGCGCGTGCTCCACCGGCCGCAGCAGGTCGAGCGCCTCGGCCACCTCGCCGCGGTCGAGGGCGAGCCCGGCGAGCCCCACGCGGGCGGGCACGTTGCTCGGGTCGGCGGCGAGCGCCTCGTGGTAGCGGGCGGCCGCCTGGGCCGGGTCGAGGGTGGCGGCCTCGGCGGCGGCCAGCTCGGCCGGGCTCGGTACCAGGGCGTCGAGGAAGCGCTCGACCACGGCGGGCGGCTGCGCGCCGACGAACTCGTCGACCAGGTGCCCTCCCATGAACGCCTTGACCGCCGGGATGCCCTGCACCCCGAAGGCGGCGGCGAGCCGCTGGTTCTGGTCGACGTCGACACGGGCGAGCACGACCCGGCCGTCGCGGGCGCTCACGGCCTCCTCGAGGATCGGCCCGAGGACGCGGCACGGCCCGCACCAGGCCGCCCAGAAGTCGACCACCACCGGGACGTCGAGGGAGCGGCGCAGCACCTGCTCCTGGAAATCGGCCTCGCCGACGTCGAAGACGAGGTCGCGCGCGGCAGGTTGTTCGGTCATGTCGTCTTGGTACGCCCGCCGCCCCCGTTTCCGCAAGCTGACCTGGAAGGGAGGTGGCCCGTAGCCGCGCGCTGGCTGGACTGAGGAGCGACGAAGGAGCGACGAGGGAAGCCAGCGCACAAGCGGCGGAGGGCCAGCGACCGTTTGCGTAAAGGTCAGGGCGCCGGCGTGCCCTGCGCCAGGCCGGCGAGCTGGTCGGCGTGCTCCTCGAGGTGCCCGACCAGGAAGTCCTCCATGATCTGGGCGACCGTCATGCGCCCGAGCTTCTGGTGGCTGCCGGCGCGGCCAAGGGCCGCGGCGTCGAGCCGGCCGAGCAGGGCGAGCACTCCGGCAACGCCCTGGTCGATGCGGGCGAGCAGGCGCAGCGGGTCGTCGCGGCGGTCGCGCTCGATCGCCGCGATCCGCTCCGGGTCGGTCTTGACCCGCCCGAACGCGACGCCGTCGGGACCTGCGGCCACCTTCTCGGCCTCCCCGACCCAGTACGGCAGCATCTCGGCCACGTGGGCGAGGACCTGGCCGGCGTCCCAGCGCTCCCCCGTGCCCGGCTCGGGCTCGGTGAGGGCGCCGGTCGGCCAGCCGGAGAGGTTGGCGCGGACGCGCCGTGCGGCGCCCTCGATGCGCGCGGCCTCCTCGCCGTGGGGCGGGACGGGCCGGGGCGGCGGCGCGCTCACTGGCCCAGGTAGGGTCGGACCCGGTCCGGGTCGGGAGCGAACGGGGCGGCGCTCGCCGCCCCCACGCGGTTGCTGAGCACGCCCAAGCCGTCCACCTCCAGCTCGACCTCGTCCCCCGGTCGCAGGTACGGGTACTTCTCGGCGCCGTGGACCAGGGCCAGCTCCAGGATGCAGCCGGTGCCGCAGGTGCCGGAGCCGAGCACGTCGCCGCGGCGCACCGGCGCCGACTCGGCCGCGTAGGCGAGCATCTCCGCGAAGCTCCACCAGAGCCCGTCCAGGTCGGCGTGCGAGTACTCGACCCCGTTGACGCGGGCCAGCATCGCCGCCCTCGGCACCTCGCGCAGCCCCCGCGGAGCGAACTCGTTGGCAGTCACGAGCCACGGACCGAGCGAGGTGGCGAAGTCCTTGCCCTTGGCCGGCCCGAGCGACTGCTTCATCTCGCGGCGCTGCACGTCCCGCGCCGACCAGTCGTTCATCACCATGAAGCCGGCCACCAGCCGGTCGGCGTCGTCCAGCCCGGCGCCGTCGGCGTCGGCGCCGAGCACGCAGGCGACCTCCAGCTCGTAGTCCAGCTCGGCGCAGCGCGGCGGCGGGGCAACGGTCTCCCCCGGCCCGACGATCGCGTGCGGGTTGGTGAAGTAGAACACCGGCAGCTCGTACCAGTCCGGGTGCATCTCCAGCCCGCGGCGCGCCCGCGCGGTGCGCACGTGCTGCTCGAAGGCGTAGAAGTCGCGCACGCTCGGCGGCTCCGCGACCGGCGCGAGCAGCCGCGCCGCGGCCAGCGGCAGCGGCTCGGCGGCCGGTGCCGGCCGCAGCGCGGGATCGGCGTTGGCCGCCATGGCGAGGTCGAGCACGGCCTCCAGCCCGGCGCGGCCCTCGCCGCCGCCCACCGGCACGACCGTCTCACCGTCCAGGTAGCCGACCTGAGCGCCGCCAGGAGCGGCGAAGCGCACGATCCTCATCCGGTGCTCCCTCCTGTGGCCGGTCCGGCCGCCCCCGGTCGTCCCCGGGAAGGGTACGTTCGCGCCTTCTGGCCGTCGAGCCCGGATGCGACCCTCAGGTCGCCCGCCAGATGCGGTCGCCGAGGGGCAGCAGCCCGGCCCGGGCGAGCGGTTCGTTCGGCTCGGGCCGTGCGGGGGCGCGGCGGTAGCGTCCCGGCGGCTGGCCGTAGGCGCGGCGGAAGCGGCGCGAGAAATGGTACGGGTTGGCGAAGCCGCAGTCGCGCGCGACCGCGGCGACGCTGAGGTTGCTGCGGGCCAGCAGGGTGGCGGCGCGGGCGAGGCGCAGCAGCTCGAACGCCGCCACCGGGCCCATCCCGTAGTGGTGGCGGAACAGCCGGCTGAGGTAGCCGCCGGAGACGCACGCCCCAGCCGCCAGCTCCCGCAGCGGCAGCGGCCGCGTCGGCGCCGGCGGCGACCAGGCGCGGCGCACGTACTCGAGCAGCGCCTCCAAGTGCGGAGGCGCCAGCTCGCCGCCACGGACGAGCTGGTGGTGCGCCGCTACCTGTGCATCCACTTCCCCCACAAGCTGTCGGCGCTGATGCGCCAGGCGCTCGCCCATCCGCTGGTGGTGGAGGCCCTGCGGCAGCTCGTCGGGCCCAACCTCAAGGCGATGCAGTCGATGCTGTTCATCAAGTCCGAGGGCAAGCCGGGGCAGGCCTGGCACCAGGACGAGCTGTTCATCCCCACCAGGGACCGGTCGCTGACGGCGGCGTGGATCGCCCTGGACGACGCGACCGTGGAGAACGGCTGCCTCTGGGTGCTTCCCGGCTCCCACGCCCGCGGCGTCCTGTACCCGGACCGCGACCACGACGATTCCAGGTTCGACTGCGAGGTCGAGGCGTACGACTTCCCGTACGGCGACGACGACGCGGTCCCGGTCGAGGTGGCGGCCGGCTCGGTGGTGCTGTTCAACGGCTACCTGCTGCACCGCTCGCTGCCCAACAGCGGGCGTCACGGCCTGCGCCGCGCGCTGGTCAACCACTACATGAGCGCGGAGTCGCTGCTGCCGTGGTTCCTGCCGACCGCGGGCGTGAGCATGGGCCGCGCCGACCACCGCGACGTCGTCCTGGTCGCCGGGACCGACCCGTACGCCCACAAGGGCACCGTCGACCTGATGCGGCCGCACGTCCGCCCCGACGGCCAGGGCGGCTGCCTGCGCTGACCCACCCGCACGGGTGTCGCACGGCGGCCGTATGGTCGCAGCGCGACGGCGCCGGCGCCTCCAGGCCGCTCGTCGTCGACGGCTGGTCAAGCGCGTCGACACGAAAGGAAGCCAGACATGGGTGCGACCCTCACGGTCGTCGAGGTCGTGGTCGAGGACATGGCCCGCTCGCTCGCGTTCTACCGGCGGCTCGGGCTCGACGTCCCCGCCGGGGCGGACAGCGAGCCGCACGTGGAGGTGGGCCTGCCAGGCGGCCTGAAGCTGGCCTTCGACACCAGGGAGACGATCCGCAGCTTCGACCCATCGTGGGAGCCGTCCAGCGGCAGCCCTCGCATGGCCCTGGCGTTCGGCTGCGACTCGCCCGACGAGGTGGACAAGCTCTACGGCGAGCTCGTCGGCGCCGGGTACGAGGGCCACAAGGAGCCGTGGGACGCGTTCTGGGGGATGCGTTACGCCATGGTCCACGACCCGGACGGCAACGGCGTGGACCTGTTCTGCCCCACCGCGACCGCGAGCTGAGCGGGCGCGCTGCCGGTTCGGGTCGGCCTGGTGGCCCGGTCGCCCGTGTGGTCGCCGTGGTGGCCCGGTCGGACCCTCGCTCTTCACTCCGAGGAAGAGCAGTCGCTGCGAGCGAGGGTCCGACCGGGCTGGGTCGCCTCACTCAGTGTGTCGTGGGTACGCCGAGGTCTGCCTCGCCGGCTGGCACGGCGGCGGGCGGGGCGGGCTCGTGGCGTGGGGGCGCCGCCTTGGTCAGCACGCGGGCGAGGATGCAGGGGTGGAACAGGGCGGTGGGCGGGCGCAGGAGGTTGAACGACTCCGCCCCTCAGCGCCGCGGGCGCGGCCCTGTTCGTCACACCCGCACCGTCGAGGTCCACCTCACCAGCGCCTACCGCAAGCTCGGCATCCGCTCCCGCACCGAGCTATCCCAGGCCCTCACGCCAACCACGCGGCGGGGCAAGGCCCGCACCTGACGGCACCGCCTCGGGCCCGCACGCCATGGATGTGATGGGCGAGGCTTATGCCTCCTACCAGGTCCGCAGGGCACCCACTCGACGAGGCACGGGCCCGCACCGCCTCGAACCTGCGTGCCCACCACACGACCGGCAGGCCCACACCCGACCGCGGCGCCAGCTACCGTGGCGAGCGCTGGTCGGTGAGGGCTGGCTCGTCGGCGTGGCAGGCCACGCCGACGAGGGCGTCGTCGGGCGGTCGAGGATCGGGCCGGGCGGCGGCCTGCCGCCGTCGCCGCGCGAGGCGGACCAGCCAGACGACGCCGAGAAGGGCGCCGAGCAGGGCGAAGCTGGACAGGCCGAGCCGCTCGCCGAACTGGCGCAGGGACGCGCCGGCGACCGCGCCGATGGTGACGTAGAGCAGCGACCAGGTGACCGCCCCGACGGCGCTCCACCCGAGGAAGCGGCGGTAGCGCATGCCGGCGGCGCCCGCCACCAGCGGCACGAACGCGTGGACCACCGCGACGAAGCGCGCCGCAGCAACGGAGCTGCCGCCACGGCCGGCGAGGAAGGCCTCGGCCTTCGCCCAGGCGTCCCCGCCGAGGCGGCGGCCGCCTCGCAGCCGGTCGCCGTAGCGCCTGCCCACCAGGTAGCCGATCGACTCGCCCAGCAGCGACCCGAGCGTGCTCGCCGCCGCCAGCGCCGCGAACCGTGCCGGCCCGGTGACGGTCGTGCCGGCAAGCAGCACCACGCTGTCCCCAGGCACCAGCAGCCCGACGAACAGCGACGTCTCCAGGGTGGTGAACAGCCCGGTGAGCGCGAGCAGCAGCGCCGGGTGCAGCCCGGAGAGCGCGTGCAGCAGCCCGTCGGTCGCGTCGAGCATGCGAGGCGGCTCCTCGTCGGGTCGCTGGTCGAACGCGCCGCGGGGTGCCACCGCCGCAGCCGTTACCTGGCGCCGGTCGCGTCCTACCGTGCCGTGCCACCTCGGGCGCGACCATCGGGGACCGCCCGCTCGGTTCCCTGAACCTGCCGCAGCCGGCTCCGGGTCATTCCCCAGCGAGCCCAGCGAACTCCCTGCTCAGCTCCTTGCGCCGGGCTGCCCTTGGCTCAGGGGCACGGCCCTCCGCACACACCGACCCAGGCCATGGCCCATTTCGGGATCAAGCCAACGAAACGGTATCTTTCGGTCGGTTCTGCGTACCTGTTCGTTTCGCCACGGGCTCGAACCGGAATGCTTCGGCGACGCCCGGATGCCCGTTCGCCGTCTTCAACCGGCAGGACTCCCTGACCCGCACCTTCCAGACCGGCCTGCCGGCGGGCACCTACTGCGACGTGATGAGCAGCGACTTCTCGGGCGGCTCCTGCTCGGGAACCACCTACAGCATGCGCGAGATCGCCCGCGACCAGGTCGAGGTCATGAACACGCTGGGGTACGACCAGTTCGGCGTCGTCGGGCACGACCGAGGCGCACGCTGCGCCTACCGCATGGCGCTGGATCACCCGCACGCCGTCACCCGCCTCGCGGTGCTCGACATCGTCCCAACCGGCGACGCGTTCCGCCGTGCGGACCTGGACTTCGTCCTCGGGTTCTGGGTCTGGTCGTTCCTCGCGGCCCCGGAGCCGGTGCCCGAGCGGCTGGTCGCTCAGGCACCCGCCGTCCTGGTCGACCACATGCTCGACGCGTGGTCCGAGGTACCCGACGCCTTCCCAGCCGAGGTCCGCGCCGAGTACGTCGACAAGTTCAGCGACCCGGACACGATCCACGCCATCTGCGAGCAGTACCGCGCCGCCGCCACGCTCGACTTCCAGCACGACGAGGCCGACCGTGGCACGCGGCGGATCACCTGCCCGGTCCTTGCCCTGTGGAGCCACAGCGGCGGCGTCGCCGCCTGGGACCAGCCGCTCGAGGTGTGGAAAGCCTGGTGCGACGAGGTTCACGGCGGCTCGCTCCCGGCCGGGCACTTCCTCCCGGAGGAAGCCCCCGACCTGACAGCACGCCACCTCCTCGATTTCCTCGCCTAGAGGCCCGCGCTCCACCTCCATGGCAAGGTGGTCATCGCCGCGGCAAGCCGGGCCGGGAACCGTGCGTTGGGCGCGGGACGTGTTAAGGCTGGACCGGGGCGAGCGGATCGGAGCGGGCGTGGCAGACGACGGGTTCACGGCGTTCTTCCAGGACGCGTACCCGCGCATCGTGGGGCAGCTGCGGCTGCTGACCGGGGACTTGGCCAGCGCGGAGGACGTCGCCCAGGAAGCGTTCGTCCGCGCGGCCAGTCGCTGGCGGCTGCTCTCCCGCTACGACCAGCCGGAGGCATGGGTGCGCAGGACCGCGTTCCGGCTCGCGATCGACCTGCTGCGGCGGGCCAGGCGGCACCGAGGGGTGCTGGCGCGGCTTGGCGCCCGGAGGGAGCCGGACGCCCAGCTGAACCCGCACGACCGTGCGGTGATCGAGGCCTTGCTGCGGCTGCCGCTGCCGCTGCGGGAGGTGCTGGTGTTGCACCACTGCTTGGACCTGCCGGTCGAGGCGGTCGCGGCGCAGACCGGGGTGAGCGTCGGGACGGTCAAGTCGCGGCTGTCCCGCGGCCGAGAGCGGCTTGCGGCGCTGCTGGATCCCGACCAGTCCCGCGGGGCGTCGGGGACCGAGACCGCACCTGAGGAGGATCGGCATGCCCGGCCGTGACCTGCCCGACCAGGAGGAGCGGCTGCGGCGGCTGCCCGCCGCGCTGGCGGTCGAGGCGCCGGCCGGGCTCGCCGAGCGCATCGCCCGCCGGGGTCACCAGCGCCGGCGGCTGCGCCGCGCCACCGCCGCCGCGCTCGTCGTGGCCCTGCTCGGCGGGGCGGTTGCCACCCGCTTGGCGGTGCTCGACCACGCCCCGACGCCGGTGCTCAACCCCGGCCTGGTGGTCCCGGGCGCGACCCCGGAGCAGCTCGCCCGCGGCCACTGGCAGGCCCTGCCGCCCCTGCCGTCCGGGCTGCTCGCCCGCCGCACCGGTGCGGCCGTGGTCTGGACCGGCCACGAGCTGATCGTCTGGGGCGGTGCCAGCCGTGACTTGTCCCGGACCTACGCCGACGGTGCCGCCTACAACCCTGGGACGGGCCGCTGGGCGCCGCTCCCGCCCGCCCCGGAGGGCCAGTGGCTGCAGGAGGACCGAGGACTTGTGGTCTGGACAGGCCGCGAGGTACTGGTGTGGGGTGGCATCACCATCCCCGATCCGGTGCACGCCCCCAGGCTGGGGAAAGTAGCCGACGGGGTCGCCTACGACCCCGCGCGGCGGACCTGGCGGCGCCTCCCCGCCCGGCCCGCCGCGCTCAAGCCACTTGCCGGGGACCGCTGGACGGTATGGACCGGCCGTGAGCTGCTGGCTGTCGCCGTCGAGGAGGCCGGGGCCGGGGCTGGCGTGGTGGCTGGCGCCTACGACCCGGCGGCCAACCGCTGGCGGGTGCTTCCCCAAAGCCCCACGCTCACCGGCGGCAGCGGCCACCTGCGTGCCAGGACGGCAATGTGGGCCGGGAGCCGCCTGCTGGTATGGAACTACTGGAGCCGCGCGGCCCGGGCCGCCAACGACCTCACCGGCGCCTTCGACCACCCGGACGTCGAGCCCGCCGGGATCGACCTGTGGGCCTACGACCCCGCTTCAGACCGCTGGACGGTACTGCCCGCTCCCCCAAAGGAGGTCCGCGGAGTGGTGGCGGAAGCCTCGATGGTGTGGACCGGGCAGGAGGTGGCCATCGCCTCGGCGCGGGTGGATTTCGTCGCCGGCAAGTACCGCACGACCATCGTGGCCGGCCGCTACGACCCCGTACGCGCCCGCTGGACCCCGATCGCCCCGCTGCCGCTCCGACCAGCCGGCCATTTGATCCTGGTCTGGGCCGGTGCGGCGGTGGTCGCCCCCTACAAGAGCGCCGTCTACGACCCGGCGGCAGGCCGCTGGTTGCGCCTGCCCGCCGAGCCGGACTCCGCGGCCAGCCCGCCGCTACGCTCGTGGGGTGTGGAGCGCGCGCTGCTGCGGACGCACGAGCGTGCCACCGGCGGCGTCCAGGTCTACGTGCTGGTACCAGCCAAGCCCACGGGGAGGCCATGAGCCGCCGCCCACCGTGGAACCACAACATCCACTACCACCCGCTGGTCCTCGGCGCCGTGCCCGACGGCTGCCGGCGGGCGCTCGACGTCGGCTGTGGCGAGGGGATCCTGGCTTGCGAGCTGCGCCGGGTCGTCCCGCACGTCTCGGCCATCGACCTGCACCAGCCGAGCATCCACCGCGCCCGGCAGCACGCGGCCGCCGCCGGCGTCGACTTCCTGGTGGGCGACTTCCTCACCTACCCGTTCGAGCCGGCCTCGTTCGATCTGGTCGCCTCGGTCGCGGCGCTGCACCACATGGAGGCCGCCGTGGCCCTCGGCCGGATGCGCGACCTGCTGCGGCCTGGGGGAAGGCTGGTCGTCGTCGGGCTCGCCGCCAGCCGCTACCCGGCCGACCTTCCCCGCGACGCCGTCGCCGCCGTCGGGAACCTGCTGCACAAGGCGACCAAGGGCTACTGGGAGATCTCGGCGCCGACGTGCTGGCCGCCGCCGGAGACCTACGCCGGCATGCGCGGCCTCGCGGCGGAGGTCCTCCCCGGGGCGCGCTACCGGCGTCACCTGCTGTGGCGCTACTCCCTGGTGTGGACCAGACGGACAGGGTGACGCAGGCACCATCGGGCACGGCGTTGCCCGGCCGCCCGCGTTGAAGCGGCGCATGCGGTGCCGTATACCGGGTGGCGATGGACGGGATCACCGGAGCCGGGCCGTCCCGGGTGCTCGCGGCCGCGACCGTCGTGCTGGTCGCGCTGCTGGTCGAGGTCGCCGTCAGGCGGCTGCTGCCGCGCATGGTGCGGGACCGCACGCTCGCGGATGAGCTGCTCGCCCGCTGCCGCTGGCCCGCGCGGGCGCTGGTCGCGTTCGCCGCGGTGCGGCTGGTGCTCTCCGGCGCACGGCTGCGGCCGAGCCTGCACGCGACCCTCGCCCAGCTGCTGCTGATCGGGACGGTCGTGGCCGGGGCGTGGCTCGCGGAGCGCGCCGTGCGCGTCGCCGAGGACGCGCTCATGCGCCGCTTCGAGCAGGACGCGCCCGCCAGCCTCCGCGCGCGGCGGGTGCGCACCCAGGTGCGCGTGCTCGGCCGGGTGGTGGTCGCCGGGATCGTCGTGCTGGCGCTCGCCACCGTGCTGCTGACCTTCCCGCAAGGGCGGACCATCGGCGCGAGCCTGCTCGCCTCGGCCGGGATCGCCGGCGTCCTCGCCGGCGTGGCGGCCCGCTCGACGGTCGGCAACTTCATCGCCGGCCTGCAGATCGCGTTCGCCGAGCCGATCCGCCTCGACGACGCCGTGGTGGTGGAGGGCGAGTGGGGCAACATCGAGGAGATCACCCTCACCTACGTGGTGGTACGCATCTGGGACCGGCGCCGGCTGGTGCTGCCCTCGTCCTACTTCGTCGAGCAGCCGATCGAGAACTGGACGCGCTACTCCGCCGACATCGTCGGCACGGTCCTGCTGCACGTCGACTACGCCACCCCGGTCGACGACGTCCGCGCCGAGTTCGAGCGCATCGTGGCGGCGTCCAAGCTGTGGAACGGCCAGACCGCGGTCCTGCAGGTGGTGGACACCACCGAGCGGACCATGGTGCTCCGAGCCGTGGTCAGCGCCGACAGCGCGCCGAACGTCTGGGACCTGCGCTGCGAGGTCCGCGAGCGCCTGCTGGCCTGGCTCCGCAGCGAGCACCCAGAGGCGCTCCCCCGCCTGCGGACCGAGCCGCCCGCAGCGCCACCCGGCCCTGCGGCGGTGGAGGCGCCGCCGTCCGACGGATCGACCACCAGACGGCGCGCCGCACGTCCGAAAAGGTCCGACCCGGGCACGTCGTCGCGCCCGAGCTGACGACGTTGATTGCGGAGTGGGCCAGGTAGGAGTGCTGGCGTCGGGCGGCGGTTCGTGACGCCCGAGCAGCTACCCCGGGATGCCGAGCTTCTGCTTGATCTGCTTGATGTCGCCCTGCAGGGTCTCGATCGCGTCCAGGATGTTCTGGAGGTTGCCCGGGTGCGTGCGATGGTCCGACTCGTCCCCGCGCAGCACCGTGGAGAAGGCGTTGTCGACGTCCTTGAACTGGTTGTCGAAGTACTGCTTTGTCTCGTGGTCCACGATGCTCAGATCCTCCTCGGGCGGGGTGCCGCCGAAGAACGCGACGACGGTTCTGACCAGGGCGTCGGCCACCCGGCCGACGTTGTCGATGAGCCAGTCGTTGTCGTCGGGGTTGGTGAGGAAGCCGAACTCGATGCAGATGCCCCGCCCGGCGCCGGCCGCGAGCGCATCGTCGAGCGCGTAGTAGTGGTTGATGTCGATGGTGTAGTTGGTCCGCTGGTTGCCGCCGGGGTAGCCGGCGGCGTTGTGCTCGGCACGCCAGCGGTCCCCGAACTTCTTGCTGGCGGCCGCGCTGGAGAGACGGTCGTCGAAGCCGAAGCTGCAACCGCGCGCGCTGTGGTCCTTGCTGCCGTCGCAGTGGAAGGCGAAGAACGCGTCCATCGCCGGGTACGACGATGGGTCCGCCAGGATCTTGAGCGGCGTGTGGCCGGACGTCCGGAGCTTGGGCTCGAGCGTGTCGAACAGCCGCTTGACGTACTCCTGCTCGGTCTCCCCGCAGCACCCCGCGGTACCGGTCCGCCCCGAGGTGCGGGGCACGTGGCCGAGCTGGCACCCCACCCTAGCCACGGCTGTTCTCCGTCGCGCGGCGGACCAGGTCCTCGTCCTCGGGCCGGTCCTCCGGGAACCTGGCGAGGAAGTCCTCGTAGGACAACGGCTCGATCTCGACCGTGTCCGGGACCTCGTCGATCCCGTCGGCCCCCGGCTCCGCCTCATGGGTCATGAACGACCTCCCTGTCGACACCAGGGCGTCCCATGCCAAGGACTGCCCTGCCCTTCGGCGCAGACGGTGTGACAGCGCCCCCCTGAAGGTGCCCGCCATCACAACACGGTCGAAGCAACCCGGTCCATCCCGCATCGGCGCACAGCAAGACAAAGGTCACAACCTCGGGCCAGAAGACTCCCCGAGGTCAGAGGCGCTGCTCAGTGGGCGACTGAACGAGGACGGACCACAGCCGGCATGCACGAGCACGGCACCTTCAGCTCATCCGCTTCAGGGTTCCCCGGCCCATCCGGCTGGTCAGCACGATTGGGCCGACCATGTGCGGATTGACGGAGCCACCTCAGGTGGCGCGCTGGTGGTCGGCGAGGACTTCACCGATCACGTGCCGGGCGTTGGCCGCGAGCACAGGGTTCGTGCGGTGGTAGTACGGGAGCTGGATGAGCGCGATGGACAGCGCCCAGCCCTGACCCCGCTCCCACGTGGCGTCGTCGACCCGCAGTGCGGCGCGGAAGAGGTTCCTCGTACCGGCGGGGAGGAGGTTCCACGCGACGATCAGGTCGCGGGCAGGGTCGCCGACGCCGACGCCCGCGAAGTCGATGACGGCGCTGAGCCGGCCGTCGGCGACCAGCAGGTTCCCTGGTGACAGGTCCCCGTGGACCCACACGGGCGCGCCCGGCCATGTGGGGGTCTGCAGGGCCGCGTCCCACGCCGCGGCCGCCGCGGCGGTGTCGACCATTCCTTGCAGGGCGTCGATCGCGGAACGGGTCGGAGCGTCGCGCTCCTCCAGGGGGTACGCCGCGGCCGGCCGGCGGGCCGCCCGTCGGGTCGATCCGGTGCAAGGCCGCGACGAACTGCGCCAGCTCTGCCGCCAGCGAGCCGGCGTCGGCGATGCGGTCGACGGCCGGGTTCTCGCCGTCCAGCCACCGGTAGACCGACCAGGGCCAGGGGTAGCCCTCGGCTGGTTTCCCCTTCCGGAGCGGTTCGGGAATGGCGACCGGAAGGAACGGGGCGAGCCTGGGCAGCCAGCGGTGCTCCCTGTCCACGTCCGCGACCGCCCCACGGATGCGGGGTAGCCGCACGGCCATGTCGTCACCGAGCCGGTACAGCGCGTTGTCGGTCCCGGCTGAGGGGACCGGCTCGATCGGCAGGCCTGCCCACTGCGGGAACTGTCCAGCGAGCAACCGGCCCACGAGACCGACGTCGGTATCCACCTCGTCGGCGTGCATCTTCCGACGCGACATGAGGCCCTTCTGATGGACCGGGTGCAGATGATCGATCTACCGTTGTGGGCGTGACAGGGCTCGAACCTGTGACCTTGTCGTTGTAAGCGACACGCGCTACCACTGCGCCACACGCCCAGGTCAGTGCTGTTGCTGCTGGTAGTGAGCCTGTCGGTGAGCCTCCTGTGAGCAAAGCGATCTTCTCTGGGGCCTTCTCATCCGGAACTCAGTAGGAACTCGTCCGGACTGCGGGTCGCAAGTCATCCGGTGACCTGCGACACGGAGGCATGGTACATGGCCTGGATCGTGGCAATCCCGCCATTCCCCCGGCACCCGCGCGAGCGCTACCAGGTCCGCTTCCAGGACGGTAAGCGGCAGCGCTCTGCTGGCATCTATTCGACCAAGCCGCGCGCGCTGGCCGAGAAGCGCGCGATCGAGCGCGGCGGCCGCGACGAGCTCCCTCGGCCAGCCGAGCCTGACCCGGAGAAGGGGCGCACGCCGTTTGGCGAGTACGTGACCAGCAAGTGGTGGCCGGCCTGGAAGGGCCAGCATCCCAGCTCGGAGTACGGCACCGGGAAGAAGGTCGAAAAGCGCATCCTGCCCACCTTCGGGGACGTCCCGCTCGCTGACCTGGACGCCAGCACGATCGGGGCGTGGAAGGCGGCGACGGCCGCCGAGGGCCTCAACCAGCCGGTGCGGCGCCGGAGGTGTGGCTTTCCCGCGAGCAGCTCGATCGGCTCGCCAGGGCGATCGACCCACGCTACCGCGCACTGATCCTGGTCGCCGCGTTGACCGGGATGCGCTGGGGCGAGCTGGCCGCCTTACGCTGGGATGACCCAAGGTTCGACGCGCCCCTGCACGACGGCGCGGTCGCGGGGCCGGGGCGGCTGCGGATCGCCCGGGCGATCAGCGACCCCTATGGGCCGGGCCGCGGGGTGGAGAAGGCACCCAAGACCGAGGCCGGCATCCGCACGATCGCCCTGGACGCGGAGACGGTCGCGGCGTTACGCGCCCACCGGCAACTGGTCGGCGGCGGCTCGTTCGAGCGGATCTTCACCAGCCCCGGGGGCTTGCGAGGTCCCGGCGGGACGCTTGCCGGCAAGACCTTCGCCCGGGTCTGGAAGCGCGCCCTGCGCGACGCCGAACTCAGCCATGCGTGGCCGGAGTACGGCGGGCTCCACTTCCACGACCTGCGCCACACCCATGCGACCTGGCTGATCGCCCAGCGGGTGCCGATGATCGCGGTCGCCGGCCGCCTCGGGCATGCCAACGCGGTGGTGACGATGATGGTCTACGCCCACGTCGACAAGCTGGTCGACCGCGGGCTGCTGACCACCGGCGAACTCGGCCTGGCCGCGCCGGAGCCAGTCGTGCCGCTCCCCCGCCGGGCGGGGTAGCGCGGCCACCGCGACGAGGGGCTGGCGTTGCCCGTGCTGGTGGACTACGGCCAGCGGCAGCCTGGCGTGGGCCGGCAGCCGGCGGCGGCGCGCCGGTCCGTGCGGCGATGGGCTGCTCGGCGACCTCGGCCTGGCGTCGCAGCCAGGCAAGCCCGAGCAGCCCGCTCCTCGGCGCCACCGGCTCGCCGTTGACGACTCGCTGGCCACCTCCGGTGGGACTGGCCCGCCCATCTCTGACGATCACGATCTACGGCCTGCGGCTGGGCTACTGCTAGCCAGTAGGGAGCGCGTCGCCTGTACTTGCCCTCGCCGGCGCGCCGACCTCACCGCGAACCAGCAGCCAGGCGAAGGCGACACTGCCACTCCAGATCAGGAGATTGCCGATCTGGCTCAGCAGCACCTGCGACGAGATGATCTCGGCCAGGACGAGCAGAACCCCGGCGAGGAGGGCCACGGCCGGCCAGCGCAGCGGCCCAGAACCAACGATCAGGGGCACGGCGAACACTGTCGCGCCCACGAAGAAGGCCAGCGCAACTGGGAGCATCGGACCTGCGATTGGCCCGGAGAACATCGTGCGCAGGAACTCCTCGGTCGCCGCCGCGCCGGCCGAACCAAGCCGCCCTGCCAGCATCTCGGCGACGAAGATGGCCGCGGTTCCTCCTACCCCGATCACCGTGAGCACGCGTGCCGCGTACCCGACCCGCGGCCTTCTCGCTGCGGCGAGGTTGGTGAGGGTCAGCAGCCCCGGGACGAACAAGACCAGGCCGATGAAGAGCAGCAGATGGGCCAGGTACCAGCGTGTCGCCTGCTCCACCACGATCGCGGCCTGGCCGCTGATGTCAGGCGTCTCTTGCGGATGAAGCAGATCGCCGACGGCCATGACCAGCGGCCCGACGGCCAAGCTGGCAGCTCCGATCAAGGTCTGGTAGCCGCGACCCCGAGTGATCGCTGTCGCCGCCCGCGATGTGGCCATCCCTCGCTCCTCTCGTCCTTCGCGCTTCGCGCTGTTGCTCGGCTGCGACGATGCTGACCGACTCGGGCGAGGCCGACATCGCCCGGAATCACCAACGTCGTGTCCGGTCCCATGTGGTCAGTTCTGACCACATGCCCGGTCAGAGCAGGCCGTGTTCGAAGGCGAACGCTGTTGCGGCCGACCGCGACGGGACGTCGAGTTTGGCGAAGATGTTCTGCACGTGGCGGGCGACGGTGTGTTCGCTGATCGAAAGGTCGGCGGCGATCGCCCGGTTGCTCTTGCCGGCGGCGACGAGCCGGAGCACCTGCACCTCACGCGCGGTCAGCCCGCCCGCCGTCTTGGGCGCTGCAATCCGCGACAGCGCCTCCACCCGCGCGACCTCGGGCCCGGCACCCAACTGCTGGAAGACCCGGCACGCCGCGTCCAGCTCCATCTCGGCGGTATCCGTGTCGCCCAGCGCCCGATGGGCGAGCCCGATGAGCACGCGGGCACGCGCGGTCTCGTAGGGCGCCTGGAACTCCTGCCAGGCCGTCCACGCCCGGCGCAGCGTGACCAGGGCGCCTCGGGGATCGCCCTCGGCCAGCAGGACGGCGCCGGTGGCGTGGGCGGCCACCGCATGCAGGAACGGCATCCCCAGGTCGGCGGCGATCTGCGACAACGCCTCGGCGGCGGTCCGAGCCGCCGGGACGTCGTCTGCCGCCAGCATGATCTCGACGTACGCGACCAGCACCTTGGCCCGCGCGAGCCGGTCCTGCGTCTGGTCCAACGCGGTGCGGATCGCTGCCGCTGCCGCATCGACCCGTCCCTGGGCCAGCCGCAGCAGCGCCAGACCGGGCTGCGGTGGAGGACCCCACTGGCTGGCCTCACGGTAGGCCTCCTCGGCCTTGGCGAACTGCCCACCCAGCCGGTGCAGTTCGGCCAGCTGGTGGAAGGCCATCCCGACCACCCCTGGCGGGCCAGGAGGGCGGGAGAGCTGGTCGCAGGCCCGCCGGATCTCGTCCATCGCCTCCGGCCACGCGCCGCGCAACTGCATCACCTGGGACCGGTGCACCAGGCACTGCCCGCGGAAGGGCACCAGGTCCGGTTGCGACGCACACCAGTCGCTCAGCGCCGCCGTCCACTCCTGCGCGCGGCGCACATCGAACAGCTCCTGGCATGCCTCGATCACGGCGCAGTAGACGCTCCCGGCCATGAGCGGCGACACCTCGCCGGCCTCGACGGCGACCATGGCCTCGTCCAGCAACGCCACGCCCTCAGTGGTCTCCCCCAACCGCAGCAGCGCCTGGCCCCGGCCAGCCCGAGCAAGCGTGGCCAGGTCTCGGTCGCCGAAGCGGTCGCCGATCTTGGCGGCCTGCCCGAAGGTGGCGTACGCGGCCGCGGCGTCGCCCTCGGCAAAGCGCTGCAGCGCGACCGGTAGGAGTAGGTACCCCTGCTCCACGCAGTCCAGCTGGCCGTCGTCCAGCAGCCGCCGGGCCCGGGCCAGCCAGCCGCCACCGCGCGCCAGCTCGCCCCGGTTCAGCAGGCCAAAGGCCAGCCAGAACGCGCAGCGGGCGGCACGCTCCGCGCCGCCCAGCCGCAGCCACTCGTGATGCGCGCGCGCCAGGACCTCGTCGCGGTCGGCGTCTCTGCCCACCAGGTAGGCGGCCATGGCCAGCCGCTCCAGATCCTCCGGTGTAAGCGGGGTCGTCCGGTCGGCCGCCGACAGCTTGTCGAAGGCATCCGCCCACGCCTGCCGCTCGAAGGAGGCCCGGCCCCGATCCAGTGTGTCAGTCGTGGTCATGCACGCTCCCGCCGGCCAGGGGCGGCCCGCCCTGTGGACACCCGCACTCAGGTCGCCTGGCGCACCTGGGCACCTTACCGCCTCCTGCTGGCCAGCAGGAGGCGCCGTAGGCATAGGCCGTGCTGGCAGATCCGAGTTGGTGCCAGTGCGCGGAGGAGCGGACGGCGGACCCTCCACGGCGAGCCGGGGGACCAGGTTGACCAGCCGGGCGCCCGTTTCGACATCGGCGCCGGTGTGGCCTCGTCCAGGATCAGCAGCTCGGGGCGGGTAGAGTGCGCCGCCCACCTGGCGGTTCAGGCGCGCCCATCGCGATGAAGGGCCCAGCATCCAGGGCAGCGCGGCCAGTCGGCGAGCACGAGGATCCCAAGCGCGATCAGTCCGAGCCCGATCGGCCGTACGCCGCGCTGGCCTGCTGGGCCGGTCCTCTCGAACACCCGACGACCATGAAGATCAAAATCTACGGCTGGAGGGCTAGCCCACGTTGTCGTCGGCGGCAAATCGCAGCGTGCTGCCAGATGCGCGGCTGAGCGCCCGGAGCGCTGACTGCGTCGCCATGCCTTCGCTGGCCTGTGACTCGACACAGGGGCCTACTGAACGCGCGGGCACAGTCAGCGCCGTGCCCGGCTGTCCCGGCGTCCAAACGGATGCGATCTGCACCAAGCTCGCGTCGGATCGACGCCCACAACCCTGTTCAAGGCGCCATCACCCCGGAGGGGCACAGGGGACGGCGACCCTCGTCTCTGGCATGTGGGGTCACCCGTTGCTCGCTACACACCTACTCTGTCCACGTCCATGCACAGCAAGAAGCGAGTGCAGATGTCAGACCTCCACGAAGCGTTCGAAGCGCTCGCCGGCTTCGCCGCCCCGGATGCGCTGACCCTCCGCATCGGCGCGCTCGAGCGACAGCTTGCCGACCAGTCGCGTGAGCGTGCGATGGGCGAGCTCGAGGCTGAGGCCATCACGCCCGAGCTGCTTCAGGCGGCCCTGTCAGTCAAGCGGCTAGCCGGCCAGATCAATGTGATCGTCCACGCCGTTGGGATCCTTGTCTCGCTCTCGTACGTCCTGGAGCCCGGAGAGCGCATCGAGGAGCTCTCGCTCGGCGCCGGCAACACCGGGCGGCGCCACGACTTGGAGACGGACCGCCAGGTCGCCGAGTTCAAGTTCATCGAGTGGCGCGGCGGTGCCGAGTCGATCCGCCAGAACAACCTCTTCGTCGACCTGTTCAACTTGGCCAGCGCCGACACGGACAAGCGTCGCGTCCTCTACGTCGTGGGCAAGACCGAGCCGATGCGCTTCCTACAAAACCGGCGCGCCCTCGACAGCGTGCTGAGCAAGAACGCGGCGGTCGCAGGCCGTTTTCGCGAGAGGCACGCTGGCCGGTTTCGCACGGTGAACGAGTACTACATGAGCGTCGCCAGCCTGGTCGAGATCGTCGATCTCGCCGAGCTGGTGCCGGCCCTAGCTCGGAGGCACCTCTGATCGCCCACTCCTCCCTGACGATCCAGCGTCAGCGAGACTGACCAGTGTCTCTTGTAGTTCGGGCTACCTTGCGCTGGTGGAGCTATCGAGCTGAAGCGGCACACCGACTACTGCCGGGACGCCAAAGCGAGCGAGCTCGTACCGTCGCTAGCTTGCATTCCGACCTCAGAGAAGAGCCAGCCAATTCGTCCGGTTCTCACTCGAGACTCATCCGGATCACCCGCCAGCCGATGCCAATCGTTGCCACTCGCTGCTACTAAATCCAATCAGCTATATTCTCCGACGCGACGTGCACACGATGCCACTTCTAGCCATGTTCATGCCTTTCATCTGCTACGTCAGAAATGACGTGCATCCGTTTGATGCAGGCCGCCGGTGATGATGGGCAACCAGGTGACCGCATGGTGCCCGGATCAGCTCGATTGTTCGGCGAGCCGACGGCCGGGACGCAACATCAGCACCAGGCCACCCAGCCCCAGCAGCACGAGTAGCCCCTCCAGCCACCCTCCGGCCACGGGGATCGCCGAGATCAGCACCACCGCCAGCAGGCCAAGCGCCAGCGCGCCGAAACCGCTGACGAACGAGCGGCCGCCACCCCTGAACAGCAGCCGCCCGAGTGCCAAGCCCACCGTCGCCTGCGCCCCGAAGGCCAGTGCGAGGAAGAACAGGAAGGCGATGATGCCCGCGCCCAGGATCCCGGCGAACATGATCACCGCCGACAAGGACCCGAGCCCGAGCAGGCCGAGCGCGATCGCCATCAGGACGGTGACCAGGATCACCAGCACCAGCAGGATGGTGATGCCGATTACCCCGAGGATCCCGACTGCGAAGCTGACCAGCGGACGTCCCCGTGCCGAGTCGGCCGCACCGCGGATCATCCGCGGGACCAGCCAAAGCATCAGCAGGCCGATGGCGAGGATGCTCGCGTACCGTCGCAGGCGGTCGAGCGCGCGGTCCGCCAGCGTGGGCGCCTGCTTCTGCCCGCGCTGCTGGACGGTGACCTTCTCGCTGCCGGCCACCGAGCCCGCCTTCGTGTAGTTGCCGGTGGCGCCCAGGACGCTGCCGGCGACGGCGCCGTCCATCGTCATCTGCCCGGTGCCGAAGATCAGGTCGCCGCCGACCCGCGCCCCCGAGGCGACGGTCGCCTGGCCGACCGCCAGCAGCACGTCCTCTCCTACACGCCCTTCAAGGCGCGCCCGGCCGCTGGCGACCCGCACGTCCCCGTCCACCTGTCCCGAGATCGTGGTTGACCCAGCGGCCACCAGCACGTCGCCGGTGACCGTGCCGGCGACCGTGACCTGCCCTCCCGAGGCGACCAGGTCGCCGTCGACCGTGCCGTCGACCCGCACCGTTCCCGCGGAGGCGATCAGGTCGCCCTGAACCGTCTCCCCAGCGGGCACGGTGACCTCCTGGCCGCTGCGAACCTTCCCGCCCAGCTCGGTCTGCTGAGCGACGGCCGCGGCCGACAGGGACGCCAGCGCAACGGCGAGGAACGCGATCGCCTTCAACAGCGGCTCCTTCGTGGTCTGGCGCGCCTTGCCGATCGACCGGACACCGGCGAGGCGTTTGCGACGATC
>Ga0137373_10001232_pt1 | contig 27598 bp, 23 predicted proteins | sample SagtaG_5_FD_104912 | JGI IMG/M metagenome (GOLD analysis project Ga0137373, IMG submission 104912) | Vadose zone soil microbial communities from Sagehorn Ranch, Mendocino, California, USA - Sage1_R_80_16 metaG | ecosystem: Environmental > Terrestrial > Soil > Vadose zone | place: USA... | reverse complement strand
GGCGTCGATCCCGACGCGCCGCAGCGCCCGGGCGCCCCGGCCCGACACGAGCGGGTTGGGGTCTCGCGCCGCGAAGACGACCCTCCCGACGCCTGCCGCGGCGAGCGCGTCCGCGCAGGGCGGCGTGCGGCCGTGGTGCGCGCAGGGCTCGAGCGTGACGTGGAGCTCCGCGTTGCGCGCCTGCAAGCCCGCTCTTCGCAGGGCCAGGATCTCCGCATGCGGCCCTCCCGCCCTCCGGTGCCACCCCTCGCCCACGACCCGCCCGTTCTTCACGAGCACGGCGCCGACCATCGGATTGGGCGACACCGTGTAGCGTCCCCGCTCCGCGAGCTCGAAGGCACGCTCCATCCACGGAGACCTCGACTCCAAGCTCATTCTCCGAGCAGAGCCCTGGCGTAATCGGCCGGGTCAAACGGCACCAGATCGTCGGCCGCTTCTCCGACGCCCACGAAGAGAACGGGCAGCTTCAGCTCGCGGTAAATCGCGAGCACGACGCCTCCGCGCGCGCTGCCGTCGAGCTTTGTGAGCACCACCCCCGTCACGTCCACCGCGTCGACGAACTTGCGCGCCTGGGCCAGGCCGTTTCCGCCCGTCGTGGCATCCAGGACAAGCAGCGTCTGGTGAGGCGCGCCGGGGACTTCGCGCGCGGCGATGCGGCGCATCTTTCCGAGCTCCTCCATGAGGTTCTTCTTCGTGTGGAGCCGCCCGGCCGTGTCCACGAACAGGACCCGCGTCTTGCGCGCCTTCGCCGCCGACAGGGCGTCGAAGAGGACAGCCGAAGGATCCGCGCCCTCTCCGTGCCGAATCACATCGAGGCCGAGGCGCTTGCCCCAGATCTCGAGCTGTTCGATCGCCGCCGCCCGAAAAGTGTCCGCCGCGGCCAGAAGAACCTTCTGGCCGTCCGCGACCCGGCGCGCCGCGAGCTTGGCCGCCGTGGTCGTTTTGCCCGAGCCGTTGACGCCGACCAGGAAGACCACCTCGAGCTTGTCCTCCGAAGCCTTGGCGAAGGAGGACGGCTTCGGAGCCTGGAGCAGCAGCTTCTCGATCTCTTCGGCCAGCATCTGCCGCAGCGTCGTCAGGTCGGCGCGTTCGGCCTGGGCCGTTCGCGCCCGGACGCCCGTCACGAGCGCTGCAGCGGTCTCGGCACCCACGTCGGCCGTCAGAAGCGCCTCTTCGAGCGACTCGAAGACCGCGTCGTCGAAACCGAGCCCCTTCTTCACGGCGGTTCCGAGCTTTTCGAGGATTTCCGTGTGCGTCATGAAGAGCCCGCGACGCACTTTCGCAAGGAAGCCGCTGCCGGCCGTCTTCGTCTCGCTCATGAGGAAAACGAAACTTACTGCTTTCGGGCTTCGGGTCCCAGTGACTCGAGGATCAACCGGGCCTTGGAGGCCGGCTCGCCGAGCGGATCGAGTTCCACGGTGCGCTCGAGATACCGGCGTCCGAGTGCCTCCCGGTGCAGGGAGACGAGCGCGAGACCGAGGCGCAGGTTTGCCTCCGCGTTCTTCGGCTCGAGCTTGACCCCGTCGAGGTAGTCCTGGGCGGCGGGTTCCAGCTTGCCCTGCGCTTCGCGCGCCACGCCCCGCCCCAGCGTGGCGGAAAAGTTCTTTGGATCGCGCGAGAGGGCTTCGGCAAAAGAGGACTCGGCGCCGGCGAAGTCCCCCTGGAGCTGCCGAAGCCTGCCGCGCTGGATCGCCAGATCCAGATGGACCTCCGGGTTGGTGGACGACTCCGCCCACTTGAAGTCCTCCTCCGCTTCCTTGTACTGCGCGACCTGCATGTATGCCATGCCGCGGTGAATCCGATAGAGGGGCTTTTCGGAAGCGAGCTTGACCGCCTGGGTGAAGGAGTCCAGAGCCCCCCGGGGCTCGCCCTGGCACAGAAGCGAAACGCCGAGGCCGTCGTGAGCGTCCAGGTTCTTGGCGTCGTCGTGCAGGACGTCGCGGTAGGCCTTTTCGGCATCTGCGCACCGGCCCTCGCGCAAGAGCACGGTCGCCATCCGCAGGTTGAGCATCGTCTCGGCCGAAGTGCGTTTCGCGGTCGACGCGCAGCTTGCCGTCAGAAGCACCAGGACGGCCACGGTGGCCGCCCGGATCACAGCGCCTCCCGGAGCACCGCCTGCGGCCACGGCGATTCTTCGATCGGCACGATGATGCCTTTCTCCCACGCGCGCACGAAAGCTTCTACGATCCGCGGATCGAACCGCGAGGGCGCAAACTGGCGGATCCGATCCACGACGAAGCGGATCTCCATCGCCTTCTGGTAAGGCCGCGTCGTCGTCATCGCGTCGAACGTGTCGGCGACCGTCACGATCCGAGCCTGGAGGGGGATCTGCTCGCCCTTCAGTCCCTCGGGATAGCCACCACCTTGCCACTTCTCGTGATGGTACTTCATACCGGGAATGACGTCGGCGAGCTGTGGGATCGCCGCCATGATCGCCGCGCCCTTGACCGGATGCGTTTTCATCAGCTCGAACTCTTCCTCCGTGAGCGCGGTGGGCTTGCGGATGATCCGGTCGTCCACGCCGATCTTGCCCACGTCGTGCAGGAGGCCCGATAACTTGACCTTCTCCACCTCTTCCGCCGAGAGCCCCATCTCGGCGGCGATCGATTCGGCGTAGGTCGCGACCCGCTCCGAATGCCCACGCGTGTACGGGTCCTTCGCGTCGATCGCCTGCGCGAGCGCGCGAATCGAGTTGATGAAGAGTTCCTTGTTTTCCCTGGCCCGCCGCTGGACCTCCTCGAACGCGTCGCGGATCGAGAGGCTCATCCGGTTGAAGTTCTCGGTCAAATGGGCGATCTCGGCAGTCCCCGTCACCGGGACGGTCGCGCCGTACTGGCCGTCGCTGATGGCGCGCGTCTGCTTGGCGAGCCCGGCGATGGGCTCGGACAGGCGGCGCGCGAAAAGAAGGCCGACGAGCAGGCCACCGGCCAGCACCACCGCGCTCCAGAAGAGCGTGTCGCGGATCATCGTGCTGACGGAAGCGAACGCGAGGTCGCGGTCGCGCTCGAGCAGCACTCCCCAGGGCGGGGTTCCGACGGGCGCGATCGAAGCCAGGACCGCTCCGAGCCGCGTCTGCTCGGAGCGCGTCACGCGCCCCGGGAACCGAACGAAGTCAGCCACGAGCGAGGAGGGATGCGGGACCGCGCGCGCCGCCGGCCCGATCGGGAAGAGGACCATCCCCTCGCGATCCACGAGAGTGGCGCGCACGTCGCGCTTGGCCTCGTCGTGGAAGTCCCGCTCGATCGGCTGCCACGACACGAGGGCCTCGACCACGCCGAGCCTCTCGCCGTCTTCTTCGGCGACCGGCGCGGCGAGCACGGCCACGGGGCCGAGCTGCGGCATGTGAAAGGGCTTGCCCGCATACGTCTTGCCGTCGCGCGCCGATTCGAAGGCTCTGCGGAACTCGTAGTCGACCCGCGGATCCGCGACGTCCGGGCCCACGAAACTGCCCCGCCCCGAGAGGTTGACCCCTCGCAGCGCCACGAGGCGGCCCGAGCCTCGCAGGGCGGCGTTCAAGATCCGCGGCCCGTCCGCGGAGGCGAAGGGGTCCCGGTGCCCGAGCTGGCGCACGAGGCGAATGGCGTCGGAGGCTGCGCCGAGCTGCTGCGTCGCCGCAGCGTAATAGGCGGAGACCCGCTCAGCCAGCGCCGCCGACGAGCGGGTGAGGTACTTTTCCTCGAGGATCTCCAGGGCGCGCCGGTTGCGGCTGATCAGAACTCCGTCCGAGACGAGCAGGGGCACGACCGAGACCACGATGAGGGCGCCGGAGAGCAGAACGAAGAGTCGAATCCGGCTTCCGGAAGAACTCTCGCTCACGATAACGACATTATAGCCGCCGCCTCGAGCCATTCGCGCTCGGGCACCGCCTCCTCCACGCGCGCGCGACCTACGGCCTCGAGCACCACGCCGGCGATGCCGCGAGCCGTCGCCTTCTTGTCCCGGGCGAGAAAGGGCGAGAGGACGGCCGGGTCGCGGTTGGCCGGCGGGAACGGGCCCAGACGCGCGAGCACGCGCCGCACCCGCTCCGCCTCCGCCGCCGGCAGGCCCGATCGGCGCTTCGAGATCTCGAGGGCCGCAGCGATTCCCCACGCGACCGCCTCGCCGTGCTTCAAGTCGCGAAAGCCTCCCGCCGCCTCGATGGCGTGGCCGAGCGTGTGGCCGAAGTTTAAGAGCCGGCGCCGATCGCCTTCGCGCAGATCGGACGACACGATCCCGGCCTTCACGCGCACGGCTCCCGCGAGGCACGCGAGCAACGTCCCCTCGTCCCGGGCGAGGATCGCGTCGAGCCCGCTCTCGGCTGCCTGAGCGAGGATGGCGTCGCCGATCCATGCGGCCTTCAAGGCCTCGACGAGGCCGGCCCTGTAGTCGCGCTCCGGCAGCAGGGCGGCCGCCGCCGGGTCGATCAGGATCGCGCGCGGCGGATGAAAGGCTCCGATCAGGTTCTTCCCCGCCGCATGGTCCACGCCCGTTTTTCCGCCGATCGCCGCGTCGGCCATCGCCCCTGTGGTCGTCGGCACAGCGTTCCAGGCCACGCCGCGCAAGAGAATCGCCGCCGCAAAGCCAACGACGTCCGACGTGACGCCGCCGCCGACCGCCACGACCGCGTCGTCGCGACGCAGACCGCCCATGAGAGCGGCGTCGGCCAGCCGGCCGACGGTCGCGAGCGTCTTTGACTCCTCGCGATCGTCCACTGTCTCGTCTACGAAGAGCCGGCCGGCGAGCGCGTGGCGCACCGCGTCGGCGGCGGCGCCGGCGTTGGCCGCCGAGAACAGGACGAACCGGCCGGAGGGTGAGTGGAGGTACTTCGCCGCGTCGCCGAGCAGCCCCCTGCCGATCCAGACGGTGCTGTCCGAACCAACGGGGATGCGCTCGATCGTCATGGGACTACTCGCGCCTCGTGATCCCCAGCTCCTTCAACTGCTCTTCGGGAACCTCCGACGGCGCCTTCATCATCAAGTCGAGGCCCGAAGTAGTCTTCGGGAACGCGATGACATCGCGGATCGAGGTCGCGCCGGCGGCCAGCGCGCAGATGCGGTCGAGGCCGAGAGCGATGCCGCCATGAGGGGGAGCGCCGTACCGAAAGGCGTCGAGCAGGAACCCGAAGCGGTGCCTGCCTTCCTCCGGCGAGATGCCGAGGACGCGAAAGACGCGTTCCTGGATGTCGGCCCGGTGAATGCGGATGGAGCCCGAGCCCAGCTCCCAGCCATTCAAGACGACGTCGTAGGCGCGCGCTCTCACACGGCCGGGATCCGTCTCGAGGAGAGGCAGATCTTCTTCGCGGGGCGACGTGAACGGATGGTTCATGGGGTACCAGGTTCCCGTCGCCTCGTCGCGGCCCACCAGCGGGAACTCGGTCACCCAGCAGAAGACCCACTTCGAGGAGTCGATCAGGTTCTGCTCTTTCGCCACGGCCACGCGCACGGCGCCGAGCGCCACGGCCGAGGCGTCCGGCGATCCGGCCACCATCAGGAGCAGATCGCCCTCCTCCACCTGCGCCGCCGCGAGAATCCGGTCCAGCGCTTCCGGCGTCATGCTCTTCCTGGCAGGCGACGAGATCTCGCCCTGCGCGCGCTTGACCCAGAGAAGGCCCGCGGCGCCGTGCTTCTTGGCCTCCTCGTTGAGCTCGTCGAGCTTCTTGCGCGAGAGGCCTGCGCCGCTCGGCACCTTGAGCCCGCGCACGGCGCCCGCGGCGGCGAGGGCCGACTCGATCGGGCCAAAGCCACTCTCGCTGCTTGCGGCCGAGAGGTCGCAGAGCGGCAGACCGTACCGCAGGTCGGGCCGGTCGGTGCCGTACAGGTCCATCGCCTCGCGGTAGGTCAGCCGGGGAAACGGCCGTTCCGCGGCGACACCCACGGCCGCGTAAGCCTCCGCCAGAAACGCCTCCACCGCCTCGAACACGTCGTCTTCCGTCGGAAACGACATCTCGAGGTCGATCTGCGTGAACTCGAATTGCCGGTCGGCGCGGAGATCCTCGTCGCGGAAACAGCGGGCGATCTGGAAGTACTTCTCGAAGCCCGCGACCATGAGAAGCTGTTTGAAGATCTGCGGAGACTGCGGCAACGCGTAGAAGCGGCCGCCGTGCTGCCGCGACGGGACGAGAAAGTCGCGAGCCCCCTCGGGCGTCGAGCGCGTCAGCATCGGTGTCTCGACCTCGAGAAAGCCTCTCTCGTGAAGAGCGCGACGGATGCGGTAGGCGATCTCGTCGCGCAGAATCACGTTCTTCTGCATCGCCGGCCGCCGCAAGTCGAGGTAGCGGTACTGGAGGCGCAGCTCCTCCGTGGCATTGGTGCGGTCCTCGAGGACGAAAGGCGGCGTCTCGGAGCGCGCCAGAAACTCGATCCGCGCCCCCACGATTTCGATCTCGCCGGTCGCCGAGGCTGTGGTCTTCTGCCCCTCGCCGCGCAAGACGACTTCGCCTTCGATCGCGACGACGTCCTCGCTTCGCGCCTGCGACGCCGTGTCCACGGCTTCCGACGGACAGCGCGTCCGGTCGAAGACGACCTGGACGGTGCCGCTGCGGTCCCGCACCGTCAGGAAAATGAGCTCGCCCAAATCCCGCCGCCGTCCGACCCATCCTTTAACGAGCACCGGACGGCCGGCATCTTCCGCGCGCAGCGCGCCCGCCGGCTGGCGGCCGGCCGTCAAGCCTGCCTCCCGGCGCCCAGACGCTCGGCCAGCTCGCCCGCGGGAAACGTGTCCTGCTCCCCCGTCGCGAGCCTCTTCAGCGTCACGGTTCGCTGCATTCTTTCCCGCTCGCCGATCAGGACAGCGAACATGCGTGAGGGCTCGAAACCCAGCGCCGTGGCCTGCGAAAAAAGATCGTTGGCCCGGCTCATTCCCTTTTTGAACCCGCGGGCGTTCAAGTCCGTCTCGGTCGTCAGGTCGCCGCCCAGCTTGCGAATCTCGTCGGCCACGGCCAGAGCGACCGGGATTTCATCGGGCCCCTGCGGCAGCACCAGCGCAAGGCCGCGCGCGGGCGGCACGTACGGCGCGACCTGGAGCAGCCGGTCCTCGCCGATCGCAAAACCGATCGCCGGCAGCTCCGGGCCGCCGAGCGCCCCGACGAGAGCGTCGTATCGGCCGCCGCCCAAAATCGCATCCTGCGCGCCGAGATCGGAGGAGACGACTTCGAAGACCGTGCGCGTGTAGTAGTCGAGGCCCCGCACGAGGCCCGGCTCGTCTCGAAACGGAATGCGGGCCTCGGCGAGCAGCCGGCGTACCTCATCGTGATGGCGGCGCGAACCCTCGTCCAAGAAGTCCGCCGGCCGGGGCGCATGGGCCAGAGCCGCCTTGACCGACGGGTCCTTCGAGTCGAACAGCCTCAGGGGGTTCTGCTCGAGCTTGCGCCGGTCGTCCTCGCCAAACTCTGACGCTTTCGGCGCCAGAGCGTCGCGCAGAGCTTCCCCGAGCCTGGCTCTCGTTTCGGCCGTGCCGACCGAGTTCAACGATGCTGAGAGATTCTCGAAGCCGAGCGCGGAGAGAAACGCGAAGAGCATGGCCAAGACCTCGGCCTCTCCGGCCGGCCCCGAAACGCCGAAGAGCTCCGCGCCGATCTGGCGGAACTCCCGGTACCGGCCAGCCTGCGGCCGCTCGAAACGGAACTGTGGCCCGATGTACCAGAGTCGCAGCGGCATCGCACCGTTGGCCGCACCCGACTCGATCACGGCGCGCACGACGCCGGCCGTGTTCTCGGGCCGCATCGTGAGCGAGCGGCCCTTGCGGTCCGCGAACGAGTACATCTCCTTGTGCACGAGGTCCGTGGTCTCGCCGACCGACCGAGCGAAGAGCTCGGTCGACTCGAGCACGGGCGTGCGCACTTCTCCGTAGCCGTAGGAGGAGAAGACGCGGCGGCACACCGCCTCCGCGGCTGCCCAGCGCTCGCTCTCCGGAGGGAAGACGTCCCGAGTCCCCTTGACCGCGGCAAAGCGCTGCGTCATCGCGCCCACGTCCCGTCGACCTGGAAGTACTCCTCCTTGTAGACGAGGTAGTTCTGGTGGAAGTGCTTCATTCCTTCGACCTCGTCGTCCGCAAGCACCTTGATCTGCTGGGCCGGCGCGCCGAGCCACAGGGTCCGCGGTGGGACCTTCGTGCGCGGTGTCACGAGCGCGCCGGCGCCCACGAAGGCCGATTCGCCGATCTCGGCCCCGTCTAAGACCGTCGCCCGGATTCCGATGAGCGCGCCTTTTCGAACGACCGCGCCGTGAACGATGGCGCCGTGTCCGAGCGTGACTTCCTCCTCCAGAATCGCCGGATAACGCCCCTGCATCACGTGGATAGCGCAATTGTCCTGGATGTTCGAGCGCGGCCCGACGCGAATGTGATGGCAGTCGCCGCGGATCACCGAGTTGTACCAGACCGAAACGTCGTCCCCGAGAACGACGTCCCCGATGACCGCCGCCGTCTCCGCCAGGTAGACGCGTTCCCCGATCTGAGGCGTTTTCCCGCCGTACGACTTCACTAAGCCCATGAGACGGCGAAATTTACCCTATCCGGTCCACCGATGCGCTCCTTCCCGCAGAATGACAGGCGGATCGACCGTGGCGTCGACGATCGTCGAAGGAGCGCCTCCGGGCGTTGCGCCTCCGTCCACGAGAAGGTCGATCCGGTTTCCCAGGACCGTCGCCACGGCGTCCGGATCGTTGAGCGGCGGCTCTCCCGAAACATTCGCGCTCGTGCCCGTTACGGCGCCGATCGACTCGACGAGCAGGATGAGCGGGCGCGTGGCCGGCATGCGGACCCCGAGCGAGCAGAGGCCGCGCGAGGCCGCGATCGGCCGCTCGATCGGCAGCACGACCGTCAGAGGAGCCGGCCAGATGGCGAAATATCGGTCGAGGAGAGCGGCGGGAGCCGTGATGCCCACGTGAGCCAGATGCTCGCGGGAGGCGAAAAGGACCGGCATCGCCTTCGAGTCGTCACGGCCCTTGGCCGCGACGATCTTGCGCACGCCGCCTTCGCTCTTGGGGTTGGTGGCGAGGCCGTAAAACGTCTCCGTCGGGATGGCCGCCACGCCCCCTGCCGCGAGCAGAGCCCGCAGGTTCGTCAACTCTTCGGCCGAGGCATTCAGCTCCGCGATCGAAATGCGCCGCATCGGCGGATCATCTTCCGATGTAGCGCTCGTAGAGTGCTCGCGCCCGCGCCGGATCGCCCGTGCCGCGCACGACACAGCGCCCGTCGGAGAAGACCGTCAAGTGGACGCCGTCGATCTCCGCCGACAGGAGCTGCGGCGACCGACGCGTCGCTCCCATGCGGGCAAGCCGCGCTTCGAGCGAATCGAAATCGGGCCGTTCGCGACTTGCGGGGGCCACCTGAACGGAATTGCGGCCGCAGAGCTTCACGACTTCGGACGCGCCTTCGCCTTCGAGCGCCGGGAACCGCTCGCCTGCACAGACGGGGCACGAGGGGCGCGGCTTCGCGTGCGTGAAGAGTCGGCGGGAGCGAAAACCGCCTTCCCAGACCTCGAGAGACACGATCCCGGTCGCCGGGGGCGCCCCCACGGCCAGGCGCAGCGCCTCGGTCATACCGAGCATCGCGACAAGCGGCGGGAGCGTCGGCGCGACGCCCGCCGTGTCGCAGGTCGGCCCCGAGCCGGCCGGCGGCAGCGCCTCGAGGTAGCAGCGCAGGCAGGGGGTCTGCCCCGGCACCGACACGGCGACGAGGCCCTCGGAGCCGACGCAGGCGGCATAGATCGACGGGATGCGCAGCGAGCGCGCGGCGTCGGAGACGAGCAGGCGGGTCTCGAAGTTGTCCGAGCCATCGAGCACGAGATCGTGGCCGACCAGCAGATCCGCCGCGTTGCGGTGGTCGAGATCGACGATCTTGCCCTCGACGCGGGCGCCCGCGTCGATCTCCCGCAACCTCTCCGCGGCCGCCTCCGCCTTGGGCGCGACCCTCGCGGCATCCTCCGCGTCGAAGAGAAACTGCCGAGCGAGGTTCGATTCCTCGACGACGTCGCGGTCGATCAGCGTCAGCCGTCCGACCCCTGCACGGACGGCGGCTTCGGCCGCCGCCGCACCCACCGCCCCCACCCCCACGAAGGCGATCGAAAAGGCGCTGATGCGCCGTTGACCGGCTTCGCCTATCCCCTGGAACAAAATCGACCGCGAATGCCGGCCGTTCACCGCGCGGCCTCCGCCAGCAGCGTCTCGGCGTGCTTCCAGGCCGTCGCCGGAACCTTCTCTCCGGCCAACATCCTAGCGATCTCCGCGACGCGGTCCTTGCCTTCGAGGGCGCGCACCGCGGCGACCGTTCGGCCCTTGACCTCCCGCTTCTCGGCGAGGAAGTGGTTTTCGGCCAGCGCGGCGATCTGCGGCACGTGCGTCACGCAGAGAACCTGATCGCGCGCGGCGAGCTCGCGCAATTTCCGGCCCACGACTTCCGCCACACGCCCGCCGATCCCTGCGTCCACCTCGTCAAAAACGAGCGTGCGGCTCTTTCGATTCCGGGCTGCACCGACCGACCGGATCGCGAGCTGCAGCCGCGAAAGCTCGCCGCCGGACGCGATCTTCTCGACGGGCTTCTCGGGCTCGCCCGGGTTCGGCGCGAAGAGAAATGTCGCCGTCTCCTGTCCGGACGCGCGCGGAGCCTCCTCCGGCAGCCTCTCGAGAGCCAGCCGCAGGCGCGCCTTCTCCATGGCGAGCTCCTGGAGTTGTTTTTCGACGGCAGCCGAAAAGCGGGGGGCCGCTGCCTGCCGCTTCGCGGTGAGAGCCGCCGACGCCCGGCGGTAAACGAGCCTCGCCGCGCTCTCGGCCTTCTGGCGGCGGTCGAGAGCGTCCTCGAGGTTGGAAAGCTCGTCTTTCGCCGCCCTGGCTTTCGTCAGCACGGCCAGCACTTCGGCGACGGAGGGGCCGTACTTCTTCTTCAGACGCGAGACCTTTTCGAGCCGCGTCTCGATCGACGTCAGCCGCTCGGGGTCGGCTTCGATGGCCTCGGCGGCGTCCCGGGCTGCCGCGGCCAGATCGGCAATCCGGCGCTTCAGGTCCTCTGCCTCTGCCCGGTGCGTCGCCTCGCGCGGATCGATCGCCGCCAGCGCGGCGAAGGCCCGGGCGGCCTCGCCCAGACGGTCGGCGGCCGAATCCTCGCCCTCGGAGAGAGCCGTGAGCGCCGCCTCGCCGGCCATTCGGATCTTGTCCGCATGGGAGAGGCGGCCGCGCTCCGCGATCAGGTCCTCCTCCTCTTTTTCCGTCGGTCCGACCGATTCGATCTCGCGAATCTGGAAGTCCAGCAGATCGAGACGCGCCGCGCGGTCTCGCTGCGACGCTTCGAGGGCCGCAAGCTCGGAGCGCGCCGCGGCCCACGCGGCGGCCGCGGAGGCCACGGCTTCTCGGTCCGCATCGGCCTTCGCGAAGGCGTCGAGCAGGTCGAGCGGGGCCCCCGGGTCGGCGAGCTCCAGCTCCGAGCTCTGCCCGTAGATCGCCAGGAGCCGCTCGCCCAGCCGCGCGAGCGTGCGGACGGAGGCCGGTTCGTCCTCCACAAACGCCCGGCCGCGCCCGTCTCCCGAGAGCTCTCGGCGCAACAGGACAGCCTCGCCCGCCGGCAGACCGGCTTCCGTGAGGATCCCGCGCACGGCTCCGTCCGCGTCGAACTCGCCCGATACGACGAGACGGTCCGCTCCCCGGCGCACGAGCTCAGAAGAGCCGCGTCCGCCCGCCACGAGCATCAGGGCATCCACCAGAATCGACTTGCCGGCGCCCGTCTCGCCCGTGATGACCGTCAACCCTTCGGAAAGCTCGAGCGCCAGATCTTCCACGATGGCCAGGTTCCGGACCGACAGCCGGCGCAGCATGGATGAAGTCTAAGGCTAAGACTTCACCGTCTTCTGCCCGATCGGCCGGGCGGGAATGCCGCCGACGATCGTGCCGGCCGGAACGGGCTTGGAGGCGACGCCCATGGAGCCCACGATCGCGTCCTTGGCGACCTCGACGCCCGCGAGGACGACCGAGTGGTAAGTGATCCTCGCGCGTTCGCCGATGACCGTCTTGTGGAGAGAAATGTCGTGGATGTCCTCGGTGGCGTGGTGATGGGAGTAGATGTTGGCGTAGTCCGAGATCGAGGCGTCGTCGGCGATCACGACCTCGCCCCGGTCGTCGATGAGCACGTTGCGGTGGATCGTGACGCCATTGCCCACCGACATGTTGTAGCCGAAGGAGAATTCCACCTCGTGGAAGATCCGCACGTCCTTGCCGCACTTCTTGAAGACACGTCCGGCCAGCATCGCGCGCATCTGCGTGCCCAGACGGACGTTGCGCCCGACGGGAGAATGATCGAACATCTGCCAGAACCAGAGAAGCGGCTTGACGTGAGCCCACTTTTCGAGGTCGATCTCGCGGTAGTACTCGGCTTCCAGCGTGGCGTTGCGCGGGTCCAGCGATGCGAGGAGCGTCTTGCGGGCGAGCGGCACCTTCGGATCGTTCAGCTCGGCCTCGAAGTCCACTTCCTCGCCCAGGTACAGGATCGCCAGGGCCTCCCGGGCCACGACGTTGCGGTCCTTCCCCGGATCGTCGAACCGGGCGGCCAGGTCCGCAACGACGCGGGGATAGACTTCCTCCCCGACCGGACCAATCGGAAATTTGCGAAGCGGCATATGAGGCGGCAGACCGTAACATCTCGATTTCGCTCAGTCAAATACGCAGTCTGCCTCCGGCATCGAAAGCGGTGATGCAGCGATGGGCAACTTCTACACGAACGTCGCGCTGCGCGGCTGCCCGGCCGGCGGCGCCGAGCGCCTGCTTCGCGAGCTCGGCCGCGAAGCATTCGTGGCGGAGCTCGGAGACTGGACCGTCGTCTATGACCGCGAGTGCGAGAAACAGGACACCGCAATCCTCGGGGCGCTCGCCGGACGCCTTGCGGCGGAGCTGCGCGCGATCGCCCTGGCTGTCCTGAATCACGATGACGACATCCTCTGGCTCCACCTCTACAAAGGGGCGGCCTTGGTCGCCGAGTATGCCAACCGCGACGGTCCGCGCACGCGAGTCCGCGCGCTCTGCCAGGCGCTCGGCTGCCCCTCCGCCGCCTCCGAAGTCTGGCTGCTCTTGAGACGGCCCTTCGTCTTTCAGATGGAGCGACACCAGCAGCTTGCCGCGGCTCTGGGTCTGCCCGAGGCGTCGGTCGGCTCGGGCTTCGACTACATCTCGCGCGGAGATCTGCCGAAGGGCGTCACCAGGGAGGCTCTCAAGACGGTGCGCTCCGCGGGCGGCTAACGCGCGAAGCGGGATTTCAGAAATTCGACGGTCAGGGCGACCCCGAAGCCGGTGGCGCCGGGCTCGTAGCCGCCGTGCTCTTTCTCGAGATGCGCCGTGCCGGCGATGTCGATGTGGGCCCAGGGGACGCCGGCGGGGACGAACTCCTTAAGGAAGAGGCCTGCATTGACGGTACCCGCGTTGCGGTCTCCGGTGTTCTTCATGTCGGCCCACTCGGACTTCAGGTTCTCCCGGTACTCGTCCCAGAGCGGCAGGCGCCAGAGCCGCTCGCCCGTGGACTCGCCGGCGTGGACGAGGTCGCGCGAGAGGCGGTCGTCTTCGGTCATGAGCCCCGCGCACTCGTGTCCCAGAGCGATGAGCACCGCGCCGGTGAGCGTCGCGAAATCGAGGAGCACGTCCGGCCGGTACTTTTCCGCGTAGGCGAGAGCGTCGGCCAGAACGAGGCGCCCCTCCGCGTCGGTGTTGTCCACCTCGACGGTCTTGCCATTTCTCATCTTTAGGATGTCCCCAGGCCGCTGGGCCGTTGCGCCCGGCATGTTCTCCGTCACCGGAGCGAGCGCAACGACCCGCACCGGCAGCTTGAGGTCGTGCGCCGCGCGGAGGATCGCGAAGACCGTCGCCGCGCCCATCATGTCGTACTTCATCTCACCCATCGACGCCGCGGGCTTCAAGGAGATCCCGCCCGTGTCGAACGTGATCCCTTTGCCGACGAGCACGACCGTCTTCTTCGCGCGCTCCGGCCGGTGCTCCCCGATCAAGAAAAGCGGCGGCCTCGCGCTGCCCGCGTTGACCCCGAGCAGGCCGCCCATCCGCTCCCGGGCGATCTCGCGCTTGCCGAGGACGCGCAGCGAGATTCTTCGACCGGAGCGCATCGCGCGGACCTCGCGCGCAAAGTCGGCCGGTCCGAGGTCGTTGGCGGGAGTGTTGCCCAGGTCGCGCGCCCAGGCCGCGGCGGCCGCCACGACCTCGGCCTCGCGCGAGGCCGACTTCCAGGCGGCCACGGAGGTCGAAGACGGCGGCGGAATCACGGTCGCGCCCGAAACGGTTCCGCGGCGTTCGCGAGACGACTTGTACCGGGCGAAAGCGTAATCGGCCTGCGCGAGTAACGGTAGCAGCGCCTTGAACGCCGGCGCTTCCACGCCTTCGCCAAAAGCGATGAGGATTCTCCCTTTCGCGTGACCGATCGAGTCTTTGAAAGCCTTCCTGACGGCACGGCGCAGTTTCGGAAACGTCGCCGGGGCCTTGCCGAGACCGACCAGCGTCCAGCCCCCGTCCCCCACCATCTCCTTTTCGCGCCCGCCGAACGCGGAGGTTCGGCAGGCCTCCTTCAGCTCCTTCCGGACAGCCGGCGGGGAGCCCTTCGATGGGTCGGTCGACTGGGACAGAAAGGCAAGGCGCCGCGCGTAGCCGGTTCGCGCCGGCCGATCGGCAATCTCGATGTGCATAGGAGATTAAAGATAGCAGAGCGCGGTCCGTGCTAAGTTCTTCCGCCGATGGAGACGGTCACCGAAACGCATCTGAAGGGCGCCCGCCTCTCCCGCCGTGGCAAAGTGCGCGAGCTCTACGACCTCGGAGAGGCGATCCTTCTCGTCGCGAGCGATCGCATCTCCGCCTTCGACGTCGTCCTGTCGCCCGGCATCCCCGACAAGGGCAAGATCTTGAACCAGCTCTCCAATTTCTGGTTCCGGCAGTTCCCCGACGTCGAGAACCATCTGATCGAAACCGAGATCGAGAACTTTCCTTCGGAGCTCAAGGACGATGCCCCCCTGCTGGCGGGCCGCGCCGTGATCGTGCGCAAGAGCCAGGTCGTTCCCTTCGAGTGCGTGGCCCGCGGCTATCTCGCGGGCTCGGGCTGGGCCGAGTACAAGAAGACCGGCACGGTCTGTGACATCCCGCTGCCGAAGGGTCTCTCGCAGGCGGACAAACTGCCCGAGCCGATTTTCACGCCGGCCACCAAGGCCGTACACGGGCACGACCAGAACATCTCCTTCGACCGCATGGCCAACGAGATCGGCGAGGAGGAGGCGGGCCAGCTGCGCGACGTGACGCTCGATCTCTACTCTCGAGCGTCCGCGTACGCCGAGGCGAGAGGCTTGATCCTCGCCGACAACAAGCTCGAGTTCGGCCGGCTCCACGGCCGGATCATCTGGATCGACGAGGCTTTCACGCCCGACTCCTCGCGCTACTGGGACGCGAAGCTTTACAGGCCGGGCAAGAGTCCGCCTTCTTTCGACAAGCAGTTCGTGCGGGACTGGCTCGAATCGACTGGCTGGAACAAGAAGCCTCCGGCGCCGAAGCTGCCCGACGCAGTGGTTCGCACGACGAGGGAGAAGTACCTCGAGGCCTATCGACTCCTGACCGGCCAGGCGCCGCAACATGTCGCACCCTAGCGCCGCGCGCCGCCTGACGCTGACGCCCCCGCCCCTGGCGCCCGGCGCCTCTTCGCCGCCCGCGTCGAAGATCCACCCGCTCGTCGGCCTCGACTATCGGGTACGCGTGCCCGCCATTCTCATCGTCGGGCTGATCCTCGCGTCGCACTTCTCCGGTCCGCCGAGGAGCTTCGGGCTCTGGACGGCTGTCGGCATTTACTCTCTCGTCTGGCCGCATCTGGCGTATCTGGCGGCGCGTTGGAGCAGGGACACCAAGACGGCAGAAATGCGCAACCTGCTTTTCGACTCTTTCCTCATCGGCTGCTGGACTGCCGGCATGTCGTTCTCGCCGCTTCCGAGCATGACGATGATCTCCGCCATCACCACGGCCTGCCTCTCGATCGGCGGCATTCGGTACACCTTCTGGGCGATCGGCGCCATCTGCGCAGGCATCGTCTCCGTCGGCGCTTTCACCGGTTTTCACGTCGGCGCCGACGTGAGCGTCTTGACGACAATCCTCTCGGTCACGGGCACCTTCGCCTACACCTCGATTTTCGGCTACCACTCACACGTCCAGACGCGCCGGGTCCTTCAGGCAAAGAAGGTGCTGGCGGAGCAGAACCGGCAGATCCAGGAGCAGTATGCCCTGATTCAGGGGGCGCTCGATTCGGCGCTCCTGGCCAACGACGCCGCAAAAGCCGCCAGCCAGGCCAAGAGCACCTTCCTCGCCAACATGAGCCACGAGCTGCGCACGCCCTTGAACGCCATCATCGGTTACAGCGAGATGCTGGCCGAAGAGGCGGGGACCGCCGGGCACATGGAGCTCGTCACGGACCTGCAGAAGATCCAGACCGCGGGCCGACACCTTCTGGACCTCATCAACGGCGTTCTGGACCTCTCAAAGATCGAGGCGGGCAAGATGAAGCTGTATCTGGAGACCTTCGACATCGCGCGTGCCGTCGAGGAGGTCGCCGTCACCTGCGAGACCCTTGTCAAGAAAAACGGAAACCGGTTCGAGGTGAATTGTCCGTCCGACATCGGTCAGCTCCGCGAGGACGTCACGAAGGTGCGGCAGGTCCTCTTGAACCTGCTTTCCAACGCGGCGAAGTTCACGGAAAACGGCGTGGTCTCCCTGGATGTGAGGCGGGAGCTGCGGCGCGACGGAAACTGGGTCTTCTTCCAGGTGCGCGACACCGGCATCGGCATGAGTCGCGAGCACATCGGGCACCTCTTCGAGGCCTTTTCCCAGGCCGACGCCGGAACCGTCAAAAAGTACGGCGGAACGGGGCTGGGGCTCTCGATCTCGCGCAAGTTCTGCCAGCTCATGGGCGGTGACATCGAGGTGGAGAGCGAGCCAGGCCGCGGGTCCACGTTCACGGTGCGCTTGCCAGGCGAGATTGAGAACTTCGACGGGGAGGCCACTTCCGTCCGGCTGACAGACAGCTCGAAGCTGGCGAGTTCGCGTTCGGCCAGCTCCCACGCGCCGGGCCGCAAGCCGATCCTGCTCGTCATCGACGGCGACCCGGACGTGAGCGATCTCATGAGCCGGGTCTGCTCGAAGGAGGGATTCCGCGTCGTCTCGGCGAAAACGGGAGCAGAAGGGTTGCTCCTGGCGCGGAAGAGGCAGCCCGAGGTCGTCGTCCTCGACGTCGCCCTGCCCGACACAGACGGATGGGCTCTCCTCAAGGAACTCAAGGCCGACAAGGCGCTCACGGGGTCGGAGATCATCGTCATCACGATCCTGGACGACCGAGAGCGCGGGCTCGCGCTCGGCGCCTCGGAATACCTCGTCAAGCCCGTCGACCGCGACGTCCTCGTGGAGACTCTGGCGAAGCACCGCGGAACATCGGAGGCCGAAGCCCCGGCAGGGGGAGCGTGACGACCGTGACCAAGATCCTTCTCGTGGAAGACAACGAGCTCAACCGCGACATGCTGGCGCGGCGCCTCTCGAGCCGCGGCTACCAGGTTGTGACCGCCGTGCACGGCGAAGAGGGAGTCGCCAAGGCGCAAACGGAGGCGCCGGACTTGATCGTGATGGACTTCTCGCTTCCCGTCCTCGACGGCTGGGAGGCAACGCGGAGGCTGAAGGGCTCGCGCGACACCGGATCCATCCCAGTCATCGGCCTGACCGCGCACGCGATGGCGGAGGACGAGGAGAAGGCCCGCAAGGCCGGCTGCGACGACTTCGACACGAAGCCGGTGGAGCTTTCGCGCCTGCTCGGGAAGATCGAGGCGCTCCTCAGGAAGGAACAGGGACACTGAGGCTCGAGACTGAGGCGCCGGCGCGCCTGGAGAACGTCCCGGCGTTGCGCGACTTCGTCGAGCGGGCGTGCCGACAGGCCGGCGGCAACGAGAGGATCTGCTACGACCTCAAGCTCGCGGTCGACGAGGCTTGCAGCAACATCGTCGATCACGGCTACGCCGGTCGGGAACCCGGAACGATCGGCGTGGCGTTCAAGGCGGAGGCCGAACGCTTCGTCGTGACGATCACCGATCACGGGCGCGCCTTTGCTCCATCGAGCGCGCCGACCCCGGACTTGACATCCGACTGGCGGGAGCGCCGGACCGGAGAGCTCGGCTGGCACCTGATCCGCCAGATGGTGGACGAGATAAACTACGAATCCGATTCGGGCGGCGGAAACCGGCTCACCCTCGCCAAGAGAGTTCCTCGGGTCCCGCCCGGCTAGCGCAACCGAGGAGGTTCGCATGGAGATTCGCGTGGAAAGCCGCTCGCAAGTGACGGTGATCTCCGTCTCGGGGAGCGTTGACGGCACGACTGCGGGCCAGCTCGTCGAGTCGTTCCGAGAGCACGTCCAGGCCGGCTCGGTCTGCATCGTGGGAGATCTCTCGGGCGTGGACTACACCTCCAGCGCGGGGCTGCGGGCCTTGCTCGAGACCGTCAAGGAAACGCGCCAGCGCGGCGGCGACCTGCGCCTGGCCGCGGTCCGGCCAGACGTGCTGCGGATTCTGGACCTCGCCGGCTTCACGAAAATCCTCAAGCTCTTTCCCGACGTCGGCGCGGCGGTCGCGAGTTTCCCGGCCTGACGGAAGCCGCCGGCCGATGGAGACCAGCTCGACGCCTGCCCGCCCGGTCCGGGTCGGCGTCGTCATCGGCTCGGGAAGCGTCAAATGCGCCGCGGCGCTGGGTTTGCTCAAGGTGCTCCAGCGGGAAAAGATTCCCATAGACCTGACCATCGGCTGCAGCGGGGGCAGCCTCTACGCCGCCCTCATCGCGACCGGGCACGACGCCGAGACGGCAGAGGACCTGACGCGCCGCCTCTGGACCCGCGATCTGACGAAGCGACGCAGTCGCAAGGCGCTCTTGAACGCCTTCCTGCCGCAGATCTTCGGCTTCGACGAGAACTTCGGCCTCGTCGATGACCGCCTGATCATGCAGCGCCTGCAAGCCATATATGGCGACGGCGCGATCGAAGAGGCGAAGATCCCGCTCTTTCTGACGGCCACCGATTTCCACACGGGCGAGCAGGTCGTCTTCTCCCGGGGCCGGATCGTCGACGCGATCCGCGCCTCGATTGCGATTCCGTACGTCTTCCGGCCCTGGGCGGTGGGAGACCGGCTGCTGGTGGACGGCTACATGTCCGATCCCATGCCCGTCGGCGTCGCGATCCGCGAGGGAGCCGACGTGATCATTACGATGGGCTTCGAGAGCCCGTACCAGCCAAGGATCAGCTCCCTGCTGCGCTTCACATTCCAGCTCTCGAGCATCACCTCGAACAACCTGCTCCGGGCGAACTTCTCATTCCACAACCTGGCGCACCACAACGAGATCCTGCCGATCATTCCCCGGTTCCGTGAGCCGCTTCACCTCTTCGACACGGAGAAGATCCCGTACGTGATCGAAGAGGGCGAGCGCGCCGCCGAGCGAGAGCTTCCGCGCCTCAAGCGCCTGCTCGCGGGCGCCGGCACCTAGGCTCTCGCGCGAGCCCGAGGCCGCCTGTGTCCGCCGAACCTGGACGCCTCCTGGTCGTCGACGACACCGAGGTCAACCGCGACCTGCTGGCGCGGCGGCTGCGCCGTCTCGGCCACTCCGTCGAGACCGCGAAGAGCGGCGGCGAAGCCCTGGAGAAGCTGTCCGCCGCGGAATTCGACCTCGTGCTTCTGGACATCATGATGCCGGGACTGGATGGCTATGAGGTGCTGCGGAGACTGCGCGACGATCCGCAGCGCCGGCATGTCCCGGTCATCATGATATCGGCCGTCGACGAGATCGAAAGCGTCGTGCGCTGCATCGAGCTCGGCGCGACCGACTACCTGCCCAAGCCGTTCAACCCGGTCATCCTGCGCGCCCGTGTTTCCGCGACGCTCGAGAAGAAGCGCCTCCACGACCAGCAACGGTTCTGGGCCCGCAGCCTCGAGCGGGAGCTCGAGATCGGGCGTGAGATCCAGGCGAGCTTCCTCCCGGAGGCGCTGCCCGAGCTGGCCGGCTGGGAGATCGCCGCGTCGTTCGCCCCGGCGCGCCAGGTCGGAGGCGATTTCTACGACGCCTTCCCGCTGCCCGGCGGACGCCTCGGCCTGGTCCTCGCCGATGTCTGCGACAAGGGCGTCGGCGCGGCACTCTTCATGGCTCTCTTCCGGACGCTCATCCGCTCCAACGCCGAGCGCGAGGAATCGGCCTCCGACGCCGAGCACTCCCGGAGCACGATCGGCCGGACGAACGAGTACATCGTCCGCACGCACGGACGCGCCAACATGTTCGCGACCGTCTTCTTCGGGGTCCTGGAGCTGACCACGGGTCGCCTGTCGTACGTCAACGCCGGCCACGAGCCGCCGATCCTGCTCGGCGGCTCCGGAGAGCCAGAGCGTCTCGCGCCCACCGGGCCGGCCGTCGGGCTCATGCCCGACTCGAGCTTCGGCAGCGGCGAAACGCAACTCGGTTCGAACCAGATCCTCCTCGGCATCACCGATGGCGTGACCGAGGCAAGATCTCCGGCGGGAGAGCTCTTCGGCGAGCCCCGTTTGCTCGTCCTCGCCGCTGAGCCGGTCTCCAGCGCCTCCGCCTTGCTCGATCGCATCGCCTCAGAGGTGCGCCAGCACACGGGCGGTGCCGAACCCACCGACGACGTCACCCTGCTCGCGGTCCGCCGGACTCGCCCGGGTTAACGAGATCCCATCGCGATCAGCGCCGCGCGCAGGCGGGAGTGGCGTCGTGACAGGCGGAGATATCGCATCTCGCTGCGGCCCGCCTTGGCGCGGATGACCTCCACGACTCCGGTCCGCTCCGCCGCCGTCCACTGGCCGAGATCGGGGACGAGTTCCAGCACCAATGCGAAGTCGCCGAAGACGCGTCGCTCGGCCTCTCGCCATCGTTCCGTTCGCACGTCGAGCTTGCGGGCGACGCTCCGCTCGGAGGCGCGCCGGATCGCTCCGGCGTCGCCTCCGAACTCCCTGGCCATCCGCCGATTCACGGCCAGTCCGATCTTGCGGATGTGAAACCGGTCCCAGTCCGATTTCGGATTTCGGATTTCGGATTTCGGATTTGCGACGTCGTACAACAGGTTGCACGTCGCGATCCGGCGCAGCGTCGCCGGCGATGTCCGATATCCCGGGCGTTCCGCAATCCGACTCTCTTCGCGCGCGATGAGCCGAGCGACGCCCGGGCTCGTGGGGCGAAAGCCGAGCTTGCTGTAGAACCAGAAGGCGCCCGAATCGATGGCCTCGTCGTTTTCGTGGCCGATCTGGTACGGGTCGATCGAGAAAGAGGAAGCTCCCGTGACCTGCCGGCACAGCTTCAGGACCTGTCCATAGATCCAGGCGGACTCGCCTTCGCGAAACGTGTAGTAGACGTTGAAGCCCGCTTCCATCCTATCGAGCAGCGAGAGTCCCTCGTAGTAGGCGACCGCCACCGCATTCTTGAAGACGAGCGCCGTGTAGGTCGCCCGCAAAGGCAGCCTTCTCTCCCGCTCCACCCCGAAAAAGAGAATCTCGACCCCGCGGCCGGGGCTCGCGGCGAGCCCCGTGGCCGGATCGCCGTGGGTGAAGCCGTAGAACTCGCGATACCGGGCCGCCGTCCCGCCCCGGGCCATGCCGAGCACGCGCTCGGCCTCTCGCCGCGAAAGCCGCCGAACGGGCAGCGGCGGATCCGCGAAGATCCGAGCGAAAGACACGTCCCGGCGCGTCTTGAGCGGCTCGCGATGGAAGAAGAGGGCCGGGCCGGGCTTGCGCAGCAACGTTCGGGAGTATCGAGAGCGGCCCAGGTCCCACGAAACGACGAGGCCCAGGGCCTCGAAGAGCTCGGCCTTCTGTCTTTCTCCCACAGGCAACCGCGCGAAGCGGGCCAGCAGCCAGTTGAGGTCGCCTTCGCCTCGCCCTTTTCCGGCGGCCAGCCACTCGAGGTACGGGACGTTGGCATCGGCGAGAGCTTCCTCCTCGAGCAGCGGAAGGAACCGCGGCCAACCGGTGCCCAGCCGCTCCGGCAGGTCGTGCACCTCCCAGCTCACCGCGACCCGGCCGGCCTCGTTCCGCGCGAGCCATCGCGCGATGTCGTAGCTGAACTCCGTCGCGACCGCCGTGCCGGCGACGCCCCCCGCCTCGAGTGCGTCGAAAGCGGCAAGGTCCTCTCCCCCCGCCTCGAGCTTTCGAACGCGCGTGTCGAAGCGGCGCAGCACCGACTCCGCGCGAGCCTTCACGCGCGTGTCGTGCGGATAGGCCGCGAGGAAGAGGGCCGCCTCGTGCAGGCGAATGGCTTCCGCAGCGCCGGGCATCTCCCGCCGCGCCAGGCGGCCGAGGAGTCGCCCGGCCGAGGCGCCGGCGCCCGGGCCTCTCTCGACCTTCGCCCGCTCGAGCGCGGCGAGCAGCCGGTCGAGCACCATGCGTTTCCTGCTCTTCAGTCGCTCCCCCTTCTTTTTTTCGTAAGGCGTTGGAAAAAAGTATAGTCCCCGACCGTTTCACAAAACCCCGTCCTCGGGATAACGTACTGCCCCTTCACGGAGGACTTCATGCTCAAATGCCTTGCCGTTCTCACCGCCGCGCTCGGCCTTCTTTTGGCCGGAGCCTCGGCGCAAGCGCAGAACCTCGCATCCTTCGAGAAACGAACCACGATGAAGACTCTCGACAACGGCCTGACGGTGGTGATCTGCGAACGGCCGGAAGCGCCGGTCTTCTCGTTCTTTACGCACGTCGACGCCGGAGGCGCCCAGGAGGTGCCGGGGATCACCGGCCTCGCCCACATGTTCGAGCACATGGCGTTCAAGGGCACCGACAAGATCGGCACGACGGACTACGAGGCAGAGAAGACGGCGCTCGCGAAAGTCGAAAAGGTGTACCTCGCCTACGACGAAGCGCGCAGGCGCGACGTCGGCAAGAGCGACAAGGAGATCTCCGAGAAAGAGAAAGCCTGGAAGGACGCCCGGGCCGAGGCGGAAAAATACGTCGTCAAGAACGAGTTCGACGAGATCGTCGAGCGCGAGGGCGGAGTCGGCGTGAACGCCTTCACCAACAGCGATTCGACGGGCTACCACTATTCGCTGCCGTCCAACCGTCTGGAGCTCTGGGCCTATCTCGAGTCCGAGCGCTTCGCGAGACCGGTTTTCCGCGAATTCTACGAGGAGCGGGACGTCGTCATGGAAGAGCGGCGCATGCGGACAGAGTCGAATCCGATCGGCCGCCTGATCGAGCAGTTCCTTTCCACCGCGTACCAGGCGCATCCGTATCACCAGCCGGTCGTCGGATACATGTCGGACCTCAAGGCCTTCTCCGCCACGGACGCCGAGGCCTTCTACCGCAAGCATTACATCCCGGCCAACATCGTCGTGACCGTTGTCGGCGACGTAAGGGCCGCGGAGGTCCTGCCGATCGTGCAGAAGTACTTCGGCCGTCTGCCGAAAGGCGTCAGGCCCGACCCGCTGCGGACCGTCGAGCCGCCCCAGATCGCGGAAAAGGAAGTCGTGTTGGTCGATCCCTCGCAGCCGTTCTACGTCGAGGGGTACCACAAGCCCGGCGCTCTCCATCCGGACGACGCGGTCTACGACGTCGTCGGCGACCTCATGACCGACGGGCGCACGTCGCGGCTCTACCGCGCGCTCGTGCGCGACAAGAAGGTCGCGGTCGCCGCAGCGGGCTTCAACGGGTTTCCCGGCTCCAAGTATCCGAACCTCTTCGTCTTCTATGGAGTCCCGACCCCGGACAAATCGACCGCCGACGTGCGCGACGCGATCCGCGCCGAGATCGAGCGCTTGAAGACCGAAGACGTGACCGATACCGAGCTCGCGATGGTCAAGACGCGCGCCAAGGCGAGCTTGATCCGCCAGTTGAACGACAACGCGGGTCTCGCGGAGCAGCTCGGCGAGGCGCAAGCGCGGTACGGCGACTGGCGCGAGCTCTTCCGCCAGGTCGAGCGCGTCGACAAGGTCACGAAGGCCGACATCCGCCGCGTGGCCAACGAAACATTCGCCGAGAAGAACCGCACGGTCGGCCGCCTCGAAACGCAGGCTGCGAAGCCCGCGAAGCAGGAGAAAGCCTCATGAGCCCGAAGACGCATCGATTCCTGTCCGTGGCGCTCGCCGCGGCCGTGCTCTTTCCTCTCGCCGCCTCGCCCGCCCGCGGGCAGGCGAAGGAGTGGGAGAAGATCTCGAAGCCGCCTCTTCACAAGTTTACGATCCCGCAACCGAAGAAGATCGTCTTCGCGAACGGCCTGACGGTCTTTCTGATGGAGGATCGGGAGTTGCCTCTCATCGACGCCTTCGGGTCGGTCCGCGGCGGCTCGCGCGACGAGCCCGCCGCCAAGGCCGGCCTGGCCTCTCTCTTCGGACAGGTCTGGCGCACCGGCGGTACGAAGACAAAAACCGGCGATCAGCTCGACGACTTTCTCGAGGGGCGGGCCGCCAAGGTCGAGACGGGCGCGGACACCGACTCGGCCCACATCTCGCTCTCCTGCCTGAAGGGTGACTTCGACGCCGTCCTGGCCGTCTTCGAGGACGTCCTGAAGAACCCTGAGTTCCGTGCCGACAAGATCGCGCTGGCCAAGACGAACCTCCGCGCCGGCATCGCCCGCCGCAACGACAACCCGCTGGGAATCGCGGATCGCGAGGCGACCAAGCTCGGCTACGGGCCCGACAGCCCCTACGCCCGGCAACCCGAGTACGCCACCGTCGAGTCCGTGACGCGCGAGGACTTTGTCGCCTGGCACAAGAAGTATGTTCATCCGAATCACATCATCCTGTCCGTCGTGGGCGATTTCGACGCTCCGGCGATGGAGGCAAAGCTTCGCAAGGCGTTCGAGGCCTGGCCCAAGGGCAACGTCCCCGAAGATCCGCCGGCCGCCTACCGCTCGGCGCCGGCGCCGGGGGTCTACTTCGTCGCCAAGGACGACGTGAATCAGTCCAACGTCCGCATGGTCGCCCCCGGCATCCGCCGCGACAACCCGGACTACTTCGTCGTCGAGGCGTTGAACGAGGTTTTCGGCGGCGGCTTCATGGCGCGCCTGATCTCGAACGTGCGCTCGAAGAAGGGCCTGGCCTACTCGGTGGGCGGCGGCGTTCGCTCGGGGTTCGACCATCCCGGGCTCCTGCGCATTTCCCTCGGCACGAAGAGCGAGACGACCGCGGCCGGAATCGACGCGCTCCTGGAGGAGGTCCAGAACATCGTCGCCCAGCCCCCGACCGAGGAGGAGCTCAAGCGCGCGAAGGACGCGATCTTGAACTCCTTCATCTTCCGCTTCGACTCGAAGGAGAAGGTGCTGCGCGAGCAGGCGTTGTACGCGTTCTACGGTTATCCGCCCGACTTCCTCGAGCGCTACCGGCGCGAGATCGAGAAGGTCACCGCCGCGGACGTCGCGCGCGTCGCCAAGAAGTACATCCACAAGGAAGACCTCGCGATCCTGGTCGTCGGCAAGGCGGCCGATTTCGACCGCCCGCTTTCCTCGTTCGGAAAAGTCGCGACGATCGACATCACCATCCCGACGCCCGGAACGGAGAAGAAGGCCTCGGCTGCCTCGGCGTCGGCCGGCACCAAAGAGGCCGGCCGGGCGATCTTCGCGAAGGTCGTCGAGGGTCTGGGCGGCCCGCAGAAGGTCGCCGCCGCCAAAGACGTGCGCATCAAGGGCAAGGCCACGGTCAAGACGCCGCAGGGCGAGATGGCCCTGAGCATCACCCAGGTGACCGTCTTCCCCGACAAGGTCCAGCAGGAGATTCAGGCGCCGTTCGGCGAGATCACGACGGTCTTCACTCGGGAGGCCGCTTTCATGGCCGGCCCGATGGGCAGCCAGGATCTGCCGGCCTCCGCTCGCGAACAGCAGGCCAAGGACCTCGCCCGCTCGCCGCTGATCCTCGCGCAGAAGGCTGCCGACCCGAAACTCACGGTCACTCCCGCGGGCAAGGAGAAGATCGGAGACGTGGAGACCGTCCTCCTCGACATCGCGTACGACTCCGTCGAGACGCGCTGGTTCGTGGACCCGGCGACCGGACGCATTCTCCGAACGAAGCATTCGGCGACCGGTCCGCAAGGCCCGGCGGAGCACGTCACCGACTACTCCGACTTCCGCAACGTGGAGGGTCTGATGTTCGCGTTCAAGCAAGAGTCGAGCGTCAACGGCGAGAAGGCCCAGGCGATGACCGTCGAGGAGATCAAGATCAACTCGAATCCCGACCCCAAGATCTTCGAGAAGCCCGCGCCGAAGGAGCAGCCGAAGTAGGCAGGGGAAGAGGCCGCAGCGGAGAATCTGTCCTTCCGCGGCGGGTCGAACGCCGGGCAGGCGGCGCGCGTACAATTCGGTCCGTGACGGCGCGACGCGAATGATCTGCCCTCAGTGTCGAACTTCGAACCCCGACGGCGTGCTCGTCTGCATCGACTGCGCGACGCCGCTGCCCTCCGAGGGCGCGCGATCCCGCCTCAGCGACCACTCCGCGATGCCGACGGCCGCCACGCCCCGTTCGCTCAAGGAATGGGCCGACGAGCGCGCCTCCGGCCCGTCGGCCGCCCCTTCGGTCGTCCTGCCGGCCGGGCTCGAGATCGGCCGGCGGTATCGCGTCCTCCACCTGCTCGGCATCGGGGGCATGGGCGCGGTCTACAAAGTCCGCGACGAGGAGCTCGACCGGGACGTGGCCTTGAAGCTCATCCGCTCCGACTTCGCGGAGGATCCGTCCACCCTCGAGCGCTTCAAGAGGGAGATCCAACTCTCGAGCTCGATCACCCACAGGAACGTCCTGCGCGTCTACGACCTCGGCGAGAACGAGGGGATCAAGTTCCTCACGATGCAGCTCGTCGAAGGCGAAGACCTCGGGACGGTCATGAAACGGGCGCGTCCCCGGCTCGAGATCCCGCGGATCGTGCGGCTCGCGCGGCAGATCGCCGAAGGTCTCGGCGCTGCCCACGAGCAGGGCGTTGTCCACCGGGATCTGAAGCCGCAGAACATCATGGTCGACGCCGCCGACAACGTGTACATCATGGACTTCGGCCTCGCCAAGGGAAGCACTCAGTCGGGAATGACGCAGACCGGATCGGTCATCGGCACGCCCTACTACATGTCGCCGGAGCAGGTAAAGGGCACGCCGACCGACGCGCGGTCAGACATTTATTCGCTCGGCGTCATCCTCTACGAGATGACGACGGGCGAGCTTCCCTTCACGGGCCCGACGCCTTACGAAGTCATGGTCCAACGCACCCAGCGGCCGCCGCGGCCGGCCGGAGAGCTGAACCCCGGGCTGCCGGCCTACCTGCGCCAGGTCATCGACCGCTGTCTCGCCGTGGATCCGGCGCTGCGATACCAGAAGATCGAAGAGCTGCTGGCGGACTTGAGCAGCGGGTCCTTCCGCCCGACCCTGCGCTACCGGATCCAACGGAGACGGTGGCTTCTGCCCGCGACCGTTACCACCGGCGCGGGGATCCTCGCCCTCGGGATCTGGTGGGGACTCTCCCACCGGCGGCCCGCAGCGGGGGCCGCGCACAAGGCGCAGTCCGTCCTGATCGCCGACTTTCTGAACCGCACGGGCGAGCCCGTCTTCGACGGAACGCTCGAGCCCGCCCTCGGCTTATCACTCGAAGGCGCCTCGTTCATCACGTCCTACAACCGCGGCCAGG
>Ga0137373_10001209_pt1 | contig 27771 bp, 25 predicted proteins | sample SagtaG_5_FD_104912 | JGI IMG/M metagenome (GOLD analysis project Ga0137373, IMG submission 104912) | Vadose zone soil microbial communities from Sagehorn Ranch, Mendocino, California, USA - Sage1_R_80_16 metaG | ecosystem: Environmental > Terrestrial > Soil > Vadose zone | place: USA... | reverse complement strand
TCGACACCAACGAACCACGGGTGGTGTTCTTCCAGCGGGAGCGGATCACCCCGGTCGTGCTGGACCCGACGATCACCGATGACATCGCCGCGCTCACCGCGCTCGGCGGCGACCTTCAGGTGCTGGGCAGCGACCACGCCGACCGGATCTGGCTGGTCACTACGACGCACGACGACGGGCCGGTCCGGTACTACGCCTACCACCGGGCCACCGGCGAGTCCGCGTTCCTGTTCGCCAGCCGGCCAGAGTTGGAGCAGTACACCCTCGCCCCGATGGAGCCATTCTCGGCCCCGTCCCGCGACGGGCTGACCCTGCACGGGTACGCGACCTTCCCACCCGGCATGCCGCGCCAGGACATGGCGACGGTGCTGCTGGTGCACGGCGGACCCTGGCACCGAGACTGCTGGGGTCTCAACCCGGAGGCGCAGTGGCTGGCCAACCGGGGCTACCTCGTCATCCAGGTCAACTTCCGCGGCTCCACCGGGTACGGCAAGGACTTCCTCAACGCCGGCAACCGCGAGTGGGGCGCCAAGATGCACGACGATGTGCTCGACGTGCTCGCCTGGGCGGTCGAGCAGGGCTGGGCGAACCCGGCCCGGGTCGGTATCTACGGCGCCTCGTACGGCGGGTACGAAGCCCTGGTCGGGGCCGCGTTCACCCCGGAGGTGTTCGCCTGCGCCGTGGCGGCCTCGGCGCCGGTGAACCTGAACACCCTGCTCACGTCGTACCCGCCGTACTGGACGCCGGTGATCGCGCAGGCCCACCTGCGGGTCGGCAACCCCGAGACCGAGGCGGACTTCCTGTCGTCGCGATCGCCGCTGTCGCGGGCCGATCAGATCCGTATCCCCGTGCTGATCGCTCAGGGCGCCAACGACCCGCGCGTACCCCAGGCCGAAAGCGAGCAGATCGTCGGCGCGCTGCGCCAACGGGAAATCCCGCATCAGTACCTGCTCTACCCGGACGAGGGGCACGGCCTGGTCAAGCCGGGCAACAGGCTGTCGTTCTACGCGGCCGCCGAGCAGTTCCTCGCCCAACACCTGGGCGGACGGGCGGAAGACGTCGACGACGAACCGGTCCACGGCGGGGATGGATCCCGCGGATAGGACCTTGCTCCCCCTGAAGGCCGGCGGGGGTCGCCGGAACGCCCCCTTCGACCCCCGCCGGCCCCGAACCTCAAGACCCGTCGACCCACCACGAGATCAAGTCGGAGGAAGCCGTGAGCACGTTCGTGCAGGTGCGAACGAAAGACCAGATTGACGCGGCGACCGTGCAGTCACCGTCTTCGGCGATACCGGCAACCAGCAGCTGGCTCCACCAGATCGGGCTGCTCGTCGTCGATGATCTCGCTTCGCTATTGAGCCGGGTGGCGGAACAGATGGGCGTTTACCGCAGTGTCGCGAGCGTCTACGAGCCGGCCTACTGGGACCCCACCGCCCGACGAGGCGAACACACGAATGAGGCGGACAGACCAACAACGCGCGCCGGCACCTCGACGTGGCGTTGCGGCTCACGCGTCGCCTGGCCCGCCCACGCCGCCGACCACGGCCAAGACCCTGCTCCGCCGGCCCGCCGGCCGGGCCTGTGATCCCCCCGTACGGGCCCGCCGGTAGGGCGGCCGTCCGGGCACGGCGACCGAGGCTCGCCACCTCCGCCGTGCCCGGATCGGCCGCCACTGGCCGCGACGCGATGAGTAAGGAACGCGACGGTCGCCGAGGAAAGGGAAGAAGGAGTGCCACCGCTGTGGACCTGACGCATGCCAGCGAACGGGCGACCGGACAGTGCACCGAGCCCGACACGGCCGGGCCACGCCCGATACGCGCAGCGATCCTCGGCTGCGGCCCATGGGGTATGGCCCTGGCGAGGTCCGCCGCAGCCACCGGTGCATTCGACGTCCGAGCCGCCGTGGACCTATGCGCGGACAGTGCCGAGGCGGCCCGACATGCCATCGGCGCGGCCTGGTGCAGCACCGATCCGGGCGATGTGTGGCGCGACGAGACGATCGAGGCCGTGCTGGTAGCCACGCCGGCGGCAACGCATTTCGCTGTGGCGTCACAGGCGCTGCGCGCCGGAAAACACACGCTTGTCGAAAAACCGCTGGCCTTGAGCGCACGCGAGTGTGCTGCTCTCGGTGCGATCGCTGATGAGGCTGACCGCACGCTGATGGTCGGCCACACCTTCATGTACTCGCCCCATGTTCTGGCGGTTAGACAAGCGATCGAGGACGGCCGCGTCGGCGACGTGCACTACATGCACCTGCAACGCCTTGCCTTCGGCAGGTTCCGTGACGACATCAATATCACGTGGAACCTCGGCCCGCACGACGTGTCGATCCTCAACCTGTGGGCCGGCGTCGAGCCGGTCGCCGTGCGATGCATCGAGCGACACTGCACCCGGGGCGCCTTGGCCGACGTTGCTTTCCTCACGATCGACTACGGCCACTTCTTCGGGCATGCGCACCTCAGTTGCGTCGACCCGCGCAAGATCCGTACCGGCACCGTTGCGGGTTCACTCGGCGGTGTTATCTACGACGACGTCGACAAGCACGTCACTGTGGCCCTCCGACAGCACCGCCCCGGCCACGACGCGCCGATCGCCGTCAGCGACGCCGAGCCGCTGCGGGATGAATGCCTCCACTTCGCCCATTGCGTCGCGAATGGCCTCCGACCCAGGACCGATGTGACCCACGCCCTAGCCGTGATCGCCGTGCTGGAGGCCGCCACCGCCTCGGCCGGGCGCGGCGGCGAGTGGGTAGCAGTCCCCGCCAGCGAACCGGGCACGCGGCCGACCGACGCAAGACTGCCCATCGCCGCACACCGACTGGTGGCCTAGAGACCGGCAAGTTTTGAATGGAGGAGCAGCAATGAACGGACTGACGATCTCCGCACTCGCGACCCGCCGCGATGTTGACTCCGGCCTGCTGAGCGTATTGCGCGGCGCCTTCGGCGCCATTCCAGGTGTCATTGGCGCGCTCTTGCTGGGCAGCCGCTCGCGCGGCAACACGCACCCAGGAAGCAACGCCGACGTTCTGCTCATCGTCGACCATCTCGACCTACCGATGGTTCACCTGGTATCCGATGCCCGAAAACGCGTCGAGAGTGATCTCGGCTTCGCGGTCAGTATCAACGTCCACACCCTCGCGGACGCTGATCCCGCGCTGAGTCGTTGGGGACTGTTCATCCACAAGAACCGCGCTGAACTGTTCGTCTACCAAGCCAAGTACACCAGCGTGCTCCTCTTCGGCCGCAACGTCTTCGAGACCTTCCGCGATCCGGCACCGTCCGCGGTGCGAGCGGAGGCCATCCGCGTCACGGCTTCGTTCGCCTACCTCCTGCGCAAGTTCCTGTTCGACCAGTCCATGGCGCCACACGGCGCTGCGGAGTTCATGCGCACACCGCTGATCGCCGTGGAGTACCTGGCCGGCTTTCACGGCTACGTCAGCATGGGCTACCAGGACGGGCTGGCCCACCTCGCCCGTCACGGACACCTCGACGACGAGGCGGCCGACCTGTTGAGCGAGTGCGGCGAACGCAAGGCGTCCGAAAGCTACAGCGACGTCGATCACGAGCTGGCGCTGCGGGCCTGCGACTTCCTCGACCGCGCAACCGCCGCCATGGTCGACTTGTACCGGCGCAAAGGCGTGAGCGACATCCGCTGGAACGGTTCAGCCTGCATCGGTCACTGGAGCCTCGACTTGCCCCAGGCCGCCGCGATGACGGTCATCCGTCGTGGTAGCGAGGTCCTACTCCTGCGCCGTCCCAGCGACGATTACCTCTATCCGAACCGCTGGACGATTCCCGGCGGCTACCTCCAACCGGGCGAGCACCCCAGCCACGCCGCCGCGCGCGAACTGTTCGAGGAAACCGGACTGCACCTGATGCCGGGCGAACTGTTCGCCGGCGAGCCGGTGGTCAGCGACCGGCTCGCAGCCTTCGCATTCGAGTTCGACATCCCCGACCAAGCCGTCACCCCCCAACTCGTCGAACACGACGCCAGCGCATTCGTCTTGCTCGACGACGTTCTTGAGGCGGAGCTGACAACGGAGGCCCGACTCATTCTGCAGCGCTACCGCGCACTGACTCGGACACCCGCACAGAAATCATGAGCAACTACCCGCAACGAAGGTTAGGATGCCCGGCCATGGACGCTACGGAGTACGACCACCTCGCCGTGGAGACGCAGGTCAGGTCGCTATGGGAAGAGCATGACATCTACCGGTTCGAGCGCGATGCGACCGGGCCGGTATTCAGCATCGACACCCCACCCCCGTACGTTTCAGCGTCCCACCTGCACGTAGGCCACGCGATGAGCTACTCCCAGCCAGACTTCATCGTCCGCTATCGGCGCATGCGCGGCGAACGAGTGTTCTACCCGATGGGCTTCGACGACAACGGACTGCCCACCGAGCGGTACGTGGAGAAGACCCACGGCGTAAAGGCCGTCGACACGCCACGCGCCGATTTCGTCAAGCTGTGCCTGGATGAGACCCGCAAAACCGCCGCCCGCTACGAGGACCTCTGGAGACGGGTCGGTCTGTCCGTGGACTGGTCCCTGCTCTACTCGACCATCGACGAACGCTGTCAACGCACCGCACAGGCCAGCTTCATCAAGCTGTTCGAGACCGGCCACATCCGCCGCGCCGAAGACCCGATTCTGTGGTGCTCGGAATGCCGCACCGCGCTGGCGCAGGCCGACGTGGAAGACCTCAACCGAACCAGCAAGATCCATCAGATCACGTTCGTGGCCAAGCACGACCGGCCATTGGCGATCGCCACGACCCGACCGGAGCTGCTTCCCGCATGTGTCGCGCTGTACTGCCATCCCGAAGACGAGCGCTACCAGGCACTAGCGGGCAGCACAGCGACCGTGCCGCTGTTCGGGCACGAGGTGCCTATCCGCACCGACGAGTCCGTGGACCCCGCCTTTGGCACCGGGCTGATGATGGTGTGCACCTTCGGCGACAGCGAGGACGTCGACAAGTGGCGCCGCGACGGTCTCGACCTACGCCTGGTGGTCACCGCCGACGGCAGGCTCGGTGAGCTTGCCGGCGAATTCGCCGGTCTCCAGCTCAGCCAGGCCCGCGCCGCGATCGTGACCGCGCTCGATCAGGCCGGCGACCTGGCCAGTAGCGAGCCGATCAAGCAGACCGTCGGCGTGCACGAACGCTGCCTCACGCCGGTGGAGTTCCAGATCCGACCCCAGTGGTTCGTGCGGGTGTGCGACCACAAGGACGTCTTCCTGCGGCGGGCGCACGAGCTGCACTGGATTCCCCCGTTCATGCAGCGCCGACTCCAAGACTGGATCAACGGCCTCAAGTGGGACTGGAACATCAGCCGACAGCGCCACTACGGCGTGCCCTTCCCGGCATGGTTCTGCACCGACTGCACCCTGCCCATCCTGGCCGACCCCGCCACCCTGCCGGTCGACCCGCTCGTCGACCCCGCACCCGTCGATGCCTGTCCGGACTGTGGCGGCTCATCGATCGCAGCCGACCCGGACGTCATGGACACCTGGATGACATCCTCGTTGTCTCCACAAATCAATGACGGATGGGCAGCGCGCGACTTCGTGCCCGACCCCGCGCTCGCGCCGATGAGCCTGCGGGTCCAGGCATTCGAGATCATCCGGACCTGGCTGTTCTACAGCGTCGTGCAGGCACAGTTCCACTTCGACCGGATTCCCTGGACCACGGTCATGATCTCCGGTTGGGGACTCAACGAGCAGGGCAAAAAGATCGCCAAACGCGACCTCGATCAGTCCGCGGCAGCGGACGGGTTCAACCGCTACATTCCCGACCACGTCATAGACCGCTACGGGGCCGACGCGCTACGCCTGTGGGCAACCAAGGCGCGCATCGGCAACGACCTTCGCTACAACGAGAAAGACGTCCGGGCCGGACGCAAGTTCACCGTCAAGCTGTGGAACGTGGCCCGCTTCATCGACATGAACCTCAGCGATGCCATGCCGCCAACCGCCGACATCCCCGTGCCAGAACGCACGCCGGTCGATCGATGGCTGCTGTCCCACCTGGCAGACACGCTCGATGACGTGACCGCCGCGCTCGACGAGTACGACTTCATGCAAGCCCACCTGGCCGCATCACGATTCTTCTGGTCGATCTACTGCGACCGCTACATCGAAATGATCAAAGACCGGTTCCAGCATCCCGCCGAGCAAAGCGACGCCGAACGCGACAGCGCCAGGCTCACGCTGTGGGAGTCCTTCCAAACCCTGCTCGGCATGTTCGCTCCGTTCACCCCGTTCGTGACCGAGCACCTCTACCAACGGCTTTACCGCGATCATGACCAAGCCGTGAGTCTGCACCTCACCACGTGGCCCACCGCCAACGACACGTGGCGTAGCGACCGCACGGCAATCGACACCATGGCCACCATCCTCGACACCGTCCGCGCACTACGCAGCAAACTCAAACTCGGCAACAGCACGCGCATCGACACGCTCGTCCTCGACCCCCGCACACCGGCCGCGGTCAAACTGGTCGACACCGTGGCGGGACCGCTGCGTGCGGCGGCACGCGCCCACCGGGTCGTGGTCGAACCGGCTACCGCCGACAGCGGCGTAGCTGACATCTTCGTCGGAGTCGTTGCCTAACATGCGCCGATCAGAGCCCACGCATGCCTGAGCGACGAATCAGCTTCGCGCCCGGTCCGGCCATGCTCCCCACCGAGGTGGTCACGGCGTTCCAAGCCGCGGTGACCAGCTACGGCACGACCGGGCTGGGCATCCTCGAACTCGGGCACCGCAGCACCGAGTTCGCCGACCTCCTCGACGACACCCTCGCCCGCGTGCGCGACCTCGTCGGCGTACCCGACACGCACGAAGTCTTGATCCTGCACGGCGGAGCACGCATGCAGTTCGCCATGCTGCCCGCCAACCTGCTCCCGCCCGGCCGAAGCGCCGACTACCTCAACTCAGGCCACTTCGCCCACGACGCCGCATCGGAGGCCCGAAGCCACGGCACTGTCCACACCATCGGACCAACATCAACCGGGTACCGGCGCCTGCCGGACCCGAGCACGCACACCTGCGCCCCGGCCCCGGCCTATCTGCACTACACCTCCAACAACACCGAGATCGGCACCCAGTACGCAGCACCCCCACCGGTGCCGGCGGGATCATGGCTAGCCTGCGACGCATCCAGCGACATACTCACCCGACCTTTCGACGTCGCTGGCCACGGCGTCATCTACGCCACCGCGCACAAGAACCTCGGCACCGCCGGCCTCGCCCTGGTCATCATCGACCGTGCTCAGCTGGCCCCGGCCCGGCGACTGCCTGCCTACTTCTCCTACGACGTCCATGCACGGGCTGGTTCGTGCTACAACACCCCACCGATCGCCTCCATCCTCACCCTCAACCTCATGCTGCGGTGGATCGGCGACGCAGGAGGCGCTGCCGAGATGTCACGCCGTTCGCGAACTAAAGCCGCGCTGCTCTACGACGCTATCGACAGCTCGGACTTCTACACCGGGCTCGTCAACCCTGACCACCGATCCCTGGTCAACGTCACTTTCACCGCACCAACAGCGGAGCTGGAGCACCAATTTCTTGCCGAAGCCGGCCTGCAGGGTATGGACGGGCTGTGGGGCTACCGCAAGGTCGGCCACCTGCGCGCCTCACTGTTCAACGCCATCAGCATCGAGCACTGCGAACGGCTCGCACATTTCATGACCCACTTCGCCGCCCGGCGGCGCCGCACGACGCTATCCGGTCACACGATCGCAGCTACCACCCTGGACTCCGCATGACCACACCGGCGCAGACAACAGTGTTCCTCGCGCCCGCCTCACCGCCGTTCGCGCCGCACCTTGGCACCATCTACACATGGTGCCTACTCGACGCCGGTGCACGCGCATACCGATACCTCGGCGGTACCGCCGTCGTACCGGAAGCCTGGAGCCTGTCCAGCAGGCGCCTCGACGAACAGCTGACCGACACCGACGACCACAGCCGTGAACACCGATACCGGTCCATGGTTGCCGCCGCCATCACCACCGCCCGATCGATACAAGCCCGGTTCGGAATCACAACCGACGCTGAGCCAGCGCTGCGAGACGACGAGCCATCGGTTCGGGCCGCGATCGCCGCAGCCGTGCTCGAACTCGTCGATGAAGGCGCGATCACCCGAACCACCGTCGCCGAGCAGTGGTGCGACCCGTGCGGCATCGCCCTACCGACCACCGCCACCAGGCAATCCTGCTTCCGCTGCCATCAGCCAATGGTCGTTCGCGAGCGCGCCGACTGGTTCCTCACCCTGGACTTCCCCACCATCCTCGCCAGAGCCACCCAGACCCAATGGCGGCCGCCATACGCGCTGCACCGCTTCCGCGACCTCACCGAGGTCAACCCGCAGGTACGGGTGGGGCACTTCGGCCGCCTCATCGGCATCACATCACCGCTGGACGAGCGACAGATGCTCGACCCTCGCCTTGTCGCTGCGCTCTACCCGCGCATGCTCTACGCCCGGGGCTACCGGCGCATCGTGGCCGCGTGCGGCCAGGACATCCAACGCAAATGGCTCACGCTCATCTACGCCGCCGCCGGACCGACGCCCGCCCTCCACACGATCATCAACCACGGCGTGCTGCTGGCCGAGGGCCGGCACAAGATGTCCCGCTACGACGGGGCCACACCCGCCGATCTGCCGGAGGCGGCCGACCCCATCGCCTACCGCGCCGGCCTCCTATCCGCCAGCCTCGGCCGCGACATCGTCGCCGCCACCATCGCCTTCGACGACGCATCACGCCTGCGCGCAAAGATCGTCAATACGATACGGTTCCTGCAGACCCAGCCCGAATCGGGTAACCACGATGCGATCGACCTCCGTCAGGCACTGGGACCGGCGCTGGACCACATCGACAGCCACCTAGCGAACTTTGACTTCCAACGCGCCTACATGGCCCTTCGAGGCGCCGTGCGAACCGAACTGTCAACCCGCCTCATCCCGCTGATCCGAGCACGCGGTTCCCGGCACGGCGCGTGGGCGATCGGCCGCGTACACGCACTCGCGTCAATCTTTCTCGGCGCCGCCAGATGGTAGGCACCCGACGCCATCAGTGTCCACTCCACCTCGCGGCATACGGACACGGGGATGAGTCGCAAAGCTCCCGGATCGTCATCCGCTACCGAGCCCCAGTCACCGTAGACGCCCTCGCCGCGCGCCGACACAACTAGCGGCCCGGCGGCGCCCCGTCGATCAGTCAGGCTGCGCGGACACGAGGTCATGGGGCGTCGCTGTGCGGCCGGTTCCCTAATGGCCACTCTCGACTACGTTGGGTTGTCGCGGATAACCTGAGCGTGCCGACGCTGCCCGGCAGGCTGGCGGGAGTCGATGATCGAGCTGACCAGACACGGATGCGCGTACCCGCCGGCCTCGAACCCGACGAAGGCTGGCGGTGCGCGGATGTCCCCGGATGGACGCGCCCGTTGCGGCGACCACGGGGGAAGCCGCCGCAACGAGCGACGCGGGAGAGCCTACCGCCACCTCAAACAGCACCGCTACGGAAACGAACGGCAACCGGCCCGGTCTTCGTTCGGCCTGTAGCGACGGACTACGGGCGTCGACAGCGCGTCTAGTCCGGTCGTCGGCGTACCACCGCCATGGCTGGCTACCCACAACCTGTGGATGACCGGTCCACTGCCTGTGGACGGCGACGGATCGTGGCCTTGTGCGTGTGCGCCGACGCACAACACCGCGACCAGCGCGGGGTGGGCGTCGGCGGCCCGCTGGCGGATGGCTTCCCAGGACGGGACGTCCGACGGCTTCGTAAGGTGCTGTCACAGGGTCGCGGGTGTCATTCGCCTGGTGGCCGCGCATCGCCTGGCCAGACCGGGCGGCATGCCTCGCGGCCGGTCGTGGACCATCTGTCGCGCACCCGTCGGCGCCGTTGTGAATTCAGTTGGGTTTGCGTGCGACTCCGGCGTACATCCAGAACGGTTCGTCCTCGTCGCCGGGCTTGCCCCATTGCGGGTGTTGCTCCTCGTCGGCTTCGGGCCGCCACAGGTGCACCGGTACCACGCCGGGGTCGAGCACCTCGAAGCCGTCGAAGAGGCGTAGGACTTCGGCGTGGGTGCGGTAGGTTGGCGGGTCGGCCATCCCCTTCCGCATGATCGCCATGACCTGGTCGGCCTCGGCCTGGCTGGTGCCGTCGGCGGTGATGTGGGACACCACCAGGTAGCTGCCGGGCGCCATCGCCTCGCCCAGCCGGGCCACGATCGCGTACGGATTCTCGTCGTCGGTGAGGAAGTGCAGCACGGCGACCGCGAGCACGCACACCGGCTGGGTGAAGTCGATGGTCTCGGTCACCTCGGGATGGGCCAGGATCGCCTGCGGGTTGCGGATGTCGGCCTGCACGGCGATGGTGGGTCCGTCGACGGCCAGCAGGGCACGGGCGTGCACGATGACGAGGGGGTCGTAGTCGACGTAGATCACGCAGTTGTTCGGGTCGATGCGTTGCACCACGCTGTGGGTGTTGTCTGCCGTGGGCAGCCCGGCGCCCAGGTCCAGGAACTGGTGAACCCCTTCGGTAGCGATCATGCCCGCCGCGCGGTGCAGGAACGCCCGGTTGGCGCGGGCGCTGGCCGGGGTCATCGGCACCAGGTCCACAATCTGCTGGCCCAACTCGCGGTCCACCCCGAAGTTGTCCTTGCCGCCGAGCCACCAGTCATAGATGCGTGCCGAGTGCGCCACCGTGGTGTCGACGCCGCGCGGGGCTGGCCGGTCGGCGTTCACGCGCCCAGCTCCACAGGGTGTGCCGGCAGGGCCGGGGGATGTGTGGCTATGTGCATGGTCGATCTTCTTTCAGTCCGTGGGCGTGGTGGTCATCGGCGCGCCGCCGGTTGGCGCCCGAGGGTGCGAGGCTTGGTGAGCCGAGTGGTGGGAAGGCGTCGAGCCGTGCGGCCGAGATCGTCGAACGGTCAGCCGCAGGTGTCCTGGTCGTGCGGGTCGTCTCGCCGTCGTATTCGATTGGCCTGGGATGCCCGCTGCACAGCGGTTCGCGCCGTCGCGCGGCGGGCTGGTGGAACTGGTCGCGCGGCGCGGCGATGAACGCCGGCACGTCGGCCGGGTCGTCGACCAGTGCCGACGTGGTTGTTTGCGGGGCCGCCGGGATGGTGCTCATCGGCCCGGAACTTCGACGCGCCGGTACAGCCGCCCGGCGTGCTGGACCAGGACCGGCTCGTCGGCTTTGTGCGGGTCGAGGCCGGTGGAGGCGCGGCCCACCGCACGCGCCGGCTCGACCGGCCCGGGGTGCGGCGGCGTATCGGCGGCCGGCGCCGGGTCGGCGGGTACCGCCCGGGGCTGGTCGACCGGCACGCACAGCGTCAGGGTCCGCAGCACCGCGCTTCGGGCATCCAGCAGTACCGGGCCGCGCACCCAGACCCGCAGGCGCTGGCCGGCGTGGCCGTAGTCGTGGCCCAAGACGTCGTCCACCCGTAGCGCGAACCCGCCCGGCGATTCGGGCAGGCGGCACACTTCGGGGGTGATCCACAGAACCTCGTTGCGCTCGATGTCGTCGTACCGCGTCGGCACGCTCGTGTCCGCCTTCCCATTCACCGGTTGCGGGTCTGTAGCCGGCACCCGTGTGCGCACCGTGATGTCCGGGCCGGTCGTTACGACGGCGCCAACGGCGCAGCGGTGAGGTTGCCGGCCGCGGATGACAGAGGCGATCCCAACGGGCACGAGCTCACCTTGCAGGCATGACGGTCCGGGCCACGCGACGACTGTCGTTGCGGCCCGGGCAGGTCGGCCAGCTCGTGGGTGTTGTCCGGCCGGTCCCTGCGCGCCGTCGGCAACCGCGGGCCATCGGGCCAGCATGGCCGCTGCGTGTGCGCTGTCCACCGTGATCACCTCGCGTTTCCCTATCCGCTCGGGCTGACCGGCGCAAAACGCGGGTCACGCCTCCCGCCTGACCGGGGCTTGTCAGCAGGCCGCAGGACGGCCGAAGCGGGTGTGTGCCACCCGGCTTCCGCGGCCTGCCGTCGCGGCTGCTGGTGATGATCCTGCAACGCACCGCCACGCCAGGGAGCACGACGGCGTTCCAGTCTTGTCCTAGTGTCCGGACGACCGGTCGCGGATCTCGCATCACCACGCGCGCGTCGGCTGCCCGCCAGCCGCCACAGGTTGATCATCGTTTGATCGTCGTTGGGCGGGTCCCCTGGCCACGGAATGGGTCACATCGTCGCGCGGCGCGGGCGCGGGGTAGGACACCCTCAGTGGTTCGGTGCCCGGACGGCGTGCGGCCCACGGGTTCCAACAGGGGCGGGCGGAGGCGCTGCGAGTCCGGGGCCGACGACCGGCGGTGGCGGTCCGGCGACCATCGGGACCGCGGCGACGTCCCGGTCTTGTCCTGGTGGCGTGCTACCCCGGCGCGGGTGGCCGCCGCTACGCTGGCACTGCGATCTAGGAAGGCCGGGCGAGTGTCCAAGGAGATCTCCGCGTGACTACGGTCTCACGTTGGACCAGCCGCGAGGCGGGTGTGCTGCGCCGGCCCCGCCGGGTGATCGTGTCTGTCGCTGCCCACCGGGGCGACGTCACGGCCTCGGTGACACCCGGGAGCGGCGCGTAGTGCTGAATCGGTTGCCCGGCGATACGCAGCAGGTCCCGAACGCTGGCGCTGCGGTGATGCGTCTTCGTCAGCACCGGGTGGCCTTGTCCGGACGGAGGGATCGGGTGCGGCGCCAGCGGCCCGTCACCCGCGCCGCCGGTCGGGGGCAGGCATGGACGTAGCGCGCTGGACCGGACGGGAGGCCGCTGCCCTGCGGCTGGCGTGGCGGATGAGCGTGCGCGCGTATGCGGCTCATCTCGGCGTATCGGCCGCGACCGTCTCCAACTGGCACAGTCGGGCCGAACACGCTCGGCTGTATACCGAGACCCAGCAGATGCTGGATGTCGATCTCGCGCAGGCGCCGGCCGATGTCCAGGAGCGGTTCCGGGCGATCCTTGCCGGCGAGGGCTGGAACGTGAGCCGGCCTCGGTCCGGGCGGGAGGCTCACTCGTTGGCGTCGTCGGCACCTCCGATCACGGTTCCGCAGCGACGGGTGTCTGCGGATCGGGTGCACGGCCGCGGGGCGCTGCTGGACCAGGTCGACCCGTCCGTCAGCGAGGACGAGGGCGGTGGGCACCGGCGACAGGGCCGCGTTGTGGTGCTGCACGGCATCGGCGGCGTCGGCAAGACGACCGTGGCGTTGGAGATGGCACACCGTGCTCTGGCGCGCGGCGTGGCGACCTGGTGGGTGCCGGCCGACGACCCGGACAGCATGCGGGCAGCCCTGTACGCGGTGGCCTTTGCGGCCGGAGCCCACGACCATGATTTCGATCATGCTCATCCGGCCGATGTGCTGTGGCGCTACCTGAACGGCCTGCCGCGTCCGTGGCTGCTGGTGGTCGACAACGCCGACGACCCGGGCGCATTGGCCGGCGCGGCCGGCGCTGTCGCCGACGGCGTTGGCTGGCTGCGTCCGCCCACACACGAGCACGGCGCCGTCGTGGTCACCAGCCGCGACGGCCGGGTCGAGCAGTGGGCGTCCTGGGTGGACCTGCGCCGGGTCCCCACGCTCGACTCGGACAGCGCCGCGGACATGCTCATGGACCTGGCGCCCGACGCCGGCGACCGCGATGACGCCAGAAGGTTGGCCGCCGCCCTTGGCGGGTTGCCCCTGGCGTTGGAACTGGCCGGTCGTTACCTGGCATCGGCGGCAACCGACCCGCTGCCGTCGCCCGGCAGCGCAGCATCGTTCGCCGCCTATCGCAGCAGCCTGGATCAGCGCCTGGTGGAACTCCCGATGAGCGAGCACGGTCCGGACACCACCGGGGACAACCGGCGGGCGTTGTCCACGACCTGGGAGATGTCGGTCGACCTGCTGACCCGGCAGGGCCATGACCTTGCCCGCCCACTGCTTCGGCTGATCGCCTGCTTCGCCGCGGCTCCGCTTCCCTACCAGCGCCTCATCAGACCCGACATTCTTCAGCACAGCCCGCTGTTCCCCAACGCCACGCCCGTGCGACTCAGTCGCTGTGTCAGGGCGCTGGCCGGCCTCGGCTTGATCGTCATCGAGACGACCGCCCCGGACCGATCCGGCAGCATGCCCCCCGGGCTCGGTGCGTGGTCCGGTCTGCTGACGATGCATCCACTCGTGCGAGCGGCCACCCGGGCGACCATGCGGCTCGCCGAGGAGCCAACCACCCATGTCGAGCTCGTGACAGAGCTGCTGGTGGCGGCCACCGACGACCTCGACGCCGGCAACGCCACCGACTGGCCGCGATGGGCAGCCCTGGCACCGCACTGCTTCGCGCTGCTCGACCTGGTCGCCTCCGCTGCCCCGGCCAGCCCGCAGACACGGTCTGCCGCGCTGCTTGCGGCCCGGCGGGCAGCCTGGTACCGGTACATGGCCGGCCTGTACCGGCAGGCGGAGACAGACTTCCGCACCATCCTCGACGTCGCCACAGGCATACTCGGTCAGACGCATCCCGACACGCTCGCCGTCCGCAACAACCTGGCCCGCTGCATCCGGGAAACCGGCCGCGGTCCGCTCGCCGAGGCCGAGTTCCGATCGGTGCTCGGCGTGGCACGCGACCAGCTCGGCGACGAGCACCCGGTCACGATCAATATCCGCATCAACCTCGCCCGGACCGTCCGCGAGAGCGGCCGCAGCGCCGCCGCCGAATCCGAGTTCCGGTCCATCGTCGATGTCGCGCGCCACGCGCTTGGGGAAGACCACCCGGACACCCTGGTCGCCCGGGGGAACCTCGCCGTGACCTTGCGGGAGCAGGGCCGCTACGCCGAGGCGGAGGCCGACTACCGGGCGGTACTGACGGCCTGGCGCCGCACCTTCGGCGAGGACGACCTGACCACCCTCGACATCCGCTACGAGCTGGCCGAGACCCTGCTCCACGGCGGATCTCCACAAGCCGCGGAGGCTGAATACAACGCGATCCTCGCCACCGCCCAACCGGTCTACGGAAGCGACCACCCGAACACGCTAATCATCCGTCACGGGTTGGCACGTGCGCTGCAAGCATCCGGGCGACCCGAGGCGGCCAGGGCCGAACTGCGCCAGATCCTTCAGTTGCGCCAGGCACGACTCGGCGCAGAGCACCCGTTCACCCAGGCCACCCAGGAAGCCCTCGCCAGCCTCGACGAGTACCGAGGTTGAAAGTGCAGCGTTCGGTTCGCGGTCAGTCGTAGTGCCGCAGGCGGGGCCACAGTTGGGACCAGGGCTGGCGGGGCCCGGTGCAGATGTAGACGTGACCGCCCGATTCGATGTTGTGGACGTCGTACAGGTTGGACAGGGTGGCAACCTCACGAACGCTGGTGAAGAAGCCGCTGAGATAGCCGGCGTAGTCGAGGGCGGCGGTCGGGCTGGGAGCGACGGCGACGACAGTGGTGGCGTGCGGGTTACCGGGTCCCCACCACCACTCGCTGTTCTGTCCGCTCACCGCGGTCGGCAGTCCGGCGTCGCGGCCCAGTTCGTTGATGGCGGCCGCTTCGCTGTAGTCCGCCGTGAAGATCACGGCGTCGGCGCGTTGCGACGGCGGCAGGGAGGTCCACACGGACCGGACGGTGTCGACGAGCTCGGGCCACCCGACGGTCTCGGCCAGGGTCTGGTCCATGGCGTGGCGGGGCCCGATGCCGGTGGGCGGGAGCACGGGCAGCACCAACACGGCGAACAGGGCGGTGGTGAGCGTGGTCGCCACCGCCAGGATGCCGATCCGGCGCGCCCGCGCGTACAGCCAGCCGTCGATGGCCACGGCACCCGCGGCGAGCAGGTACACGTACGCCCCGGTCAGGTAGTAGATCTTCGCACCGGTGGTGAGCGCGTACAGCACGAACAGCAGCCCGTACGCCCACGCCAGCGCCCGCCACAGCGGGCGCCCGGATCGCCACAGCAGGCGCAGCCCGGCGACCCAGACCCATGCCAGGGCCAGGGTCACCAGGAACAGTTGGCCGATGACCCAAACCGGGATGTTGCGCAGGCCGCCGTTCTCCCGGTTGAGCTGGCGGGTCATGGCGATCGTCGCCCACTGGTGCTGGGCCTGCCACCAGAGGTCGGGTACGACGAAGGCCACCGCGATCGCGGCGCCAGCGAAGAACCAGCGGTTGAGCACCAACCGGCGACCGCCGCTGAGCAGGGCTCCGATCACGGTAGCGAGGGCGAAGAAGGCCGGCTGGTGGTTGTCGGCCACCCCGAGGCCCGCGACCAGGCCGGCGACCAGCCACCACCGAGGATCACCGGTACGCCCGATCCGCGCGACAACCAGCGCCAGCGCGGCCAACGCCAGCACCGCGTACGCCGTCGTGTTGGCCACGTGGGCGCTGCCCCACAACGCGGGCGTCGTAGCCACGGCGATCGCGGCCAGCAGTTGCGCCCGGCGCCCGCCACCGAACTCGCGGGCGGTCAGCCCGCCGACCACGACGGTGGCCCAGGCCGCGAGCGCCGGCCACAGGCGCAGCCCGGGCAGTGACACGCCGAACAGATCCAGCGATACCCGGGCCAGCAGCGGCGCGAGGACGGGCTGGTCGACGTAGCTGGCCGCCAGATGCCGGGCACAGTCCAGGAAATACACCTCGTCGCGTTGGAACCCGTACCTGGTGGACAGCGCCATCAGCACAGCGAAAACGATGCCGCCGACCGCGATCACCCGCCGGTCGAACGGTTCGACGCCGGTCAGCGGAGGATCAACGCTCGTGTCCATCCCGGACCCGCGTACGCCAACGTCAGCCATCGACCCACACCATGGCACACTCCTCGGACCGGGGCCTTGCCGAGATACTCGCCATAGGCATTATGGGCCGCCACCGGAGCGCGGAACGGTCACTCTGCCTTGGTCCCTGTGCGAATCCTGGCCATCAAAGCTCGGTAGCGACACGGACGTGCCTGTCATGATCCGCGGCCCATACCATACCGCGGTGCACTACCGAGCAGCCCCGGGCTGCGCCCCAAATAAGAACGCCGACCTCACAAGGGACACCGGCCGGGAATCGCTGGACGGCTATCAAATTCGCGAAGCTCGTCGCGGGTAAGCGCCGTCGATGGACCTTCTACCAACGCCCGCAGGCTGTTACGCTCAGTGCCAGCACGACCCACCAACTACACCCGCATTGGGGAATCCATGTTCAAACGTCGCATTGGCCCGCCACCCCACGATGGCAACGACAGCTCCGGCATGAACTCGTGCCCCGATATCTGGGAACTCGAATCAGGTGACTTCGCGATCATCGGTGTCGACAAGACCGTTGAATTCACGCCGCATCTTCCGGCCGACGCATTCGTCGATCCGGGCGAGAGGATCGTCGTGCTACCGCGCCATGTACTCGTCAAGGCACGCGAGAACATTCCCGAGATCTGAATGACCCCTGCTCCAGCATAGAACGTCATGGCCCGCCAAGTCGTGCGGCGCCCTGTGGTTCGGCAACCAAACGCATCGTCGCGAGGTCACACATGGCGATCTATCCACCAGCCGAGGCTCGGTCAATCAGCTCCACGAACGGCCACATGGACGACTTTGCCACGTTCTTCAGCGAGCTGCGGTCGCGCTGGGTCAAGGTGGAGCGGCTGCAAGAGTACGACGAGTCGGACTCGGCGGGATACCGGGCATTCAGGCGCGGCGACTACGCCGAAGCCAGGAAACTTGTCCAGCATATGATCAGATCGCAGACCGATTTCTATTCTCACGCCCGACGATTCGGCGTGGCCCTGATCCGGATCAGGATCTGCGAACTACCGCTCAGCCCCTATCTCGTTCACTACGAGATTCCCGCCTACCTGGCCGACATTGAGTGCGGCGCGGACATCCGGTTTGTCGACGCACGACTCATCGACGACTTGTTGACGGACAGCGGTATTTCCGACTACGTGCTCTTCGACGACAAGCGCGTCACGGCACTAATCTACGACCTGGCCTCGGCGACGTTGCGCGACATGCTCCTGACCGAAGACCCGACGGTCGTCCGGCAGTACGTTGAAATTTCCGACGAGTTGATTCGACGCTCTGTCCCGATGCTCGAAAGTCCCATATTTCAGGCGATCCGCGAAAACGACGAACGTGGACCTTGACGCGGACCCGGGTTGTCACCGCATCCCACTATCGATGCTGTCCTTGCCTGGATCTACGAATTCGGCCTGTTCCTGCCGGCGACGTCCGGGTCCGCAGCCCGACTCGACATCGGGTCGTGCCCGCGGCCGCAGCGCTTGCAGGCGCCCCGCCGACGGTAGTAGTAGGCGAGGGCTGCCGCGGCGAGGGCCGCGCCCCACAGTGGCCAGAGCATCGCTGGCCCCATCGCGGCCCAGTTGCTGGCGTTGGTGGGCCGGGTCAGCAGGATGCGGGTCATCATGAGCCCGGCTGAGGTGACGAGCAGCGCCACGACCATGGCGGGGACGACCGCCAGGGTAATTGGCACGCGCCGGCCGCGTAGGACCGGGATCCAGCGTGGGAACACCTCGCCCCAGCGGTGTACGAGCCCGAAGGTCAGGACCGATCCGATCAGTCCCATGGTGGCCAGGGCCGCGCCACCGGCCCAGATGCCGGGGTCCTCGCGGTCCATCTCCCGCAGTGTCTGGGTGCTGAAGCCGATCGGGATGCCCAGCGCCCAGGCCCATCTGGTCAGTGCGTAAACGCCGGGCACGATCGCGGCGATCCAGACCGCTCGGGTGCCCCACCGGGCGGCGCGGTCGGGCGTGGCCGGTGCGGTCGGGGTGTCGGTACGGCCACAGGCCAGGCAGGCGCCGAGGCGTGTACGCCGGTGCGTGATGGCCGCCGCGGCGAACAGCGCGGCGCCCAGCATGCACAGCATCTGGTTGACGACCGGCCAGGCCAGCTGCGAGGCGATCGTCACACCGCGCGGGAAGCCGAACGGCTTGCCGATCACAAAGACGGGGATGTGCCCGGCGGCGACCAACGGGCGATAGTCCGGCAGCACGATGCCCAGGAATATGGCCACCGCCCAGGCGATCCACTCTGGAGTACCTCCGGTGCGGCGGCCGGCGAGCAGCACGGCCAGCACCGCACCGGCCAGTCCGCAGGCGGCGATGACCGGCGCGGCGGTGGCCTGCCGTACCGCACCGAGGATGGACAGGCCCTTGCCGATTCCGGGATCCGGGTCGCCGGCGCCGAAGGGAAAGCTGGTGCCACCGAGCGTCCAGTACAACCCCAACAGGCCGTACGTCGCCGACCAGGTCGCGGCGGCGTACCCGGCGATCGACACCCGGCCCCACCGGCCCGGGGACCGGAGGCGAGCCGGACCGCAGGCGGCATCCGGGGCAGGGGTCAGCGCCACGGGCTGTCCCTGACGGTGCGGGCGGGGTTGCCCCCGGTGGTGTGGGCGAGCGTGGTGGTGCGGCGGTCAGCGAGATGGAACGCACCGGTCAGGCCGATCACGATCCCGCCGACCAGCGCGCCGAGCTGGGTGAGCCCGTCCAGCGGGGTGACGGTGTGAGACTCCGGCGCGCGGGTGATGATCGCCACCAGCGTCAGCAGCGCGTACGCGACCATCGCGCCCGCGCCGGTCCAGGTCGCCGCCAGCCCCATCCACCACGTCGGGGTGTGCCCACCGGTGGCGGGCCGGCGGGTCATGACCAGGATGCCGACCGCCGCGAGCACCGCCATCACGGCGTTGACCACCTCGCCGGAGCGGGCCGTGTACTGCCAGCCGTGCTGGTAGGCACCGAAGAAGGCCCCTTCAGTGCCGAAGGCCATGACCAGGTGCGACGCCGCCGGTCACGCCCCCGGCGGTGGCGAGCACGCGCTGCAGGCCGGCCGTGGAACCAGGGTCGGTGGCACCGTGTGCCCGGTCGAACACCTCGGCCCACCGTGTCCGCGCATACCACACGAAGGCGCAGGTCAGCAGCACCGCCTGCAGGCCAAACGATGTGTACACCACCAGATAGGCCCAGGGGGCGACCAGACCACCGGCAAGACTCACCGCCCGCCCTCCGGTCAACGCCGCGGCCATCGCACCGTTGACCACCTCGACCGCGGCCGGGATCAGTAGTCCGGTCCCGACCCAGATCGGTGGCAGCACCAGCCACGCCGGCAGCTGCCGGCCCCACTGGTGGGTGAACGCCAACGCGGCCAGGATCGCCACCACGTCCAGCCCGCCGGTGACGATGTTGGCCCCGACGAAGCCCGCTGCCCGCGCCGGCGAACTCTCCGGTACCCCGACCATGACCCCGCTCACCCACAGGACCTTCAACGCCAGGTACGGCAGCACCGCGACGATCGCTGCGTAGCCGACCACCAACCGGATCACCCGCAGCCGATGCGAGCCACCGGCGGGAGTCTCCTCCAATCCGAGCCGGTTCGCCGACGGCTCGCCACGTACCGATACCCCTACCGTCGGGTAGCTGTTCGCATGATCCATATGGGGGCTCTCGCTTTCGGATCGCGGTGTTCCCACTCCCGGTCGCCGCACCCAGTTTCCGTGCCGAGCTTGGGAACCGGCTGAGGCGTCCACAGCCCGCCCACAGCTGGCCGCCGACCGCGGTGTCGCCGGTGGCGGCATCCACAGTGGGGTCAGACCACGTGGAGATCGACTTGTGGCTGCTGTGCCCGGAGGACGCTCAGTGTCGGCCGCAGACCCCGGTCAAGACGGGTTTGGTGGACGGCGCGGCGTCGGCAGGTCATGTCAGGGGTACCGCCTAGGGTTCTGGTGATCGTCGCGTCAGACGGGCCTGTCCATTGCGCTGCCGCCTCCGGAAATGCTCCGTGACGTTTGACCAGTTGATCGATGTGCGTTGAGGGGAAGCAGGTGGTCGGCGATGGCCAGACGGCGTCCCCGGTACTGGATAACCGTGGTGACGACGCTGATCGTGTTCGTGTTGTCGGTGCCGCTGGGGTTCGCGATCAACGCCGGGAGCGGGCTTGGACGGTGGCCCGGCTGGTTCGACGTCGTCCGTCGCCATCCATTCCGGTCCGTCGCCGTGCTCGCCGTGGCGTCGCTGGTCGTCCTCGCCGTTGCGGTCATCTGGGAACAGCGCAAAAGCCCCGAGCCGGCCTCCACCGACGATCTTGCCGACATGGAGAGCCGCCTTCACCAGCGCTTCGATGCCGCCGAGGATGCCCGTACCGGAGCCGATGATCGCCTCGACCGGCTCCCTCCATATCCGCGCGCGCTGATCGTTACAAGCGGCGCAGACCGACCAACCATCCTGAAGGTTGTCGCTGCGTTCACCCAGGACACCGTGGATCCGCGCGCTCTGGCCCGGGAGTGGGCCGCTTCGCCCCCACCCGTTCTGGAAGAGCTGCCCGTCACCGGCCGGTTGGCGGTCGCGGAGATCCTCGCCGCTTACGACCAACCCGCCGCGGCCATCGAACAACTTCAGGCAACGTTGCGGTTGGGGGGACTCCCCGCACGTTCTGGCTGATCCGCATGGCGCAGCTGGCCTGGCTGGTCGACGGCGAGGATTCCCTTCGTGCCATCGACCTCCTTGACCAGGCGAAGGGCATCGACGCCGACTACCCGCTGCTGACAGCCATCCTCCGGGCCCATGCGAGGGCGTGGGACGAGGCCGAGGCCGCGTTGTCCGGATGGCGTCCATCCGCCGGCTGGGAGCATGACACCGCGCTTACGGTGCTGGGCGGCGCGCTGGTGGAACAGCAGAAGCTGGATGAGGCGATCACCGCGCTGGAGGCCGGCACCACGGACACGTCCAACGCTGGGTTGCTGTTGCAGTTGGCCCGACTGCTTGGTGCCCGGTCGGTGCGGGGCGGCGGCGACAGCCGGTGGCGGGACGCGTTCCGCTCGATCGAGGTGGCGCTGCGGGCCCGCAACCTGCGGCGTACCTGGCGGGGCGACAGCGCGGAGGCGGTCGTCGCCGCCGCCGAAGCCGCGATCATCGCCGACGACCCGGGGCCGGTCTGGTCGCTCACCCGGCCGGAGCCGGAGGGGGAGGCGACGGCGAGCGAGGCCGCCGACCCGTGTGTGCTGCCGCTGGCCGCGATGGGTGCCGCCCTGACCGGCCGGCCCGCCCGGGCCCGCGAGCTCGTCGAACAGGCACCGGAGGGGTATGTCCGCAACCGGATCGAGGCGGAGATCGCCAGCGCGGCTGCGGCCAACGACCCAGACGCCACCGCGGCCACGGCATGGATGGCGGTCTACCACGCTGCGACCACCGACGACGAGCGGCTGCAGGCGCTGCGCGGTCTGGCCATCGAGGGCGCCACCGACCGGGCTGCCCTCGATGACCTGCGGTCGCGCCACCCCGAGGCGGTGGCGGACGTCGAGACCACGGTCGAGGTCACCTCCGTCACCGGGCCGGACGCCGACGAGCGGCTGCGCATGCTGGAGTCCCGCACACCCTTAGCGTCCCTGCGGCGAGCGGAACTTCTTCGCCACGACGACCCCCGGCTGGCCGCCGAGATCCTCGCCGACGCGACCGCGCAGTGGCGCGACCCCCGTCTGCTCCTGCTGGCCATCGACTGCTATCTCGATGCCGGAGAATGGGCGCACGCCGACGTGCTCGCCCACCAGGCGCTGTCCGATGCGGGACCGCTGTGGCCCGGGCGGGCCACGGTCCTGCGCCGGGCGGTGTCCATCCACCTTGGACTGCAGAACTGGACCAAGGTCGAGACCGCCTGCCGCGCCCTGTTGGAGATCGACCCGAACGACGATGACGCCCGCTGGAACCTCGCGTTCGCCCAGTACCGAAGCGGCGAACCGCAGGACGCGTGGCGCACCCTGAACCGGGCCAGCGTCACTATGGAGGCCACCACCGCCAACCGCGCCATGTTCCTGCTGGACCTGGCACGCCGATACACCGACGCGACCCGGGTAGCGCAGACCGCCCTGACGATGCTGCGGGCCTTCCCCGACGACAGGTACGTCCATGCCGCGGCGATCAACGCCGTCACCACGAGGGCAGACCGCAGCGACCTTCCCGACGACATCGGCGCCGAGGTAAGCGCGGCATGGTCGTCGTTCATCGACCGATACGCCGACACCGAACTCCTCACCGCCTACGCCATCGGCGATGCCGCCAATCCCTTAGCCGAACTCGAACCGCAACTACGCGCGGAGGCGGTCACCTACCACGAAGCCCTCGGCATGGTCCAGGACCAGTGCCTCCCGATCGGGATGCTCGATCGCGTCGTCGGCAAGCCCTACGCTGCGATCTTCCCGTACCGGCCGCTCGGATATCACCATGCTGCGTCGCCCGTCGCCCAGGACCTCGTCATCGAGCTTGAGATGGCACGCGCCGCCGAGGGCGCACCTGCCTCATCGACGCCAGCGCGCTGTACACACTCGCGTTGATCCCCGGAGTACGCCCCGACCCTGATCTCGCTGACCCAACGGCCGACGATCACCGATGCGGCCCTGTCCGACCTGGTCGCAGCCGATGATCATTTCAGCATGCCGACCGCTGGCACGCTCACCTTCCATACCGGCCTCGGCCGGATCGTGGCAACCGAGAGCGATCCCGACATCGTCGCACGGCAGCAGGACCAGACCCGAGCCATGCTGGCCACCGCCCGGGGGCTGCGCCGAATTGTCCACCCGGCACTGATCCACCTGCCCTCGATGGATGAACGACACGAGCCGGCGTGGCTGCTCACCGTCGACGCCGCCAAAGACGACGACGCCGTACTGTGGGCCGACGACATCGGACTGCGGCGACTGGCCCATTCACTCGGCATCAAGACGTTCGGCACCCAGTCCCTGCTGTCCATCGCCCGTGAGCGCGGGCGCCTCGACGACGCCCAGTACGCAGCGATCACCCGCAAACTGCTGGCCGAGTACGTCGTCGACCTGCCGTTCAACCAAGACGCGCTGCTATCGGTAGCCGCCGACCAGGGCTGGCAGCCGCACGCCGTCGCCACCGTCTTGAGCCGCCCGGCCTCATGGGTCGCCGTCCAACCAGCCGTCGCGGTCTTCCGCATGGCGTTCCGCCAAGCCCCCGTCGACACACTCACCGGATGGGCTTACGCGGCACTGCACGGCCTGAACAAGGCGTCACTGCCGGAACACCGGGTCAACAACCTCGTCGAACTGACCGCCGCCACGCTCAGCGAGGACTGGACGCGGCCCGACCACTCCAGCGCCTTCATCACCGCCCTCACCGCCCTGGTCCCCGCCGACGCGGACAGTGTCACCCGAGCAGCCCTCAAGCGGGTCTGGCAGCGCATGAAGAACGCGTATGCCGTGGAGAACGCCGTCACCATCTTCCTCCACGTGATCAGCCACCTGGACGAGTCGTACCGCCAGCACGCGGTCCACCTCATTCTCTCGACCTGACCCAAAGCCACCCCGGCAAGCACAGGCTCCCGGGGCCAAAGGGAGAAGCCGCGGCTTGCAGCCCAGCCCAGAACGCCTTCGGGGCGGCCACAACCCGGGGCAGGCGAGGGTCGGGCGGCGGGCGGCCCCGTCGTCCCGCAACAGACGGCGCAAACGACGCTGACCGACGCTCCGGCGCCCGAACTCCCCGCTGTGCGCGATCGGTTCGCCCGGTCAAGGGCGCCTCGCACGGACGGCGAGTCGTTCGCCGTTACAACGCTTAGCTGCCGGTGAATGTGCGACAGCGGGCACCCAGACAGGCGACCAATCGGCCAATGGACGGTAACTACTGTCAGTCGGTGAGTCGGACCCGCTGGGCGACCACCCCTACGTCTCACCGTCAATCGTCAGTCGTCGGTTGCCTCGTCGTCGGTGCCGAAGTCGCTGATGCGCCGGAGTCGTTCGACTCTGCTCAGCGCCGCCGGGGTGGCCCGGTACACCACATGGTTGGCGCGGATGTTCTCCTTGGTGATCAGTCCTTCGTCCTGCAGCCGGTTGAGAACGTCGGAGAGGACGCCGTCGGAGATGTGTTCGCCGCGGCTGTCGCACACCTCCTGGGTCAGTTCCCGCCGACGCCTGGGGCGTTCGGCCAGCAGGACAAGGATGATCGGATCCCAGCGGTACCTGAAGATTTCTACGAGTTCGCGCAGTAGATCGAGATTCAGCCGAATCACCGCCCCCCCGTGGGCCCCCGACGATGCCCTCCACCAGGCCAGGTCGGGGTTGACGCTCGGAAAGGCCACTGAAACCCCGGCGCGCGGCATTGTCAACAACCTTTGCGGGACGGCCCTCTTGCATTCGCCTAGCTCGTTGTGTTATGCGCGCAATGACTGGGCGACCGGGTGGCGCTCGATCGCCTGTTCGGCTCTTGCGATGGCCTCAACTTTTCCGCTAAGCGGAATGGTCGGCTTCGAGTTCGCGGAGCAGGCGGAGCAGTTCCTCGCCGCGGCTGGTGAGCCTGAGCAGCTCGTCAGGGCTGGCCTTGGAGGAGTTCGGGTGGACGGCCCCGATCTCGGTCAACCGCCGCATGGCGGCCTGGAGGAGTTCGGGGTCTGCGTCGGCGGGTGCGGCGTCGCGCGGGCTGCTGCCCGACTCGGTTCCGACGAGCACTTCGAGCAGTAGGGGCTGGCAGATCAGATCGGCTGCGCCGCGGATTTCGTCGTAGATCGCGGCCATCGGACCCCCTCGCCGATTCGCTCGGGCTTCGCGTATGGCGATCGGCCGCCGGTCCCCGAGCCGGTTGGGGACAGTGTGGACTGCCGCCAGGCGGGCCGGCAAGTGGTTGTCCGCCGTCTGTGACTTTCGGTTGCGGCATGTTTACGTGACGTTGTCGGCATGTCCGGTCTGCGCCTGGTGAGGCGCACCTTTGGTGCGCAGGAAAGACGCGCTCTTTCGATGCGCATGGATGGTGCGCATCGAATCGGCGCAGGTTGCAGTGGGTATGGGTCGAGGGTTTAGAGTTCCGACTGGCACGGGGAGGTCTGAGATGACCACTGCGAATCGTTGGTTCGGCCGTGTGATCCTGGTCGCACTGCTGGCGCTGGCGGCCTGTACGCCGAAACCATCGCCGCACGGAACACCGACCGCGAACCCGTCGCTGCACGCGCCCTCACCGGCGCCGTCGTCGCCTGATCCGCGGGCAGAGGTGCAGAAGGCGGTCGCGGCGTACACCAACCTGCTCAACGCCTTTACCGCAGCAAGTAACGCCGGCACGGACGACACGACCGAACTGGCGCTGTACGGAACGGGAAGCGCCCTGCAGCGTCTGGCGAAGGGCCTAGCCGACAACAAGGCCAAGGGCCTGCATTCGCAGGGCACGCCCGTGATCGATCCGCCGCACATTACCGCGATCGCTCCGGTAAGCGACCCGACCACCGTGGAGATCACCGGCTGCGTCGACGACACCCACTGGCAGCTCTACAACAGCAGCGGGCAGCTCGCCGACACAAGCCCCAGTGGACGACGCAGTACCAGCGCCAAGATCGACAAGGGCGGCGAGGTCTGGAAGGTGAGCTCTCTAGCGATCCAGGGGGTGGGCACATGTCCCGGTTAATGTCTCGTCTTGCCACCCTCGCGTCGTTGCTCCTGGCCGCATCTGTCATCGCAACTGCGACCCCTGCTTCTGCTGGCACCTACGGGTCGGTCGACTGTCAGAAGGACCCGACCGATCCGCGGTGTGTGATCACGGTGGGGACCTCGGATGCGCCGGGCAGCGCGGGCAGCAGCGGCACCGCCACCTGCAAGGATGGGTTGGGTCGGGTGGTGCCGTGCTTCCTGGAAGGATCGGGCTGGTACGGCGGGGATGGCTGCTACTACCAGCCGGCGACGGGCACCGACCTGGCCGCGGCGCAGGCGTTCGCGGGGGTGCCTGACCCAGGTGCGGCCTGGTATGTGGGGGCGTGCGGATACCCGCCGGTGCCCGGCTATACCCGGCTGCGGGTGTTCGGCACGCCGCCGGGGCCGCAGCTATTGGCGGATCAGGCGGTCAGGGCACTGCGGCTGCCGACGCCGACGATCCGGGTGAACCCGGCGCCGCCGACGCCGCAGATCGTGTACTTCCCGACCTGGGTGTGGCTGGCGCCAGAATCGTGGGGGCCGCGGTCGGCGACCGCGTCGGTGCCAGCGATGAGTGTTACAGCCACGGCGAGGCCGGTCCGGTTGGTGTTGTCCACCGGCGATGGTGCCAGCGTCACGTGCAGCGGTCCGGGTACGGCGTGGACCCCGGGCCGGGACGCGACCGCGCCGTCGCCGACGTGTGGGCACACGTTCACCACTGCCGGCTCGTTCGGGGTGACGGTGACAGTGACGTGGACCGTGTCCTGGGCCGGTGGCGGGGTGACCGGGACCGCGCCGGGCATGACGACCACCGCGACGGTGACGGTTCAGGTGGTCGAACGGCCGGTCCTCAACGTCGGGGACGTGGGGTGAGCCGGCCATGTCGACGTCGACGATGAGCACGCGGACGGCTGCCGCCGATGGCCGGGCGGTCGCCGGCCGGGGGCCGGCCGGGCCGGTGCTGCGCCGGCGGATCAGCACGACCCGGATCCTGCTGGGCGTGGGCCTGGTGCTGGCGTGTGCCCTGGCCGGGGTGATCGTGGCCGTCAGGGTCGACACCCGGGTGCCGGTGCTGGCGGCGGCCCACGCGATCGCCGCCGGGCAGACGGTCACCGCCGCCGACGTCACCACGGTGAAGGTAGCCGCCGATGCCAGGGTAGCGACGGTGCCGGCCGAGCAGATCTCGACGGTGGTGGGCCGGGTGGCGACGGTGCCGCTGGTGGCGGGCACGCTGCTGTCGCCGGATGAGTTCGCCGGGCCGGTGTGGCCGGGTCCGGGTGAGGCGGTCATCGCGGTGCCGGTCAAGCCGGGCCGGTTGCCGTCCGGGCTGGCCGCTGGGGCGCATGTGACGGTGCTGGTGGTGCCGACCGGCACGCCGGGCGGAGTAACCGGTAGTGGCGGTCAGCAGCCGCAGGTGGAGAAGGCAACCGCG
>Ga0137373_10001197_pt1 | contig 27912 bp, 27 predicted proteins | sample SagtaG_5_FD_104912 | JGI IMG/M metagenome (GOLD analysis project Ga0137373, IMG submission 104912) | Vadose zone soil microbial communities from Sagehorn Ranch, Mendocino, California, USA - Sage1_R_80_16 metaG | ecosystem: Environmental > Terrestrial > Soil > Vadose zone | place: USA... | reverse complement strand
CAGGGCGAAACTCGCAATCGTCCCCCGCACCGGGGCGACAGCCTCCGAGAAAGCGCGCGATCTCATCGAGTGGGCGCTGTGTCGCCGACAGGCCGATCCTCCGCGGCGGTCGCGTCACCAGCTCCTCGAGACGCTCCAGCGTCAGCGCCCGATGCACGCCTCGTTTCCTTCCGGCCACCGCGTGAATCTCATCCACCATTACTGCCCGCGTTCCGCTGAACATCCCACGCCCGCGTAAACTCGTCAGCATGATGTTCAACGACTCTGGAGTCGTGATCAGAATGTGCGGCGATTTTCGAAGCATTCGCGCGCGAGCCGACGCTGGAGTATCTCCGGTGCGGACAGCGACTCTGATCTCCGGGAAATCCAACCCTGCTTGCTCGAATCGGCGTCGAAGCTCGGCGAGAGGGCCGGACAAATTCCGGTGGATATCGTTGTTGAGCGCCTTGAGCGGCGAGACGTACAGCAGATGCACCGTATTGCCGAGTGGCTCGCTGAGCCCTGCGACTATCAGTGCATTGAGCTCCCACAGAAAAGCGGCGAGTGTCTTTCCGGTGCCGGTTGGTGCGAGGATGAGCGTGTGCTCTCCTGTCGCAATCGCTGGCCAGCCTTTGCGCTGAGGATCACTGGGTTTGCCCAGTGTATCGGTAAACCACTTTCGAACAATGGGGTGAAAACGACGCAGCATGGATTGTCCGGTAATCACAACCGTTGACTGCATCATCTGCAAGCGGGAGACCCTCCCTCCTCAGAGAATGCGCCAGAGCTTGACGGCGCCCCACTCGAGCACTTTCCCCGTCCATGGCCGTTTGCGGAATGTCTCGAGCTTCATTTCTACCGAATATCTCAGGTCATCGAGGAATACCGAGTCCATCTCCTGGCCCACGACGGGATCGAGCGCCAATAGCTGGCTTTCGTTATTGAAGGCCAGTGACCGATTGTCGAAGTTCATCGATCCGATCGCTGAAAAAAGGCCGTCTGCGACTAGTGTCTTCGAGTGCATCATCGTCGGCTGGTACTCGTAGATTCGCACTCCCCCCTTCAACAACTTCTCGTACAAGGCCCGACCTGCGTACCACGTCGTCTTCACGTCCGTATTCGCGCTCTCGGTGAGGACTCGCACGTCGACCCCACGCCTTACTGCGTTGATCAACAGGTTGGAGAAGTCATCGCTGGGCACGAAGTACGAATTGGAGATGTACAGCCTTTTCCGCGAGCCGGCGATCGATAGGGCAAGAAACCGTTCCGCCGACGTACTTCCGATAGTTGGAATGCTGTGCATCAGGCCTGCGTTGACATTCCCGCCATCGGCGAACGCCATCGGCGGAAAAAACACGTCGCCTGTCAGAAGCTCACCAGTTGCTTCCGCCCATCCCGCGGCAAAAGCCGCCTGCAATGCTGCCACCGACGGACCCTCAAATCGTACATTCGTCTCTCGCCACTGTTCCTCGTGGTGTCCGTCTCCTAACCAGTAGTCGGCAAGGCCAAACCCTCCTGTATAGCCGACACGCCCATCGACTACGATCACTCTCACATGAGATCGCTGCGCAGCTTTGTGCAGCGTATACCACTTGAGCGGCCGAAGCCACGCGAACTCGACTCCCGCCTTCTTCAGCCCAGCTACCCATTCCTTCCGCAATGGCTGAGACCCGAACGCATCCATTAGCAGCAGCACCCGCACGTGGGCACGCGCTCTGTCCGCCAAGTACTTCGCCATTGTATCGGCCACTGCACCCGGCTGCGAGTAGTACATCTGGACGGTCAACGTCCGCTTCGCGGCGGCCATGTCCTGCCAGATCGGCGGGTATGTTCCGTCTCCATTGAGAAGGATCTTGACGTTGTTGCCGGAATCGAGATGTGTCTCGGTGAAAAGCTCGATGGTTCTCGGGAAGAGAGGATCACTCACCGCCGGAGGGCCATCCCGGTCTCCCTCCGCTACTACCTGCTTGACCGGCGTCCTCCGGGTTACCGAGAGGATTCCAATCAACAGCAGCACAATCACAAGGGTGGTGACAAGGACGCTTACGATGTACTTGACGATGCGCATTCTTCCTCGTGGTCCTAGTGCGAATCCTGCATCTCTTGTTGGCTGGCGAAGCTTCGTTCGCTCCTTGCCGCCCGTTTAGTGTTGCAACACTTTCTCCCGACATGACTTTCGCGGCCCGTCGGCGCTCCGCAAATCGAGCCATCCTGCTCGACCGGTCACTCGAAGCGCTCCCCATTTTCCGATTGAGTGACTCGGCCGATGAATCAGCAATAACCTACTCTCCGCCGTCAGGCGGACGCTGGCGGGTGCTGCCGAGTCCCGGAGATCGTCTCCCCGGCACTTTCGATCAGGACGTCTACGTCGAGATCCTCCGGCGCTATAGCGAAGCAGGATTCCCGCCAGACGGCATAGTGACTTTCACACTTCATGCCTTTCTCCGCTCCATCGGACGGCGCGTGGATGGACGCACGTACGAGCAGCTTCGCTCCGCGTTCAACCGTCTCGAGCGAACAATTCTCGAGTCGACCGGTGTTTACATGGCGGCTCGATCGAATGCCACCCTTGACGTACGATTCACCATCCTCAGTTCCGTCGCGATCGAGAGACGAAGACTGGCCGACCGTGAGCAGTTCACTCTCTTTCCTGTCCTCACTGCATCCGAGCCGGGTGACGCGCGCATTGGCATATCTCCGCTGCTGCGCGACAACATCGCCGCCGGTTACACAGTCACGCTATCATCGCCACAGTACCAGTCGCTGAGCAGCCCGGTTGCTCGGAGGCTGTACCGGCTTCTCGAAGTCGCTCGCGAGTCTGGAACGGTGACCTGGCGGGTAACTCTCGACGAGCTTGCTCAGCAGCTTCCTCTCGCACAGCGATATCCCTCGCACCTGCAGCGCGTTCTCCAGCCAGCGCATGAGATGCTTCTCGGAGCGGGGCTCGTACGCAGCGCGACGCTCAGACAGGTGAGCCGCGACTGGCTCGTTGACTACGTTCTCGCCGGGCGAATGGCATGAGGCCCGTTCCCTGCAGATAAGCCGCACGACCGCTCGGAACTCTGCCGGTTTTCGGGCGTATGTACTACCTTGCAACGACTCACTTAACGCCATCACAGAATGACCATTCCACGAAAAATTGCCCTCGTCAGTCTGGTTCTGATTCCACTTCTGGCTGGCGGGTTCGTCATGCAGCAGAAGGAAGAGCGCGACGGCGCGCGGCTGCTCGACCAGGTGCTTCAAATCGTATCCGGCCGCTTCGTGGACAGCGTCGGGGCCGCCACGCTATACGAAAAGGCAGCCCGCGGATTGGTCCGCGAGCTGAACGACCCGTATTCCGTACTCCTTTCTCCAAAAGAGCTGGCAACCTTCAACGCCCAGACCGGCGGCCGTTACGGCGGAGTCGGCATGGAGATCGGCGAAGTCCAGGGATTCGTCACCGTACAACGCGTCTTTCCCCACACACCAGCAGAGCAGGCGGGTGTAATGGAAGGCGACCGCATAGTCACCATCGATACGGCAAGCGCACGAGGCTGGACCACTGCGCAGGTATCCGACGCGCTCAAAGGCACCCCAGGAACCAAGGTATCGGTGAAATTTCTCCGTGCCGGCGTCGCTGAGCCGATTCCGGTGACCTTTACCCGCGCCAACGTCCGCATTCCTGCAGTTCCCTACGCCATTCTGCTCGACGGCAACGTGGGCTACATCCCGCTCCAGCAGTTCAACGAGACCGCGACGGATGAGCTCGAAGCGTCCGCCAAGCGACTCATCGGTGAGGGCGCCAAGGGGCTGATCGTCGATCTGCGTGGAAACGGCGGCGGCTACCTCGATCAATCGGCGAGCGTAGCGAACCTGTTCCTCAACAGAGGTCAGGAGATCTCTAGCGTCCGCGGACGCGGCGGTGACCAGCAGGTCTTTTACGCGACCGATCAACCGGCTGCTCCCAATATTCCACTCGTGGTTCTCACCGACGGCCGCACCGCATCAGCCTCTGAGATTGTGGCTGGCGCGCTCCAGGATCATGATCGCGCTCTCATAGTCGGCACGACTTCATTCGGGAAAGGACTCGTCCAGACCGTCTATCCACTCGACGGCGGCTACGCTCTGAAGATGACGACCGCCAAATGGTACACGCCGAGTGGCCGGTCCATCCAGAAGGAGCGCAAGCTTCTTCCCGATGGCGAGTTTGTCGAGGTTCTGCCCGATTCGATGGAGACTGACTCGGTCCGCAAATCACGGCCGAAATTCAAATCCGACGCCGGCCGCATCGTCTACGGCGGTGGCGCAGTAACACCCGACATTATCGTCCAACCCGATACTCTCTCCACCGACGAGCAGAAGCTGCTCAACCTCCTCGCCCCAAAGGCGCAGGTTTTCCGCGCAACCCTCGTGAACTACGCCGTCGAGCACAAGAACAAGGTTCAGCCAGGCTTCGTGGTAACCAAGGCGTGGCGAGACGAGTTCTTCTCGAGACTGGTTGCACAGGGCGTGAAAGTCGAAAAGGCGCAGTTCGATGCCGGAGGCGGCGAGATCGACCGACTCCTGGGTTCCAGCATCGCCCGTATCGCGTTTGGTGATTCGACCGAGAAGCGGCGGGAAGTCTCGGAGGACGCACAGCTCAGGCGCGCACTCGCGATTCTCCGCCAGAGTCAATCCCAGCGTGATCTCTTTGCGCTTGCTCAGCGTCAGAACATGGCGTTGAAGCAGTAGCAGCAAAGTCAATCGACAACGCCGTCGTGGAATTCCACGACGGCGTTTTTTTTTGCATATTCACCACGCTAAAACATCCCGAGGATTGTATGGCAGGCTTGATTTTTCTTGGCGTGGTGGCTTTGGCTGCTCTGATGGTCGTTACGAGATCGTTCAAGATCGTCGGTCAGGCTGAAGTCATGGTCATCGAGCGCCTGGGCCGCTTCCATCGGGTCGCGCGGTCGGGGTTGAACATCCTTCTTCCTTTCATCGAGGTCCCACGCTCCATCGACGTGCGGTACTTCGAGGCAGATGTCGGAGGTGTCAAGCGTATCACTGCCGGTCACACGACGAGAATCGACCTTCGTGAGCAGGTCCTCAACTTCCCGAGCCAGCCCGTCATCACCAAGGACAACGTCACCATCGACATCGACGCAGTCATCTACTATCGCGTTGCCGACCCGCAGAAAGCCACCTACTCCGTGCAGAACCTGCCCTACGCACTCGAGACGCTGACTCGGACTACCCTCCGAAATATCGTGGGCGAGATGGAGCTCGACTCAACGCTTGGCAGCCGCGATGTCATCAACAAGCGAATGCGCGAGGTGATCGAAGAGGCCTCCATCGGCTGGGGCGTGGACGTCACGCGCGTCGAGCTCCAGGCGATCGAGCCGCCGCGTGACATTCAGCAATCGATGGAGCTCCAGATGCGCGCCGAACGCGAGCGCCGCGCTGCAGTCACCAACGCCGAAGCCGGCAAGCGGGCTGCAATCCTCGAGGCCGAAGGGGTTCGTGAGTCACAGGTGCGCCGCGCCGAGGGCGAGAAAGACGCGGCCGTGCTTCGTGCTCAGGGACTCGCCGAAGCCCGGCTCGCCATGGCGAACGCTGAAGCCGAGGCGATTCAGAAAATCGCTTCAGCATTACCCGAAGGTCAGGCTGCCATGTATCTCCTGGGCATGAAGTACCTCGAGGCCCTGCCTACTCTCGCTCAGGGGAAGAACGCAACAATCTTCCTCCCCGCGGAGGCCGCCGGAGTCATGGGCGCCATCGGTGGTTTACGAGAGCTTGTCGCGAGGGCCGCCGCGCCGACCCTCCATACTCAGGTTGATGCTTCCACACGCCTTAACCCGCGCCCGGACACCGACATTCCTCCTAAAGATTCACGGTAGTGCCTCCCAAGCCGATCTCGCTCGAGCGCGCGGAACGCATCGCTCGCTCACACCCGTGCGATAACTGCGGCGAATACAGTTTCAAAAAGCTGAAAGTAAAGCCGGCTGCCGAGAGCAATTACAAAGCCCTCGGCGAAGTGTGGCACGTGACCAAAGTCTGCGGCGTCTGCGGCATGCATCACGAGATCGGTATCGACGCCGAGGGAGATATCGTCTACAGCGCCTGACTTAGCGATATAGGTGGTCCGCAGTTGGTCCGCAGTCCGTCCGCAGTCCGTCCGCAGTGTTATTTCATCCCCGGCGGCCAAGCTGGCTTATGCGAGTATTTTCCGAAGATCGCTTGCAGAATGTTGTCAGGATCTCGAGTTCTCGCGATCGCGTCGAGATGCTCGAACAATAGAATCGGCCGTGAGAAGTCCCGGTATCGCCGGTAGCTGTGGAAGAACCCCAGTGGACCTTTTCGCGTCAGATCGCCCAGAAGAATGTCGGGGAGAAGAACGATCGTAGACGCGTAAAAGACGTTTAGAGTGCGCGGCCGGGGCAGGTCGCTCTCGCGTAACCCGCGTGGTAATGATCCATGCTTCCCCCACTGGACGTTTATCACCACCTGCGTCTTCGGCCAGGGTGTGTGTAGAATTTCGCCATGCCAGTAGGTCCAAACCTCGACCGGTGCCCAGGTTGGGTCATATCCTATCCAAACGATTTCCTGGTCAGTTGGAACCGTTAACGGAATCCAGGATCCGTTGACGTCATCCCTCCACAGCAGATGGTAGGCAATTACCCGCTTCCCAGGGTGAAGAACAGCCACTGCCCTGGACAGTGGGAACGTTTCGTCGCGCTGAAGGTACAACACCGGTGCCAGGCTCCGCGCCAGCACCGCGCCACTATCCGCTGGTGCGAGAATGCCAGGCAGATGTGCAGGTCGCAACGGTATGTGGGCCCTTGGACCACATCCCGTCAGAAGGGTTTGCAGAACGGCGATTCCGGTCACTAGTCGGAGGGTCGGCGTCTTTCCCTTAGACGGTCGAGCGACGTGAAAATTCTTCACCCGAAGCCTTGGAAAGTGGCGCATGGCTTCGGGTCATCGGAGGTCCGATGCGTAAGCCGCGTCCAAATACGTACAATCCCGCGCAGGTCCTTCACCTTATCAGCCGCGACCGGTCCGGAACGCCGCTCAGCTGCCCATCGTGCTCCGGCACTATCGAGCGCGACCCCGGCCAGCATCCTCCGCCTCCAATGTCGCACGTCACCCTCCGGTGTCGAAACTGTGGTCGCATAGCACGCTACATTGCGGGAGCTGCCTGAAACCCAGGCCCATCCATTGATCGCATCACTCAAACGCGTGCACAGAATTTGCCCCGCTGATGCTGGTCACGAGAGCACAATCGGGTGCTCCCGACGGCGTGGGAAAGCAATTAGCGGTCCTCACGCTGGCCGCTCTTCCATCGCTTGATGGAGAGTGGGTACAGTTAGCTCTCCCGAATTGGGAAAGGGATCGGCCATGGCACGCATCACCGGGACAGTGAAGTGGTTCAACGACGCGAAGGGCTTCGGTTTCATCTCGAGGGAAGGAGGGCCCGATGTGTTCGTGCACTTCAGCGCCATATCGGGCTCGGGATTCAAATCCCTTGCCGAAGGCGATCGAGTCGAGTTCGAAGTTGTTCAGGGACAGAAAGGCCCGCAGGCAGCTGACGTCACGAAGATCGCGTAGCGCATGATTGCCCCGCCGCCAAAGGCCCCGGTTATAGCCGGGGCTCTTTTTTTACTCTCGAATCACAAAAATGATTTTGCACAGCGGCATTTGATTTGCTTTCATTCACAACATTAGAGAGATCAAAATCTTCTTCGAGGGGCGCGCATGGCGGCAATCTGGAAGGGGTCACTCGCTTTCGGGCTCGTCAACATCCCGGTCGAGTTACGCACTGCGGTCCGCGCCGATCACATCAGCTTCCGGCTCCTTCACGAGGAGGACCTATCGCCCGTCAGGTACGAGCGCGTTTGTCAGGCCGAAGGCGAGCCCGTCCCATGGAACGAGATCGTAAAGGGATACGAATACGAGAAGGGCAAGTTCGTGGTTCTTACCGATGAAGACTTCAAGACGGCTGCCCTCGAAAGCTCGAAGACAATCGACATCATCGATTTCGTCCAGCAGGACGAGATCGATCCCAGGTACTTCGAGACTCCCTACTACCTCGTTGCCGCGAAAGGAGCTGAGAAATCCTACGCTTTGCTGAGAGAAGCCATCCGCAACACCGGCGCCGTCGGAATCGGAAAAATCATTATCCGACAAGCGCAGCATCTCGCCGCCATAAAAGTCCTCGGCGATGCATTGGTGCTCGAGATAATGCGATTCTCCAATGAGCTGGTGGATCCGGGTGAGTACTCGTTCCCCGGTCGGACGGACGTTCGGCCGCAGGAGCTCAAGATGGCCGAGCAGCTCGTTGAGAATCTCGCTGAGGCCTTCGATCCGTCCAAGTACACCGATGACTATCGCGCGAACCTGATGAAAGTCATCAACGCCAAAATGCGTGGCAAGAAGATCAAGCTGGAGCCCGAAGAGAAAGCCCTCGATACAGGAGTACTCGATCTCATGTCGAAGCTCCGAGCAAGCCTGGAACAGGGCAACGGCAAGAAAGCGTCACGCGGCAAGCGTTCAGCTGCCCCGGCAAAGACGAGAGCGACGAAACCCAGCAAGCGCAAGACCGCCTGACGCCCGGATATGGCGACGCGCACACGGCGCGCTGCCGGCGCGGCAGAACAGCTCGCCGAGTATCGCCGCAAGAGAGACTTCAGGAAAACGGCGGAGCCCGCTGGTGATTCCAAGCCTCGGCGCGATTCGCACCTTCGCTTCGTCGTACAGAAGCATGCCGCCAGCCACCTTCATTTCGACCTCCGCTTGGAGATCGACGGCGTCATGAAGAGCTGGGCGGTCCCGAAAGGACCGAGCACCGATCCCTCCGTAAAGCGGCTTGCCATGCAGGTCGAGGATCACCCCATCGACTACAACACGTTCGAGGGAACGATTCCACAGGGAGAGTATGGGGGCGGAACAGTAATGCTCTGGGACCACGGGTTCTACACCCCGGATGAATCCTCGGGCGATGACGAGGCTGCCATCCGCCAAATGTACGCGCGCGGCAATCTCAAGATCACGTTCTCGGGGGAGCGAATGCGCGGATCCTACGCCCTTGTCCGGATGAAGTACTCCCGCAACGGACAAAGCTCTTCCAGGCCTCAATGGCTGCTCATCAAGCACCGCGATGAATTTGCTTCGAGCGACGATATTGTTGCCGACAACATGACGTCAGTCGACACCGGAAGAACCATGGATGATATCGCCACCGGCAAGAGCAGCGTCTGGCGAAGCAATCGCAGATCCTCGCGAACGGCCACTTCCGCTCGCTCGCGAGCCGCGCCGTCCATCACCAATGAGGCCGGCAAGTCCGAGCGAAAAGCCAGGCCTTCTACCGGATCTTTCCGCGACCTGGAGCCGATGTACGCATCGATCGGAACGGAGATACCCGGCGAAGGCTGGACGTTCGAGCCGAAATACGACGGGATCCGGGTTCTGGCCTTTGCCACTCCATCGGAAGTCCGGCTCGTCACACGCAATGGAAAAGACAAGTCTGCACAATTCCCCGAGATAACCGAGGCGCTCAGGTCTATCGCCAAGAAGAAGCAGCAGAGCGTCGTCGTCGACGGCGAGATCGTCGCCCTCATCGACGGCAAGCCGGCAAGATTTCAGGAGTTGCAGTCGCGGATGCACGTCAAGGAAGCACACGTCATCGAGCGATATCGGACTTCCGCTCCAGCCAGTCTCATTCTGTTCGACATCCTCATGAGCGGCGACCGCGTACTGGTGAATGAGCCGTGGTCAGTGCGAAGGGCCGAGCTTCTGCGACAATTCGGAAAGTTTGCTTCCGATCGGATCCGTATCACGGAATCCATCGAGGGTGATGGGAAAAAGATGCTTCAGCTCGCAAGGAAGCAGGGCTGGGAAGGCATCATCGCCAAGCGAGTGACGTCCACTTATCAGCCGGGCGAGAGGTCCAGATCATGGCTCAAGCTGAAGATCGAGTACCGGCAGGAGTTCGTCGTCGGAGGGTTCACTGAGCCGCGCAATTCACGGCAGCATCTGGGCGCGTTGCTGCTCGGCTATTTCGATCATGGCCGGCTCATCTACGTTGGACACACCGGCGGAGGCTTTACTGGCGCGGGACTCGCGGAGATGTATCGGCGCCTCAACCCGCTCGAGCGCAAGACGTCGCCCTTCGCAGAAGTCCCTCGGACCAACGAGAGGGCGCATTGGGTGGAGCCTGAGGTTGTAGTGGAGGTGAAATTCAGCGAATGGACTTCCGACGGGAAATTGCGGCAGCCGATTTACCTCGGCACTCGCGATGATAAGGACCCCCAGGAAGTGGGCCGGGAGAAGGAGAGCGTGCAGAAGAAGGAGCCGGCGAAAACAGGAGTTGGGTCGAAGGCTGGAGCGGCGAAATCCCGCGCGCGAAAACGAATCTACGCAGAGCGAACACTGATCCCTTCAACAACCGGCACTGCGAGCCGCGGCGGACGACGCCCCGGCGGTCTACACGCGCGCGAGCTTACCCAACTGGTGCAGACGCTCAACGAAATCGAAAATGACAACGGGTCGGGCACCGTGGAGGTTGAGGGTCGCGATCTCGCGGTTACCAACCTCGACAAGGTCTTTTTCCCGCGAAAGAAGCTTACCAAGGGCGACCTGATGCGGTATTACGTCACCGTTGCTCCGCTGGTCCTGCCGGTGATGAGAGACCGGCCTCTCGTCCTCAAGCGCTTTCCCAATGGAGTCGGAGGTCAGTCATTCTTTCAGCAGAACGCAGGTGATCCTCCAAAGGGAGTGAGGATCGAGACAATCGAGACGCAGGGTGGTTCCACAAACTTGCGGATCGTTGGAGGTGATCTCTATACGCTTCTTTACACGGTCCAGCTTGGAAGCATATCTGTGGATCCCTGGCACTCTCGCATTCACTCGCTTGATTTTGCCGACTACGCAATCCTCGACCTCGACCCCGCGCCGCGCGCCACTTTCAGCCGCGTGGTTCAGGTAGCGCAATGGGTCAAGGAAACTCTCGATCGGCTGGGCCTCCATGCGGGCCTCAAGACTTCGGGATCGACCGGGATGCATATATACCTGCCACTGCCCCCGAAAACTCCCAACGAAGCCGCGACGCTCCTCGCGCAGATAATCGCCACCGATGTCGCGGAGTCACACCCCAAGGTCGCGACTACCGAGCGCTCGGTGAAATCCCGCGGTGCGACTAGCGTTTATGTCGATTATCTCCAGAACATTATCGGCAAAACCGTCGCTGCTGCGTACTCGGCGCGCGCCAATCCCGAAGCTCTTGTTTCTACGCCGCTCGAGTGGGCTGAATTGACCGGGGACCTGGACCCGCGGGATTTCACCATTGAGACGGCACCGGAACGATTCGCCGAAGCTGGGGATCTCTGGGCGGCGTCACTCAAGAAACCCAAGTCGCTCAAAGCGCTGTGCTAACGGTTCCCGACTTTCCTCAGGGGGAGCTCTATCTGACCCGTGTCACCGGCAGGCCTGGGCCTCTCTTCTGGTGCGGTGAACGATGAGTCGCTCGTTTCATCGACCATGTGGGTCAGCTTGTAGTACAAGTGAAGAGCGTTGACCGGAGCCATGAAGCTTCGTCGTCCGGCGCGAGAGATCGCCACAGCTTCTTCACGAACACGACGAGGCAGATCCTGCGCCAGTGGGTGTGCGAGAAGGCGTCGGATCTCTTCGGTATTTCGCGCTAATAGTGCAGCACAAAGGCTGTCCAGATACGCGAGCATCGAGCGGCCCCGGAGAAACTAGTTGACCTTAGGTACACATTGCAACTAATACACTCAAAAGGCAATAGGTTCCAGTCTTTCCATTGCATGCCTCATCCTTTTTCTAGGATGTCAGCATGTCCAGTCTTATACCCCGTTGGGTGGGACGACGTTTCCTCGGTGCGTATCGGAATAATTGTGCTGGACGGCCCCGGCCTTCACTTCTCCACTCCTCTGTCGGCTCGACTAGCCAGGCCGCTTGAAGAGCCCTGCGGAAGCTCGCTTTGTGCAAGCGTTTACCCAGGAGCAGCTCATACATATGCTGTAGCTCGCTCAGGGTGAAGGTTGCTGGCAGCAGCCTGAAGGCCACTGGCGACTGATCCATGCGGATTCGAAGCATCGCAATGGCACTGTCGAGCATCGCCCGCTGTCGCGGGGTCACCACCGGCAGCTCACCAATCGGGAACCAAGCGTAATCTCCGCCGACCGGAGGTGGCGTCCCGGCAGGAGCGAGTCCCACGAATGCTACCGAGATCTCGCTATCGGACGGATGCCGCTTGTCGCTCCCCCATGCTCCCAACTGCTCGAGCCACGAAGGAATTCCCCCAAGAGCCCGGGTCGCGATTCTGCCTGCTGTTTCGTCGAGTGTCTCGTCCGTTGAGGGCTGTTCCCACGGCAGCGCCCATTTTTCTTTTCCGTCCGGCGTGCGCCAGAGCAGAACCGCGAGTTGATCCTTCAGCGCAGTGAAGAGAACGAGATCGATTGTGTGGGGAGACTTCCTGCTGCGGCGATCGGACATCGTACCGCGAATTAGTCACCGATTGGGACTAATGTCAAGGGGGGACTAGATTAATTAGCTACTTGATAATAATTGCCACCCGACTCTTACGCTTATATACGTGCGATCGATTGCCGAGTCAACAGAATACTGGTGATTATCGCGGCGTGGCTTGACGCTGCATTCCCGTGCCCAAAGGAATCGTCGGCATCCCCGTGCCCAGCGGAATCGAGATTGGAAGCTTACCCGTGATCGAAGCGACGCCGAGAAGAGCACGCGCTGCAGCTGCCTGAGATGCCGGAAAGCCGCCCCAGCCCACAAGGTAGGCCGGAATCGCGGGAATTTGCTGAAGAACGTACGGGTTTCCGAACGAGACCACGATGAGCTTTCGGCCATTGTTGCGCAAATGATCGATGAAACTTGTGAACGCCTTCGGCGCGGATGCTGAAACCGCGTCCCAGCTCTGTCCGACGTAAGAGCTGATGACGGTTACGTCCGCCGAATCAGCAGCACGCTCAATACGCCCGTAATCCGCCGACGGATCCTCGGCTACCAACAGTTCCGAGCGCAATCCGGGATACCGCGCCCTGATCTCTCCGTTGAATGCCACACCGGCCGAAAGATCGGCGCGGCGAGCCACTGCCACCGAGAGGATTTTTGTGTTTTGCGACAATGTCAGGGGAACGTAACCAAGTGAATCCTTGACCAGTGTGATCGACTTCTCGGCAATCAGGTTCGAGGTGTTGACGTGAGAGCTGTCACCCACGACGAACCGTAACGCGTTCAGGTCTACGAGCTTGGATCGGTTCAGTCCGAGTGATGCCTTAGTCCGCAATATTCTCCGTACCGATTCGTCGAGGCGTGCTTCAGAGTATCGCCCGTCGTTCACGCCCGCGACCACTGCATCAATGGTCTGTGTGACGTTCAACGGCTGAATGAGGACATCGACGCCGGCGGTTACCGCTCGTTTAACCGCCTCTACTGCACCATACTGATCGAGCACTCCTCGCATATCCATCGCGTCGGAGATGATGATCCCCTTGAACTGAAGTTCATTGCGCAACAGCCCGGTCAGAACTTTTGCCGAGAGCGTTCCCGGGACTCCTGTCGAATCGAGCGCCGGCATCGCGCCATGGAATGACATTATCGCTCCAACGCCGCCGGTGACTGCCGCCTTAAATGGTATCAACTCGACACTATCAAGCCTACTTCTGCTCACCGTTACGACAGGGAGGGCGAGGTGGGAGTTGACGCCGGTGTCACCATGTCCGGGGAAGTGCTTGCCCGTCGCAATCATGCCATTGGCCTGCAACCCGCGGATAAATGCCGAGCCAAGGCGCGCCACGAGTCTCGGATCCTCGCCATACGAGCGGGTATTGATGACCGGATTCGCTGGATTGTTGTTCACATCCAGAACCGGCGCGTAGGCAATGTGAATCCCTAGCGCGCGACCCTCCTGAGCTGTCAGCTTGCCCTCTTCAAAGGCGAGAGAAGTGTCCCCCGTGGCGCCAATTGCCATCTCCGGCGGCGCAACCACTGCCCCGCCAAGATCGATGGCATTAGGGACGAAATAGCCTCCCCGCGCCCGAAATCCGGCGCCGGCTTCCAGGTCCGCGCCAAACAGTAGCGGGACCTTGCTCATGGCCTGGAGTGCGTTGAGCTTTGCTGCCAGCTCGGTTGGCGAACCGATGGAAATCGTGAAGCCGCCGACCTTTTCCCCAACGATGTAGCTCGTCAGGCGTTGCCACTGAGGAGAGTTTCCCGACGTGTAGTCGCCAAGGACGGTCGGCCATACCATCTGGGCCGCTTTTTCCCTCAGCGTCAGGGTCCGCATTACCGAATCGACCCATCGCTCCGTCGCGGCGCTTGAACGGGCGGTTCGATTAATATCTTCTGACCCACCCACTTTTTGCCCGCCACGAGCCGGCGGCATGCACCCGGTAACGAGCGCCGCCACCAGTGCGAGCTTTCTACCTCTCGACATCAGTGGGAGATCGTTCCCTGCTTGCTCGTATCGATCTCGGCTCCGTCGCCCGTCTTGAAAAGAAAGGCAGACATGTTTCGGGTCAGAAATGTCCGGGCCTGAGGATCCATGACGTCGAGGCCATAGTGGTTGATCAGCATCGTCTGCTGTTTACCCCAGTCAGCCCAGCACTGGCGGCAGATCTCGCTGACAATTCGCGCACCGATCTGACCCGGAAAGGGAGCTTTCTCGAAGCCTTCGCGCGTCTGTCCACAGCGCGCACAGGTGATCGTAGCCACGACAGCTACGACCCCGCATATTCGATTTTCGCGAGCCCGAAGAACGAGAGCACGCGGAGGTACACCCACCCTATGTCGAACTCGTACCACTTCGCCTTGAACTTTGCAGAATGGGGATCGTGGTGGTGGTTGTTGTGCAGCTCCTCGCCGCCAAGCCAGATCGCAATTGGCAAGATGTTCCGGCTGGCGTCCTTGACATTGAAGTTACGGTATCCAACGGCGTGCCCCACTCCGTTGATGATCCCAGCCGCCCAGAATGGAATCCATATCATCTGGATGCCCCAAACCAGCGGGCCCACAAAGAATCCAAAGAGGTAAACGTCCGCCAGCAGCATCAGGACGATTCCCACCCAGTTCAGGCGCGATAGCACATAACGCTCGAGCCAGTCATTCGGTGTGCCCTTTCCATATTTCTCCAGAACTCCGGGCTGCCTCACGGCCTTTCTATAGTAGAACGCTCCCTTCAGCACGATGTTCCGCAGCCCTTCTATCAATGGACTGTGAGGGTCGCCGTCCCGATCAGCGAAGGCGTGGTGCTTCCGGTGGCAAGCCACCCATTCCTTGGTGACGATAGCGGTGGAGAGCCAGAGCCAGAGTCGCATTGGCAGCGCCGCAAGGTAGTGAAGCCTGACACTTCTATGCGTTTGAGCGCGATGCAGAAAAAGCGTAACGCACACGTTAGTGAGGTGTCCTGCGATCAAAATGAAAAGAATCGGCTTCCACCAGTCTGCTGCCCAGCTTCCAAAATCCGGCATTGTTGTCCTTTGATACGATGAACGTGCCCAATTGACACGGTGACGCAATCTACCGGCTATTCCAACGACTGCCAACCGAACCGTTGAGCGGGAGCCGTCAGCCGCCGTAGTTACCGTCGCGTCACCGGCCGCAGGGGATCACTCGCCGGCGTATCCCCCCAGCTATCATTTGAGTGATTCCAATCGGGTACGGTCGGATCAGGCCACAGCCGCGCCCCGACCACCTGCATCGGGACGTTTATCAGTGCATCGAATCGGTCTCCGTTTGCCCAGATATTCACCGGCAGACTGAAGTCACCGGTAGTGCCATTCGCGTATTTCAACCGCAGCGTCACCGGGAATACCACCGGAGTTTCCCTGTGTAACGAGATGATGGCCTGGTTTTGCCCTTCCTTCTGCTGCTGCGTTACGCTGTCGATCCCTATGTCGAGCACATCGGTCGTGTACCAGAACTCCCGCCAGTACCACGACAAATCATGGCCTGATGCATTCTCAATCGCTCGAAAAAAATCGGCCGGCGTGGGATGCCTGAAGGCCCAGTTGCGGATGTATTCGCGAAACGCATAGTCGAAGACCTGAGGGCCAACGATGTGGTTGCGCAGCGTGATCAACAGCACCGCCGGCTTACGATACGCCACCGGTCCGAGCGCCGACACATCAATGTTATCGGCGGCTGTCATCAGCGGAACGTCGACCCCATCGTCTACTGCTGACTTCCAGTTGGCGAGCATGCTTTCAATCATCACCGTGTCACGCCAGCGCAGCTCCTTTGCGAATGTGTTGATGTAGGTGTTGAACCCCTCGTCCATCCACGGATACCGTCGCTCGTTCGACCCCACCAGCATCGGGAACCATTCGTGGCCATGCTCGTGATTGATCGTGCTGAAGACCGACATCGAGTCCTCTCCCCCGTGCACCATCACGAACATCGGATACTCCATGCCCCCAACCGGACCTGCTACGCTGGTTGCCTGTGGATATGGGAAAGGAAAGAAAGTCTCAGAATAGTGGCGGATTGTCCACTGTGTCTCTTCGGCGGCCCCTTCCCACGATTTGCCCGCCTTTGGCCACTGGTAATACGCCTGCGTGAGAATGCCATTCCAGCTCGTTGCATCCCACCTGAAATCCGGCGCGGCCGCCCAAGCTACATCTCTCACTCGCTCAGCCCGAAACCGCCACGTCTTGTTTCCCGCCGTCGGGCGCGCACGCGCTTCGCTCGTACTTATGACCGGAACCACTGCCTGTGTTCGGGCCGCTTTTGCGAGCCGTGCCCGCTGTTCGGCAGTGAGAACGTCGCTGCCGTTCTGCAGAATCCCGCTGGCAGCTACGGTATACCCTGCCGGTACCGTAATTGAAAAATCGATGTCCCCGTACTCGAGGTAGAACTCGCCTTGGCCGAGATACAGGTCGGTGTTCCAGCCGGTGACATCGTCATAGACGGCCATTCGGGGATACCACTGCGCGATCTCGTATAATGCGCCGTCCCTCCCCATGCGATCAGATCCGTGTTCGGGTACACGAAAATTGAAATTCATGGCAAGCTCGATTGTGCCTCCTTTCGGGCGTAGAGCTGCCGGAAGCACGAGCTGCATCATCGTATCGTGAATTCGCGGAGTTACCGCCTTTCCGTTGACGCGAACGTCACGCAGATCATAACCTCCACGAAAGCCGCGGACCCCCCATCTGGAGCCCGCCGCAAAAAGCATCGACCCCTCACTTCCCGGCCGATACAGGTTCTGATCGAGCTGCAGCCAGACGAAATGCAGCGTGTCTGGCGAGTTATTGGTGTAGTGGATCTGCACCAATCCGCTGACGGATTGTGCCGTTGTGTCGAGCTTCGCGGAAATCTTGTAGTCCGCCCGCTGTTGCCAGTAGTCCGGCCCTGGCGCTCCATTCGCTGACCTGTATTTGCTCGCTCCCGGCCACTCCATTCGCGATAGCGGATAGAAGCCGTTCGACGTCTGGTCTCGCTGCGCTCGAGGCAGTGACATCGTCACCGACGGAAGCGTATCGATGCGAACCGCAGTCCGCGTCGGTTGCGGACCTTTTTCGACCGGTGTCTGTCGCGATGCACAGGCCAATGCGCCGAGCAGCAGGAAGAGGCTGAGCTTCACTGATTGTCCCTTGAAAAGTTCTGGTCCGATTTTCAACCTCTTCGCGGAGGTCAGTGCCTTCGGTCGCGCCCTTGCCGCGCCCTTGCGGCGACGACCATTTGCCGATACCGTGTCGCGCACATGCCCCGCCCACGATTGAAATCGCGAAAGCTGGATCCCGATCCTTCCGGCGACGCGATCGCGGGTCACGCCACTCCTCCGGGAACCAGGCGCTTCGCCAAGCGGTTCTCTGCGAGTTTTTCCGCCGAATTCTATCGTTCGCTCATCGATGGGGTTTCGATCTCGTCCATCGGAATGGGCACTTACCTCGGAGACTGCGATGATGCCGAGGATGCAAGATACGTGACCGTTTTGGTTGCCGGCATGGAGCGCGGTCTCAACTTCGTTGATACCGCAATCAACTATCGGTGTCAGCGCTCCGAGCGCGCTGTCGGCAGGGCGATCCGCCAGGCGATCCACCAAGGCCTCGTGCGACGAGACGAGATCGTCGTGTCGACGAAGGGCGGATACATCCCCCTCGACGGAGCACCGCCTGCCTCACGCGATCTTTACGATTCTTTTCTCGCTGATGAATACTTCGATCGCGGCGTGATGACTCCCGCTGATGTCGTCAGCGGTGGCCACTCGATTGCTCCCGCCTTCATCGCGGATCAGATACAGCGCAGTCTTCGCAATCTCGGGCTATCTGCGATTGACGTTTACTATCTGCACAATCCGGAGCAGCAACGCTCGGTCCTTGATGCAGCGCAATTTCGCTTCGGGTTGACCAGCGCGTTCCGGGAGCTCGAGAATCAAGTTCGCCGCGGAACCATTCGCGCCTATGGCTGCGCTACCTGGAACGGATTCCGTCAGGACCCCAATGTCCCAGGGCATTTGAGCCTCGAAGAAATCGTCGGAATCGCACGGGAAGTTGGAGGTTCTTCACACCATTTTCGCGTCGTTCAGCTTCCAGTCAACCTCGCGATGGTTGAAGCGATCCGATCGTCAACCCAGATGCTGTCCGGCAAATCCGTTTCATTGCTCGAGGCTGCCGGCGAACTGGGTATCTCGGTTGTTGCCAGCGCATCACTGATGCAATCACAGCTCGTGCAGGGTCTGCCTGCCGCACTTGCAAGCGCCTTCCCTTCCCTCGAGACCGACGCGCAGCGTGCAATCGCTTTCGTCCGGTCACTGCCGCTGAGCTGTGCGCTCGTCGGAATGCGAACGCTGGATCACCTGTCGGAAAATCTCGGAGCTGCCACAGAAGTCATCGTAGCGTGAGCTCTGCCAATTCCCCGCTCTCATAATGCGCCGTCACGATCCGGTGGCTGTTCGTGTCGGCGACATAGGCGTACTTGGCACCACACGTGACCCCGCCAGGCTCATTGAGACCTCGGACCCAGCTCGTCACTGACCTGGAGACGGGGTCCACCCACTTCAACGCATCGTTGTACGAGTCCGCTACCAGCAATCGTCCATCGGTGAAGACCGAAATGCCTTGCGGATGCTGCATCCGGACACTATCACCCGTTCCGTCAACATCACCGAAATCGAAAAGGCCGGTCCCTGCTATTGTGCGGGTTTCACCATCTCTCATCAGCTCGCTCATGCGGACAGCACTCGACTCGGCATCGGCAAAGAAAACACGACGTTCTCCGGCGGCGATTCCCATTGGCTGGGCCAGCAGCACATCGCTGTTTGGACCATCGAGAATATCTTCGCCGCCAGAGCCAGCATGGACACGCAGCTCGCCAGTTGAGAGCTCCAGCGTCCATAATTGGTGCACTCCCGCCATCGCGATGTAGATCGCGCCACCATGCAGCGCGAGGTCCCACGGTGATGACAGCGCACGTGCTTCCCGATCGGCGCGCGTTCGCAGCTGCCGGCCATTTCCCGCAATGGTTGACACAGTACCCGATGCCAGATCGATTGCACGAATTACATGGTTCCCTGCGTCGGCTACGTAAATTGTATCGCCGTCAAAAACGAGTCCCTCTGGTGAGCTGAAGGACGGACGCTCACCATCCTCGAACCCGCTGCTTCCTCCTCCAAGTTCCTTTTCGACCGTCATCTCCTCACCGTCAGATGACAGCTTTCCAGTGATGACCCGATTGTTGCCGCTGTCGGAGATCGCGATCCGATTTCCATTCACCACGACCTTTCCCGGATATCGAAGATGTGCCGCTGGAATCGTCGGCAATTCGGGCATGATGGAGAGAGACACGCGGTTGAGATTTCCTTTCGACTCCGCTGCCTCCACCATTGAGCTGATGAACGGGGCCAACATTTCCGACGTGAATTCGCCCGCGTGTGTCCCAACCACGTAGCCCTCTGGATCTACAACAACCAGTGTCGGCCACGCCGATACCGCGTAGCTCCGCCAGATCCTGAAGTGTCGATCGTTGACGATGGGATGCTCGGCCCCCAGTCGAAGCGAGGCGTCACGGATTCGGCGCGTAACACGTTCGGCGTGATACTTCCCGCTGTGAACTCCAATAACAGCGAGCTCGACAGGAAACTGCTCTTCCAGCTTCCGCAACTGCGGAAGTACGTGAATGCAGTTGATTCACCCGTAGGTCCAGAAGTCGAGCAGGGTGACTTTCCCGCGCAAGTCGGCGAGTATCAACGGCCGATTTCCTGTGTGGATCCAGTCCAGATTTGGCGGAAACTCTGGCGCGCGAACACGTGGAGTGCTCGGAAAGTGGCTTGGCATCACCCGTCCGCAAACATGTTAGGGTTGAGTAAATGAGTCATTCAATTCTACCGAAGCCGTCAACGGCGCATCACCGCCCGGAAGGTGGTTTTCGCAATCCATGGGCGTTGTCACAGCCGCACGGAATTGGAGATTTTCTTAAATGGATGCTTTCCCGCCACCGGCCGACTGCATCCCGTGGCGTTCCACTGCCAGCCGTGCCAGTCGACCGACCTTCTGATGTCGACGATTCGGGGCTCGCAATCACCTGGATCGGCCACAGCACTTTTCTCATCAGGTCGCGCGGAGTCAGCGTCCTGACCGACCCAATCTGGAGCGACCGAGCCTCGCCCATTCAGCTCGCTGGACCACGACGCCATATACCACCGGCTCTGCCGTTTGAAGCGCTTCCTCACATCGACTCCATTTTCATCTCCCACGACCATTACGATCACCTCGACGACCGGACCGTGCGTCATCTCATCAGCACGTTCCCCGACGCGAGCTGGTTCGCTCCGCTTCAAGTGGGTGAATTTCTCAGGAAACGTGGCATAACCAATGTCACCGAGCTGGACTGGTGGGAAGACGCACATCGTGGAATCGTATCGGCATGCTGCACGCCGGCGCAGCATTTCTCGGGACGCTTTCCATGGAATCGGAATGCAACCCTCTGGTGTGGATGGGTGATTCGTCTTGGCGACTATAGCGTTTTCTTTGCCGGCGATACCGGACTCCACCCCGAATTCAGCGAGATCGCACGTCGTTTTGGTCCTTTTGAGGCTGCGCTTCTCCCGATTGGAGCCTACGAGCCGAGGTGGTTCATGCAGCCCGTCCACATGAGTCCCGAGGATGCAGTGTCGGCATACCTCGAGATCGCCAGGGCCTACCCCGCGAACTCATGCATATTCATTCCCTCACACTGGGGAACCTTTCGCCTTACCGATGAGCCGTTGGACGAGCCGCCTCGTCTGCTCCGCAGGGCATGGACTGACGCCGGCTTGCCCGAAAACCGGCTGCTGCTGGTCCGGCCCGGCGAAACGCTCACTCTCCCCCAGAGTCGGTCAGCCTGATCCACTCTACTCCGGGGATCAGTCAGCCTGGTCGTGCCTGCCCCTGCTTCGCTCACGCGGGGTTTCGCAGGCTTGAAAATTTTGTGCGCGGAAGTTGCTATAGCATTGGACGCTGGTGTCGATGCGGACCCTCTATCTCGGAGCAGAAAACATGGCTGCAGCCAAGAAGTCGTCGCGTGGTGGTTCAAGAGGTGGCAGAAAGGGTGCGACCGGTGCCCGCGGGCGGCGCGCTTCCAGCCGAAAAACCGGCGGCACGAAGAGCCGTTCGTCCAGCCGGACCAGTTCGAGGGCGCGCAAGCGCGGCTCGACACGGAAGAGCGTCGCTCGGAAGGGTGGGACACGAAAGCGTGCCACGTCTCGCAAGTCGGCCGCTACAAAGCGAGCGGCCCCGAGCACCCGAACATCGGCCCGCAAGAAAGCTGGTTCGCGCAAGTCTGCACGCAAACGCACCAAGGCAGCGAGTGCACTGCCGGCGGCGGCAAAACGGGTTACAACGCAGGCGAAGTCAATCGCTGAACGGGTTCAACGAGTCGCCACCGGTGTCGTCGAGCAGGCTGTCGAGGGAGTCACTCAGGCAGTGGACGCCACAAAGGAGTTCGTTCAGGAACACACCTGAGTCGAGCAGGCGACTGCGTCATTTCACGCAGTCGCCTCTCGCGAGAGACTGCGTGCGTAGCAACCTGACTAAGGCGACAGCCTCCATGATTCCGCCAGCACGGGAACCGAATCCTTCATCGATAGGCCGTCGGTCATTTGACCGTCGAACGCCGCTAGCGCAATAAAGAATGCGGTACCGCTCCGCCTCGCCATGCCGGAGCCAACAAGTCGTCCAAGCGCAAGCGCGATTGATTCCCTTGTCGCACCAACCATCTCGCACAATAACCGATGGTGCCGCACCTCCAGCTTCAGAGTTCCGTCTTTGGCGAGGAAGGAGCGATCGTGCGAGAGTCGGCCGAGTGCTGAGACGAGCCGCTGCTCCACGTTCTGCGATGCGAGCTCGTGCAATCTTTCGAGAATCTGAGCTCGTTCCCCCAGCAGTTGGCCAAACAGCTTCAGTGCCTGGGTCGGCTTCTCACGAACGAACTCGCGGAATTTCGCGGTCGTCACGAACAGTGTTTCGGTGTCCTCGGCAGATTGTGCATCTGTGACGTAGGTAGCCTCCGGTGTGAGGCCTTCGATGCCAAAACTTTCGCCGATAGTCACCACCGCAGGGACGAAGCCACGTCCTGAGCGCATCCGGTTGCGAAGTATGACGTGCCCGCGCAACACGACCGAAAAGCCGTCGGCCCTTCCTCCGCGCTGATATATCTGGAAGTTCGCTGGCCAGCTCGTCTTCGCCCCGTAGGCCGCGATGGCAAGGATGTCGCCCTTGGTGAGGCTCGACTGATTCGGTAACGACTGCAGGCTTTGCATCCTTCCAGTGACAAGAGGATGGACCCTTATCTCGCAATGTCTGGGCCGTCGTTCTCCGTCGAATTCATTGAAGCCCTTATTTTGGAGCCCTTACGTTTTTCCCCGCCATTACTGAGGGTCAGTCAAGTTTCGAGCTCCTCAATTGCGCCTCTGATCGCACGCTGAAGCGCGCCCTCACGGTCTGCACTCACCGGGAGTGTCATCGTCAGCGTCGCGAATATCCGCTCTATCTCGTCCTCGACAAAAGGCGCAGTGTCGTCGATCCCTAGCGACTCGAGTGTGCGAACGGCCAGCCGGCGCAGCTCTGCTAGTGTCTCTGGCTCGAGGGCGGCGAGTGACCTCGGCGTGGCAACGGCAATCTCGCCGCTGTCGTAGGCTCTCTCTCGGTTTCGCTTCGGCGCCCCGAGAAGTGTCGTAACCGGCGCGAGTGTAACAACGATGGAACCTGGCGTGTGCTCCCGCCAGCTCTTCACCACTCCGCGACGTCTGAGCGAAGGCATCAACGCCATAATGGCCTCTCTCACCAGCCCTACTCCATTTGGGCTCTGGCTCCCTCTTCCGGTGATAACAAGCACCTCGCCCGGTTTCATCACCTGCTTCATTCGGAGCCAGGATTCGGCACGCGCCCGCGCCTCGGCCGCCGACGGTAGTGACTCCCGCAGATTCAATGTGCGGTCCTGACCGAAGGCAGCTTCGTCAAAGGAGTGCCACAGACCCTTGAGCGAGGATCTACGGCGGTGCATTGCCAGACCTCACTGACCATCTCCACGATGTCCCGACTGACGATTCCCCGCTTGGTATGTCGAACTCGTATTCGGGTTTATTTGCACTGCTCGGGCTCGCCAGCCGGTAGGCCAAACGCTGTAGTCACGGCGATTTTCCACCCAGTCTCTGTCTTGATGAAAACTCGCTCGGATACGCCACTTGTCGTCACCTTGTTCTGCGTCACTCGATAGCAGTAGGTGCCGTACACTACACCCTTTGCGAGCGGGACGACACGCATGCGCCCGGCAACCAGTGTGTCGGGCCACGTGCTGTCGCGTCTCGCACTCCACCCCTCGTACCCAAGCTCCAGTCCACCCGGACCATTGCGAGCCAGTGTAGACGAGTGAATGTACGTCGCGAGATACCGTTCTCTATCTCGCTTGTGAATGGCATCGATATTCTCTTCGAAAAGGCGTCGGGCCTCAACTGTATCCGAAGGCGCCGACCCTCCCGGCGATATTGCAATCGGGGATTGACTCGCGCAGCCTGCGCCGATTAACAGGATTATGAAAGGAGGGAGACGACGTATCATACGGAGAGTTCCAGAAAAGACAGACGCTCTATCTTAGTCTCGACGCTGTCTGCTCGCGAACGCAGCCTCGCAGAAGCCGTCAGGCGAGAATCTGCTCCAGTAACACGGCGCCTTTGGCCAGTTCCTCTCGAGTCATCACAAGAGGTGGAAGCAGGCGAAGGGTATGATCCCCGGCGCTGATCACCAGGATACCCGCCTCCCATCCTCTTTCGATCACGTCGTTTGCTTTCTCCACAACGTCCAGGCCCCACATATATCCCATTCCGCGAATCGCACGCACTTTCCCCGTGTGCTTTGCAATCCCGCGCAGAGTTTCGCCAAACCACTCGCCATTCTCACGCACGTTTGCGAGGAATGAGGGCTCTGCAATTCGCCGCACCACCTCCAGCGCAACGCTCGCGACAAACGGCCCCCCTCCAAAGGTCGTTCCATGATCTCCAGCTTTGATAGTTGCTGCAATTCCAGGCGCCACGAGAATGGCTCCCATCGGTAACCCACCGGCCATAGGCTTGGCAAGCGTTACGACGTCCGGAATAACGCCAAAACTCTCATAGGCAAAGAAAGTCCCCAACCGCCCGAGACCGCATTGAATCTCGTCGAAGATGAGTGCGATTCCACGCTCTTCAGTCAGCCTTCGCAATTGCTGGATGAGACTTTTCTCCAGGACACGAACGCCCCCTTCTCCCTGCACCGGTTCCAGAATCAGAGCCGCAATCGTCTCACTATCGAGCGCCGCATCGAGCACGTGAAGATCCCGCTCACAAATGCTGATGCCGCCAGCGAGCGGACGGAAAGGCGCGCGATACGAAGGACGATCCGTTGCGGCGAGCGACGCGAAGAGACGTCCGTGAAAGCTTCCGCGCAACGCTAGTATCCCCGTCTTCGCGTCCGAACCGACCGTGCGTCCCCAACGACGTGCGAACTTGAATGCCCCTTCGTTCGCCTCGGCGCCCGAGTTACAGAAGAACACGCTTTTGGCGAACGAGTTACGCGCGATTACTCGCGCAAGCTCCTCTCCCGGCTCACTCCTATAAAGGTTCGACACATGAATCACACCGGTGTCCAACGCCTCGACCACGGCCCGCCTGATGCCGGCATCTCCATAGCCAAGTGCGTTAACTGCAATTCCACTCGCTAGATCGAGATATTTTTTCCCGTTCGTATCGATAAGCTCGACGCCGTCTCCCTTTACGAACGTCATCGGAGCGCGCTTGTACGTTCCGAGAATCGAGGCGCCCGATTCCATCGTGGCCGGCTGGGCCAAGGGTGATTTCGGTGGCATCATCGTAGTCATGGTATGAGACTCGGAGCAAATGTCATTAGAGTTCCGGCAGTCGTATCGGTCAATCCCTCGAGTGTCGAAATGCGCACCCGTCCAACCCCTCCCGTCAATGCGGCAAAGCCTGCCTCGAGCTTCGCGCGCATCCCATGGCTGATCACACCTCTCTCCACCAGTTCCGCGGCTTCTGCCTGACCGAGAGCCGTAATCAGCTTGCCGCTGTCGTCGAGTACACCGGTTACATCCGCAACAAACAGAAGCTCTGATGCTGAGAGCGCGATCGCGATCGCTGCTGCAGCGTCATCGCCGTTCACATTCAACGCCTCACTCGATGCGCCTTCTTCCACCGCCACTGGAGAGATCACAGGCAGGTAGCCCGCACTTAGCAGATTATCGATCAGATTTGATCTGACAGCGACAGGCTTGCCGGCTCGGCCAAAGCCAGCTGGATCGATTGGCGCCGCAGTGATCGTTCCGGCGTCCTCCCCCGAGATGCCGACGGCAGGCAGCCCGGCCGCAAAGAGGCAGGAGACGAGCTCTTTGTTCACTAGTCCCGACAGTACCATCCGAACCAGTTCCATATCCTGCCGGGTCGTGATTCGGCGGCCATCGACAAACGATGGCTCGAGGCCTGCCCGCCGCTGAATTTCGCTGATCTTGTCCCCACCGCCGTGCACGACACAAAAAGACCCGGGACTTGCCGACCACGCCGACCCCAGTCGACCGGGGAGATCGGTTGAGCCCTGTGCCCTCCCTCCAATCTTGATTACGCGTTTCATCCCGGCAGCCCAACTGTCTCATTCAAGCCCAACATGAGATTCGCGTTCTGCACTGCCTGTCCTGCCGCCCCTTTCATCAGGTTGTCGACGGCCGCTATCACAATCAACGTCGGCTGCCTTACGTCTGCTGCGTACGTAGCGCTCAGCCGAACGACATTGCGCCGTACTACATCGCGTAGCGACGGCGCCTCGCTTGCCACTTCGATGAATGGCTCCGCGGCGTATTCCTCTTCCCAGATAGCGAGCGGGTTGCCAAGTCGTTGAGTCATTGGCACGGTGATCGTCGCCAGAATTCCGCGCGCCACGGGCAGAAGGTGTGGCAAGAAAATGAGATCGCTGTCTCCACCCCAGGCGTTGGCGACAGCCCGCATTTCAGACAGATGACGGTGCACGTTTCCGAGCGCATACGCCCGGAAGTCTTCAGCCACCTCCGCAAACAACAAATCGGGCCTCGGTGTGTAGCCCGCTCCCGTTACCCCACTGGCGGCCGAGATAGAGATAGTTCCACCGGGAACCGTCAGGCCGCGTTTGATCAGCGGCGCCAGCGCGATCAAGATGGCTGTGGGGTAACATCCTGGATTCGCGACCACAGATGCGGAGCTCACTGACTCGCGCATTAGCTCTGTGAGCCCGTAGGGTGCATCGACTTCAGCATTCCCGTCGTTTCCCGGGCGAAGATCGGACGACAGATCAACGACCTTGGCGCCAACCTCCAATGCCCGCCGTACCCAGTTCCCCGAAACCCCATGCGGCAGAGCGCTGAAAACCAGATCCACATCGCCGAGCGGTGCTTCGTCCGTATCGATGAAGGTGATGTCCCGCCCCGATATCCGCGCCTTGCTGCCGGCGCGTGAGCTCGCTGAAGCAAACGCCAGCTCAAAGGCAGGATGCTGAGCAACGAGGCTGCAGAGCTCCCGGCCTACGTACCCACTGGAGCCTAAGATCCCAATAGAAAATTTATGCACTTTTAATGCATAACATTGCATCGGAGGCGCGTCAATCTGAGTTCGCGCCCGGTCGATGCCATTGGGGTGCTGTTCCAGCGATGAGCCCGAATTCTACGGTTCGCCTGCCAGTGACTTCAATCGTCGGAGAACACGGTCGCGTGCTACGCCGGAACGGCACACAATCAGGATCGTGTCGTCACCGCCGACCGTGCCAAGGATGTCGGGCCACCCTTCTCCATCCAAAGCAGCCGCGATTGGCTGGGCGCCTCCAGGCACGGTTCTCAAAACGATCATGTCGCTCACTCCATCGATTCGGAGGAAGAGCTGTGGAAGAAGGGTCTCGAGAGCGACTCGGCTCTCCTCTATCGTGCCGTCGGTTATTGCATACCGAGCGCCTTCAGGTGTAGGAACTCTAGCGAGCCTCAGTTCCCGAAGATCGCGCGAGAGCGTTGCCTGTGTTACGTCCCAGCCGCGGTGGAGCAGCAGCTTTCGCAGATCTTCCTGGCTGCTTACCAGTCGAGAATTGACGATCTCGAGTATCGCCGACTGCCTTTCGCGCTTGTTGGCCATACGTCGCTCCTCCATCCGGGAAGAGGATACCACATTCAGCCACTTGGGGGGAGGGCGCTCTCACTCCAAAAAGTTGACGGTGCCTGGCGTTGTGATTAAATATTCGATAACTGTGAATAGTTATTTAGAGGCGACATGACCGAAACCATTGTTCTCGCATACTCCGGCGGTCTGGACACGTCCATCATCGTGCCGTGGCTCAAGGAGCACTACGATGCCCACATAGTTTGTGTAGCCGGAGACATCGGCCAAGGTGACGAGCTCGAAGGCGTTCGAGAAAAAGCCATCGCGTCCGGCGCTGATGAATGCTACATCGAGGACCT
>Ga0137373_10001182_pt1 | contig 28017 bp, 24 predicted proteins | sample SagtaG_5_FD_104912 | JGI IMG/M metagenome (GOLD analysis project Ga0137373, IMG submission 104912) | Vadose zone soil microbial communities from Sagehorn Ranch, Mendocino, California, USA - Sage1_R_80_16 metaG | ecosystem: Environmental > Terrestrial > Soil > Vadose zone | place: USA... | reverse complement strand
GTCGAACAGGGCGGCGGGACGTCCGTCGGTGAACCAGATCGCCTGGTTCGAGGAGTCGCCGTCGTGCTCGCGCATCCGCAGCCGGGCCGCGAACGACTGCCGGGCGTTGTGCATGTTGAGCGATTCGTCGAGGTAGTTGCGCCAGTCGATGTACGGGATTTCGCTCTTGCCGTCGAACACAAGCCCCTTCTCGTAGGCGCCGTTCATCGCCCCGATGCTGCCCTCGGTGCGCGCGGCGACACCGTTCGGCCCGACGGGGTTCATGTTCCGCGCGCTCCAGACATCGATATCCGCGTAGCACGCTGTCGCGACGTAGGGGCAGCCCTCCTGGACCATCTCCTGCGGCGGCTTCCAGCCGCCGATCTGCGCGTTGAGGTCGAGGAACTCGGTCGCCGTGAGGTGATGGTCGAGCAGCGCATGGAGCCCGTACTGGACTCCGACGTTGTCCCACGTCGAGCGAGCGAACCCGGTGACGGGATCGCGGCCGTAGACGTTGACCGCGTCGTTCCAGTGCGTCCACTCGACCCCCACCTGCTGCGCCGGCGTGATCCCGGGCACGGTGCCGAAGTGGGGGTTCAGCACAAGCGGCGAGAGGCCGCGCCAGCCGTTGATGCACTCGGTCGAGCCGGGCGCCGCCAGCCACGGCGTCAGCGGCTGGTAGGGATTCACAATCGTGTTGGAGGACGAGAGGCCCTCGAGCCACGAGCGATTCGACCAGACCCGCCACTTCGACGTGGGGTTCGCCAGCACCTGCAGATCCATCCAGTGCTCGAGCAGTTCGCAGTCGCCGATGTGGATCGTCTGCGTGACCATGTCGGGATACGAGTACTGCGGGATGCCGCCGTCGAGCAGGCCGGGTTCGTCCTGCCCGTACACGTACTGCTGGATCCCGCCGCCGGAGCCGCCGAGCCCGATCGTGTAGATCGGGTCGTCGTACTCGGTCACGAAGCGCGACTTGACCATCAGCGCGGTCTCGCCGCCGAGCACGAGGTTGTAATGCGTGTTCGTCTTCGTGCCCGTCGACCAGAGGATCGCGTAGCCCTTGCCGAGGCCGTACGGGTAGCGCGACTCGTTCTGGTTGTTCGACCCCTGGTAGTGGCCGATGGCGACGCCGCCGCCGAAGTAGTAGATCGCCTTGCCGTTCCAGGCCGACAGCTTCGTCTGCTCGGGGTCGAGGACGGCGATCGAGTAGATGAAGCGGTCGATCGTGCCACGCTCCCAGCGGATGACGAAGTCGACCGTGTCGCCGGTACTCGTCGTCGTCTGCGAAATATCGGCCGGACGCGGTGCCCCGGCATTGAACGGCTTCCAGGTGTTGGCGGTCGAGCGGTAGTAGTAGTCGACCCGCGTCGGCAGCGAGCAGTTCATGTCGAGGAACGGTCCGGTGAGGTCGAAGCCGGCGAGCGCGCCGGGTGTCGAGCAGAAGAAGTCCGGCTGCTTCGGGCCGGCGAACATCGGTCCGGTGATCGGGTAGTTGGTCAGCGTAAGGCTCGCGCGGTCGTTGGCGGAGCTGCCCGGCCCCGGCACCGTCGCCTCGACGGTGCTCGATCCGAGCGGGAGGCCGGTCAACACGCCCTCGAGCGCGTCATCGGCCCGGTCGTCGGGTGCGAACGCCGAGGTGACGTCGGCGCCGTTCAGCGTCACAGTCGCCGCGGTGAGCGCCACCGATGCGGGGACGGTCACTCGGATGCGAGCGGCGCCGCCGCTCACGTACTGTGGCGGGCCCGACAGGGCGCCGAGCGCGAGCGCGTCGTGGATTCCCGCCGGCGGCCCGACGACGTACGGTGCCGCGGCTGCGGACGCAGCGGTGGCAAGAGCCACGGCAACCAGCGCCGCGACGACGTGTTGACGGCGGATCATGGCTCCCCTCTTCCGGACCAGGTCTGTGACAACCGGTGCTTATCGCGCGCGGCCCGCCGGGTCAAGAGCAGCCTCGGTCAGCCGCCGAGGAGGATCCGCGCGCCCTCGTGCAGGATTTGCGTGCGACAACGTAGGCTGTGTCCAAATCCCGCCCCGTATGATCGCTCGCATCGCGCCGACGCTCCACATCCCCGCGCGCGAGGGGCGCGCAGTGCGGGTCGAGAGGGGCCGCCGGTTCCGCGTGATCGACGTGGAGGGCGGGCAGGTTGCGGACACCTGGGCATTCGTCGCCGACGACCCTGGCGAGCATCACAGCGCGCAGCACACGCGCGCGTACGTCGACCGGCTGTTCCCCCGGCCCGGCGAGAAATTCGTGACGAACCGGCGGCGGCCGATCCTCACGCTCGAGGAGGACAACACGGCGGGAATCCACGACATGCTGATCGCCGCGTGTGACCCCCCGCGCTACGAGGGTCTCGGCGCCGAGGGCTGGCACGCCTCGTGCGAGGAGAACCTGCACCACGCGCTCGAGGCGCTCGGGGTCGGGCCGATCCCTCGCTTCGCGCCGCAGCCGATCAACCTGTTCATGAATACGCCGGCGCGGCCCGACGGAACGATCGAGTGGCTTCCGGCGGAGACGAAGGCGGGCGAATACGTCGTCCTACGCGCCGAGCTGGAGATTGTCGTCGCGGTGTCGGCGTGCCCGCAGGACATCGTGGCGATCAACAAGCGCCGCCCGAGCCCGATCGAGATCGAGCTCCTCTAGGCCGCGCCACAGCCGCCGCCGCCCGCGGTCTCGACGATCACGACGTCGTCGCGGCGGAGCTCGACCGAGCCCTTGCCGCGGAGGGCGCTTCGCTCGCCGTTGCGCTCGAGCCAGACCGCGCTCGGCTCGCCGTCGGCGCCGCCGTCCAGGCCCCAGGGAGCGATGCGTGCGCGCTCGACAATCGTCGTCAGTCGCGCCTCTTCGGCCAGCACCCGGTAGACGCGCCGGAGCCCGTCGCCCCCGCGGTGGCGGCCCGCGCCGCCGCTTCCAGTCCGCAGCTCGTGCCGCTCGACGCGCAGCGGGTATTCCGTCTCGATCACCTCGGCCGGCGTGTTCATCACGTTGGACATGTGGATTCGCGTGGCCGCATCGCCGTCACGCGCGGCGCTCGCGCCCGATCCGCCCGCGTGCGTCTCGTAGAGGGAGTCGTCGCCGATCGAGAAGAGCGCAAGTCCGGACGAGCCCATCCCGCCCGCGACCACGCGCTCGGGTACCACCTGCGCGAGCGCGCGCAAGAGGGCGTCGACGATCCGCTGTGAGGTTTCGTGGTTGCCGGCGACGAGCGGCGCCGCCGGGCCCGGGTCGAGCAGCGATCCCGGCTCGGTCAGCACCTCGACCGAGCGCAGCAGTCCGTCGTTCGAGGCGATCTCCGGGCCGAGCACGGCGCGAATGACATACGCCACGGAGGCGGCGGCAATGAACGGGGTCGTGTTTACCGGCCCGCGCGCCGCGGGGTCCGACCCCCGGAAGTCGAAGACGGCGCGGTCACCGGCGACCGTCACGGCGACGCGGATCGTCACCGGCTCTTCGCCGACCCCGTCGTCGTCCAGCGCATCCTCGCCCTCGTACGTCCCGTCCGGAAGCTCTGCGAGTGCGCGCCGCACCCGCTGCTCCGACTCGTCCTGCATCCGCCGCCAGGCGTCGCGCACGGTTTCGAGGCCGTGCGCAGCGAACACCTCCTGCAGGCGTTCGTCGGCGATCGAGGTCGTCGCCGCCTGGGCCTGGATGTCGCCGCGGCGCTGCTCGGCGCCCCGCACGTTCGCGAGCACGAGTCGCAGCGGTTCCTCGCAAGCCCCGTCGGCGGCGAAGAGCCGCGTCGGCGGGATCACGAGCCCCTCCTGGTAGATCTCGCGCGCGAAGGGGACGTAGCTGCCGGGGAGCGCGCCGCCGACGTCGGGCCAGTGGGCGAGCGCGACCGCGAAGGCCGCGAGGGAGCCGTCGACGAACACCGGGCGGACGGCCTTGACATCCGGCAGGTGATTGCCGCCACAGGCCGGCAGGTTCGTGAAATAGACGTCGCCGGACACCAGCCGCTCCGGCGGCACGGTCTCCATCAATCGCCGCACCGTGAACGAGAGCACGCCGAGGTGCATCGGGATGTCCTGGCCCTGCGCGACCGTCCGGCCGGCGGCGTCGGTGAGCGCGCAGGAAAGATCGCCGGCTTCGCGCAGGACCGGCGAGCGCGCCGTGCGCATCAGATCGAACTTCATCTCCTCGGCGACGGCGATCGTGGCGTGGCGGATCACCTCGAGCTGCGCCGGCCCGAGCGTCACGCGGGCTCCAGCCAGACGTTGCCGTCCTCGTCCGTCCTCCCCCTCTGTCCCGGCCAGACCACGACCGTGGAGAGCGCGTCGGCGAGCACGGCCGGGCCTTCGACCAGTTCGACGGCACCGCGCCGGAGCACCGGGCCGAAGACCGTCTCGCCGAGCGCGGCGTCGCCTTCCGCCGCGGGCACCGAACGGGCCCAGGCCGCCCCCTCGTCGATCCAGACGCGCGCCCTCGCCGCAGTCACCTCGACCGGCTCGTCGGTCGCGTACCCGAACTCGCTCCGATGGCGCTCCTGGAAGGCCGCGCGCAGGCTGCCCGGGGAGGTCGCGCCGTGGACGTCGACCTCGAGCGCGTCGTTCTGGCCCCGGTAGCGGAGCTCGAGAGACCGGGCGACGCGGAGGGTGCCGTCGCCGCCTTCGAGCGCGGCCGCCGCGTCGTCGACGAGGTCGTCGAGCTCGTGCTCGACGCGCGGCCACTCCGCCTCGTCGAGGGGAGCGAGGCACGTCCGGACGTCGTCGAAGGCGAGCTCCGAGAGGCAGCAGCCGATCGCGGAGAACGTGGAGGACGCCGCCGGCACCAGCACCCGCTCGACTCCGGCCGAGAGAGCGACGGCTCCGACGTGCATCGGGCCGGCGCCGCCGTACGCGACGAGCGTGCACGCGCGCAGGTCGTGGCCTCGGCGGACGGTGACGAGCCGGAGCGCACGCTCGAGCTCGGCGTGGGTGACCTCGGCCGTCGCCAGCGCGGCCTCCTCCGCCGACAGTCCGAGCTGTGTCCCGAGCCGCGCGCAGGCCTCGTGCGCGAGGCCGTGGTCGAGCTCGAGCCCGCCGCCGAGCCCGCCCGCGAGGCCGAGCACCACGTCCGCGTCGGTCACTGTCGCCTCGACGCCGCCGCGCCCGTACGCCGCCGGCCCGGGCACCGCTCCAGCCGAGCGCGGCCCGATGCGGAGCGCGCCGACGTCGTCCACGCACACGATCGAGCCGCCACCGGCGCCGATCGACTCGACCGCGACCGCCGGCAGCCGGACAACGTGGCCGCCGAGCCGTCGGTCGCGCGCGGTCGCGGGGACGCCGTCGCGCAGCAGGCAGACGTCGGTGCTCGTCCCGCCCATGTCGAGCGACACCGCGCGGTCGAGGCCAAAGCGGCGGGCGAGCCGCGCCGTGGCCGCGACCCCAGCAGCCGGACCGGACATCACTGTGGCGAGCGGGAGCAGCCGGGCCCGCGCAACCGTCATCATCCCGCCGCCGGAGTGGACGACGAACGAGGGCGCGCCGGGAAAGGAGCCGGCGATCGCCTCCTCCTGCGCGCGGAGGTACCGGTCGATCACGGGCATCACCGTGGCGTTCAGCGCCGTCGTCGACGCGCGCTCGAACTCGCGCCGCTCGCGCGAGACGCGGTGGGAGATCGAGAGCGACGGAGCGTCGTCGAGCGACGCCGCCAGCCGCGCTTCGTGCTCAGGGTTCGCGTACGAGTGAAGGAAACAGACGGCGACCGCCTCGACTCCTGCGGCACGCACGTCCTCCGCCACGCGCTTCGCTTCCTCCTCGGTGAGCCGGAGCAGAGGCATCCCGTCGGGCCCGACGCGCTCGGCCGCCTCGAAGCACAGCTCTCGCGGGACCGGCGGGGGCACACGTGCGGGGCGGGCCAGGTCGTAGAGGTCGTCCCGCGCCTGCCGTCCGATCTCGAGCACGTCGGCGAATCCTTCGGTGGTCACGAGCGCTGTCCGGGCGAGCTTCTGCTCGAGCACCGCGTTCGTGACCCAGGTCGTGCCGGCGACCACAGTGGGCCTCTCCGCGACGAGGTCTCTCACCCGCGCCAGGGCCTCGCCGAGCCCCGCGTCCGTCGGGACTTTCACTGCCTGCGCGACACCCCCGTCGAGCACCACGACATCGGTGAAGGTGCCGCCGGCATCGACGCCGACGCGGACTTCCTGTCCCGTTTTCACGGAGCGAAAGGAGTGTCCGTGTACGGGAACACGGTCGTATAGCATCGCACTTCGTCGGTCGTCGACCCGGAGGTTGGATGGTGCAGGTCGAAACCTCGGTGCCCGTGCAGGCGCTGACCGTGGGCGGCGAGACGCTGACGAGCGACGAGACGCGTGTCGTGCGTGCCCCCTGGGACGGCGCGGCGATCGCCGCGGTTCCGCTCGTCGGCGCCGCGGAGACGAGGACGGCTGTCGCGGCGGCCGCGCAGGCGATTCGCAAGCCGCTGCCTGCGCACGAACGCGCGGAGATCCTCGACCGAGCCGCTGTCACGGTCCGCGACCGTCGCGAAGAGCTCGCGCGCCTGCTCACCCGCGAGATCGCCAAGCCGCTGAAGCAGGCGCTCGTCGAGGTCGACCGGTGCGCGCAGACGCTGATCTTCTCCGCGATCGAGGCGCGCACGCTGGCCGGCCGCGGCATCCCGGTCGACGCCCATCCTGCGGGAACCGGAAGGCGCGGCTACACGATCAGGGTTCCGATCGGCGTGGTCGGCGCGATCACTCCGTTCAACTTCCCGCTGAACCTCGCAGCTCACAAGGTCGGCCCCGCGGTCGCGGCCGGCTGCGGCACGGTGCTGAAGCCGGCTGCCGTCGCCCCGCTCGCGGCGATCGAGCTCGTGCGGATCCTGCACGAGGCGGGGCTGCCGCCGGAGCTGCTGTCCGTCGTCACCGGGCCGGCGAGCGAGATCGGCGACGCTCTCGTCGAGGATGAGCGCGTGCGGATGATCACCTTCACCGGCTCGGCGGAGGTCGGGTGGGAACTCGCCGGGCGCGCGGCGAAGAAGCACGTCTCGCTCGAGCTCGGCAACTCGACGCCGCTGATCGTCTGCGCCGATGCCGATCTCGACGCGGCCGCCGAGGCGGCGGCGATCAGCGGGAACGGCTTCGCCGGACAGTCCTGCATATCTGTTCAACGGGTGCTCGTCGACGGGAGCGTCCACGACGATTTCGCCGAGCGCCTCGTCGCAGCGGTCGAACGGCTGAAGGTCGGCGACCCGGCAGGAGACGACACCGATGTCGGGCCCCTGATCGACGAGGACGCTCGCACGCGCGTCGGGGAGTGGCTCGACGAGGCAACCGACAAGGGCGCCGAGCGGCTTGCAGGCGGCACGTTCGACGGCGGTCACCTGCGCCCGACGGTGCTCGACCGCGTGCCGACCGACGTGCGCGCCTGGGAGCGCGAGATCTTCGGGCCGGTGCTCGGGCTCCGCACGTTCGAGTCGCTCGACGAGGCGATCGGGCTGGCGAACGACACCGACTACGGCCTCCAGGCCGGCATCTTCACGCGTGATCTCGCGACCGCGATCGCGGCAAGCGAGCAGCTCGAGTTCGGCGGCGTCACGATCAACGAGGCGCCCACCTTCCGCGTCGACCAGATGCCCTACGGCGGGACGAAGGAGTCCGGTAACACGCGCGAGGGTCCGCACTACACCGTGCGCGACATGACCGAGGAGCGCATGGTGGTGATCAAGCTCTGAGGAAGCCGCCGGTGCAGGACGGCGCACCGTCGCTCCAGGCGCTCGAGCGCGCCTTCGCGGTCCTCGACCTGTTCGGCGCCGAGCGGCCGGAGTGGGGCACGAGCGAGGTGGCGCGCGCGGCGGGGCTTCCGGTGCCGACGGCGCACAGGATCCTCGCGGCGCTGACGGGCCGCAGGTACCTCGCGCGCGACGAGCGGACGAGGCGCTTCCGCCTCGGACCGGCCGCGCTGGACCTGGGCGAGCGCGCCCGCGCGGTGCTCGATCTGCGTCAGGCCGCGCTTCCCGTGCTGCGCCGGCTGGCGCGCGAAACGGATGAGACGGCGCTCCTCACCGTGCCGAACGGTGAGCGCGACCGTTCGGTCTGCCTCGAGCGCGTGGAGAGCTCGCAACCGCTGCGACTCTCCGTCGAGCCGGGCCGCCGCCTTCCCCTGCACGCGGGCGCGTCGCAGAAGGCGCTGCTCGCCTTTCTCGGCGAGGAGGACATCGAGCGCGTGGCGGCAGGCTCGCTCGAGCGGATCTGCCGCGCCACGATCACCGATGCGGAGGCACTGCGCGCGCACCTCGCCGAGGTCCGGGAGCGCGGCTGGGCGATCTCGTTCGAGGAGACCAACGTCGGCGTCTGGGGCGTCGCGGTGCCGCTGCTGGACGAGCACGGCTTGGCCGTCACCGCGCTCGGGCTCGCCGGGCCGAGCGCGCGGCTCTCGCCCGAGGAGGTGGTCGACCACCTCGAGCGGCTGCGCGACGCCGCCGTCGAGATGGCGATGCCGCTCGGGCTCGACGTCCCGGAGCTCGCATGGCCGTGAAGCACGAGCGCGCCTGGGGCGCGTACGTCGATCCGCCGTTGCGCGACAAGGTCGCCGTCGTGACCGGCGCGGCGAAGGGCCTCGGCGCCGCGATTACGGACGTGCTCGCGTGTGACGGCGCACACCTCGTCCTGGCCGGTCGCGATCGGGAAGCGCTGCAAAGCCACGCCGCCCGGCTCGACGATGAGTACCCCGAACGGGAGAGCGTCGTCGCAACCTGCAACGTGACGAACGAGAACGACGTGCGGGCGATGATCGGCGCAGCGGTCGAGCGTTTCGGCGGGCTCGACATCCTCGTCAACACCGCCGGCGTGATCGGCCCGATCGAGACGCCGGCGCAGGATGTGGCCGTGGAGGACTTCCGCGGTGTCCTCGACGTCAACGTCGTCGGGACGTTCCTCCCCTGCAAAGTCGCGATCCCGCATCTGATCGAGCGCGGGAGCGGGCGGATCGTGAACATCGCCGGCACGTCCGGCCTCCGCGGTTACCGCAACCGCGTCTCCTATTCGTCTTCGAAGTGGGCGGTGCGCGGGCTCACCCGCACGCTCGCGCTCGAGCTCGGCCCGCACGACATCACGGTGAACGCGATCTGCCCGAACGTCACCCACGGTGAGCGCATGACGAAGATCGTCAACGAGAAGGCGCGCCGCCTCGGCCTCACACCCGAGGACGTCTCCGCCGACTTCACGCGGCAGACCGCGCTCGGGCGCTTCATCGAGGACTCCGACGTCGCGTACGCCGTCCGCTTCCTGGTCTCGGAGGGCGCGCGGAACGTGACCGGGCACGACATCGTCGTCGATGCCGGGTGGGACGTGTGATCCCGCGCCCGTTCGAGTACGAGCGCCCCGGCTCGGTCGAGGAGGCGGTGTCCGTCCTGGCTGCGGCGGGCGGGCGCGACGCGAAGCTGATCGCGGGCGGTCAGAGCCTCGTGCCGATGCTCTCGCTCGGCCTCGCGCGGCCCGACGTGCTCGTCGACGTCTCCCGGCTCGAGCTGGACGGGATCGAGGCCGTCGAGGGCCGAGTGCGGGTCGGGGCGACGACGCGTCACCGGACGCTCGAGCTCGACCCGGACGTGCGGAGCCTGTTGCCGCTCGCCGCCGAGGCCGCCCGCCACGTGGGCAACCCGCGTGTGCGGAACCGCGGCACCTTCGGCGGCTCGCTCGCCCACGCGGACCCTGCCGCGGAGCTGCCGGTGGTCGCGGTCGCGCACGGAGGCGAGATCGTCGCCCACGGGCCCGGCGGGGCGCGCCGGATCCCGCTCGGGGAGTTCTTCCTCGGCTACCTGGAGACGGCGCTGGCGCCGGACGAGGTGCTCGTCGCCGCCGAACTCGAGCTGCTGTCGGAAGGAAGCGGTGTCGGCTTCCACGAGGAGGCGCAGCGGGCCGACGACTTCGCACTCGCATGCGCCGCCGCGATCGTCGAGCCGGACGGGCAGGCCCGTGTCGTCGTCGGCGGCGTCGGTGACCGGCCGCTGCGCTTCGACGGGGTGCCGGGCGAGCTGGCGGCCGCGGTCGAGTCCGCAATCGAGCCGGAGGAGGACGCGTTCGTCTCGGCTGCGTTCCGCCGCAGGCTGGCCGGCGTTTGTGCGCGCCGCGCCCTCGCGCACGCACGAGAGGATGCGGCGGCGTGACGCTCGAGCTGGTCGTGAACGGACGCCGGTTCCGCGAGCCGGTCGAGCCGCACGTGACGCTGCTGCGCTTCCTGCGCGACCAGGCAGACGCCACCGACGTCAAGTACGGCTGCGGGGAGGGCGTCTGCGGCGCCTGCACCGTCCTGCTGGATGGGGTCACCGTCAATGCGTGCAGCGTGCTCGCCGTCCAGGCGGAGGGCGCGCGAGTCGAGACCGTCGCCGGGCTCGGCGAGAACGGCTGGCTCCATCCGCTCCAGCAGGAGCTTGTCGAGCGCGGCGCGGTCCAGTGCGGTTTCTGCACGCCCGGCGTCGTGCTGGGCTCGCTCGAGGCCGTCCGGCTCGGCCTCGCAGGCGACCGCCCGACGATCAGGCGCAGCCTCGCGGGCAACCTCTGCCGCTGCACGGGTTACCGCAAGATCGTCGACGCGGTCGAGGCCTATCGCGACCGCGAAGGTCCCGCGTCGTGAGCGTCGTTCGCGACCGGCCCGCACGCTTCGTCGGGCGCGCGCTCGTCCGGCACGACGCGGTGGAGAAGGTCGCGGGCCGGACGCGCTACGCGGCCGACTTCGGCCTCCCGGGAATGCTGCAGGCGGCGCTCAAGCGGGCGGACCTCCCGCACGCGCGCCTGCTCCGCGTGGATACGTCCGCTGCGGAGGCTGTGCCCGGCGTCGCGTCGATCCTGACGGCGAAGGACGTCCCCGAGAACACCGTCTGGGTCGACGTTCCGGGCCAGACTTTCCGGGTGGGAGCGCTGAAGGCCCGGATGAACGTGCTCGCCGACGGCGTCGTTCGCTATCACGGGGAGCCGATCGCGATCGTCGCAGCGGAGACCGAGGAAGCAGCGCTCGCCGCCGTCGAGCTGATCGACGTCGACTACGAGGAGCTGCCGGTCGTCACCGACCCTGGGGCCGCGCTCGAGGACGGCGCGCCGTCCGTCCACGAGGAGGGCAACCTGCTCGCGAGCTGGCAGCTCCACGAGGGCGACATCGACGCCGCCCTCGACGGCGCCCACGCAGTCGTCGAGCAGAGCTACGAGACGCAGGCCGTCGACCACGCCTATCTCGAGCCCGAGGCGGGCGTCGCCTGGCTCGACTCCGGCGACGTGATCACCGTCCGCGCGGCGACGCAGGTGATCGAGCACTTCCGCGACCTCGCGCGGATCCTGCGCGTCCCCGACAACCGCGTGCGCGTGATCGCGCCGTACGTCGGCGGCGGCTTCGGCGGCAAGGAGGACATGACGGTCGAGCCGTTCCTCGCGCTCGTCGTCCGGCGCACCGGCCGTCCCGTGAAGATGGTCTGGAGCCGCTCGGAGTCGCTGCTGGCGCGGGAGAAGCGCCACCCGATGAAGCTTCGCTACCGCACCGCCTGTGACGCGGAGGGGCGGCTCGTTGCCCAGGACATCGTCATCGTCGCGGACGGCGGCGCCTACGCGCTGCTCTCCGCGCTCGTGCTCCTCTACGCGACCACCTGCTCGCAGGGTCCGTACGCCTGCCCGAATGTGCGCATCGACGCGCGAGTCGCGTACACGAACCACACGCCCGCGAGCGCGATGCGCGGGTTCGGTGCGATGCAGGTCGCGCTCGGGTACGAGGGGCAGATGGACCTCCTCGCCGCGGAGCTCGGGCTCGATCCGCTCGAGCTGCGGCGGCGCAACTTCGTCGAGCGCGGCGACACGCTCGCGGTCGGGCAGACGCTCGACACGCACGTCGCGCTGCCCGAGCTTGCCGACCGCGTCGAGGCGGCGCTCGGGCCGAAGCCCGAGCCCTCGGTACCCGAGCGGCGCGTCGGGCGCGGCGTCGCCTGCAACCTCCAGCCGTACGGCCGCTGCGTCTGGCTGAACGACTGGGCGAGCGGTTGGGTCGGCTTCGAGCTCGACGGGACTCTCGTCGTCCGGATCGGGGTTCCCGACATCGGCGGCGGCCAGGCCTCGTCGCTCGTGCAGCTGGCCGGCGAGGTGCTCGGCGTCGACCCGGCGGACGTCGTCATTCACATCGGCGACTCGGCGCTGACGCCGCTGACCGGGACGACGACGGCGACGCGGCAGCTGTACATGTCGGGGAACGCCGTGCTCCAGGCTGCCGGCGAACTGCGCGAGGAGCTGCGGCCGCTCGCGGCTGAGCTGCTCGAAACGGAGCCGGACGAGGTCGAGTTCGCGGACGGCAGTGTCCGTTCGGGCGTGCGGCGCGTCCCGTTTCGCGACCTTATCGGCGCGGCGGCCAAGCGAGAGGTGCCGTGGCATCGGCTGTCGATCTTCCGCGCGCCCGGCGGCGACGCGTGGCGGAGCGACGCCTCGTGGCGCGGGCGCGTCTTCCCCGATTTCACGTACGGCTGTCACGCCGTCGACCTCGAGGTCGATCCCGAGACCGGGCACGTCGAGGTGCTGCGCTACGTCGCCGCCCACGACGTCGGCCGCGCGATCAACCCGCAGAGCGTCGAGGGCCAGATCGAGGGCGCCGTCGTGATGGGCCTCGGCTATGCGCTCTCGGAGCGCGTCGTCTACGAGGACGCCGTCAATCTGACCGGCACGTTCGCGCAGTACCTGATCCCGACCGCCGTCGAGGCGCCCGAGATCGAGCCGATCGTCGTCGAGTCCGGCGAGGGGCTCGGCCCGTTCTCGGCGCGGGGGATCGGCGAGCCGCCGGTCGGCCCGGTGGCGCCCGCCGTGGCGGGCGCGCTTGCCGACGCGCTCGGCAGGCGCCTCACCGTGCTGCCCTTCACTCCCGAGTGCGTGGCGGAAGCGTAACGATGCCGCGCGTGACGGGCGAGCGAATGCTGGCGGGGCCGCCGGAGCGGGTGTGGGCGCTGCTCACCGATGCAGACGAGCTCGCGCGGGCGATGCCCGGCGCCGGCGAGGTCGAGGCCGCCGAGGGCCGCAGCTTCCGCACGACGATCTCGCTGGCGGTCGGGCCGGTGAAGGACACGTACGAGGGCCGGCTCGCCTACGAGGACGAGCAGCCGCCGACGGCGTGCACGATCGTGGTCGAGACGAAGGGGAGGAGCGGTCAGGTGGCCGGCCGCGGCGCGATGCGGCTCGAGCCCCGCGACGGCGAGGGGACGCTCGTCCGCTACGAGGGCGACTTCAAGGTCTCCGGCGCGGTCGCCGGCGTCGGCCAGCGCATGATCGCCGGCGTCGCCCGCAAGACGATCGAGCGGACGCTGGACGGGATCGGCCGGCGTCTCAGCGACGTACCCGAGCCTGCGCCGGAGCCGCCGGCGGCGCCGACCACCGCGTTCTGGCATCCCTTCGCGAACATGGCGCAGGTCGCGGGTGAGGAGCTCGTGATCGTCCGCGGGCACGGTTGCGAGCTCTTCGACCGCGAGGGCCGCACGTACCTCGACGCGACCGCCGCGCTCTGGTACTGCAACGTCGGCTACGGCCGCACGGAGATCGCGTCCGCCGTCGAGCGCCAGCTGCGCGAGCTGTTTTCCTACTCGACGTTCGGCGCCTACGCCAACGACCCGGTGCTCACGCTCGCGGAGCGCATCGCCCGTCTCTCGCCGCTCGAGGACGGCAAGGTCTTCTTCACCTCCGGCGGCTCCGACGCGGTCGACACCGCCGCCAAGCTCGCGCGCCGCTACTGGTACGCGGTCGGGCGGCCGGAAAAGCTGACTTTGATCGGCCGTCGCCACGCCTACCACGGCATGCATGCCTGGGGAACGAGCCTCGGGGGCATCCCCGCGAATCTCGAGGGCCTGGGGACGCTCGTCGCGGACGTCGTCCACGTGGATGCGAACTCCGTCGAGGAGCTCGCCGCTGCGATCGAGCGACTCGGACCCGAGCGGGTCGCGGCCTTCATCGGCGAGCCGGTGGTCGGTGCCGGCGGCGTGATCCCGCCGCCCGACGGTTACTGGACGGCGGTCGCCGAGCTCTGCCGGGAGCACGACGTGCTGCTGATCGCCGACGAGGTGATCACCGGCTTCGGCCGCCTCGGCCGCTGGTTCGGGTGCGAACGGTACGGCTTCACACCCGACCTGCTCGTGTTCGCCAAGGGCGTTACCTCCGGTTATGTGCCGCTCGGCGGTGTCGTGGTCGGGCCCCGCGTGCAGGAACCGTTCTGGAGCGGCGAGGGCACGTGGTTCCGCCACGGCTACACGTATTCCGGCCACGCCGCCGCCTGCGCCGCTGCGCTCGCCAACCTCGACATCCTCGAGGGCGAGCACCTGGTCGAGCGAGTCGCCGACCTCGAGCCGCTGCTGGCGGAGAAGGTGCACTCGCTCGGCGACCACCCGCTCGTCGGGGAGACGCGGGCGATCGGCCTCACCGCGGCCGTCGAGCTCGAGGCCGACGCGCTCGAGCGCGAGCCCGGGCTCGTCGACCGGGTCGTGGTGCTCGCGCGGGAGCAGGGGCTCCTGACGCGCTCGCTGCGCGGCTGCGCCCTCCACATCTCGCCCCCGTTCATCATCGAGCCCCGGCAAATCGACGCCCTGGTCGACGGGCTGCGCCGGGCGCTCGATGCGGCCCAGGGAGAGGAGGATCGCAGCCGACTGAGGACCTGAGAACGTCTTACTACATAGAGCAGGGCTTTCGAGTCCCTTCGGGGAGGAGGCAGAAGATGCGGAAAGGATTGGTTGTAGCGGCCATTTTCATCGTCGCGGCGCTCGCCGTCGTCGCAGGGGTCAGCGGCATGCAGGCGCCGGCGACCAGCGGCTACGTCGCGAAAGGGAAGGTGCCGATCAAGCTCGCGTTCTCGACGTGGAACGGCTACATGGCGCTCGTGATCGCAGCCAAGGAGGGCTACTACAAGAGGCACGGGCTCAACGTCACCTACACGGTGATCGAGGATCCGGTGCAGCGCTTCAACGCCTTCAAGGCCGGGAGCCTGAACGCGATCGCAACGACGGTCGACACGTTCTCGCGGACGTACGCGAAGGGCATCCGCTCGGTGGAGGTGCTCGGGCTGGACGCATCCGCCGGCGGTGACGGCATCGTCGCCGACAAGAGCATCACGACGGTCGAACAGCTCAAGGGCCAGTCGGTGGCCGTGAGCGCGGGCTCGACGAGCCAGTGGCTGCTCGCATACGTGCTGAGCCTCCACAAGTTGTCGCTCAAGGACGTGAAGCAGATCGACCTGACCTCAGGCGACGCGGGCGCCGCCTTCGCAGCGGGTCGCGTGAAGGTGGCGGTGACGTGGCAGCCGTGGCTGTCGCGGGCCGAGCAGAACCCGAACGGGCACGTGCTCGTCTCGACGAAGAAGTACCCGACGATCATCACCGACCACGTCGCGTTCGCCCCGAGCTTTGTCAAGCAGCATCCCGACGAGGTGAAGGCGCTCATCGCGGCCTACAACGACGCGATGAAGCTGATCAAGAGCAACCCGAACAAGGCGTTCGCGGACGTTCACGCCTATCTCGGCCAGTCGGCGGCCGACATCAAGGCGACGATGAAGGACGTCCCGCTCTGGTCGGTCTCGCAGAGCAAGAAGTACTACGGCACGAAGAAGCATCCGGGCGCGATCTACAAGATCTTCACGAAGTCGGCCACCTTCTGGAAGGGGATCGGGGAGATCAAGTCCGTCCCGAGCCCGAAAAACGCAATTGATCCCACCTTCGTCAACTCGTTCAAGTAAACCCGAGGGAGCCCCGGCGTCCGTCATATCGGCCGGGAAGCGGCCGCCGGCGGGCGCCGGGGCTCCGCGCTGGTACTCGCGCTACCTGGCGGCGAAGGAGCCGATCCCGCGGGCCCTCTCCCTCCCCCTAGGGGTGGCGAGCTTCGCGCTCGTGATCGGCATCTGGGCACTCCTCGCCTATACCGGAGTCGCCCCTGCGCTCGGTTTCCCCAACCTCCACAACCCCTTTTTCCTGCCGAGTCCGGGGACGGTCGCCAAGACCCTCTACAACATGTTTGCCCACGAGGGCTTCGCGCACGATGTCTGGGCGAGCACGCGGCGAATCGGCCTCGGCTTCCTCATCTCCGCGGCGATCGGCATCCCACTCGGGATCGCGATCGGCTCCTTCCGCATCGTGCAGGCGTTCTTCGAGCCGATCATCGCCGCCGTCCGCTACATGCCGGCCTCGGCGTTCATCCCGCTGTTGATCATCTGGTTCGGGATCTACGAGAAGGAGAAGATCGCCGTCATCTTCATCGGGGTCTTCTTCCCGCTCACGCTGCTGATCGCGGACGTATCGGCGAACATCCCCAAGGAACTCCTGAACATCGCCTACACGCTCGGCGCCTCGCGCTGGCAGGTCTTCTGGCGTGTGCTCCTGCCGGCCTCGTGGCCGGGCGTCCTCGACAACATGCGGATCGGGATCGGCTGGGCCTGGACGTACCTGATCGTCGCCGAGCTCGTCGCCGCGAGCACGGGCATCGGCCACGTGATCCTCTCGGCGAGCCGCTTCCTCCAGACCGACAAGATCATCGCGGGCATCATCACGATCGGGATCCTAGGCCTGCTCACCGACGCGCTCTTCCGCTGGGCTTACTGGCTGCTGTTCCCGTACTCGGATCGCGTCTCGCGGTGAGCGCGATCACGGCCACCGACGTCTCGATGGAGTTCAAGACACGGAGCGGCCGCGTGCACGCAATCGATCGCGTCACGCTCGAGATCCCCGACGCGCATTTCGCCTGCATCGTGGGCGCGTCCGGCTGTGGCAAGTCGACGCTGCTGAACGTGATGGGCGGGCTCGTGCGGCCGACCTCGGGCAGCGTCCATCTCGACGGCCGCCAGATCCACGGCCCGGGCACGGACCGCGGGATGGTCTTCCAGTCGTACACGCTCTTCCCGTGGCTCCGCGTGCGGGAAAACGTCGAGTTCGGCCCGAAGCTGAAAGGCATGCCGAAGGACGAGCGGCGGCGGATCTCCGGCCGCCTGCTCGAGGAGATGGGGCTCGCGGAGTTCGCGCGCGCCTATCCGAAGGAGCTCTCGGGCGGGATGAAGCAGCGGGTGGCGATCGCCCGCGCGCTCGCGAACGACCCGAAGGTGCTGCTGATGGACGAGCCGTTCGGGGCGCTCGACGCGCTCACCCGTGCAGCGGCGCAGCGGTTCCTGACCGAGATCTGGGAGCAGCACCGGCGCACGATCGCCTTCGTCACCCACGACATCGACGAGGCGATCTTCCTCGGCGACACCGTCTTCGTGATGACGCCGCGGCCTGGACGGTTGCGCCAGGTGATCCCGGTCGAGATCCCGCGGCCGCGCACGCTCGAGGCGCTCGGAACGCAGCGGTTCGGCGAGCTCAAGCGGCAGATCCTGGAGCTGATCGTCGAGCACGAGAACCGAGCGGTGCCGCAGGCGAACAACGGGGCGTAGGCGTCACACGACCGCACCGCTCTCGTCGCGCCGCCGAGCCAGCGCCCGCGCGATCGTGAGCAGCTGGATCTGCGACGTCCCCTCGTAGATGCGCAGGATGCGGCAGTCTCGGTAGAGCCGCTCGACCTCGCTCTCGCGCATGTAGCCATAGCCGCCGTGGATCTGCAGCGCCCGGTCGACGCAGGCGAAGCAGTTCTCGGTCGCGACGTACTTGGCGATCGACGCGTCGCGCCGGAGGTCGGCGCCGTCGTCCTTGAGCGCCGCCGCGCGGTACGCCGCCAAACGCCCCGTCTCGACCGCCACGTCCATCTCGGCGAGCAGCAGCTGAACCGCCTGGAAGTCGCGGATCGGCCGGCGGAACTGGCGCCGCTCCGCCGCGTAGTCAGCTGCGAGCTGGAGCGCACGCATTGCGATCCCGTTCGCCATCGCGGCGATGTCGATGCGGGCCCGGTTGAGGACCTCGAGCGCGATCCGGCCTCCCGCGCCTTCGCCGCCGATCAGGGCGTCTCGCTCGACCGCGACGTCCTCGAGCCGGAGCTCGTAGGTCGGGGCGGAGCGAATCCCGAGCTTGTCCTGCGGCTGAGAGTACGAGATCCCGGCAGCGGCGGTGGGGACCGCGAAGGCGCCGATCCCGTCGAGGCCCGCAGCACGGTCGGTCTTCGCGAAGAGGATCAGGAGCCCGGCTTCGCGCGCGTTCGAGATGAAGACCTTGCCGCCGCGGATCCGCCAGCAATCGCGCTCGCGCCGAGCCTGCGTCCGGATCGACGCCACGTCGGACCCGGCGTCGGGCTCCGTCAGCGCGAAGCCCGCGAGCTGCTCGCCGCGTGCCAGCGGCGCGAGGTAGCGGCGCTTCTGCTCGTCGCTCCCGTAGAGGAGCAACCCCTCCATCCCGAGGTAATGGCCCGTGTAGATCGAGGCGAGCGCGGCGTCCCCGTAGGCGACCTCCTCGACCGCGACGAGCTGGGTCGGCGTATCGAGACCCAGGCCGCCGTACTCCTCCGGGATCGTGATCCCCATCAGACCGAGCTCGGCGAGGCGGGCGACGAGCTGCGCCGGATACGCAGCGGTCCGGTCGCGCTCGGCCGCGCCGGGAATCACCTCCTCCTGCGCGAACGTCCGAAGCGTCTCGCGCAGGCGCCGCTGCTCATCAGTGAATGGATACGGCACCTACGTCCTCACCGGCTCGGCCAGCCAGCGCTCGATCAGCTGCTGGTGCTCGCCGAGCAGCGGCGCCGGGCGGTGCGCGCGCGGCGGATCGCCGAGCTTGAGCGCGCTGCCGATCGTCCGGAAGCCGTCCTCCTCCTCGACCACCATCGCGCGCGCGAGCACCTGCGGCTGCGAGAGCGCCACGCGAACGCCGAGCAGCGGCCCCACGGGAATCCTCGCCTCGCGGAGGGTGGCGAGCGCCTGCTCGCTCGTCAGAGGCGCGAGCTCGGCCTCGATCTCGACTCGGAGCTCGGCGCGGTGGAGAGCGCGCTTCGCGTCCGTTGCGAAGCGAGGGTCGCTCGGCCACTCGGGCCGGCCGACAGCCTCCGCGAAGCGAACGAACAGCGGATCGTTCGCGATCGTGATCGCGATCTCGCCGTCGGCCGTGCGGTACGTGCCGAATGGTGCGCTCAGCGCATGGTCGTTCCCAAGCGGCTCGATCGGATCGTTGCTGTGCAACGCGCGCATCGCGACCGACTCGAGCAGCGAGACCAGACTGTCCAGCATCGCGACGTCGACGTGTCGACCGGCGCCCGTTCGCTGCCGCTCGTAGAGCGCGGCGAGCGCGCCGAGCGCGCCGTAGAGGCCGGGCACGAGATCGCCGAGGCTGACGGCCGAACGAGTGGGGCCGCCGCCTGACCGGACCGGTCGCGGCCATCAGACCCGACATCGCCTGGACGAGCAGGTCGTAGGCGGGCAGGTCGGACAGAGGCCCGTCCTGGCCGAAGCCGGTGATGCTGACGACGACGAGCGGGGGTTCAGGTTCCAGATCTCCACGATCGGCAGCCCGAGGCGCTCGAGCGTCCCTGGCCGGAAGTTCTCGATCAGCACGTCAGAGCGTTCGAGCAGCCCGCGGAGGACGGCGAGCTGGTCCGAGCGCTTGAGGTCGAGCGAGATCCCGAGCTTGTCGCGATTCAAGAGCCGGTAGTACGCGCTCGAGCCGTCGACAAACGGGCCGAACGTGCGGGCGTCGTCTCCGCCCGGCGGTTCGACCTTGATCACCTCGGCGCCGAGATCGGCGAGCAGCATCCCGCAGAACGGTCCCGCAAGGACACGTCCGAGCTCGAGGACCCTGATGCCGGCTAGCGGCGGCGACAGGCGATCCACCTCAGCGGGACCGCCAGCGCTCGACGCGGAGATCGCAGCTTCGCGCATGTGCCTCGAAGCTCTCGACACGACATTGCCGCGCGCAGATCTCGCCGATCGCGGCGCTCGCCTCGCGGGTCACCCGCTGGTAGGTCACGGTCTTGAGGTACTTCCCGACCCAGAGCCCGCCCGTGTAGCGCGCCGCGCGTCCCGTCGGCAGGATGTGGTTCGTGCCGATCGTCTTGTCCCCGTACGCGACCGTCGTCGTCTCGCCGAGGAAGAGCGAGCCGTAGTTCCGCAGCCGCGCGAGGTACCAATCCGGGTCGCGCGTGTGCACTTCGACGTGCTCGAACGCGAGCGCGTCGGCCTCGCTGAGCGCTTCGTCGTCGTCGGCGACCACGCGAATCTCGCCACAGTCGCGCCACGCCGCCGATGCGACGTCCGCAGTCGGCAGGCTCTCGAGCTGGCGGGCGATCTCCCGCTCGACGTCGCGAGCGAGCTGCCGGGAGGTGGTGACGAGGATCGCGGGCGAGGTCGGCCCGTGCTCGGCCTGGCCGAGCAGGTCGGCGGCGACGAGCTCCGCGTCGGCGGTCTCGTCCGCGATCACGACGATCTCCGTCGGGCCGGCGAGGAGGTCGATCCCGACGCGGCCGAACAGCTGCCGCTTCGCTTCGACGACGTAGGCGTTTCCGGGTCCTGCGATGAGGTCGACCGGAGCGATCGTCTCCGTCCCCAGCGCCAGCGCGGCGATCGCCTGGACGCCGCCGAGGCAGTAGAGCTCGTCCGCGCCGGCGAGGTGCATCGCCGCGATCGTCGCCGGGGGGAGCTCGCCCGCGAGCGGCGGGGTGCAGGCGGCTACCCGCTCGACGCCGGCGACCTTCGCCGTGACGATGCTCATGTGCGCCGAGGCGACCATCGGATAGCGGCCGCCCGGGACGTACGAGCCGGCGCTCGCGATCGGAATGGTGCGTTGCCCGAGCGTGACGCCGGGAAGCGTTTCCACCTCGACGTCCCCGAGCGTTGCGCGCTGAGCTTCAGCAAACCGGCGCACCTGCGCCTGCGAGAAGCGAATGTCCTCCAGCGCGGACGCGGGCACGGATTCGACGACGTGCCGGATCTCGCCCTCGTCGAGGCAGAAGCTCTCCCGCTCCCAGCGGTCGAGGCGCGCCGACCATTCCCGCACGGCCGCGTCGCCCCGCTCGCCGACGTCCGCGACGATGCGTGTCACGGTCTCGGTGAGCTCAGTCACGGCCGTCTCCGATCTCCAGGCAGACCCCTATGATCGCCCGCATCGGCCGGTGGATGCACTGATGGGCGCGCTCGAACGCGACCTCGTCGCCTTCGCGCAGCAGCTCGCCGCCACCCCGAGCCTGCCGGGAGAGGAACGGGAGGTCGCCGAGCTCGTGGCGGCGAAGCTCGTCGAGCTCGGCTACCGGGACGTCAGCATCGACGAGCTGGGCAACGTCGTCGGCTACCTGGGCGAGGGACCCCCGCGCCTCATGTTCAACGGGCACCTCGACCACGTCCCGCCCGCGGGGATGGACGACCCGTACGGCGCCCAGGTCGTCGACGGCCACCTTCGCGGCCGCGGGACGCTCGATATGAAGGCGAGCGTCGCGGCCGGCGCCTTCGCGGCCGCGTTCCTCGACACCCCACTTCGCGGCGCCTACGTCTTCACGGCCGACGTTCGCGAGGAAATCGACGGGCCGGAGGGGATCCCGGCGCTGCTGGCGCAGGGCCTGCGGGCCGACTATGGCGTCAGCGGCGAGGCGACCTCGCTCGACGTGGCCCTCGGCCACAGGGGCAAGGTCCAGTTCGACGTGACGGTCGCCGGACGCTCCAGTCACGCCGCGACGCCCGGCGAGGGCGACAACGCGATCTATCGCGCGCTCCCCTTCCTGGCGGCCCTCGAGGAGGAGGGCGGGCGCTTGCCGTCGGATTCGCTGCTCGGCGAAGCGACCCTCACCGTCACCGGAATTACCTCCGCCCCGGCCGGCGGCGTCGCGGTCGTTCCGTCAAGCTGCACGATCCGCGTCGACCGCCGCTACGTCCGCGGCGAGACGCCGGACTCCTGCCGTATCGCGATCGAGGAGCTGGTGGCGCGCGTAGCCGGCGAGCACGGAGCTCACGCCATCGTCGAGCTCGTCAACGTGTATCCGCTGATGCTCACCGAGCCGGACCACCCGCTCGTACAAGCCGCGAGTGCGGCGGTCGAGGAGGCGACCGGCAGGCGTCCGGCGGTGAAGGCCTGGCGGTTCGGAGTCAATGCCACCTTCATGAACGCCGCGGGGATTCCGTCCGTCGGGATCGGAGCGGGCGACGAGCGCCTCGCGCACACGCCCGACGAGCGCGTCCCGATCGGCGAGATGATCCAGGCCTGTCGTGCGTACGCCCTGCTGATCAAGCGCCTCTGCACGTGAAGGGAGCAGCCATGCAGACCGGGATCGAGCATCTCCAGCCGCCCGAACTCGTCCGCCTCTCGCACTGGGAAGACCGCAACGAGGTGCGGGTTGCGAACTGGATCAAGCCGTGGGACCTCGTCGAGCCGATCGACGTCGGCATCACAGCCGTGCCGATCGCCCGGGCCGCGATCAAGCCGGTGAGCGCGCATCAGGGGCCGAACGCGCTCCGCGACGGCCGCTTTTTCTTCACGACCTACTCGATCGACTACGGCGTCGACATCCGCGACCTTGTCGTCCGGGATACCGGCGACGTGGAGATCCCACTGTGGGACGTTGTCGAGGCGCACCAGAACATCCACGCCGCCGCACGCGCCCTGCTCGCGCACGAGCCGCGCTTCTTCCCGGTCTTCGTGGGCGGCGATCACTCGATGACCCGGCCGATCGTGCGCGCGCTGCACGAGGCGAGGCCGGAGCTCGAGCGCGTCGGGCTAATCCAGTTCGACGCGCACATCGACTGCCAGAACTTCGACGACGGCGGTCCTCACAACGGGACGGCGATCCGGGGAATCATCGAGGACGACAACGGAGTCGGCCCGCGCAACATCGTGCAAATCGGCGTCTCCGGCTTCGTCAACGCCGACTACTATCGCCGCTACCTCGTCGAGGAGCAGGGCGGGACGATCTTCTCGACGCGAGAGGTGGCGAGGCGGGGGATAGATGCGGTGCTCTCCGAAGCGTGGGAGATCGCGTCCCGCGGCGTCGACGGCGTCTACGTCACGTTCGACATCGACAGCGTCGAGCTCGCGTACGCGCCGGGCACGGGGGCGGCCGTGTCGGGTGGCCTGACGCCGTGGCAGGTGATGGATGCGCTCTTCGACCTGGGCGGCCGCGACGAGGTCGTCGGCTTCGACCTGGTCGAGGTCGACCCGACGCGCGATCCCCAGGGAATCACGCAGCGGCTCGCGAACAAGCTGCTCCTCACATTCCTTGCGGGCTTCCGCCACCGCCGCGACGGCGGCGAGACCTGATTCGCAGCGCGCGGTCGGTGGGGACGAAGCGCGGTTTAGCCGACCTTCCGTTCCAGCCGGACCGGCAAGAGCTCCGGATCCCATTCCCCCTCGAGAACCCCGCGCGCGACAGCCTCACCGCAACCGGGCCCCCACGTCAAGCCGTGCGAGCCGTGACCGCACGCGAGGACGAGCCCGTCGATGCCATCGACCGGACCATGCAGCGGAAGCCCGTCGAATGAGACCGGACGGACGCAGGTGCGTGCCTCGGCGATCGGGACCTCGGCGATCGGGGGGATGAGCTCGATAGCGCGCCGGCAGATCGACGAGACTGCGTGAGCACCGTCGTCGTCCGCGTCGCCCATGGCAGGCGCAAGCGAGGCGCCGAGCACGAGGCGCCCTGCGGCGTCCTGCCGCATCTGGGCCGCGACGATCGGTGTGCCCACGTTGCCCGCGGCGATGTCGCCGAGGGTGAGTAACGTGGCGGCTGCGACGCCCCCAGAAAAGTCGACCTCGTTGAGGGGACGGCGGAGGCGGAATGGAGCCGGCCGCGTCGTCACTATCCAGCCTCGCACTCCTCGAACTGGAACGTCGATGCCGAGCCCCGCGGCGAGGCGTGGGGTCTGCCAGCCGGTTGCGAGGACGACGCAACCGGCGAACATGGAACCCTCGTCGGTCGCAGCACCAGCAACGCGGCCTCCGTCGTCGAGGAGCGACCGGACGGGACAGCCCACGCGGATCCGGGCGCCATGCCGACGGGCTTCCTCGGCCCAGGCCGCGACCGCCCCACCGGGATCGACGTGACGCGCCGGGATCAAGACGCCCGCCGCGCAGCGCACAGCGAGGAGCGGTTCAGCTTCCGCGACTTGATCCCCGTCGAGCTGTTCGCCTTCGCCTCGAGGCAGGCCGCGCTCGTCTGGGGAGATGCAAAGACACCCCACGTTGTTGCCGTCGATCGTGAATGCGCCAGTCTCTCGCGCAAGCGCGAGGTACGCCTGCAGGCTTCGCTCGGCGATCGATCGAAGCTCCGGCGGATGCGGCCCGCTGACCAACCCTAGGCTGCGGCCGGAGGGGCCAGATGCGAGCTCGGCACGCTCGACGAGCGTAACCGAAGCCCCGCCTCGCGCGAGGTACGCGGCGGTTGTCGTCCCGATGATGCCGCCACCGACGACCAGGACGTCTGGTTGCACGAGTCGAGATACTACGAGCGCTTCCCCTGCAACGTCGGCCGCCAACGGCGAGCGCTAACTCACCCCGTTGTTGCGGAAATCAATCTCAGCCATGAGCGCCTTCGCCGCCCTCGCGCGCACCGGCGAGAAGGATGACGGCGTCGGCAGCGCCCTGGCGGAGCTCACGCAGCCGCTGGAACTCCGCGGACCGATACCAGGCCCACGCCGCCTCCACCGTCTCGAACTCGAGGATGACGAGGCGCTCATCCTCCCAACCGCCCTCCAACGCCGTGACGTCCTCGCCGCGGAAGAGGTACTTGCCTCCAAAACGAACCACGGTCCGAGGGGCTTCAGCGAGATAGCTCTCGAATGCGGCGCGGTCGTGGATGGTCAACCGCGAGACGACATATGCCGGCATCTGGCTGCTCCTGTGAGAATGGAACGTTTCAGCATAGGGCTTGATCGTTCCGCGGAAGCGGGCGGTTGCGGGCCTTTTTGCTTCGTGCAAGTCGCGGAGGTCGGTTCCGCACTTTGCATACCAAGACATCAAGATCCGAGTCGGCGAACCCGACTGATCGTGACGATGAACCTGTGCTCGTGCATGGTGCTGAGCGCCTGCACGGCCTGGAGGCACGGCTCGTATGGATTACGTCACCGCGTCCAATCCGGCTCGCGCTTCCAATCGGCGCTGGCCAGAAGTCGGGTCAGCTTCGTGCCGTGGGCAGTGATTACGTAGAGAGCGTTCGGCGCCGGGTGCCGGATGTTCGGGGTCGAGCCGCGGGGATCAAGACCGAAGAGGATCAGGCGGCCATCGGGTGACCAGGTGGACGTGATAGCGATTCGTCCCTTTACATCCTGGAAGACCTTCTTCAGACCCGAACCATCGGAACCGATCATCCAGATCGTGCCCTTATTCGTGAAGATGATTGAACGGCCGTCCGGTGACAAGCGTCCACCCGCGTTGCCGACGACGTCGACCGCCATCCTCGCAGGCGTTACTCGATGCAGATCGCTTCCATCAGCGTTGACCACAAACAGCGACCGGGACGCCTCGCGGAGGAAATAGATCCTCGATCCGTCCGGCGAGAAATCCATAGGGAGGTCATGGTGGCCACCTGGACTGTGCGTCACCCGCACGAGATCTCCCCCGCCGGGTTCGCTCATGGTGTAGACACCGTTTCCGCCGGAGTCGGTGTCGTCCCAGCCCTCGCAAGCCATTCGCCCAGCTTTTGCCGACCACGCTTGCGCACAACCGAGATTCAATTTCCCTTCCGGGAGCGGAACCTTATGCCTGTGTGAACCGTCTCGGTTCACGATTCCAGTCGTAATCCTGCCGTCGGAAGCCTGTGCCCCGATCAGGATGTGGTTGCCATCGGGTGCCCAGCGCGGACAGCATGTCTTGCCAAATCCCGTGATGCGTCGCACGTGCCTGCCGCTCGCAGTAGCAGTGAACACGGTCTCGTCTCCGAATTTGCCGCCCGCACGGGTGAAGAGGATCTTTCCTTTGAGTGTCTGAATCGGAATCTGTGGGCGCACTCGCGCCGAGCCCCCGCTACTCGCGCCGGTGATCGAAAGACTCAAGGCCAGAACACAGACAACCAACGACACGACACCACTCGCTGCAGGCACACGCTTCCCGGCGTGCCCCGCGGTAGGCAAGCTCCTGAGTTGGTTCATCTTTCCTCCTTCGCGTTGGATGAGCGACCGGTCGTCACCGTCGGCATCGCGTGCTCGCCTCCTGCCCGAGCCGCGGGATCCAGACGGCCGGCATCACTCGTTCGCAGGGGATTCCCAGGCGCTCGCTTGCATGCTTCACGGCCACCGGAGAGGACGCGTCGAACAGGCAGAGGACGAGGTGGTCGCTCGGGAAGCAGATCGAGCCCAGGTACGAGGCTCGAGACTGTTGTGACTCGACGTCGGTCTGCGCCCGGTCGGCTACCTGCTGACTAATGAGTCCTGCGACTCGCCCGAGGACAAGGTGGATGCGCTTCTGCGATCGGTGCCTCGGCGCGACCGCATCGGCGGCGGGGCCCGCACGCGCCTCGGCGGCGCGTCGCCGCTTGGCGGCCTTACGCTCGAGATCCGCCTCGTGCTCTCTCCCCAGCATTCGATACGTCTCGTCCACAGCTCGCACCCTCGGCCTGTCTTCCGAGGACGGTGGACGTTTGGCGGCGTCCTGTCGATCCGAAAGATTTCGGATCTTTTGTTTGCGCTCCCTGTCGCTCGCGGCGTTGCGCCGGCATCAAGGACGCCGTATCTTCTTGTGCAGTCTGTGACGAGTCTCACCGCTACCGATGTCGACGGCGCGCTCGCCGTCGTCGCCGACGCCTCAGCCGCCGACGGCGCGCAACCCTTCTTTCCGCCGGTCGTCAGTGCCCTACGACGGCTGATCCCCGCCGACCACGTCGCGTACTTCGAGTTCAGCGGCGGCGGTTTCGCGAGCGGCGCCGGCAACATGTTCTTCACCGCCGAGCCTGTGGATGCACCGCTGATCGACTGGTGCGCGGAACCGGTCGAGGCGACGATCGACTCGTGGGCGCTGAAGGACGAGTACGTCTCCGCGTCAGAACGGCCACTCAAGCTCAGCGATTTCCACACACGCAAAGAGCTGCAGCGCAATCCGTTCTACGCGGAAGTACTGCGTCCGTTCGACTCCGAGCATCAACTGAAGGTCTGGCTTCCTGCGGCGAGCGGCACCGTCCGTGCCTTCTTCTTCGTCCGCACGCCGGGGACTCGCGACTTCGACGAGCGCGACCGCACGATCTTGAGCGTGCTCAGACCGCACCTGGCCGCGATACGGGAGCGATGGGAGCGCCGCCGTCGCCCCGCGCACCTGACCAGACGCGAGACGGAGGTGCTCGAGCTCGTCGCGCAAGGGTTCACGACCGCAGAGGTCGCCGCCCGCCTCACGATCTCCTATACCACCGCGCGGACACACCTCGAAAACGTCTTCGCGAAGCTCGGCGTCCACACGCGCACTGCCGCCGTCGCCTGGCTCCGTAATTCGCCTGCGGAACTGCCGCCGCGCCTGTCCGAAGCCGACCCCAGCTGAGTTGTGCTCTTCTCACCTTGCTCGCCGGCGCATGGGTCACGTTTTGCGACTGCGTGTTCATGACGTCGGCCGCCGCCGGGGGCGGGTCGAGCCGTGCCGCTACTGCCAAGCGCCCTTCGCGAGCTGCTCTCCCGGGACCTGAAAGGTGTCGGGTGCCAAAACTCGGCCCTGCTGACGAATATCATCGTTTTGCAGGGATAAACTGAGTTCGCATGCCGCTCTGGCGCTCTTGCCCGTCAGCGAGCGGCCAATGTCCCCTCTTCAAACAATCCCTTTTGCAACCGAGATCAGTAAGCGAGTGAGACTGGGCCAAAAGTAGAGCGCACGTCTGGACGCGTTGCGCGGCATCGAGCTGGCGTTGCTCAAGGCGTGCGGGCTGATGAGCGTGCCAGTTGCGATTGCAGCTCAGTGATCGCGCGTCGCCGGCGTCGGAGCTCGGCGACGCGCGCGGATCTGCTCGAGTCAGCCGTTCAGCTTCGTGTATTGGCCGTGCGAGGTCATCACGCGGCCTCGTCCATTGCGGGTATCGGCTGGACCGCCGGTTCGATTGCGAGGCGGGGGAGTCGGCGGTCGGCCCAGCTGGGGAAGGCCCACGTCCGCCGGCCGAACAGTTCGAGCACTGCGGGCATGAGGATGCTGCGGATGACGATCGCGTCGAGGAAGACTGCGGTTGCCATCGCGATTCCGAAGAGCTTGAGTATCCGGTCGTCGCCGGCGGCGAAGGAGGCGAACACGGCGACCATGACCGCGGCGGCGGCGGTGATGACGCGGCCGGTGTT
>Ga0137373_10001178_pt1 | contig 28096 bp, 19 predicted proteins | sample SagtaG_5_FD_104912 | JGI IMG/M metagenome (GOLD analysis project Ga0137373, IMG submission 104912) | Vadose zone soil microbial communities from Sagehorn Ranch, Mendocino, California, USA - Sage1_R_80_16 metaG | ecosystem: Environmental > Terrestrial > Soil > Vadose zone | place: USA... | reverse complement strand
GTATCGGAAACGCTGATCTTTACCGAGTTCGGCTGCGCCAGGGGACGGCGGCGGCGTTCCTGCTCAACCGCCGGTTTGCTTACCGCTCGACGCTCCCACATATAAGGTTCCGCATGCAACCACACGGTGCCGCCAGCGGGTGTGAACTTGGAGGCGTTCTCCAGGAGATTGGAGATGATCCTCTCCAACTTGGGGGCGTCAAAAGCAAACTCTTGAACTTTGTCATTCGCCAGGAAGTACAGGGCAAGCCCCTTCTCCTGAAAGCGTGGAGACCACAGACGACAGACCTCGGAGAGGCAGGCGTTAATGTCTCCCGCATCGAATCGCATTTTAAGTTCGCCGGTTTCAAGCACGCTGAAGCTGAGGAAATCCTGGATATAACGCTGTAAGCGCTGCCCGTTCGAGTGCATGTCTCGCAGAATCTCGCGCTGCTTCTCATTCAGGCCGCCGAGTTTCTCACTTTGCAAGAGCTCGACATACCCGTTCAGAATCGCCAACGGAGTCTTCAGATCGTGGGCTGCAGAGGCCAGAGCATTCGTCGTGCGCATGTAGCGCTCGCGAAGCTGCGAGTATTCTTGCAGCTCCGGGACACTTGCGGGCTCGGCGCCCCGAGGTGACGCGCTCGCTTTGGCTACCGCGGACGCTTCTTTGGACAATGAAGACACTTCCGGCATTGACGAAACCTTTGACTTCTAGGGGGAGGGGACGGCAGTCAGGCTGGCTGACGACTGATTACCGCTGGCAAGAATGCTAGGGCAGGAACCCTGCTAGTGTCAATGAAAAATGCAAAAGATTGGTCACTTTCGGTAAATGCTTTCCAATTCGTCGCGACTCTCGGCGACCTAAAAAACTAAGAAAATCCGCAAAAAGCCCGTAAATACAATAGGGAAACAAGAGACCTAGGCCAACACGGAGACAAAATCCCAACTCCGCCATAGGTTCACGGTAATTCGCCGATTTGTTTGGCACCTAAGGTGCGGTGACAACGCTAACTAGTTCAAAAGGGGGCATGCGCCTTGGATCGCCAGAAACCGGACTCGGAACGCCGCGCATGGGTTCGGTTGCCTCTCGCCATCCCGGTATTTGTGCGAAGTCGGGACCAGAACGGGAAAGACTTTCTGGAGTTCGCCACCGCGATTAACATTTCTGCAGGCGGGGCGCTGGTCGCGGTTCATCGTGCCTTGCGGCCAGCGGCGCAGGTTTCGCTCGAAATACCCAGCGCACCCTTGAGTGCGGCGGCTCAGGTCCCCAAGGGGGCGCGTAACTTACGGGCGAAGATCGTTCGCGTAACCCATGCAGAGGGTTACAACTTAGTTGGAGTAAAGTTCGCCCAGCCACTTCTGAATTCGGTAACCCGGGGGTCGGTCACACGAAGGAAAGTTGCTTCTTCAGTGTGAAAGTTTTTTCCTACTCCGCTTCCAGCGTTCCTAGTACCTTTAGCTTATGACGACCACTTTGCTGCCCAACTCGAATAACTGTGTAATCTGCTATATCTAAACCAATTAACCATACTTTCCCGGTTAGGAACCAGTCGGCTTGGAGTTTGGATGGCGGGGTGCATAGCTGATAGCAGCACAAGGAGCCGCCCCGGCCAAATGTCCACCACAGTGACAAATTCTGTCAGTTCCCTGGTTCAGTCGCTCGGCGAATTTCCGCCTGACGCGGTCGTTTTCGGTCAATCCGACACTATGCAGTCGCTGCGCTCGCGCCTGGACCGGGTGGCTGCCGCCAACGTCCCAGTCCTGATTCATGGAGAAAGCGGTACCGGCAAGGACATCATTGCCAGGATGGTGCATGCGCTGTCGCCATGGAAGTCAGGGCCTTTTGTCAAAGTAAACTGTCCGGCAATTCCTGGGACTTTGCTCGAAAGCGAGCTTTTCGGCTACGAACGCGGCGCATTCACCGGAGCCTATGGCTCAAAACCTGGGCGCGTGGAAATGGCGCATCGCGGCACGCTTTTCCTCGACGAAATTTCCGAACTCGACATGCCGCTGCAGTCGAAGCTGTTACAGCTTTTACAGGACGGCCAGTTTTGCCGGATTGGAGCCCAAGCGGACAAGAAAGTTGAAGTCCGGATCGTATGCGCGACCAACCGCAAGTTGGAAGAAGAGATTGAGAATGGCACTTTCCGGCAGGACCTGTTCTACCGTATTAACGTCGTGAACCTTTACATGCCGCCTCTACGTGAACGGCGCTCGGACATCGAAGGTCTGTCGAGTTATTTCCTCGAACACTACAACCGCAAATACAACTGTAAGGCGCGGCCGCTTTCGCCCGAACTGAAGGATGTGCTGCAGAAATACCACTGGCCGGGCAACATTCGCGAACTGGAGAACTTGATCAAGCGCTATGTGATTCTGGGCAGCGAAGAGGTTATCAGCAGCGACTTACAGCCTCGCGATGCAGACCTGCTCGCCGCCGAAATCAACTTCGATGGCCCAATTTCACTCAAGAAATTGACTCGCCAGGCGACTCGCGCCCTGGAACGCAAGATCATTCTGAGAGTGCTGCACAATCATCACTGGAACCGCAAACAGGCTGCTCGAACTTTGAACATCAGCTACCGAGCGCTGCTCTATAAGATCCGCGACGCCGGGCTCCCGCCCAATCGTGCCCGCCGCGCACCGGAAGGCGCGAAGAGCGAAGTCGCCGCGGATTGAGGAGCGGTAGGCTTATACCTTCCGCCCGCATGCTCCCGGATCACTGCGAAATTCGGTATAAGTCGTCGCGCCTATTGACGACTGGCTATCCGCGTACTATCTTCTAACAACTTCCCCACACAAGTAGTCAGGCGTGTGTTCAAAATGCTTGCGTTTTGGAGGTTCCTGTGCCCCTTCGTCGGTGGTTACGGAGTTTTCTGTGGACACCGTTGTTAATTCCATTCGTCGCGTTTTGCTACGCGGTTCCAGCCAAAGCTGAAGCATTTCAGCCGGTGAATCCAGACGAACTGAAAATGACGGCCGAGCCACAGGCGCCGGGAGCGCCGGCGATTATCTTGTATCGCCAAGTGGACCGCGATGATACCGGACACACCGCCCACGAGAACAATTACTTCCGAATCAAGATATTGAAAGAAGAAGGGCGCAAGTACGCGGATGTGGAGATCCCGTTCTTTAAAGAAAATGGCAACAACATTGTTAATATCCACGCTCGTACGATACATCCCGATGGCTCGATCGCCAATTTCGCAGGCAAAGCGTTCGACAAGACGATTGCGAAGGCGAAGGGCCGTAAATACATGGCCAAGACCTTTACGCTGCCAGATGTTCAAGTCGGCAGTGTTATCGAGTATTACTACACGCTCGACTTGGCGGAGTATTTTGTTTTCGACTCACATTGGATCCTCAGCGATGAGCTGTTCACTAAGAGCGCAAAATTCTCCCTAAAGCCTTACGTCAGCGGTTACAGCAATATGCACGTGCGTTGGAGCTGGCAGCTTCCGCCCGGAAGCACAGAGCAGCCTAACGAGGGGCCAGACCACATCATCCGCTTGCAAGTGCAAAACGTCCCCGCTTTCCAGACCGAAGATTTCATGCCGCCGGAGAATGAGCTCAAGTCACGCGTGGATTTCACCTACACAGAAGACTACGAGAAAGATGCAACTCAATTTTGGAAGAGCCGGGGAAAGAAGCTGAACGGCTTGGTGGAGAGTTTTGCCGGAAAGCCCAAAGCAATGGAACAGGCGGTGGCGCAGATCGTTTCGCCGAATGATTCCCCCGACGAGAAACTGCAAAAAATTTATGCGCGGGTGCAGCAGATTCGCAATACCTCCTACGAGCTTCGCAAGACTGAGCAGGAACAGAAACGTGAGAAGGAAAAGGAAAATTCCAATGTTGAGGACGTGTGGAAGAGGGGTTACGCAAATGGCACCGAAATAAACTGGCTCTTTCTTGCCCTGGCGCGGGCTGCGGGTTTTGAAGCGCATGCGGTCTTTGCATCGGACCGGCGAAACTACTTCTTTTATCCCGCCTTGATGGATTCGCACAAGTTGAACTCTGACTTGGTTGTAGTTAAGGTGAACGGCAAAGACGTTTTCTGCGATCCGGGCGCAGCATTCACGCCGTATGGACTGCTAATGTGGCCGGAAACAGCAGTACCAGGATTGCGGCTCGACAAGGACGGCGGCACCTGGATCCGGACCATGGTACCGGATAGCTCGGCGTCGCGCATCATGCGCAAGGCAGATTTTACGCTAGCAGAAAGTGGCGACGTTGAGGGAAAGCTCACAGTCACATATACCGGCCTTGAAGCCATGCAACGGCGGCGCGAAGAGCTGCACGAAGATGAAGCGGATCGCAAGAAGTTTCTCGAGGATGAGGCGAAAGGCTATGTTCCCGCGGCCAGCGAACTGGAGCTCACGAACAAGCCCGATTGGCGCAGTTCTACGCCGCCGCTGATCGCCGAATTCAAGATGAAAATTCCGGGATGGGTATCGGGAGCGGGACGAAGGGCTTTATTCCCTGTTGGTATTTTCAGCGCAGACGAGAAGCGCGTATTTGAGCATGCCGAACGAGTACATCCGATCTATTTCGAGTTTCCGTCACAAAAAGAGGACGATGTGACGATTTCACTCCCTTTGGGATGGGAGATAGGTAGTCTTCCGCCAGCCCAGAACCAGGATGCAAAAGCCGCCGTTTACACATTGAGGGCGGAAAACTCGAAAGGGACCCTACACCTTTCTCGGACGCTGAACCTTAATCTCATGTTGCTGGACCAGAAGTACTACACAAGCTTGAGGAACTTTTTCCAGGTAGTGAGGACGGGCGATGAAGAACAGATTGTTTTGCAACCGATGGGCGCAACCGCAAGCAAGTAGTGTGGGTTTGGCCGCGGCTCTGCTCGGCGCCGTAGGTTTACTGGCAGGCGTTCCACAATGCGTGGCCGGCGATGCACCTGCGTGGATGCACGCCGTGGTAAATGCTCCTTTACCACAGCACGATGAGAAAACCGATGCGGTGGTGCTGTACGAAGAAGTGACCGTCAACGTTCAGTCGGTAGACAAGATCAAGACCGTGGTTCGCCGCGCGTACAAGATCTTGCGGCCAGAGGGCCGCGACTATGGCCGGGTAGTGGTTTACTACAAGTCTCCGGGTGAGAAGGTTACCTCACTGCATGGCTGGTGTATTCCTAGCCAGGGTAAAGATTACGAAGTGAAGGATAAGGAATCATTAGATGTCGCCCCTCCCGGAGTCGCGGGCGGTGAACTGATCGTCGATTTGCGAGCAAAACTCTTACGGATACCTGCACCCGATCCTGGAAACATCGTGGGTTACGAGTATGAGGTTGAGGAACATCCGTTGGTGTTGCAGGACGATTGGGATTTCCAACAAGTGAGCCCGGTACGGGAAGGCCACTACTCTCTACAACTCCCCGCTGGCTGGGAGTATAAAGCTTCCTGGCTGAACTATCCCGAGGTCAAGCCAAGCCAGACGGGAAGCAACCAGTGGCAGTGGGCCGTCAGTGACGTGAAAGGAATTCGTGCAGAGGAAGAAATGCCACCTCTCGACGGGGTCGCCGGAGTAATGATTCTGTCCTTTTTTCCGCCGGGAGGCGCTGCAGAAAAAGGATTCAACAACTGGCGCGAGATGGGAACTTGGTACTGGAACCTAGAAAGCAGCCGATTCACGGCTTCGCCGGAGATCAAGCAGAAAGTTGTCGCTTTGACTGCCTCGACACCCGCCGTTCTGGATCAGATGAAGGCGCTTGCAACCTTTGTCCAACATGACATTCGCTACGTAGCCATCGAACTCGGCATTGGGGGCTGGCAACCTCACCCGGCATCGGAAATCTTCACGCACCGCTACGGAGACTGCAAAGACAAAGCGACCCTGATGCGCTCAATGCTGCAAGAGATCGGCGTGAATTCTTATCAAGTTGCGATTAACACTGAGCGCGGTTCAATCACACCTGAGACACCAGCCCACAGAGGATTCAACCACCAGATTATCGCCGTCCAGCTGGCGGAAGGCGTCACCAGCCCATCTCTGATCGCTACTATGCATCATCCCAAGCTGGGAAGGCTCTTGTTCTTCGACCCCACGAATGAGTGGACTCCGTTTGGCCAAATTGGGGGCTCCCTGCAGGCTAATTACGGTTTGTTGATAACGCCGGATGGCGGTGAACTGGTTGAGCTGCCGAAGCAACCCTCCGCGATGAATAGTATAGTCCGCACCGCCAAGCTGACCCTGGACGCGACCGGAAACCTGGGCGGGGATGTCAAGGAACTGCGGCTTGGCGACCGCGCATGGCGGGAGCGAGGAACGCAGCTCACCGTGACCAAAGATGCCGACAGAGTGAAACCGATCGAGACCCTGCTCGGCAGCTCACTTTCAAATTTTCGCATCACCAAGGCCACGGTCGTCAATCTTCAGCAGACCAGCCTGCCCTTTGGATTCAACTACTCTTTCGAAGTTTTGAATTACGCCAAGACCGCTGGCAATTTGCTCCTGGTCCGGCCGCGCGTGATTGGAAGCAAGTCTAGCCCGCTGCTGGAAACCAAAGAGGCTCGCCGTTTTCCAATCGAATTCGAAGGCCCGATACTGGACACAGACACTTTTGAAATCGCCATGCCACCCGGCTACGAGGTGGACGACTTGCCTCCGCCAGTTGACGCAGATTTCGGCTTCGCGAGCTATCACTCTAAGACCGAAGTGAAGGGAAACGTGATCGGGTATACCCGGACCTTTGAAGTGAAGGAGTTGAGCGTGCCCGTCAGTAAGGCCGAGGAGCTAAAGAAGTTCTACCGCATAATTGCCAGCGATGAACGTAACACGGCGGTTCTGAAGCCAGCCCACTAAATCGTCTGTTTCTCAAGGAAAGTGCTTTCTCCGTCTAAGACGTCCGCTATTGACGACAGGCGATTCGCGTACTATCTTCTAACAACTTCCCCACACAAGTAGTTAGACGTGTGTTCAAAGTGCTTACGTCCCGCAGTGGAGGCCTTTGATGGGATTCGCGCGCTGGGCTGTGCTTGTTTGTCTCTTTCCACTTTTCCACGTGATCAGGTCCGCTGCCACGGACTGGCCACCGATCACGCCGGAAGAGCTTTCTATGACCAGCGTCCCGGAGCAACCCGGAGCGCCAGCGGTGATTCTGTATCGCGAACAAACGGACAACGACATCAATAGCTATCACCACGTTTTCGTCAGAATGAAAATTCTGCGCGAGGCCGGACGGGATATAGCAGATGTGCCGATTCTTTACAGTCGGCGCTGGTTCACAGTGGGGGACATCAGCGGAAGAACGGTTCATTCGGATGGGTCTGCTGTCCCGTTTGCCGTGAAGCCTTTTGATAGGACCCTGGCCCGCGGACGAGGCTTTCACGTGAGCATAACGACTTTCACCTTGCCGGATGTGCAAGTGGGCAGCATTATTGATTACCAGTACGACCTTCGTGTAGGGTCCTTCTCGGGTGTATACCTCTATCTTTCCGATCCTGAGTGGATCATTCAGCAGAGCCTTTTCCAGAGAAAAGCTGTGTTCAATTACACACCGCTTCCTGATAGCCGACTAGACCATCTGATGCTGCGACGAAATGGCGCCTCGTTCCGGGGTGTGGCATGGGCGTCGTACCTCCCGACTGGGCAACCACAGCCGCAGGTACATTCAGTATTGAGCCATGTTATGTCGGCGGACGTCGACCCCAATAGACCTTCCGAGTACATTGACATGCAGGTTACTAATATCCCACCAGTCCTCGACGAAGCGTACATGCCGCCCGTGGATCTACTGCGGTGGCGGGTTAGGTTTTATTACGTTACAGAAGTTAAGAAAGAGGATTTCTGGAAGAGTCAGGGAAAATTCTGGAATCAAGATACGAACGAGTTCGTCGGGCACGACAGCGGTGTGCGTGAGGCGGTCTCGCAAACCGTGTCTCCAAGCGATACGCCTGAACAAAAGGTCCGCAAGATTTATGCCTTCGTCGCCAAAATGGAGAACTGGGACTACATTCCTGAGCGTACCGAGCGCGAGCAAAAAACGCTGGATATTAGGAAGACTGAGAATGCCGGTGATGTTCTGCAGCACAAAGGTGGCAGACATGACGACCTCAACCGTCTCTTTGTCTCGATGGTGCATGCCGCCGGGATTCCGGCGTACCTGATTTGGGTTCCCGACCGCAGTCAACAGTTGTTTGATGACAACTTCCTTTCTACGCGACAATTCGACGCCGAGGTCGCCATTGTCCAACTTGATGGGAAAGAGATGTTTCTGGATTCCGGGAGTAAGTTCTGTCCTTTTGGAATGATCGACTGGCGGTATTCGGGTTCGCGTGGTCTTCGTCAAACTGCCCAGGGTCCCAGGCTCGGTGACACGCCCTTCAGCAATTACAACCAATCCATTGTGACTCGTGGCGCTAATCTGGAATTGGCGAGCGACGGCAGTGCCGGCGGCAATGTCACCCTCACGTTCATGGGTCTGCAGGCGATGAGCCGCCGACAAGAAGGCGGCAAGACAGACACCGAGGGCCGCAAGAAGCTACTCGAAGACGAACTTAGAAAACTTCTACCCGGCAACAGTGAGATTTCTCTCACTGGTCAACCTGATTGGGAAGGTTCAGAAACGCCTTTGGTGGCCCAATTCAAGGTCAGGATCCCCCTCGCCGTGAGCGCCGGCAAACGATGGATGGTTTCCCAACATTTGTTCCAAGTGAGCGAAACGGCAAAGTTTTCCGGCCGGCAACGGCTACAGGCGATCTACTTCGACTATCCTTGGCATGAAGTGGACGAAACTCACATCATCCTGCCTGCAGGAATGGAAACCGAAAGCCTGGCACCCGACGCCTCGCTCCGGCTAGATTACGCCCTTTACAAGACTCAGCATACGCAAGAAGGTCCCAATAAGATTTTTTCGCGGCGAGAACTGGTTATGGCATCTAGCGGCATTCCAGCAACGAGCTACAAAGACGTTAAAACCTTCTTCGACGGCGTAAAGGGTGATGACGATCAGACAGCACTGGTGAAGGTATCGCAAAATGTGGCGACAGCTAAGTAAAAGCTTAAACCTACTTGCGATTGCCATTTGCTTGGGCATCCCAGGCCTCGCCGGGGTAAACGTTCCGGACTGGGCCCGGCAAGCTGCTGCCACGCAGATCAAGGCTTATCCTCCGGAGACCAAGGCTGTGGTTTTGCTGGATCAGACCGACCTAACTGTGCTTGACTCCGGCGATTACATCGAACACTCCCGCCATGTCGTGAAGCTTCTGCGTCCCGACGGACGCGGCGAGAGAAATCTCAGCGTAGAGTTGGGCCAACAGGAAAAAGTGAATTTCCTGCATGGATGGAGCATCGACGCATCCGGCCGGGAATATGAAGTCAAGGAAAAGGACTTTACTGAAGAAGGCCCGTATGCCCGTTGGCTGCTCTACAGCGACATCCGCTTTCGGACCGCAAAAGCCGCGGCACCGTATGCCGGAACAGTGATTGCTTTTGAGTACGAGGTGCGTCGTCACCCCTGGCTAAATCAGATCAGCTTGTTCTTGCAGGACGACAATCCGGTTAAACGGGGCGTTATCACTATGTCCCTGCCTGCTGGTTGGGAGTTCAAAGCTTCGTGGAGCGACGCCCTTCCGATACAGCCAGTTCAGACCGGTCGAAACCAGTGGATGTGGTCTTTTGCGGAGCTATCCGGATTCGAGCCAGAGCCGCACATGCCAGCTGTGTACACGCTGGTGCCGCGCATGGCCTTGGCATTTTTCAAGCCAGGCGAGCGTGTGGCCGTCGGGTCCTGGGAGGGTGTAGGGCGCTGGTACGCGCAACTCACCTCCGGCCGAAGAGATAGCACTCCTGACATCACGCGGAGAACGGCAGAGTTGATCGCTGGAAAGTCCGATTTCGATTCGAGTTTGCGCGCCGTAACCGGCTTTCTTCAGGATCAGATTCGGTACGTTGCAATCGAGATTGGCATCGGCGGATTTCAGCCGCATCCAGCGGGGGACACTTTTCGTGAACGTTATGGAGATTGCAAAGACAAAGTCACCTTACTGATCGCGATGCTGCAGACTGCAGGCGTACATTCCGATTATGTGCTCATTCACACGCATCGCGGACTCGTCCGGCCATCGGTTCCCTCGTCCGCGTTCAATCATGCGATCATCGCAATTGAAATACCGGATGATGTGAAGAGCGATCAATATCATTCGGTCATCGTCGTGAAATCTGGCAAACGTTACATCATCTTCGATCCTACAGATGAATACACGCCGGTAGGTTCTCTACGCGGAGAATTACAGAACAGCTACGCGTTGCTGGTTACCGACTCCGGCGGAGAGTTGATCCGCACTCCGCTGCTTTCGCCGGATTCAAACTCAATCATCCGAAATGGACATTTTGTGCTCTCCGCCAACGGTGCGCTCTCCGGCGAGGTTTCTGAAGACCGGGGAGGCGATTTCGCGATGGAAGAACGCTACCGATTGCGCTACACCGATGAGAGGGAGCGGAACAACGACTTCGAACGTTGGCTCGGCAGCTCTATTCAGGGCTTCACACTCAATGGCATGAAAATCGAGAACGCCGATCAGATCACGCAAGATCTTTTGACTGATTACAAATTCAGTACTCCACAGTACGGACAACCACGTGGTCCCCTGATGCTAGTGCGTCCCCGGGTGCTCGACCAGAAGAGTTCTTATGTTGAGCACAAATCTCGTCATTACGCCTTGGAACTCGGACGCACTGCACGCCAGACGGACACATACGAAATCGAGATTCCGAAGGAATACCAAGTGGATGATATCCCCCGGGCTGTAAAGATTGATGTAGGCTTCGCCAGTTACGAAAGCAGAACTGAAGTGGAAGGTTCGAAGCTACGCTACTGGCGCGAGTACGTCGTACGGGATCTCAGCGTTCCTCCAGAGAAATTTGCCGACTGGACAAGGCTTCAGGGTGTGATTGGCGCGGATGAGACAGCAGCGGTGGTGCTGAAACGGGTGCCGTAGAAAACTGGAAAATGGCTCTACTGCATTGCTACGACCCTGAAGACGAGGACACTTTGACCACTTTCGCAGTCTCCTGAGGCTCTTGGGACCAGAAACAGATCTGACCGCCATCGCGGCTCTTGGCGCGGTACATGGCTTGATCGGCATTGCGCTTGAGTTCGGCGGCATTCTTGCCGTCTACCGGATACATGGCGATTCCTATGCTCCCGGAAATGTTGACGGTTTTCCCTTCAAGCGTGGCTGGCTCTTGCAGAGCTGCAACCAGAGATTCAGCGACCGATTGTGCGGCCGCGTCTCCGGAGCAGTCTTCGATAATCGCGAGAAACTCGTCGCCACCGACTCTCGCCAGAGTGTCGGAATGGCGGATGCGGGCGCGCAGCCGGACGGCAACGGTGCGTAAGAGCTCGTCTCCGGCGTCGTGTCCGAAGTTGTCGTTGATAGCCTTAAAGCCATCGAGGTCAATGCACACCACGGCGAAAATCTGCTTGCGACGGCGCGCGCGCGCCAGGGCCTGCTCCAGGCGGTCTTCAGAAAGGGTGCGGTTGGGCAGCCCGGTCAGAGCATCATGACGGGCATCAAACAGCAGCCGCTCATGCATGTGCCAGTGATCACGGGCAAGCGACACCAGGCGTGACGCAGAATGCAAAATGTTGGGTATAGTACTGTCCGTATCTCCGACAGGGGCATCTTTCAGCAACAGCATCAGGAGTCCTGCCAGTTCGCCTGCGCCAGTGAACGCGAACATCACTTGCCCTTGATGGAAACTCAGGCCGCCACCGCGGGCAATGTCCAGCAAATCTGTTAGCACATCATGATCTTCTGAGTCAGTGTTCGTGCCGGCAGCGGCCCGGGACTTGGCCAGCGCCGACGCAAGCACGGGCTGCATTTGCTGCAGCACGGATTCTGGCAACTCCGGCGCAATCACTATCGGAGCAGGCTTGCCAGTCAGAGACGGCTTTGCATCGGAAGACAAAGCGACCAGGCAGACCGAACCTTCGATCTGCTGTTGTACCGCGAGAGCAAGATGCTCCATGCTCTCAGGCGGTGGAGTATTCCGAGCGATCGCCTCAAGCACCTGATTTCGGGCACTATCAAATTCTCGGACTTTGCGTTTGGCCGCAATCGAGCTGTGCAATTCGCGCGTCTTAGTCTCAACCTGTTGTCGCAGCAATGTGGCCCATAGTGTCGCCGCAGCGGCTATCCCAACAATGACAAAGAGCGCCCAGCTAATCCTGCGAGAATCCCACCACGGCCCAAGCTTGATTACCGCAACCGACTGCGGCGAATCAAATGCCAGCACATATCCCCGTACGGCGAACTGGATGCGATCCACCGACACTTGGCAGACTCCGCGCACTCCGAGCTCGCTCCCGATTCGCAGAGAATCAAGCTCCGGGCTGGTGGGGCCGACGGCTTCGAAGAACGTGCCATGATCGTTTAGTACCAAAGTTGTGCCGGCGGAGGAGGAGCGAAGGCTGGTGAGCGTTCCCCGCATCGATACGAAGGCGGAATCGTAATGGCCCTCGAGAGCCGACTTGGCGGAAACCAACTCCGCCGCCGGAGGTGTCCCGGGCCCGATTGTATTGACGGCGGCGTCTTCCAGCACCGGAGAGTACTCACCAGAAAGAACGAATCCGCGAACCGAAACCTGATCGCCATCGGAGGCCGAAAGGTTTTCTGCTCCGCGGACTTCAATCCCGCCCGTATGGTCTTGCACAAAGATCGTGTCCGCCGCGCTTCGTAGGACCACGGTCCCGTTCACCACTACGCTGTGGCGTTCATCGGCATTGGGGCGATAACGGCGCAAGGAGTCGATGGTGCTGAGGGCGGGCTGTGGTGTGGCAGAGTCGGCGACTAACAGAAACCGGGCTGAAGGAACAAATATCTGGTGCCCGATCGCCTGCCGCCGCTCATTGAACAGCGGCCCAAAAACGCCGGTTGCAGAGACTTCTTTGTCAACCAGATCGGCGCCATGGATCAGCGCGGGAATCTGGACATTCACTTCAGTTGCGCCCGTGCCCATCTTCAGAATCGTGTGGCCGGCTTGTTCGCGGGCAGCATGAATAACTCCGCTGAAACTAGACCAGGTGGAGTCTAGCCGCGCGAGATTTCCGTGCAGCAAATCAATTTTGACAGGGGTGGGAAGATGCGACCTTCTCACGAATCGGACTTGCGCATCTTCGATTACAGGAGCGTATCCACCCGGACCGGTAACTCCAGAAATATCAAGCAGATCGCCGGGCCGAAGGTTGGCACTGACGTTTTGGGAATTTATGTACCCTCCCGCAGTCTCATCCTCCACAAATAAGATGTGCCAGTCGGCATCCACATAGGTCACAACCGCCTGCAACTTGACTGGCTTGCGCGAGGAAGCGGCTTCGGTAGTCAGACGTTTGAGCTGCGCGAGGTTCGTAATTCCGGCTCGACCATGGGAGGAAGTAGTGACGCGTGTTTTTGCCGGATGGGGCTGCGCAATCTGGGTGTCGGCCAAAGGGCGTGCCTGTGCGTCCTCAAGTCCGCTGCCATTCCAGAACCCTGCAATGTCTGCCCTCATCAACGCGATGTTCGAGGATTCGCTTAGGTTGAGGGTGACGTAATGGCTCCCATCGCCAATGGCGTTACCAGCATTTCGGCGCAAAATCCGGCCTTGAACATGAACCAAGGTGTCGGCGGGAGTACGCTTCAGTTCCGCAAGAGCTTTGACGGGAAGAGAAAACGGGTCTGCCACTCCCGCTTTAAGAATTTTGACGTACCGAACCGCAGGACTGAATAACTGCACGCCGCGAAGCTGGCCGTTATCAAAATCGCCGGCGGAAACACCCGAAATACTCACTTCCGAGCCCAGGGATGGAAGGTCGGGCAGGTTCGCATTCCGCACATACGCCCAAAGCGGCCGCTCATGGGAACCGAGTTGGATCGCGGAAATCCCATTTCTCAGGCCTGTCCATCGGACGATGCCGGTGACCTCGACAAACTGTGAAAGAAATCCTTTCAGCGCTGAATTGTCGGTGACTCGAAGCGGAGGCGGCAAAGGGTTGTTTCTGCTGAGCACTGAGACACTAGGGGCCTCAAGTCCTGTGCCCAAGGGGGCCGTCTTTCCCGTAATTTCGATGCGATCGCCCGACTCCAGGCGGGCATCGGGAGGCGGCGAGATGTACATGCCAAGGCCTCCGTCTTCCACAAAGAGCAACTTCCATTCCGGGTCGCTATAAGTAACGATGGCCGTGGTGCGGACCAACTGGCCGCGGCCACTAACTGAGCTGTCTGCCGTCACGATTTCTGACAGCAACGCGGTGCGTACAGGGGCTGAACGCTTGCATCCTGGCAAGAGACATACCAGAAGCAATAGCGCGACCTGGCGCCATGTGGCCCGCATGAGCATGCCAAATGATCCCACAAACAGCACTGCGGGTCTGTGTACGAAGGTAATCAGGTCGAACACGGTGGGAGTGCCAAATTCCCCGTGTGGGAAGCTATCTTCACCGAATTGGGGAGGTCAATCGGCGCCGACAACTGGTTGTCCAGCCGAGACTTTCTGGCCGGAAAGTGTCGCCCAGCCGCGACGAGAAAGGTCCCAAAAAATGAGATATCCGGAAATTCCCGCGAGAGCCAGCAGGAGCCCACCCTGCAGCCACTGGGCGAACACAAGTTTGCCAATACCGAAAAGACAGCTATAGACGAGAACCACTCCCATCAGCCAATTAAATGCATTGCCGGCGACATCCTTAACCTCCGGGAGTTCCGGGACGAGCTTCGCGATCCGCCGCCAGCCATAGACGGTGGGGTTCACACGCTTGTAGAAGCTGATCAGAATCTCATCCGACTCTACGGATGTGAGAAAAGTCACGAGCAACCACGCAATCGTCGTGATTCCACCGATGACCAGACTTCGTTTCGCATAGACAAGCGCATCACTGCCGGAGAATGGAAAGATGAGATGCCCTTTGGAGTGCAGGTTCAATCCTATGGTTGCCACTGCGGCCGTGATCATGGCGGAGATTTCACTCCATGCGTTAATTCGCGACCAATACCAGCGCAGGATGTAAACCGCGCCTGTGCCGAAACCAATGCTCAGCACCAGTCCCCATCCGGCGCCGATGGACGTCAGTTGCGCCGCTGTGTATCCGCTTGCCAAAACAAGAAGAACCGTGATGATTCTGCTGACCAGCACGTAATGCCGTTCGGTTGAATTGCGCACCATGAAGCGCTTGTAGAGATCGTTCACCAAATACGAGCATCCCCAGTTCAATTGGGTTCCCACGGTTGACATGAAGGCTGCGAGAAATGCCGCGACCATCAATCCTCGCAGCGCGGGAGGCAAAAAGTCGCGTAGAACCATCACGTATCCCTGTTCTGGGTTTTCCGCAAATGCAGCGCTGGGATGGAGGCCACCATTGGGCGAATAGACAACGATTGCGACCAGAGCGGTAATGATCCACGGCCATGGGCGCAACGCGTAGTGGGCAATGTTAAACCAGAGAGTGGCGCCGAGCGAGTGCTTCTCGTTTTTCGCGCTGAACATGCGCTGGGCCACGTAGCCGCCGCCACCCGGCTCTGCTCCCGGATACCAGGCCAGCCACCATTGCATGCCGAGATAAACGATGAACGTCAGGACGGGCAAAGTCCAAATCGCGTCGCTGGTCAATCCCTGATGCAAGTCGGGCAAGAACGCAGTTGGATTCGAAGTGGTGGCTCCACTGGCTCGGACGTTCTCTTGGATTACTTGTAAATGTGCTTCGAGAGCGTGCATTCCCCCGATCTTTGCCACAGCAACCCAGGCGAGAACGATAATCATGGTCATCTTGAGTGCAAACTGAAAGAGGTCGGTGACCAGCACTCCCCAAAGCCCACCAATAAAGGTGTAAAGCCCGGTGAACGGAATAAGGACGAAGACGCAGATGGCCAATGCTGTTTGCTGGGGATCACCCAAAGTGAAATGGAGCCCCGCGAACTCGAGCACCCGGCCCTGAGCAATCACCGGACCGAGCAGTACCGCAATGATACTGACCATCGCCTTTGTGACCCATCCCAGAATAAAGCAGTTCATGAACAGTCCGAGATAGATCGCCTTGAATCCGCGAAGGAATGCGGCAGGTTTTCCGCCGTAGCGAATCTCGCAAAATTGCACGTCGGTGAGAATTTCTGCCCGGCGCCAATAGCGCGCAAAGAAAAAGACCGTCAACATGCCGCCGACGCAGAATCCCCACCAGATCCAATTGCCTGCAATTCCCTGTCGGGCAACTACTCCGCAGACGAACAGGGGAGTATCGGCGGCAAAAGTTGTGGCGACCATGGAAGTGCCGGCCAGCCACCAGGAAACGTCGCGCCCGGACACGAAGAATTCTTCGGTATTGCCGCTGGCACGCCGGCGGTAATAGATGCCGATGGCGAGGTTCACCAGTAGATAACCGACGATTACCGCCCAATCCATCGTGGTTAGAGGCATGCTTCCTCCGAGTTCAAGTTTTTGCTGAAATGCGGACAGACTGGCCGGGGCGAGCCCGGCGTAGTGCTATATAGCAAATCTACGCTGGATCTTGGTGAAATCAAAATGCGAATGTTGATGGATGGGACACCCGAAGCAGAATTACAAAACAATGGCGAGCAAGCTCGCCAGGACAGCCGAGGGCGGCTGTCCCCACGCTGTTCATTCCGTAATTCAATTTCTAGTTCATTGGAGGCTGGAGCTGTCCGAAGATCGGGGTTATTCCGGAACGTCGCCGAAGTTCAGTCAACAGAGCCTGGGCGGCGTTTTGGTAGGTCTTGCTGGGATCAGAGGGATCGGCCCACACCGCGTCGTAAACGATTTGCGCGGCTTCACGAAGGTCCATGTGCGTTGCGGCTTCGAGCACGTCCACCCTCTCCTGAAGGTGGTCAAAACATTCCTGGCAGATCGTCGCCGGTACCGGCGAGCTCAAATGATTCTCCTGCCGGTTGCAGTGCATCGCAGGGGTCGCCGACTCGGACGGCAGTGGAGCGGCAACCACTTGTGCGTTGAAATCCCGGAGGAAGCGCTCGCGCTCTTCTTCCAATTGTTCTGGATCAGGTAGTTGCTCCGCCGGAGAAAAAGTTGTCAGCGGTTCCATAGCGGAGACTCGCTGTCGATGCTTGCAGACCGGGCATGCGGCGAGATCGGCGGCGTAGTAGGTTTTGCAATGAGAACAGGGCAAGCCGTATCCAGTATGTTTAACGGCTGAGGAATCGGTTAGTAGGTTTTCCGCGTGCCGCGCTGGAGCTGCGGCAGCAGCGCCATGCCCTCCGGCCGAACCTGCAGATGAATTCAGACTGCCCATATTTCACCACCCAGGAAAAGTTGATTCTAGTGCGCGTCCTCGGAAAATTCTGCCTAACCTAAGTCCATGAACGATTGGTGCCCTCAGCGCACGCTTCTCGAACGCATAAGGTGAATCAGTTCCTCCTCACGCGCATGGTAAAGCTTCTTCTCGGGATCGAGTCGGGTTGCAATTTGCATTTCGGCGAGCGCCTCGCTGTCGCGGCCCATGTTCATCAGGCAGGCAGCGACTGCGTAATGGTGCTCGGCTGAGGGATCTAAACGAACCGCCTCCTGAAATTCTTTCAAGGCACCTGCGAGCTGCTGCAATTCCAGCAGGCCAGTCCCGAGATAGTAATGCGAAGAGGCCGACTCCGGATCGAGCTCTACCGCGATTCGCAGCTCGCGAACGGCATCCTGGCGCTGGTCCGCAGCCAAAAGAAGCTGTCCGACGGCGCGATGTTTGGCCGGGTTGCTAGGGTCCTGCTCGACCGCAAGCTTCAGCTCGCGAATTGCGGACGAATATTCATTCTTGGCCATGTAGGCACGCGCCAGTGAATCATGCCCCCGACGCCAGCCTGGGTTCTTCCGAAAAAGTTCGAGGTACTCGCCTATGGCAAGGTCGTACTCGCCTTGGGCGTAGTGAATGTTGGCCAGGCTCTCGCGAATAGATGGCTCATTTGGGGCCAGAGCTTTTGCTCGATTCAGTTCTGCCAGGGCTTCAGTAAAGTGTTTCTGCTTCCCAAGCAGGGAGCCCAGGCTGCTGCGCGCCTGCCAAAGCCGTGGGTCCAACTGCAAAGACTTTCGGAAGAGCCTGATCGCCTCTTCTTCAGATCCCTGATCACTGGACACCAAACCCATTTCGTAATAAACGTCGGCGTTCCCCGGATCTCGGCTCAGAGATTCCTGAAACGCATTCATGGCTGCTTCGAGCTGTTCGCTTACGTACTGCCCGAGACCAAGCATCCGATAGGATTCCGCATCCTGAAAATCCATGCTTAACGCGGTACGAGCTTCACCGATCGCATTCTCCCCGTCATTCCCCTGATAGAAGACCAGAGCCAGGCGATTGTGCACGACGGGAAAATCTGGCTCGGCTTCCTTAGAACTGCTGTATTCGTCAAAGGCGCCGTTCCAGTCACCCTGTTGCTGCTTGAGGTAGCCGAAGGCAAAGTGCAGCGCGCCATTTCGAGGATTCTTGCCGAGGAGAGTACTGACAATATCTCCGGCTGCTTCGTACTGCTTCTGCTGCACCAAGACAGCGGCTTGAATCAGTGTGGCCGGGCAGGAATCGCCGGCCTGCGTTGACTTCAATTCGGTGAGCACGCTCAGGAGTTCCGCGGTTGCGCCAGCCGAACGGAGTTGGCCTCGTACAGTTGGCCGGGTGGCGAATGCGACTCCACGCAGCTTGACGGTCCTGACCAGCGTTGGGGTGGAAACACCGCCAGCGATCCATGAGAGCAGGTGCGCACAGTCCACCGGCGGCGGTCCAGCGGAATAAGATCGCGGGACGATAGTTGCAAATAATAAGAAGAAAATTGCTTTGCTGCGCACTGGGGACTCCGTCAGCGGTCGCGATTCGCTGAATTCATCTGCTCCAAGCAACATAGAGTCATGCGGTAATCAGGGCTAGGTCACGTAAGTAATAAGGAGCAGAGGAAACGGTACAGGCCGGGAGCCCGCCAAATCCGGTGTGTTGACGCATTTCCATGAGTCCAGTAAGGTTTCACCAAGCCGGTTTATGGAGGTTGCCTCGTGGAAGGTCTGTTTCAGCCCAGTCATTTGCTATTGATATTTCTGGTTGCTCTAATCCTGTTTGGCCCCAAGAAGTTGCCTGAGCTCGGCAAAGGGATAGGCGAGGGTTTCCGCGCGCTCAACGAAAGCATGAAAGCTAGCCCCTCGAACCAGGCCCGGCAGGCCTTGCCGACCGCGTCGCCAGCGTCGGATAATAGCGAAATCAAGGGCTAAGACTGTGCGTGCCTCTGTAACCAATTCCCTGCCGCTCTCATCTAACCAGACCGATTCTGAAAATCCAACTTAGAGGCGAACGCCATGAACAAACTATCTTCCGCCCAGCGCCCGGACCCCAGACGCCGCCAACCAGCAGAGGATATCGAGGACGAGGAAGAGACTCTCGATCAGACGATCGCCGACAGTTTTCCGGCCAGCGACCCTCCATCCTCTATTCCCGATCCCGATGAGGACGAAGACGCGGCCTAGTCAGGACGGCTGCATGTTAAATACAATCTGGAGAAGTAGGCTGGCTGTAACTGAAAGATCGAAGTATCTGTAAGGTGCAAGATAACGATGAAGCCGGCAACAGTCGTTTGTGTGCTCGTTTCGTTCTTTGGCCTGGCGCTCTCGGCGCAGGATGGTGCATCCCCGTTTTATGACTATCGCGCGCAGAGTCCTGGCAGCACTCACAAAATCACTCTCGCCGATCTTCCCGGACCGAACGCGACAAAGTCCGCGAATAATTTTCCAGTGCCGTTTTCCCGTCCGGAAGGTGCAATTCCCAAAACTCTGCCCGGTTTTAAGGTCAACCTGTTTGTAACCGGTTTGGACGAACCGCGCGAGTTGCGCACCGCGCCAAATGGCGACGTGTTTCTCGCCGAAAGCGACAATGGGGAGATCAAAGTCTTTCGCGGAATCTCTAAAGATGGAAAACCTGAACAGACTGAGACATTCGCGACAGGGCTGAAACAACCATTCGGCATCGCTTTTTATCCCCCCGGAGCCAACCCCGAGTGGGTTTATGTTGCCGAGACAGGTTCAGTCAAACGTTTTCCTTATCGCAGTGGAGACTTGAAGGCACAAGGCGCAGCCCAGACTATCGTTGCCGAAATATTTCCCGGGGCACAACATGGCCACGGTCACTGGACCCGGGACGTGCAGTTTTCGCCGGATGGCAAGAAGATGTACGTTTCGGTGGGCTCACAATCTAACGTCGATGATCCCGACAGTCACAAAACCGAGTTTCATCGCGCCAATATTCTCGAATACTCTCCCGACGGCTCTGGACTGCGCGTATTCGTATCGGGCATTCGAAATCCAGTCGGCCTGGCTGTCGAGCCGAAGACTGGCGCACTATGGACTTCATGCAACGAGCGCGACGCACTCGGCGACAATCTGGTTCCTGACTACACCACCCACGTGCAGGATGGCGGGTTCTACGGATGGCCCTGGTATTACATGGGCGGCCACCACGATCCACGATTACCCGACAGCCATCCCGACCTGAAGGCCAAATTGATCACACCCGATGTTCTGATCCAACCCCACAGCGCCCCCCTGGGCTTTGCTTTTTATGAAGGCGGTCAGTTTCCAAAAGACTACCAAGGGGATATATTTCTGGCGCTGCACGGCTCCTGGAACCGCGGAAGTCGCACCGGCTACGAGGTTGTCCGAGTCCCGCTGCATCAGCAGGGTAAAGCAAGCGGCGAATATCAGGACTTCCTGACCGGGTTCGTTACTGCGGATGGGAACGTGTGGGGTCGCCCGGTTGGCATCGCGGTAGCGAAAGATGGATCGCTGCTGGTGAGCGACGACGGTTCGAAGTCAATTTGGCGCGTCAGCTACGCGGGTAAATAAAATCCAGCCTCGCGTTTTCTCGTAATCTAAATGCATGTCATCAACTGTTTCGGTTTTCATAGCCGGAGGCACCGGATATCTCGGAGCGCCGCTGATTCGCACATTGGTCGAACGCGGACATCAGGTCCGCGCCCTCGCGCGTCCCGGCAGTGAAAGAAAGTTGCCGCCCGGTTGCGGAGCAGTCGTGGGCAATGCGCTCGACTCTGCTTCCTACGAAAACCAGATTCGGCCTTCGCACACGTTTGTGCATTTGGTCGGAGTCTCTCATCCGAATCCGTCAAAAGCGGCAGAGTTTCAGGCGATCGACCGAGTTTCCGCTCTAGTAGCCGTTGCCGCGGCGGCGCGAGCCGGGATTCAACACTTCATCTATTTGAGTGTGGCTCAACCTGCGCCCATGATGAAGAGCTACATCGCGGTTCGCGCGGAATGCGAAGCCGCGCTCGGCAAGAGCGGCATGAACGTTACCATTGTCCGGCCTTGGTACGTGCTCGGCCCCGGCCACCGCTGGCCCTACGTGCTGTTACCGATGTACTGGATATGCGAGCGGGTGCCTTCAACTCGCGAGGGCGCGCTGCGTCTTGGCCTGGTCACGCTCGATCAAATGACTCGCACGCTGGCTTCTGCGGTCGAAAACCCCTGTGTTGGCGCGCGTTTGGTCGAGGTCCCGCAGATTCGCACCGGCGCGCTTGCTCTGTAATCGCGTTCCTCCATCCTTTCTATTCATTGAATTACGAAAGCGCATGCACATGGGACATCTTCTGGCTTTCCATGCCGGATGAGATGTTGAGTCGTCAGGAAAGCAGATGGCAATGGCGAGAGAAGAATACCTGGACGACGTTCATATTCGCATGTTGCGAGTCACGGAAGACCTGCGCGCCATTCAGCGCGAACTCAATTGTGCAGCTATGCAAGCGCCTGGCGATCCAGAGTTGATGGAAGCCCTGACCCAGTTGCCAGAGATCGAGTCGTTGGAAGTTTTGAAGTCCGCTCTGGATCAGATGCGTCACTTTCTCTGGTTCTACGTGCAGGTGATGACAACAGATTCGGAACCGGAAGACCGGCGGCAGAACGCTTCCAAACTCGAGAGCGCTCGTGAAGGATCTTTTACCGAAAAGCACCGCTCGATGACGGATGCAGCCCTGCTCCGCCACTACGTTGACGGAAAGAACCGCAAGCCCAACTAGAATTCTCATTCGAGAGTTACAGACTTCACCAGATTTTTCGGCCTATCCACATCGAGCCCCTTCCTGACCGCGACATAATAAGCGAACAGTTGCAGGGGAATGATCTCCAATATTGGTGAAAGTAATTCCGGAGCTTCCGGAATGAAGATGGTGCGGTTGGCAAGCCTTTCAATTTCGAGATCGCCTTCGGTCGCAATTGCGATCACTCGCGCCGATTGCTGCCGGAATCCGCGAATATTGGCGATGGTCTTCTCATGGCGCAGGACAGAACCCGGGTCATTGCGGTCACAAGTGGCAATGATCACAAGCGGCAGATGCTCATCTATGAGAGCGTTTGGGCCGTGCTTGGTCTCTCCAGTGGGATAACCTTCCGCGTGGATATAGGAGACCTCTTTTAGTTTCAGGGCGCCATCCATCGCGATCGGATAATGGATCGCCCTCCCCAGAAAGAGAAAGTCTTCGAATTTGTGGAACTCATCAGCAAGCTGCTGGCACGCGGATGATGATCGCAGGACGGTCTCGGCCTTCTCCGGTAGTGCAAGCAGTTCCGCAATCCACCTCCCCAATTCTTCCTTGCTAAGTTCTTCGCGAACCTGCGAAAGGTAGGCAGCGAACAGAAACAGCACTGCCATCTGCGCGGTGAACGCCTTTGTGGAGGCAATACTGATCTCGGGTCCAGCGTGGGTGTAAAGCACGCCGTCGGCCTCGCGTGCAATCGTTGAGTTCTCCACGTTAGAAACGGCAATGGTGCGTGAGCCTTTTTTCTTCGCCTCGCGCTGGGCAGCAGTCGTGTCCGCAGTTTCGCCGGATTGCGTGATCACGATCGTGATCTCCCCGCGTCCGATCATCGGATTGCGGTATTCGAATTCGCTTGCGTAATCCACTTCCACCGGCAAATGGACTAGTTCCTGAAACATATACTGGCCCGTCATGCCAGCGTGCCGGCTGGTGCCCGATGCCACGATATTAATGCGGCGCAACGCGCGCAATTCTTCAGCGCCGATGCGCACCTCATCCGCCAGACGAACTTCACCGGTCTCGAGCGAGACACGCGGGGCTATCGCATCGGCGAGAGCTTTCGGCTGCTCGACGATCTCTTTGAGCATGTAGTGCGGAAATCCGGCTTTATCAGGCATGTTTCTCCCCAATGAGTTAATAAACAGACTGAACCAACTACTAAACTTTGTTATTCAACGACGACGCCGCGAACAACGGTCGCTTGAACTTCGCCGCCGGCGGTCAACACCGCGAAGTCGGCGTCGGCGCCGGGCTCAAGAATCCCCTTCTTGTGAGCACCAGCCACTTGCGCGGGATTCAGCGTGGCCGTCCGCACAGACTGCTGCAGGTCCAAATGCGCGAATTGCATGCAATTTCGCACCGCCCGGTCCATGGTTAGTACGCTGCCCGCGAGCTTTCCGTCACGCATGCATTTACCGTCTTTTAATTCCACTTCCAACGAACCAAGCTGGTAGCGCCCGTCGGGCATGCCAGTCGCTGAAATTCCGTCGGTTATCAACACCATGTTTTCTGGGCTCTTCGCGCTAAACAAAACTTCGATCATGGTCGGATGGACATGAATCCCGTCAGCGATCACATCTGCGGTCAGCCGAGAATTGGACAGTATTTCGCCGAGAATTCCCGGCTCCCGGTGATCCAGCGGACGCATTGCGTTAAAGGTATGAGTGGCGTGGCGGGCTCCGGCAGCGACACTCATGTGCGCCGCATTGAGATCGGCATCGGAATGCCCCAAGCTAACGCAGACTCCGCGTTTATTGGCTTCGGCGATGACTTCGAACGCACCGTCCAACTCCGGCGCGATCGTCATGAGGTGGATATGTCCTCGGGCCGCCTGCCAGAGCTTGTCGAAAACATTGATGGATGGAGCTAATAAATCCCCTGGCGGATGCACCCCACGTCTCGCATGGCTGAGAAACGGACCTTCGAGATGAATACCCAGAGCTTGAGCCCGTCGGTTGCCGGCTTTATTGTTACTCGCGGACTCAATCGCGGTCGCCAAGTGCTCTAGAGCACTCAGCAACTTGTCGACAGGCGCAGTAACCGTAGTTGGATAGTAGCTGGTCACGCCGCAGTGGACGAGAAAACGCTCCATTTCACTGCGTCCGCCGCTGGCGGGCTGCATCACATCATGTCCGGCGGCGCCGTGGATATGAATGTCCACAAAACCCGGCGCCAGAATGCAGTCTCCAAAGTCTGTAACCGCAGTATTCGCGGGCACTTCCAACTCGCCACGCGGACCTATCCTAGCGATCCCTCCGTCTTCAATGAGCACCAGCGGCTGGTCGATAACGGTATGAGGCGTGTACAGGCTTTTTGCAGCAAAAGCGATCACTGAAGCAGCGGCCCCCTGCTGAGAAGTATAGCAGCGCGGAGTTGGCGAACTCGCTCAAAAGCCAGCTGTCACTGATATAGAGCACTTTGCGGGATGTCCGATACCGGCGGCTTTACCGACGCTACGTATGGATTGAAACGAGACTGCGCGAGAGTTATCGAAAATGCGGTCAGGTCTCAAAATATCGCAATGTTATAATTTTAGTGAAGTCCGCTTGCTTCGTATTCCACATCGCGTGCGGACTCATCCGTCGGGGAGTGGCTCAGCCTGGTAGAGCACCTGGTTCGGGACCAGGGGGTCGGAGGTTCAAATCCTCTCTCCCCGACCAATTTGTTCAATCACTTAAAACGCGCTTCTGGTTTTCCGTCTACAGCGGTGTAGTCGATTTTGTAGACGGTGATTTCCTCAAAGTTCAACAGGTCGGTGATGGCTGCGGCGCCCCGCAATGAAATCAACTAACGACCGATCAGTCGACCGTCCCTGCGAACGGCCGAAAACCAATTTTGCTTCGCGAATTGCAGTGTGGACCGGAAGTGCGGCAGTCCTCTCGGGACGTGCCGCTGCCGTACGGTCCAGGCGGAGCATGATTCTTCTATGCGAACATCCCGTCTCTTCGGGATGCGAGAGTGCCCAATCAACACCTGCGGTCTACTCGCCGTGGCGAGCGACCAGGGCCAGCCCCGAGCTGCTCTCGATGCGAACGATCTCTGGATATGGCTTTTGCGTGCGCAGCATCCAGTAGAGTCGTAGGTGCCCTGTCTGGGACTCCGACTCAGCGTTAGACATTTGTTGGCGTTTTGCTGAGTGGCCGTTTTCGCTTTCCCGGCAACTTCTAAAGCCAGAAAGCCAGGGGCCAAATGTGAGTATCAATCTGCGGCCAAATCGAGTTGCCAAAAGCAATCCTTCCCCTTTCCTTCATTCCTTCGACGAAATCATACTTATCTTTGTGCGGAAAGAGGGGAGCAGGTCATGGCTGCGGTTAGAAGTGCCCACCCTTTGAAAATCACAAAGGGTGGAGCAACCTCTTGATAGTTATTTCAAAGGGTGGACCATCCCGCGCTATTGCGTTTCAGTTCTGCTTATTTTTTTCTTAGCTGTCAGGACTCCGGTAATGATTATGATAAGTCCCACTCCAAGCAACGATCTCTTCGTCAAGTAGAAAGCGTCATGATATGGAGAATGTCTCATGTCGTCATGAGCAATCCCGTACAGACCCAATCCTGCGTATGACAACAGAATTATTCCCAACAGCGTTATGGCTGCCTGGCGCCAATCTCGAAGGGTCCTTCCTGGCAGTAAAAAGTCTAAGGAAAACCACAAGCCTGGGAGAAAAAAGAAGAGCAAAAGGTCGAGATATCGCAATTTCGTGGCTGCGCTTGATCTCGTACTCAATAGGCGTAGGGCGTGCTGAGCGCTCGTGTCACCTTGGTCGGCGGTTTTGCGATACCAGCGGCGAGCTTCGGTCCGGTCCTGCGGCACGCCTTGGCCTCTGGCATACATGTAGGCGAGAGCGTGCTGAGCGCTCGCGTCACCCTGGTCAGCGGCTTTGCGATACCAGAGGGCTGCCTCAGCATAGTCCTGCGTCACGCCTTGGCCGTTAGAGTACATGTAGCCGAGAGCACCCTGAGCGCTCGCGTCACTCTGGTCGGCGGCTTTGTGGTACCAGCGAGCAGCTTCGGTATAGTTCTGGGGCACTCCTTGTCCGTTGCAATACATGTAGCCGAGAGCGTCCTGACCTTTTGCGTTACCTTGGTTGGCAGCTTTTTGAATCCAGCGGAACGCCTCGGCGTAGTCCTGAGGTACCCCTTGGCCACGATAATACATATCCCCGAGATTGTACTGGGCTTTCGCGTAGCCCTCTTCAGCGGCTTTGCGATACCAGTGGACAGCCTCTCTGTAGTCCTGCATCACTCCTTTCCCCTCGTAATATATCCGGGCAAGCTTGAACTCAGCGGTCACATCTCCTTGCTCGGCACGGGCGCGGGTTTCACTCGCGGCTTCAGAAAATTTCCTCCACTCAATCGCTCTTTCTCTACGCACCCACCAAACAACTGACGCCGCGGATATCGCCGCGATGCATACACCCGATATTCCAATTTTCCACAACGACCTCATTTCTCGAAATTCTCCGGAAAGCGCGCTGGACCACGTGGGTCTCCTTCCGGAAGTCCCGGCGTTTCATCGTGTGGCGGGAAGAAGCACTTGTGGAAATCGTAAGGAGGGCCCACACCAGGGAGGGGCGGACTACTGATGACAGCATAATGAGGGGGCATAGTATGAAGTGTATTCAGTGTTGGGACGCTTTCGACTTTGTCAGCGTCGCACTCAAATCCAAAGTTTATAAATTCCGCCGCTATTCGCACCACCAGAGCGGTTGCAACAAACGCCTTAGATGTTAAAAAAGTGAAATCGGCGAGACCCCGTCCTGTCGGATCAATAAAATTGACGGGGTTATTTGCCGTGTATGCATACTTGTGCAACGTGGCTGGATTCGAAATAGTGCCCTGATAAGGGTCTTGGGTTTCAAACCGGCCTGTCGCGAAGTTGTAGTGTCTCGCCCGTAGGTGATAGAGACCGATGTTTCCATCCAGCCACTCTCCGCTATAGCGGAAAGTGTTTGCAGTCGTCCCGGCGCTGACAATAGGCATTCCGAAGGCGTCGTATTGATAGGTGTCTGTGACGACACCCGCAGCGTTCGTCAAGAACCGGACGTTGCCGTGCCCATCGTAACCGTAGAAGCTCGGAGTCCACGTGCTCCCGACTAGCTGGTTCTCATCTAACCGTTGCAGACCGTAAGCATAGGTGCGTGTGACTGAGCCGCTGACGATTTCATCGAGCACTTGCGGCAAGCCAGTCGGGTTTAGCATGTCAACCAGATATTTCGTGGTCGTGCCGCCAATAGTCTCGCTGACGCGGTTGCCATCGCCATCGTAGGCAAGACTCACGCCGCCATGCGCGGTCATCCGATTCTCGAAATCGTAGCTGTTCAGGATCCCTGCTGAGAATGTGGTATTCCCATTGTTGTTGTAGATGTCTGTGGTCAGTCGGTCGTTGGCGTCGTATGGAGAACGTTCCGCCCGGTACTGCGCTTAATGAGGAGTTCATGAAAACCCGATTCCCCACATTGTCGTAACCACTAGGCATGTAGTTGACTGTGCCATTATTTCCCGCAGGATCAGAGCTGATGGCCTCCTGAATCAGCCGATAATCGTTGTCGTATTGGTAGCCGACGAACCTATTGTTTAACTCAGTGACGTTTATTCGGTTTCCAACCGGAGCCAGCCCGTACAAATAACTGGAAAGCTTTGTCCCTGCCGAACACGCAGGGGAACTTGTGGCCGGGCAGGTCTGCGTCAGCCGATTCAGCGGATCGAACACGTTGCTCGTCTTCACCGTGTTCGTGTACGCATACCCCGACAGGTTTCCAGTCCCGTCGTAGCTGTAGGTGGTTGGATTCGAAGACCCGCTGAGCCGCGACGCGATTATCCTTCGCAGTCGCAAGGCGGTTCAGCGCGTCGTAGGTGTACGTCATCGATGCGCCGTTCGTGTTGGAGGAGTTGATCGTCAGCACGTTTCCGTGCGCGTCGTAAGTGTACGTCAACGTGCCTTCCGGCGTTTGCTTGGTGAGCAGCCGGTCGCGATTATCGTACTGCGTATAGTTTGTGACCTCAGCCCCGTAAGTCATCTGCTGCCGCTGACCCGTCGGAGTATAGAGGAAGCTGATGCCCGTCCCACTGCTCGGTACTTTGCTTAGCAGCCGATCCATG